>Ga0207071_1115_pt1 | contig 14141 bp, 12 predicted proteins | sample Alteio_BWMinHeat_67_FD_153531 | JGI IMG/M metagenome (GOLD analysis project Ga0207071, IMG submission 153531) | Enriched cells from forest soil in Barre Woods Harvard Forest LTER site, Petersham, Massachusetts, United States -... | ecosystem: Environmental > Terrestrial > Soil > Temperate forest >...
CGACGAACACCACCGACTCGTGGCGTGCAAGGCGCTCTATCAGAAATGACCGCGCCCGCGGATCATCGGCGCAGCCGTAGAAGCGCCGATAGGCGTCGAACAGCGGCGCGATCTCATCGATGTGGCGCAACTCGGCTCGTTCAATGTTGACTTGAGTATTCATGCTGAGCTCGATCAGTTGAGCCAATAGCAGCAAGCGGCATAATATACTGGAGATCTCAAAGCGCGTAGATCTCATGCGCGCGATGACGGGGCTGAAAGTGGCAGCGAACTAAGCGAGCGCGGTCATCAAGTCCCGCGAGCTTAGTTTCCGGCCAATCTTGTGCCGTAACTTGGTGAGCTCTGCTAATGCTGCCTCAACTTCTTCTTCGCTAGGATGGAGTGGTTTTAGCGTCCTGGCCAGGGTCGGAATGATGTTGCGCCGAATGAAGCGCCGGTTTGACAGCGATATCTGCCAGCCGACAAGAATTATGCCTATCACGAGCGTGATCGCGATCGACTGAGGCACGTTTGCCGGCGCAATGCGCTCGACAATGGCGGATTCGGCGAAGAGTGCCAATAGCACTCCAAAAAAGGTGACGACAGTTTGCCAGTCGATATGCGTGGACGCGTAACGTTTTTCGACTTTGGGCGACATCAATACCAAGGGATTTCGAATTAACGCGCGCCGCTCTTGGGCAGTCAGCGATGACGGCGAGGTGCGGACCCGCTCTTCGAGTGCCAGCACGGCTTGATATACCGTGGTGAGATTTGGGAAGGTCCCCATGATCAGCTGCTGCAGCGGCCGCAGATGATCGGCGATTGTCGCGTAATTCGTGGGCTTGGCGTCGAGCGCCACACCGCATTCACAGCATTTTCGCTGATAGCCTGCCAGAGCCCCTTTGCCGAAGCTCACGTAGTAGACGTGACTCGCCAGTCCAACGCTCTGTACTTCGAATGCCTGTGGCGAACGGCAAATCGGACAGAAGTCGGCAACGTAGCCGAGCTTGCTGTAGACCAGCTTCTTGCCCCAAATAAAGATCATTGCTCCTCCGTGAGATCGACTTTGGCCAGGTTATAACCCATTCTCCCGGCAGGATAGGAAACGTCCGGGGCAAGCTGCGATGATGGGGGTCTCAATTCACAGCCGCGAGTTGAAGATCGATCAAATTGCGCTTTGACATATCGTTTGCGCGGCCGTGACCGGAACAGACGACTCTTTTCAAGTAACCCTTCAATATTGCCGCCGATGCCCGGCAGCACTGATGCACTCGTCAGGGTGTCGACGATGCAGAAAAGTCGTACGCACGGAGGCGTACGCGCTTGCCTCAGACTAGGAAACCAATCAGCGCGGCAAAGTCTCAATCTGTCAAATCGACAGGCTCAACCTAGCGCGCAAATTGCCGATAACCTTTAGATGAGCACTATCGGCAGCCTCTTCTCTTCAGCCAACCTTGCCAGCGCGCAAAGCAGTGGACTCGCCGCTATCGCAGCCGGCAACCAGCGACTGAGCCAAGACGCACAGCAAATCGCCAATCCAAACAGCCCGGATGTTACCGGTCCCCTCGTGGACTTAAATCAATCTCTCGTGCTCGCCGAGGCCGGCGCGAATGTGATCAGCGCTGAGAATAAGATGCTGGGGACGTTGCTCGACGCATTCGCGTAACACCCGACGCGCTCCACACCGCTCGATTTCGCGGATTCTTGCGCCGCTCCACCAAAACCACCTCGACCACCCCTGCCGCCTGATCCGCCTGCCCCACCCGCACCACCACTAGCGTTTATCGTCAGACTCCCGCCGTTTGGATCGACAAGAAACAGCTGGGTATGAGTTTTGCTCGCTGCGCGTACCTGCAGCATTGGATGGTCCCCGCGTTTAAGCGTCATCCAAACATGCACCGCTTCGCCCGGTTGCCCGGACGCGACCCACGGCTACAGCGCACGCAAACGATTGCAATTTCATTTGGAAACCTTCCTTGGAATTGGCTATACAAGTCTACGACACGTGCCTAAGTTCATGCGAATCGTTATACTTTGTTAAGCAAAGCGAGCGGGCTATTCTGTCAGACAGATTGGGGTCGTCCCTTGCTGATGCATGGAATCTAGACAGCCCTGAAATTCAAATTTTCATTTACAAACTAATGTGACACCGTTTCGACACGTCTCGATGATCGGTGCGCCAGTAGGGTGATGTCTTGAACGCAGGCGTTCCAAGGGTCCGGATTTACCACAACAGCATGTGGGCAAGATATAAGGGCGCGATCTTTTCGAAGATCTTTGCGCTGCGTGATTTGTTTAAGCTCAATGTCGCCTTCATTCACGTCGCGGAGACTTCGGACGGGCGAACGGTTTTCGGGCCGCCCGATTTGAGCTATCACTCATATCCGCACCAGTTGCTGTTCAAGGAAGACTCTGATCATATTCCCGGCTACAGGTTGGCGATTGCGCTGGTGAGGGACATTCTGCGCAACGAAAGCGAGCTTGTTGTTATTCCCGGCTATCACCGGATCGAATATTGGGCAATGCTGTGGGTCTGCATGGCTGTCGGGCGCAAGCGAGCGGTGTTTTGCGACTCAACGGCTAATGACAACGCCAAGGCTCGCTTCAAAGAAATCGCGAAGTCATTCTTTTTTCACCAGTGTCACGGAATTTTCTGCTACGGAACGCGAAGCAAGGAATACATCCAAAGCTATGGCATCGACCCGCGGTTGATCCATTCTCCGTGCCAGGCGGCCGCCCTGCCACACGATTACGATGCCACCGCGATCCTGAGGCGGTACCAGGCATGCGCCCAACGCGACGGCGAATCACCGACTTTTTTATTTGTGGGACGATTGTCGAAGGAGAAGGGACTCGACGACCTGCTGGCGGCATTTCGCAAGATTCACGAACACTTGCCTAGGGCCAAACTGCTCCTCGCTGGGCCAGGCGAGAGGGATCGTCTGCGAAACCAGGCGATGGCGTGGGGACTGGAGAAGTCGATCGGTTTTCTCGGCAATCAGACTCCCGATCAAATCGGCGAACTCCTGGAAATCTGCACCGCCATGGTGCTTCCCAGTCACCGGGAACCTTGGGGACTGGTAGTGAATGAAGCGCTAAGTTACGGCTGTCCAGTGGTGGTTAGCGATATATGCGGTTGTACACCGGAGCTCGTTCTCGCCGGCGTTACCGGCTACATTTTCCCGGCGGGCGACGTCGGCGCGCTATGCGAGTCCATGCTTCAAGTCATCGCGCTCAATGAAGATCGATTGAACACCGCGAAGCGATGTTTGGAAGTGATTGCGCAGTTCACGCCTGAGCGGGCTGCGCTCGAAATCTTGGCAGGTTGCGATCAAATTCTTCAGGATCCTGACCGTAAGCGGCAACTGGCTTAGTGCTTGGCGCGTTTGTCCTTTTTCTCTCTTCTGTGTACGTTCTCAGACATTTGACACTGGTCAGACATCAAGCGTATGGTCCGATCCGCGCGGTAGTACCATGGGCTCGACGCGAATGGGCCGCGATCGATACTAACTTCTGCGGCACCGCACTTCGATGGTCCCGCCAAGTCGTCCTTCTTTGCAAACGGTAAGGAACGGAAATGACAAAAAGACAATCTGTGACTTGCAAAATTGTCGCCGGATTCGTCGCCGCGGCATTGACGTGCGCCAGCACACCCGGTCAAGCGATGACCGAACCCGTGGATCCGGGAGTGCGTAGCGGTACGCCAGGTGCCGGCACTGCTCTTAAAGGCCTGAGCGCGGACGAAACCGCGTTCTTCCAAGATGGGCTGACCAGGTTTGTCGAGATAGAGTCTGTGACCGGAGGCCAAAATAATGGGCTCGGGGCTCGGTTCAACTCCAATAGCTGCCAGTCATGCCATGCGCAGCCAAGTGTCGGCGGCTCCAGCCCCGCAGCTAACCCATCGATCGCGATCGCCACGCTAAATGGGGCAAAAAACGTCGTGCCATGGTTCATTGCGCAAAATGGTCCCATCCGCGAGGCACGCTTCAAGAAAAATCCTGACGGCACTAACGACGGCGGTGTACACAACCTATTCGTCATCACGGGCCGCAGCGACGCCGCGGGTTGCAATATCGTTCAACAGAACTTCCTACCTGCTGGAAACCCATTGACCGGCCAGAATGGAAATCCAAATATCATCTTCCGCATCCCCACGCCGGTGTTTGGTGGCGGACTCATCGAGGCGATACCCGATTCGGCGATTCTCGCCAATATGAACGCGAGTTCGAATATTAAGAAGCCGCTGGGAATATCCGGACACCCGAACGCGCACCTGAGCGGTAACGCAAACCACAGCGCCAACGACGGTACCATCACTCGGTTTGGATGGAAGGCACAGAACAAGTCCCTCCTGATGTTCGCCGGCGAGGCCTACAACGTTGAGATGGGGATCACGAACCAATTGTTCCCGCAGGAGCGCGATGAGACTCCGGGCTGCATCTTGAATCCCACGCCTGAGGACACGCTCAACTTCACCACGCCCGCAACGTCCACCGCGAATCAAAATACCGCTGTGGTATCAGACATCGAGGCGTTCGCCGACTTCATGCGGATGCTGGCGCCACCAACGCCCGCTCCTGATACACCGTCCATCGTGAATGGACGGGCCGCGTTCGCAAAGACCGGATGTGTCTTCTGCCATACGCAATCGTTCACCACCGGCAAGGCGATCGCAAGCGGGTCGTCCACCCGCCCGAGCCCCGCGCTGTCCAACCAGCCGGTGAACCTCTGGTCCGACCTTCTTGTCCACCACATGGGAGAGGGATTGGCCGACGGCATCACGCAAGGCGGCGCGGGCCCGGATGAGTTTCGAACCGCTCCGTTGTGGGGCGTTGGGCAGCGCGTCTTCTTCTTGCACGACGGGCGAACGACGGATCTGGTCAAGGCAATCGAGGCACACCATAGCCGTGGCAGCGAGGCAAACACGATCATCGAGCGTTTCAACAGGCTGAGCATTACGCAGCGGCAAGACATCATCAATTTCTTACGGTCGCTTTAGCTGCCAGAAACAAAGGACCGATGAATACATCAGCCAGCCAGGCTGAGTTGCTCATCCGAGCGTCCCTTAGGTGCCATCGGGAGGCTTTGTCTTCGCTATTACCTTCGCAAGATCCACGATCCAAATATTGTATTGACCATTGTTCCAACTGCTCATCTCTCGCAGTACCTCCATTCCCTTACCAGCGGGTATGGGCTTCGGCACAGGAACGACTCGGTCGCTGGAAAAATAGAGCGTTTGATTGTCCGGGCTCAGGCGTGGTTCGGCGTCTGATTGGGCACTGTTAATGGAGTCTCCAAGATAAATCGGTTCCCCCCATCCTTGCCGGATCCGGTAAGTGATAAATAAGTCGATGTCTTTTTTCGCGTGGCGACCGGATCCGAACACCATGAATGATCGGTCGCGGGCAACAGCCGGATCCACATCGGTTTCCGAACCGTCGCTGAAGCTGAGTTCGCGGACTTCGCTGTACTTCTGATCGGCCTCGAACAATTGAAACTTATGCGTAGCCGGATTCGGCCGCATAAAATACAGCGTGCCGTCCCCCGCGATACTCGGAGAATAAGTCGAGCCGCTGGCGTTGATGGTATCCGGCAAACGCGCCGGCACACCCCAGCCAGCTGGCGTACGGTCGACCCGCCAGAGATTGGAACCTTCTCCCGGTTGCGATTTGCCGTTCATTTCCCCATCGACGGGGCGCGCCCCGGGCACTGCAGGACGATTGGAAGCAAAAATCAGGTAGGTGCCATCGGGTGACATCGCCGGCTCCATATCGAGCCACTGCCCTGAGAAAGGCGCGATTTGTGGTTCCGACCAACCGCGATTGGTTTTGTGCGAGATGAGGAGAAATGCCGCCGCCGCAGAACTGCGGCCAAAAACGACGGTCTTGCCGTCTGGAGTGAAAGCGGGAGCGCTGTCATGTGCCGGGCCGGAGATCACGCCGGGCGCAAAGATCCTCGGTTTGATATCCGTGAGTAGATCGGCACGCGCGAGAGTCGCCGTTCCCAGCAATGCACAACCCGCCGAAACCCACTGCAGCCACTTGCGTATCGTCATTTCTTCGTGACCGTGTAACTTCCGGCTCTTGCATCCGGCACTACGCTCCACCCGGCTGCGAGTTCGAGCGTCCAGCCGGGACCTTCGAGATGCGGCCCTTTCGTATCTTTAGGTGCCGTTACCGTTGCGCGGCTGAAGTCGGTGGGTATCAGCACACCGTCCGTCACGTCGAGCGTGCCCCATTCGGCGGTCGCGTGGAAAGTGGGATAGACGGTATTGGCCTCGCCCAACGAAACGAGCGTGCTCGGATTGAAGCTGAAGTTAAATTTTCGCCCACCAGGTAAGAGCAGCGTGGGTCCCTCGACGAGGCGTGCGCGATAGCGCGCCTTGGCGGCCTCCGCCTTCTGGGCGCGCTCACCTTCGGCGATGCGGATGGCGACCGCGCCGTAAAGTGGCGCGCGCGATTCGGCTGACACAGCCGCGTGAGGCGGCAGCGTCGAGGCAAGAAGCACGCTGAGGTCGGATTGCGCGGAGAGCTTCGTGCGCCATCCCTGGAGGCGCTGGTCGAGCAGAAGCCCGTAAGGTGGTCCTGACGTATAGGCGAACGAGCGCACGAAAGTAATGCTTTGGTCAGGATCGGTGAGCTTCCCGATTGCGCGCCACCGCGCGGAATCGCCGTCAGGCTCACCGGCGATCGTGCCGGTATATTCCGGAACCCCTTCGGCGATTTCGAGGCTCGCTTCTGTCTGGGCGGATCCGGCAAATAGTTCGTGGCGATGGCTGCGGAAAGCCAGCGCGTCGCGAATGGCCTGGGATTGCGCAGGCCCGTGTTCGACCAGAGCAGCGGCGAGCGCGCGCCATTCGAGCTGGAGCCACAGGCGGCCTTCCGGCGTGTCGAGCTGCAGGTTGGCAGAATCCGGCGCCATGAGACCAAGTCCCGGCTGGATGCGATGGAATAACTCGTGGGCGAAAGTGATCCGTCGGTCGATCGTGTCGGTGGGAATGGTGGGCCACATGAGCATCGTCCAGCGCTTGCCTTGCCATTCGACTGGCGCGTTAGAGACGAGGATCTCTTTCGGTAGCGTGCCGACGTAGACACCATTCACTGCGTGCAGGATGCCGTCCGAGTCCGGTTCATTCGCAATGACGGCTCGCGTTTCGGGATCGACAAAGAATAGGCCGCCGTAGAGCTTCTTACCCCACAGGCGCCCACCTTCCTTGTTGGAGACCGCCTCCGCCTCCGCGAACGCAGCTTTTGCCTGCGCCATATCGATTGGCGACGGTGCCGGCGGCGCCCCGTAGGCGCTTGCGCAGATAAAAATCAGCAACGCGAATCGCCTCGGCGCAATAAGCGCGATCCGCCCTTGGGCCCCTCCGTTACACACCCACTGCGCGTAAGTCATTGATTTATTGCATCCTTGGGTCTAATTTGTTGACAGCGGAGCTTCGCTCCCCAAGAATTCGCGCCTTCTTTGTGGTGAAGTAGCTCAGATGGTTAGAGCACGGCATTCATAACGCCGGGGTCGAGGGTTCGACTCCCTCCTTCACCACCACTCTTGAATCTCACGCGAGCAGCGCTAGCGCGTCAGTTGCTCGCGGTACGTTTTGCCGCCAGTTGCTGAACGACGGCCAGCGCTTGCTCGGCATTGGCATCGCCCCCAACTCCACCGATCGTCGCAACGATCTTGTGGTCGGGCGCGACGACGAAGGTCGTACGTTCCGCCATGCTGTGGCCGACCTCGTTGCCGCGGGAGTCCTTCATTTTGGCGACGGCCTGTCCGTTATAGGTGTCCGCGATTTTGATGTCGTAGGATTTCGCGATTTCGCCCTTCTCATCGGAGGCCACCGGCAACTTGCCGGCGCAATATTTAGGATCGGCCGAGAAGTCGTTCAGGCGCGAAATACTATCGAGCGAAACACCGATGACCGAAGCACCAGCGGCGGCGAACTTGTCGTGATTCTCAGCAAACGTGTGCGCCTGTAGATTGCAGCCGCCCGTAAAGGCGGCGGGATAGAAATACACCACGACCGGACCCTTCTTCAGTGCGTCCTGAAGCGAGAATGTAAATTCCTTGCCCGCTAAAGAGGCCTGCGTTTTGAAGTCGGGCGCGATGTCGCCTTGCTTCAATGCGGCGAAACTTGACGTCACTCCCAGCACGAGCGACAGGAAACCTAGGGCTTTGCGTTTCATGGCGAACCTCATCTTGGCTGTCGATTGAAGGAATCAGAATTCATAGCGTGCTCGGAGTGCCCGGAATACACCTCGAGCGCCGGCGCTACATTATCAGGGTTCATCTCTGACGTCACCGCGACGGCTAGAACCGCAGGCTGACCACCAGCGCGGCAGCCCCTAGCGCTTATATATTTCAGCCAGCGCCTGAATTCGCGCTTGCAAGATGCCCATGCTGTCGTCGACCAGCTGCTGCTGTGATAAATCACGCCCGAAAAAGCTGCGAAGCAGCTCGGCCGGTGGCGCATAAAATCCATTTCGCAGTAGCTTGGTGTAGCGCTTCTGGAATGCGACCGGGTCATGCTTGACCATGTCAAACATCTTAGTTGCAAGCAGGCCGGCATAAAGATAGTTCACCAGATAGAGCGGGTCTTCGATCATCAAACTCCTGGTGGCCCACATGTGCGCCAGTTCAGGTTCGAGAGGTGGCCAGATTTCGTACTTGCTCCAAATTGATGAGCTTAGCGCGTCAAGATCGGCGGCATTCTTGACCTTGCCGGCGACCACGCCATCGTAAATCGACTGTTCCAGCGTGCCTTCTTCCGCGGAACCGAACAGATTGAACGTCATATCGTTGATCAGCGCCTCCAAGTAGTAGGCCTTGGCCTTAGGGTCAATGCTCGTCTGATACAGATGGTCATAGAGCAGCAATTCGTTGAGCGTGGCGAAGGCCTCGAACATCCAATTCGGCCCTCGGGCATAGAACGGCGACACGGCGCTTTCGGTCATCAGTTGTCTGTGGATGGCGTGGCCTCCCTCGTGAACAATGACTCGGCTATCGCCGAGCAGCCCCGCACCGTAATTCTCCACGAACAGCCCGGAAGGTACTCCCTGGGCACCTATCGAGAAGCCTCCATTTGTCCGTTTGCCCTGCTCGGTAGCCACATCCATCCGGCGGTTGGCAGGATCGAGTAACTGGCGGAAGTGCTCGACGTAGTCGAGCCCCAGCGGTGCCAGTGCCGATAACGCAACGGCTCGCGTCTGATCCAGACTCAGCCGCGGAACGCTAAAGCGGGGCGCGGGTAAATTCACGTCCCAGGACCGCACATCGGCAATGCCTGTTGCGGCGGAGACATGTGCGGCCCTCAGGCGCTGATAGTCTTTGAGAACTTCGGCGTGTTCTTCCATCGCCGCCAGCGCATCGGTCACCTCCTTGCGATCGAGATTGCGACTGAAATACACCATACTCGGCGCGTCCGGGAAGTGCTGCAAACGCGCCGCCCGATCTTCCAAGCGCACGATACCCAACAGTATCGCGGCGTAGATGTCCGCCCGCGATTCATACCCAAGCCATCGACCTTGCCATGCCGCTTGACGAACGGCCCGGTCGGGGTTCAGTCCAAGCACCGAGGCGTTTTTTTTCACATCGAGTTCGCCGTCGGCTGTACGGATTTTCGCGAAAGGCGTCGTTCGCACCGTCTGCTCGTACAGAGTCCACAGATTCGCCAACGCCGGGGCCGCAAGCTCATCGAGGATGGCTTGTTGCTCTTTGGGCAGTTGATGAGAAACCCCGCGTTCCGATTGTGACTTGAGATAGCCGTAGGCCTTCAACTGCGGAACGACCACCACATCTTTGTCGAAAGTGGCAGTGCCGATCGTGCGCAATGCGGCCCCCACTGTCACAAGCAAGCGGTCCATTGCAGCATCGGTCTGATCGCCCGCATCCGCTGCGGCCCGATCATCAATGTCGCGCGAAGCACGCAAGAGCAAATATGCTCGATGGCGTTGCAATTGCGATAACAAGCCCTCAGCGCGCTGCAGATACCCATACAAGGCCTTTGGATCATCCGGCGCCACTGCCGGAAACCCAGAGGTCTCTTCAAACCGTGCCTTGAGTTCCGCCCGCTCAATCTCGGGGCTGGCGAAATAGCGCGTTTGGTCAATCGAGTATGACTGGGCCGGCTGCGCTGCAGGTGCTGCATCGGTTCGCTGCATCGGTCCGAACAATAGCGACAGCGAGCCGACGATCCCGACTGCAACTCGACCAGTCATTTTCATTTTATGCCCTCGACGCCCGATCCGGCGCCAATATATGATCTTCGAACGGCTTCTGACCAATCCGGACGTAACAAGTGAGAAATAAATGGATACCAAACTTCACCCCTCGGTGAGACCTGTACTTATTTCCAACCTACGACCGACCCAGATGACCGTGGGACTCGGAGAAGTGGAGCACCGTCGAAGTCACTGGCGGCAGCAACGAGGTAAAAAGGCCGCGAGATTTCTTGGCAAACATATGATTCCCGTCATACTAGGGCCCGACGGCCACCACTACCTCATCGATAACCATCATCTTGCCCGAGCCCTCTACGATGAGGGCGTCAAGAGCGTGCTGACGCTTGTCATCGCCGACCTGCGCAAGCTCGAAACCGCGGCCTTCTGGTTCGTCATGGACAATCGAGGTTGGTTGCATCCTTATGACGAGCGCGGTCGCCGCTGCACTCACACGGATCTACCAAGTTCCGTTAAGGATCTGCGCGACGATCCGTTCCGAACTCTTGCCGGCGAGCTCAGGCGCGCCGGCGGATTCGCCAAGGAGACGATCCCTTTCACCGAATTTCTGTGGGCTGATTTTCTGCGCCGCCGAATGAAGCGAAAATTCGTTCAAAAGAATTTCCGCCGTGCGCTAAAGGAAGCCTTGAACCTCGCCAAGACGGATGTTGCCGACTACCTGCCCGGCTGGTGTGGGCCTGCTACCGATACTGACGGCGGCGCCGGCAAGCGACGCTAGACAATAGACAGAGTGCGCGTTTCGGTTCATCGTATTCCGGACTGGTGGTGGAGTATTCACGGAAATGTTACGAGAATTCTTGCTGAAAGGCCTCGCCGCCGTAGCGGCGGTGGCTCTGGCAGCCCACGCGGGGATGGTCGCGGCGGCACCTGTAAACGGTGCACCGCTGAAGATCGGCATCATCGGTGCCGGTCACATCGGCGGCACGCTCGCAAGATTGTGGGTCGCGGCCGGACACGAGGTCCTGATCTCCTCGCGCCATCCCGAGGAGTTGCGTCCGCTGGCGCAATCGCTGGGGCCGAAGGCCAGGGTCGGCACGCCACGCGAGGCGGCGCTGTTTGGCGATGTGGTGCTGGTGTCGGTGCCCTATGGGGCGCTGCCGCAGATCGGCCGGGACCTCAAGGCGGAGCTCGCCGCCAAGATAGTGCTCGATACCGGAAACCCTTATCCGCAACGCGACGGCGACATGGCGCTCGAGGCGCGCCGCGTCGGCACAGGCGTGGCTTCACCGCGTTACCTGCCGGGCGTGCGGCTGGTGCGTGCATTCAACGCGATCAATTCCAACGATCTGGCGAGCGAGGCGCACCGCGCCGGGCAGCCCATAGCGATCCCGCTGGCGAGCGACGACCCGGAGGCGCTGACCGTGGCGGAGCGACTGGTGAGGGACGCTGGCTTTGAGCCGGTGGTGGTGGGTCCCCTGTCGCGTGCGCGCGAGTTCGACGTCGGTACGCCGGTCTACACCCGTCTTATGACCGCACCGCAGCTGCGTCAGGCGCTCGGACTGAAGTAACGCGGACTGAAGTAACGCGACGCGGCCGGCGGCGGCTGACGCTCGAGCTGTGGAAAACCGTGGCAGCTCTCCGGCCAGAAACTGCTCGTCGCTACTGCCTCTTTAACCCTCGACATCCGCCTGCGGCCGATCATTTCCCGCGGATTTTTCCTTGTGCCAATGGCCCTCTTTGTCTTCATAAGAGATGACGGTCGCCTCGCCCGGCTCCGCCTGCTCTCTAGCGGCCAGCTCCGCAGCCTTGCGCGCCTCGTCGTGGGTCGAGAAGGATTCCGAGAATGTCTCATCGACTTTGTACGCCCAACCTCCATCGTGTCGAACGATTTCATAGGTAATCTTACTCATGCTAAATCCTCCTATAACGAGCCCGTCGCTCACTATACCCCTCAGAACGGTCCCAACATGCGCGCGTTTATATCGTTCCGGTGTCGCTCTCGAATAGGCCTTAGTGCGGGAGTAGCGAGATCTCAGTCTCCCCGGTGATTGCGACAAACGTTGGGGATCCGTCGCGCACGAGGCGCACAAGCAGCGGGGCTTGGCGAGTCGGCGCGTGAACCGTCGCCAAGTCCGATACGGCAACCAATTGCTTGGTTCCGACATGCGTGACTAAGTCTCCGACCCTTAATCCCGCCAGTGCTCCTGGGCCGGCGGGCCTAAGCTGGGTCACGATCAGGCCACTTGGCTCATTGTCGGCTTTGATGGCTTTGCGTATGTCGATGGTCGTATCTGCGACGCCTAATCCTAACGCGGGCACCCAACTATCTTGACCCCCGGAGACGGACGCATCGGCCGGCGGATCAGGCAAACGAGCCACTTTGATGGCCAGTGACAGTTCTTTGCCGTCGCGCGCGATCCGAATCGTCGCCAGCGAATCGGGTGTCAATCGCGCCGTAATGGTACTCAACGTCTTAAATGTGGCCGGGGCCAGGTTGATGCTCAGCAACACATCCCCGATGGCCAGTGATTGCGTCGACGGGCCCTGCGGATCAAGCCCCGTGATCAGGGCGTGACCGGATGCCTTTACGTGCAAGGCCGTGGCCAACTCGGGCGTCAATTCTTGTGCGGAGATTCCCAGATACCCGCGCTCAACCCTACCGTGTGCCTCGAGTTGCCGGATCACTGCCGATACGGTCTCCGCGGGTATCGCAAAGCCCAAGCCAACGGAGCCACCGCTCGGGGAGAAAATGACAGACGTCACCCCAACCACAATGCCCGTAGTCGATAGGAGCGGACCGCCGGAGTTACCGCGATTAATAGCGGCATCCGTCTGCAGAAAATTGATGTAGGGATCGTCTTCCAGTGCCCGCGCGCGTGCCGATACGATTCCCGCGCTGACCGATTGACCCAGTCCGAACGGGTTGCCAATCGCGATCACCGCATCGCCGACCGAGACATCCTCGGAAGACCCCAATCGCAGGGCCGGCAGGCTCCCCGCGTGGACTCGCAGCAGTGCGATATCGGTCAACGCGTCAGCGCCGACGATGTCCGCAGTGACGTCGCGGCCGTCCGGCAGATGCACATGAACCTTGCGAGCCCCGACAATCACGTGCCGATTCGTGACGATCAATCCATCCGCGCGCACAATAAATCCTGATCCCAATGAGGCGGTGGCCCCGTCATCGCGCGACTGATCACCGTTGACGCCGGACAGCAGCCGCTGAATCGCGGACTGCATCGAATCATAATAACGTGCTCTTGCCCTTGAAGCGGCCCGTTCACCTGCACCAACGGGTGCTTCTTCCACGAGAATAGTGACCACACTCGGGGAAACCCGTTTCACCAGCAAGGCGTAACCGCTGGGATCCGCGGCGCTTGGCGCGCAAAGAAGGACACCACCGAGCGCAACGGCAGTTGGAATCGATCGCTGAACGCGCGACGTCCCAGCCCCCAGGCAAAAGACACTCAACCACCGATACACTTCTCGCCAGAACTGATTGAGCATCGGTGAAATCTCCGTCGGGAAAGCATGATTACGCCGTGACAGGCTACCAAACGCCAAAGTGTATCGCCGAAGTTTGTCCATCTGTTTCACCGGCCGCGCAGACATTGGTCGGGCTTCACTTTGACGATGCAACACCTCGTGTCGCAACATCCTGCATTGCAGCGCATCGCCGCATAATGGCTGGGCTGACCCGTCATGGATCGCCTGTTGTCAGCCGAACCGCTCGGCCGTGGGAAAAATAGTAGAATTCTCCGATGTGCTATTCCGCTCAAGTCATTCAAATGGTCCGCAAGTTGAGCCGTCAGCTGGGGATCCGGCTCGACTACGACGATATAGAAAAGCTATTCTTTCGCCGGCTCGATGATCCAAGCCTCAGCATCTCGCGTGGTTTTGAAGCCAATTTCGATGACCCGTCGACGGACCAAGAGCGACGCATCAAGGGAGCGATCGACGAACACCGCACGCGCCTAGCATCAG
>Ga0207071_1109_pt1 | contig 14117 bp, 17 predicted proteins | sample Alteio_BWMinHeat_67_FD_153531 | JGI IMG/M metagenome (GOLD analysis project Ga0207071, IMG submission 153531) | Enriched cells from forest soil in Barre Woods Harvard Forest LTER site, Petersham, Massachusetts, United States -... | ecosystem: Environmental > Terrestrial > Soil > Temperate forest >...
GTCATGGGCAAGGTCACCGTCGACGGCCAAGCCGTTGAGCCATCGGAAACCAAGCTCACGGAGGTCAAAGAGAACGGGATTCTGCGCACCGAAGAAGGCCGCGCCGAAGTTCTCCTAACCCTGGGCGCGATCTTGCGCAGTGGCGAAAACGGCAGCTTTAAGATGATCACTAACCGCCTGATCGATACCCGCCTGGAGTTGCTCAGCGGATCGCATCTGGTGGAAGTCGATGAAGTCTCGAAGGACAACAACCTTACCATCCTCGCCAAAGACGCCACCGTCGTCATCAACAAAAAGGGCCTGTACCGCTTCGATGTCGAGCAGTCGCAGATCAAGGTCTTCGACGGGGTGCTCGGCGTGCAAATGTCCGGCGGCCAGAACGTTCTGGTCGGGACCGGCAAGATGATCGGCATGTCCAACGCCACGGCCTCGGTCGAGAAATTCAATCGCGAAGATACCGATGCCCTGGATCATTGGGCGAAACGTCGCGCCGAACGCATCGCCATGGCGAACGCTTCTTCGGCCAAGCAGGTTCACGATTATGGCTGTGCCCCGGTCACCACGAATTTCGCGTCCATCAACAATCCGTCGCTGAGCAGCCCCTGCTCCAACCCCTGCAATAATTGGAACTACAATCGCTGGTACGGTTTGATCACCTACATCCCCTGCGGCAACAACATCTATAGCCCGTACGGCTACCGGTATTGGAGCCCCTACAACGTGATGCGCGCGTATTACAATCCGCCCGCTCCAGTCTACAACAACGGCAACGGCGGATACGGCGGTAACAGTAACGCCGGCGTATACACCGGGATGTCGCAGACCTCGGCCGGTTACTCCGGCGCGATGTCCACCTCTAGTATCAGTGCCTCCCCGAGCGCAGGCGCGATGTCCGGATCCACCGGCTCTTCATCGGCCGGCGCAGCCTCAGGCGGCCACGGCTCAGCCGGCGGTCACGGCAGATAAGCAGCCAAGCCAAACAAATCTGAGCATGCCCTAACCATCTGGTAGGGCATGCTTTATTGTTTTTTGGGGATATCTTAGCGCACGCAAGCGCTGGGCAGCGGACGGTAGCGACGGGACGCTCGCACCCCGATCAATTCGGCAACCTCTCCCAATAAATTCGGCAGATTTTCCGTATAAATCGAGAATTCGTGACGCCCGCGGGCCGGGCGGCCCTTCCGTGACGGTTCGTACGAGGTTACCTGCGACGTTGCCGGCCGGTATTCCTTGACACGGGCATAAGCCAGGATGTTCAGGGGAACGTTGGTATCGCTCAGGACCAAATCGTAGCGGCTCGAATCCAGTTTGGACAGGGCTTCCGCCGGCGATGCAGCCACGTCAACCGCGTAACCGCCCGCCTGAAGAATCGTTTGTAACGCCAGCCTCGGTGCAAGATCGCCATGCACCAACAGAACCCTAGCCAGATCCAACGCCCGGTTGGATCCGCCGCTACTGCGAGGTAGGAGGAATACCTTCCGCTTGACCACTATATCTAATACTCTACTCGAAAGCCCCCTTTTTGGACCCTTTTTTTTCAGTCGATTCCACCCGATATGTCACCTGACAGTCACACGCGTAACACCGCTGTAGCGAATGCCGCATCTATCTCTATATCAAGATACTTGTGGTATAATCCAATATAGGATTTCCTCATGGACTCGTCCGGTATACACCTGTGGCTCGTGCTCTGGAAGGCGTACGAATCGCTCCATTCCCACGCCGTCCGCCACATCCATAGCCTCGACCTCGGCTTTTCCGATTTCGCCGTCCTTGAGGTCGTCCTGCACAAGGGGCCGACGCCGGTAAACGCGATCGGCGAGATCGTGCACCTGACCAGCGGCTCCATCACCGCCGCCGTCGATCGACTGGAGCAAAAAGGCCTCCTCCAGCGCTGCAACCACCCGACGGATCGCCGTGCCCGCGTCGTTCACCTCACTGAGGCAGGGGAAAAACTGATCCGATGCGCCTTCGCGGACCACACAGCCGCCATGGAGCATGCCGCCGCCGGTCTGACCCCAGACGAGCGCCTGCAAGCCATCGCCCTCCTCAAAAAGCTCGGCCTCCACGCGCAGGCCGAGTTGCAGTAAGCCGGACGCTCGCCCGATGGCGATTCGTCAATCGCCCGCCACCACGTGCATTTCGGAATGCGACACCACCCGATTCCGCCCCAGTGCCTTCGCCTGGTACAGCGCATCGTCGGCCTCGCGAAGCAGAAGCCCCGGCGCGCAATCCGGAGAACATGCCAGGCCCACGCTGCAGGTCATGAGGAAAGGACGCGAATCCGCGCGGAAGGGCGTACCCGCGATACCATATAGCACCCGTTCCGCCTGGGCCCGGGCCGCCGCCGCATCGCATCCCGGCAGCACGATCAGGAACTCTTCGCCGCCGTACCGCCCGACGGAATCATAGCGCCGCGACGCCGATTTCAGCCGCATCGCCGCTTCGCGCAGCACCGCGTCCCCGGCCAAATGGCCCTGGCTGTCGTTGACTGTCTTGAAGCGATCCAGATCGATCATCAGCACGCCCACCGGACTTTGCTCGCGCGCCCCGCGCGCCAGTTCGTCGTCCAGCTTCTCCAGAATTCGCGTGCGATTCAGCAAGCCGGTCAACCCATCGTGGGTCGCCTGTTCCCGGAGCGCTTCGCGCGCTTGTAGCAACTGCTCCTGCAATTCCAGAATCCTGCGCCCCGCCCGTATGCGCACGCGCAGTTCGTGGGCGTTGAACGGCTTGGTCAGATAATCGTCGGCCCCCGCATCCATGCCCTCGATCAGATCCTGCGATTCCGTGCGCGCCGTCAGCAGCAGAATATAGATATATGGCTCCCGATTGGCGGCCCTTACTTGCCGGCAAATCTCCACGCCATCCATCCCCGGCATCATCCAATCCAATACCGCCAGGCGCGGCGCATCCGGACGTTCCAGGATGCTCCACGCCTCGCTGCCATCGCGCGCCATCACGGCCTGATAGCCCCAGCGCGTCAGCATCGTCTTCAGCATGGACTGAAATACCGGATTGTCCTCCGCGGCCAGCACCCGCATCGGGTGTTGTGCCTGGCAGAGAGCGAGCAGCCCGGCGGTATCGCAGTTCGTCGTCGCCAAATAACTTCCCCGTGAAACTCATCGGCCTATCCCCGAAATTCTATATAGGTTCACGGTCATAATTATTTTGGCTCAGGGTTCCGGCAGCCGCCCCGACCAGTCCAACCACCCCCACACGATCGCCGTCAACGCCCCAAATGCCCCGGCGATTAACCCGATCGTCCTGGGGCTTTGGTACTGGCTCGCGATCCCCGCCGCCGCCATCGACACGATCATCACGCTCCAGCGGATCGACTCCATCGTCGAAAACACCCGCCCCCGAAACTGGTCCGGCGTATGGCGCAGCAACTGAGCGTTGTTCAGCACACTGGTCACCGCCATCCCCACCCGCGAAAACATCATGAAAATCAGCGCCGCCGCATAGGACTCAGCCTGGCTGAACAGCATATATGCCGCGCCGTGCAGCAGGTAGGAGATCGTGATCGTCCGCTTGTACCCCGCGAAGCTCGCCGTGCGCCCCGTCATGTGCCCGATCGCGCCGCCAAGCAGCAACCCGATCCCCGCAAATCCCCAAATCGACCCGATCCCCGTCGCCCCGCGGTGGAAGATCTTCTCGCCGAACAGCGCGAACAGAATCTGCGCCGCTCCTCCCCCCATCGACCATCCCACCGAGATCATTGCGATCCCCATCATCAGCGGCACGCTGCGCATGTACGAAAGCCCCGCGCGGTATTCCTGCCACGGCCGCGCCGCCACCGTCGCCGCCTGCCGCTCTGCCCGGAATCCGCCCGGCCGCCGGATCTGCCAGATCGCCACTGCCGAAAACACAAAACTCAGCGCGTTGATCACGAACGCAGCCGTGTACCCGAGGATTCCCGCGCTGTACCCGGCCAGCAGCGTGCCTACGGTCAAGGTGGCCCACTGCGTTGTCTGCGTCAGCGAATTCGCCGCGTGGAGTTGTTCGGTCGTCGCGATCGTCGGCAGAATCGACGCGCGCCCCGCGGTGAAGAACGGCGACGCGAACATCAGCCCCGCGCTCAGCACGTACAGCAGCCACGGCCGAGGCTGGTGAACCGTCAGCACGAACCCGAGCGCGATCGCCGCCCGCACCAGGTCGCTGGCGATCATGATCCGACGCCGGTCCCACCGGTCCAGCAGCACCCCCGCCACGGGTCCCGCCACCACCGCCGGAATTGCGCGCGCCAGCATCACGCCAGTGACCACCAGCCCCGATCCCGACTTCTCCATGACCAGCGCGAAGACTGCGATGTTATTGAAGTAGTCGCCGATCTCGCTGACCACCTGGGCCATCCAGGTATATCGATAGTTGGGATTCTGACGAAGAAGCTCCCGCAGGCTCGTCATCGAAGCTCCATAGTAACGTGGGGAAGCTTTATAATAACGTGGCGAAAATGTTAGCGTGGGGAAATGGAGCTCTCGCTGCGCGCTCTCGAAGCCTCCGATTGGCCCGCCGTTCGCGCCATATACCTCGAAGGCATCGCCACCGGCAACGCCACCTTTGAGACCGAAGCCCCCGGCTGGGAGCGGTGGGACGCCGCCCATCTCCCTGCCTGCCGCTTCGTCGCCTGCGATCCCGCCGGCGTCATCGGCTTCGCCGCCCTCAGCCCCATCTCCGCGCGCAAAGTCTACGCCGGCGTCGCCGAAGTCAGCGTATACGTCGCCCACCGCGCTCGTGGCGCCGGAGCCGGCGCCGCGCTCCTTCGCGCTCTGATCGAAACCTCGGAAGCCGCCGGCATCTGGACCCTGCAAGCCGGCATCTTCCCCGAGAATCACCCCAGCCTCCGCCTCCACGAACGCCAGGGCTTCCGCATCGTCGGCATCCGCGAACGCATCGGCCGCCTCTCCGGCAAGTGGCGCGACGTCGCGCTCTTGGAAAGGCGGAGCAAGACAGATTAATTGTTTTTCTTGACTCCTCTCCCCGGTGTCACCCCCGGCACGAGCTCCCCGCGATTCACCACCACCGTCCCGCCGACGATCACGTACGGAATCCCCTCCGAGTACCGCGCCGGGCTTTCGAAGGTCGCCCGATCCGTTACTCGCGCCGCATCGAAGACCGTAACGTCGGCATCCGCCCCCACCGCAATCCGCCCCTTGGACGGCGTACCGAGCCGGTCCGCCGGCATCACCGTCATCTTGGCCACGGCGTCCATCAGTGCCAACGCATGCAGTTCGCGCACATAACGTCCCAGCACCCGCGCAAACGTGCCCGCTGCCCGCGGGTGCCCCTTACCTTCATTCAGAATTCCGTCGCTCGCGATCATCACCAGCGGATTCGCCATCGCCAGTTGCACGATGTTCTCCGGTATCGAGTGGATCGCCACGAACCCGCCCTGCTTGCGATACTTCGCGAACGTCTCCGCCGTCAGCCGCTCGCCCGTCGCCGCCCACTGCAGGTCGCCGTACCCGATGCCGCCCTGCCGCTGCTGCCAGCCCTCATCGAAGATCGCGCTTCCCAAATCCGTCATCCCCGCCGTGTACGGATACGCCTCGGTGGTCACGTCGAGCCCGCGCGCCCGCGCGCCCTGAATCATCTCCAGGCACAGCGGGGCTTCGCGCAGCCCCATGCTGGTGATGTGCACGATGTGGACGCTCGCTCCCGTGGCCACGGCGTCGGCGAGCACTTCCTGTACCGCGTCGATCACGCCCGGCTCCATCGGCCCGCCATTGCGCATGTGGACATACAGCGGAACCTTGCGCTGAGCCGCCACTCGAAACAGCTCCAGCACTTCCGCGCGCGTCTCGTGCGGCAGATACGCGATCCCCATCCCGATGCCCAGCGCCCCTTCGTCCAAGCCGCGCCGCACGCGCGTCACGATCTCGCCGAACTCCGCCGCCGTCGCCGCGCGCTCCACCGCCTTATCGCGCGGCAGCAGCGCTCCCGAGTCGTGCATCACCGCGATTCGCGCCGGCAGCTCTCCGCTGGTCGCGCCGAAATTGATCAGCGACCGCCCTTCCCGCTCCGCATACCAGCCCACCACCGGGTTCGCGCCCACCTCCAGTTCCAGCGCCGTCGTGACCCCGTCCCGCGCCTTGAAGCGGTAGTTCTCCGCCGTCTGCCCGTGCGAATGCAGATCGATGAATCCCGGCGCGACCGTCAGTCCCGTCGCGTCGATCGTCGCCCGCCCGCCAAGCGCCCCGGTCGAGATCGCCGCGATCTTGCCGTTCCGTATCCCGACGTTGCGCACCGCATCCAACTTGCTCGCCGGATCCAGCACCCGCCCGTTGGCAATCACCAGGTCGTAGTTCTGTCCCCAGGCCCGCAGTGCAAAGATGGCAATCCAACCAGCCCGTTTCATTCCCCGATTGTACCCTTCAAAAACCTCTTGCCAAAGGACCACAATAGTAGTAGATTAGACAACGTGAGTAGTTAAACCTGTATGCCCCGTCCAAAACTAAGCAAGCTCGAACTACAAATCCTGGACGCTCTCTGGACCCGCGGCCCGTGCTCGATCCGCGAGATTCAGGAGTGCTTCCCCGCCAGGAAGCGGCCCGCCTACACCACCGTGCAAACCATGGTCTACCGCCTGGAAGTCAAGAAAGCCCTGCGCCGCACCAAAAAGATCGCCACCGCATTTATCTTCGAAGCCGCCGTTTCGCGCGAAGCCGCCGAGCGCCGCCTCGTCGACGACCTGCTCGGCCTGTTCGGCGGCCGCAGCCGCCCCATCGTCGCCCACCTCATAGATTCCGGCACCCTTACCCTCGAGGACGTGCGTGAAGCCGAGAAGACGCTCCTCAAACTAGCCGGGCCACAATGCGCAACTCCTGGAGATGACCCACCAAAATGAATCACCTGTGGCAATCGACTCTGCTCGCCGGCCTCGCCGGATTACTGACCCTGGCGCTCCGCCATAATAGGGCGCGCGTCCGCCATTGGATCTGGCTCGCGGCCTCCTGCAAATTCCTCATCCCGCTCTCCGCCCTGATCGCCCTCGGCAGCCACATTCCTTGGCGCACGGCCACGGAACCGGCGCACTCCACAGCGCTGGTCGTGATCGACGAATTCACGCGGCCGTTTGCGGCGCCCGCCCTTTCGTCGTCCCCGACGACCATGCCGCCTGCCGCGAACCCGATCCCGGCGATTCTATGGACCGTCTGGGCCTGCGGATCTCTCGGCATCGCCGCATCCTGGTACGTTCGCTGGCGGCGGATCCACACCGCCGTTCGCGCCGGCTCCCGCATAGACGCCGCGACCCCGATCCCGGCAATCTGCTGCCCGACTCTCCTCGAGCCCGGAATCTTCGGCGTTTTCGATCCGGTCCTCCTGCTCCCCGAACGCGTCTTCGACCGTCTGACGCCCGATCAACTACGCGCCGTGATTGCCCACGAACTCTGCCACGTGCGTCACCGCGACAACCTGATCGCCGCCCTCCATATGTTCGTGGAAACCCTCTTCTGGTTCCATCCCCTTGTCTGGTGGATCGGCAAGCGCATGGTCGCCGAACGTGAGCAGGCCTGCGACGAAGAGGTCGTGCGTCTCGGCAATGAACCGCGGGTCTACGCGGCGGGCATTCTCAATATCTGCAAACTGTACGTGGAATCGCCCCTGGCCTGCGTCTCTGGAGTGACGGGCGCCGATCTGAATCGCCGCATCGAAGCTATCCTCGTCAATCGCGCTGCCAATGCCGTGAGCGCCAGCCGCAAATTCATGCTCGCGGCCGCCGCGATCGCTGTCGTAGCCGCACCAGTGATCGTCGGCATGCAATCCGCGCCGATCGGCCGCTCCCAACCCCAAGCCGACTCCCGCCCGGCCGCCTTTGACGCGGCGTCGATCAAGCCCGCCACGGCCCCGCTGATGCGCGAAGGCGGCAACCGCTCCAGCATCGAATACTCGCCCTACAGCCTCACCATGCGGCACGTCGCCCTCAGCGAATGCATCCAGTGGGCCTACGGCGTCGCTTCCTTTCAGATCTCGGCAGGTTCCAGCCCGGAGAGCTTCGACATCTTCGCCAGGACCGCCACGCCCGTGCCGGTCAGCCAACTGCGAATCATGCTGCAGGACCTGCTGGCCAGGAGGTTCAAACTCGCCCTCCATCGCGAGACGAAGATGCTCCCCGTCTACGAACTCGTAGTCGCCAAGGGCGGCCCCAGACTCCCGCCCCGGAAGACGGACGACTCTCTCCCGCCCTCCCACGCCGCCGAATCGCTGCCGCGCGTGCAGGGCGATAGCTTCGTGTTCGCCGATACGTCGATGGCTGAATTCGCCGTCATGCTGCACCAGTTGCGCGGAATCGACCTGCCCGTGGTGGATCGTACCGCCATCCAGGGAACGTACGACCTGGTCTTGAAATCCGCCCCCGCCGCGGCCCGGGAAGGCGACGGCTCCGCGCTGTTCGCCATCGTCCAGAAACAACTCGGCCTCAAGTTGGCGCCAGCCAAGGCCCCGATCGAGATGCTGACCATCGACCACGCCGAGAGGCCCTCCGCGAATTGAGCACATCAATCTGGCCAACCTGGCTCTCGGCAAGTTCCACCGAATTGATGTACTGCCCCGTACCATCGCACGGAACCGCCCTGGTAATATCGCGCGCGTAGCGCCACCTATCAATGCAACGGGCGGTATCGGAGGATTCGCCCATTTCCTTACCTGCTGGCGCGGGGCGGACCACATCGGAGGATCGCCCCGCCTTTTTGTCTGCTGAAGTACAATGGGCTTGAAGCCCATGCTCACGTATCGCGCTTCCTACGACACCACGACTAAGGTTGTTTCGGCCCTGGTGTGCATCACCTTCCTGGCAATTCCCGCGTGGACCCAGAACTGGTATTTGGGAGCATTCTTCGCCCTCATCCTGGTGGGCTCATACGCTTGGTCGCCCCGTGGTTATCGCATCGAGGACGGCTGCGTCGTCGTCGCGCGCCTGATCGGCGAAGCGCGCATCCCGCTCGACGGAATCCGCGAAATACGTCGTTCGGGCGGGAATGACTTCGATGGCTGCATCCGCCTCTTCGGCAATGGCGGCCTCTTCGGCTACTATGGCCTCTTCCGCACCTCGAGGCTCGGAAAGTGCACCTGGTACGTCACCAATCGCGCCAACATCGTCGTCCTGATTACCGAATCGAAAACGGCGCTCTTCAGCCCCGACGAAGTGGAGGGCTTCCTCAGTGCGATCCGCGAAACCGCTCCGGTCCCTCCAACCGCCGAAGGTATGCTGGCATCGGCGGCCGCCGGTGGACTGGGCGCGAAGCTGATCGGCGTCGTGCTCACCGCCATCGTCATCGGCGTGGTCGCTTTCGCGATGCTTTACTCACCTGGTCCGCCGAGCCTCACGCTAACACCGCGATCCCTCGCCATCCACGACCGATTCTACCCTGTGACCGTGAACGCGAGCGATGTGGACGTCAGCGCGATTCGGGTGATCGATCTGGACACGGACAAAGACTGGCGTCCCACAATCCGCACCAACGGCTTCGCCAACCCGCACTACCGCTCTGGCTGGTTCCGCGTCGCCGGCGGCAAACGCGTCCGCATGTACCGCGCCGACGGCCGCCGCTTGGTGCTCCTTCCCCCAAAATCCGACGCCGCCCCCGTGCTCCTGGAAACCAACGCTCCCGACGAATTCGCCCACCAACTACGCCAAGAGTGGCATTAGTACGGTGACGGTTGGATACCCTTCCTGTATGGTGGGACACCGCTCCCCCACAGACAGCAAACAGTCTCCGCGCAGCCGAGCGTAGTTCGCCGTGCACCCTATCCCCGGGGCCTCTCCTCCAACATCGCGCGCAGCCCCTCGATCTCGCGCTTCAACTTCTTCTCACGCCCCACCATCATCAGAACGTAGACCACCAGAATCAACCACGCGACGATCAGCCCATAGCTCAGGAACTGGTACCCGTGCTGAAGCCGTATGATTTCACGGGTCACATCCTCGGCGGATTGCAGAAGCAGTGCGTACATAGAATCTCCGTTAAATGGCGTGCGCCTCGCGGCGCAACGAATCGATTTCGCGCTGGAACTCTTCCTGGCGCAGCCGGACCGCGGTGAACACGAAACCCACCAGCATCATCGCCAGCACGTTCCACGCCCACAGCGCGTACCAATCCTTGGGCATGCTCCCGCCGCCCCAGAAAACCGGCGCCGGATGCTGCGTGCGCCACCACTTGATCGAGAAGATCACGATCGGCACGTCGATGAAGGCGAAGATCGAGAAGATGGCGGCGAAGGTGGCGCGCTGCGTCGGCTCTTCAATCGCGCGCCGCAGCATCAGGTATCCCGCGTACAACAGCCAGCAGACCAGCGCCGAGGTCAGCCGCGCGTCCCACGCCCACCAGATGCCCCACGCCACTCTGCCCCAGATCGAGCCCGTGATCAGGTTACCCGCCAGAAACGCCAGCCCGACTTCGGTGACTGCGACCGCTACCGCGTCGAACTTGAAGTTCTTGGTGATCAGAAAACCGATGCTCGCGATAAACGCCACCAGCGAGCAGGTCAGTGCCGTGATCGCCATCGGGACATGGAAGAAGATGATCTTGAAGATGATGCCCTGATTCCGTTCTTCCGGGAGGTCGATGATGGCGTTGATGTCGCGCGCCAGCAGCAGGATCGCCGCCACGCCAATGACGAAGAGAATTTTATCGCGCATAAGTTACCCTACCAGTACCGTCTCCACCAGCACTACTGACACCGCAGTGTACATCACATCGAAGCCGATCAACATCTTCAGCCAGGCGCTATTGTCTTCGGTGATCGGCTTGCCGGCCACCAGCGCCGAGGTCAGTTGCATCGCGCCCAGCAGCGCCGGAATCAAGATGGGGAAATTCAAAATCGGCAACATCACTTCGCGCAGGCGGATGTTCACCGTCAGCGCGCTGAAGATCGTCCCAGTCACCGTCATCGCCCACGTGCCCAGCACCACCACCAGCATCAATTCCCAGAATTGCGAGGTCCACTTCACATTGTAGAAAATGCCGAACAGCGGCAGCGCAATCAGTTCCACCGCCATCACCAGCACAAAATTGGCGAAGGCCTTTCCCAGGAAGAGCGCCGAGCCGGGAATCGGTGCGGAGATCAGCGCGTCCAGGCAATCGTTGCCCAGCTCGCGCGCGAAGCTGCGATTCAACAGCAGCGTGCCGGCGAAGGCGAAGACGATCCACAGCAGGCCGCCCGAGATCTCGCGCGTCGTCTCCTCGGTCGGGTCGAACGCAAAGCTGAACAGCAGCAGCACCACCAGCGCAAAGGAAAGCGACGCGTTGATCGCCTCCTTGGTACGCAGCTCGGCGCGCAGATCTTTGGCGAAGATCGTGGCCACCTGCTGGACGTACGCCATCAGCCCTCACCGTATCGCGCGTACACCCAGCCGGGATCGGAAACCATTTCCGGCGTACACGGGCCATGGAATGCCACCTGTCCGCGATTGAGCAGCGCGACGTGCGTGGCCAGTTCGAGTGCTTCCCGCAACTGGTGGGTCGACATGACGATCGTCTTGCCTTCGGCCAGCGCCTCGCGCAGCACCGTTTGCAGCACCGCGATGGCGCGATCGTCCAGCGCCGTGAAAGGTTCGTCGAGCAGCAGCACCTTCGGCTCGTGCAGGAACGCCCGCGCGACGGCGAGTCGCTGCCGCATGCCGCGCGAAAATTCGCGCACCAGGCCGTCTTTCACCCGCTCCAGTCCGGTGCGTTGCAGCCATTCCAGCGCCGATTTCTTCGGGTCCGGCAGCGCATAGAGCTTGCCGTAGAGCACCAGATTCTCCATCGCCGAAAGTTCGTCGTAGACGCTGATGCCGTGCCCGATGTAGCCCATCTTGCGCCGCGCCCTGGTATCGCGCGGCGAATCGCCGAAGATCGCGATCTTGCCCTTGCCCGGCCGCGCGAACCCGGCGATCGTGCGCAGCAGCGTCGTCTTCCCCGCCCCGTTACGCCCGATCAGCGCCAGGCACGCACCCGGCTCCGCCTGGAGATTCACATTGCGCAGCGCGGGGTAATCGCCATAGAACTTCCAGACGCCTTCAACGCCGACCGCGTTCATGCGTCTCCTGTGCGCCGCCGGGTTGCGCGCGATACAAGAGCGCAAAGCCGAGCGCCAGAATCCCCAGCGCGACGGCCAGGATCGGGATCGTTTTGCTGTTGACTCGCGGCATGATCTGCTCGATGCGCGGACCCGCATCGTCGCTCGCCGCATCGCCGCCGCTGCCTGCATCGGCCGGCGCTGCCGCCACCGCTCCCGTCAGCTTCACTTTGTACGTGCTGGCCGTGAGTCCGAAGATATGCGCCTGCGTGCGCGGCTCCGCGCCCAGATCGTTCAATCCCTCACCCGTCAGCGTCACTCCATTCGGCACGATCAGGTACGTGTTCTCGTCCTTGCTCGCGATTTTTCCGTCGTAATCGGCGCCTTCGGTGTAGGGTGCGGAATAACTAACGTCAACGCGCGTATCGCCGGGCTTGATCGCGAAATCGACCGCCATCACTTCGGGCTTCGCCGTCTTGTTCACCGGAGCTCCCAGCGGCATACCGCCCGGTGCAGTCGCCTTCACGTCCGGCTTGCTCGCTCCCTCGGGCAGGAAGAACTTCAGAGTCCCGCTGTCCGGATCGTTCCACGCCGTCTTGCCGGTGTTCGTGAGGAGATAGGTTTCGCTCACTACCACCTGGCCGCCACTGGGCTCGAGCAGGATCATGTGCTTGGCCACCTTGGCGCCACCCGGCTGCTTCGACGCGTTGTATACCTCGATGGGAATCCCTGTCGTAGGCTGCCTGGGAGGCAGCATGTGATTGTAGGTGACGCCGTCGAACGCGGTGCGGATCAGGTGCGGACCCTGCGGAGTCTGATTGATCGTGAAGTTGCCCTGCGCGTCGCTCTTCGCCTGGTCGATCAGTTCCAGCCCGGTGCGCGTCGCCAGTCGGTAGAGAGCGACCGTCGCGCCGGCCTGCGGCTTCCCGGTCGATTGGTTGGTCACCGTCCCGGTGACGGCGGCATAGGCCTGGGCGGCCAACACGAATAGGATTGGCAGCCTCATACGTTCACCGCCTTCATCGGCTTGCCGCATTCGCCGCAGAATTTCAGTTCCTTCTCGAAATGCGCGCTGCAATGCGGGCACGTGAACGGGTCGGCCTCTTTCTTCGCGGCCTTCGCCTTCGGAGCCACGGCAGCCGCCGGCTGTCCGGCCTTCAGCTCATCCTTAATCCGGTCGACTTCGGCCATCACGCCCGCCAGCTCTTTCTGCAGGTCCGTCTTCGTGTGCTGATAGTCGGCGTCAGAGAGCTTACCGACGCGATATTCGAACTGCAGATCGCGCAGGTTCTCGTAAATCGCGGCTTTCCGCTCATCCAGATGTTGAAACGGCGACACCGGTTCCGGTGCCGGCAAGTCCTTGGGACGAACCCCGAGGACGAATACGATAACGACGATCGCTATGACGCAGGTAATCGCAATAATCACAATGCTCAGTCCAGGTTCGCCAGATCCTTCTCGATCTGGTCCTTATATTTGGCCAGCGCCGGGTCGTCGATCTCGACCGGGCCGAGGTCGGTCATCGGTTTGGGCCCTTTGTGTTTGCGCAGGATCGCCAGAATCGCCAACAGTCCGATTCCGACCATCGCGTATGGGACGATCCAGCCGAAGGCGTTGGGCGGCGCCAGGTAGATGCTCTGGCCGTAGTCGCGGATGAAGGCCTGAACGATCTGGTCGTCGCTCGTGCCAACTGATTGCATTTGGGCAATGCGCTCCTTGGCGGGTTTGGAGCGGGGACATTCCAACATACTGCAGGTGGCCACGGAATCCTTGCAGCCGCACAAGCACTGGAGGCGTGCGCCGACGCGGCGCACGTCGACACTGGGCTTTTCGCTGGCGGTCTGCGCCAGCGCGGCGACCGCGATAATCAGGGCTAGCAGACTACTTTTGAACCGTCGCATTTTTCTTCGTATATCCCACTACTTCCGTGCGGGCGTATTGCATTTTCACTTTGCTCGGAACCAGGCAGATCAGGGTCCCGAAGATTACCGTCAAGGTGCCGATCCAGATCCACGACACCAACGGGAACACGTAAGCCTGAATCACGGCGCGCTGATTGTCGTCGCTCATGCCGCCGAAATTCAGGTAAAGGTCTTCGTTGGGGCGTACGCGTATGC
>Ga0207071_1116_pt1 | contig 14107 bp, 11 predicted proteins | sample Alteio_BWMinHeat_67_FD_153531 | JGI IMG/M metagenome (GOLD analysis project Ga0207071, IMG submission 153531) | Enriched cells from forest soil in Barre Woods Harvard Forest LTER site, Petersham, Massachusetts, United States -... | ecosystem: Environmental > Terrestrial > Soil > Temperate forest >...
GATACAAAGCAATCGCTGGCGCATTTGAACGACGTACTTCTAAAAATACGGCACGTACATCTTGCCGTGTAAGTTCCGTAAGCAGGAAATTCAATAACTTTTCACCAAACCCTTGTCGTTGGAAATCACGGTGCACACAGACATTCAGCAAATGACATTCATTCGCTTGCACCGACATCATTAAAAAACCAATGACCACATCATCACGCACTAACACCCAACCAGGACAACCTCTGTCATAACACTGCTGAAAAATTTCCAGCGTCCACGCGCCTAATTGCGCGGTATTTTCTATGGCAGCAATTGTTGTTAAATCTGACTGTCGTAGTGAACGGATGATCATGGCAAAACTCAATTACCAATACGCTAACATCGTAACAGAGAATTTTAATTGAATCAATGTGTTATAAATTTTTTGGGGTTGCACAATCACTTTTACTGTTATCCGAGGAGGAAATTGTGCTTTTTATAGGAGAAACTGGAACAGTCGATGGAGATACGGCAGCAGATGGGGGCGTGTTAAATAAACTTAAAGACGGCAGTAAATTTAAACTCGAACGATAAGGATGAGCAGTCTTACCCCATACTAAATCAGCCCAACGTATACTCGCCTTTTTTCTTTCTTCTTGTTTTTCATCATAAGAAAGCTTTACATCATTTTTAGTAGCCATGCGCGCACAATGCGTAGAAAATTGTGTCAGTGTTGGGTTTGCTTTCAGGAATTGCTCTAATGCCGCATGGTAATTAGGCAATTGCATTTCACCTACACGACCATCGGATTTAATATCTTTGCAATATAACGCATGCGACAATGTAAACGCAGATAACACTAAATTTCCTTGTTTAAATTGAACTGGAATAATTTTACTTTTATCAAAAAAATTTTCTGCAGCACTGCATAATCGATCTGGAATTAATACTGCTAAAATAATATCTACTGGGATTGTTTTTATTGCGACATTGACACGCACACCAGGTATTGGTCTACTGTCTGTAAACCTAAGGGGACGAGAATTTTCTTCCTCTAATGTAGTTATTTTTTGGGAATTTAAAATAAAAACACAACTACTCATTAATTGAGCACGAACATAATCTTTCATCAAGGTTAGGCTAGCAAATTCTAGGCATTTTTCAGAATTAAAAGCCATATTAACAAAACCAAACGTGGGATCGTTAACTAATGCTGCGCATATTTCAATTTGATATTCCGGTGTAAGTTCTACTGAATTAACAACAGTATGACTAAGTAAGCTCGCATCAGGCTGTTCTGAGGTGGCTATAGCGTCTTTTGAAGCTGTAATTCCACTCAATTTAATAGCTTGAAAAAAATTTTTGCACTCCTGACTTAGCTCAGGCGTAAGTTGGCTTGAATTCATCTCAAATCTCTCGTTTTGTGTGTTATATATTTTATTTTAACAGGCAAATATTAAGGAAATATTAAGGATGCTGAAAATTACCTCCTGGAGGAGGGGGATATATCGATGCTGCAGCAGTATTTTGAGAAGAATGAGATGCTGGAGACAGCAGCCAATTTAAGAGTAAATTACTTAATAATAATGATGTGTTCTGCATCAAGGATGAAGGCACTAATGTCGCTATATTAACCGGAACCGCCGCTGTTGATACATGAGTAGATAACGGAGTGGCTGTAGTAGTTGTAGCGGTAGAAACAGATGTGGAGGCAGGTACTGCAGTCAATTGTTGCTGTAAAGCAGCTGTCGTTGAAACAGTTGAATCGTTAGCAGGTAATGCAGCTGCATTATTTGTCAATACAATATGATTTGTATTTTCAGGATTAGCCTGTTTTTCCTCGGGATATTGCCGTGGCGATACTTCTGTCGTCGCTATGGAATCATCACTCACAGATAATATTTCCCTCTCATTCTCTGTTATTGTAGGGGCAGTTAAAGCGATAGATACAGGCGCAGCAACATCAGGAATTGGTCTACCTATATTGTCAACCGAAATAATGGTGTCATCTGTCATACTACTCAATGAAAACGAGTTGTGAGAATTTCGGCTAGCATCTAAAGATAAAACATTTGACAATGCATTCATTTCATTTGCCTGATCCGCAGATTGCGCCGCTGCCTCTTCTGGTGATACCGTTTTTGCAACACTCATCGATGTCGTTTGCGTCGGTACAGTAGCTGCAGTGGTAAGAACAGAGGTGGTAGCAGCAGATGAAACTGTTGTTTTTTGTCTTTTTGATGGAGATGAAGGTATATTGTTAGCTGATATGTCATTAATAACTTCTTTTAAAATTTCCATATGCGAGATAATATCATCACGATCGTTTTCAAAATTTTCTATTGTTTCTGAGACAATTTCTTTTTCATCTCCTTCATTTTCTCCTATATAGAGTAATTTTTTGTTAGCTGTTTTTAATTCGTCTCTTTTATCGTCTAATAATTCTGCTAAAACGGTAGAATTAATTTTGTGAATATTTGCGAACATCTCTTTAATCTGTGATTTAACAGAAACTCCATCTGTCGCCTTAGAAAAATAGATAAAAGCTCGTGTAGCCATGGATTTTAATTCACCAATACTAAGTGTACTTGTTATTTTGCTATTTAATTTTTTTAAGTTATTATGCATTTCTTCGGTATTTGAAATTATCTTTTTATCTAGAATTTGCTGAGATAATAATTTCAACCTTCTACTACTTAAATTATCGTATTCATCACCCATATCGCTCGCAATAACATCAATAACGTCATCTGTATCTCTATCATATTGCCTATCACCAACCATTTCTTCCCAAAAATCATCATAACTATTTGAATCTGAAATTTCCTCCCAGGATTGAGAAAGTACTTTTTTCGCAATTCTTGAACTACGATCACTCTCTAGCAAAGTTGATAAAGCATCATCTAATATCTTTTCCTCCATATCTAATAAAGATTCTGATGGAAGACTCGATGTTACAATTGGTATTGACGAAGCATAAGGGAAAAAGTTTCCCTTAACAGAAGAACTACTGCTGGCGGTGGCACTGGTGCTACTGGAACTGATACTGCTAGTACTTGTCGTCGACGTTGAAATATTATCTGGTTTTGTACGTCGTCTTTTTTTCGACGTGGTCGCAATTGATTTATTCTGAGCATTTTTAACCAAAGGCTTTGACGGCGCAAAAGTTTTTGGGTCTCTTTCCACGTATTTTTTATTTAAAATTTTTCCAGCAAATTAATTGTAAAACATAATAGCATTATCCAACCACTTAATTGCAAAGTCTCTTGGACTTGTGTCATTGACACATTCATCATGGGGATATGTTTTAATCGATTTTTGTAGCTCTTGAATAGCTTTACTGATTTTTTCTTCCATGTCATCTAATTTAAATTTTTTGAGGGATTCACTTAATTCAGCTCTCATAGAAGTTATGTTTTTCTTAGGAGTTTCCTCTAAATCGATTAACTGAAGATATTTTGCAATTGCATAATATTGCGTAACCACTTGAGCGCCTGCATAAAAGTAAGCAGTCATGATTTTTACTTGACGTTTTCTTAGCTTCTCTTTATCTGTTGGCACAGCTAAACTATTAAGTTTGTCGTAGAATAAACGCGCCTTCTCAACAATTTCACCAGCCAAAGCGATATATCTATCGCATGTCGCTTGATCATTGGGAGAAATTTCATTATATTTTTTTTGAAGCACTGCAGCTTGTGCATCAAGCTCATCTGGTAATTGCTTAAAATTTATATTGCTCGTTTTACTCTGTTTATTGCTAGATTGCATAGTTTAAAACCCTCATAGCAGGCGAACCCTCTTTAAGTGCTTTGTTAAACAAAACATCGAGTTCACCGCTACACATACGCTCTAACAATCAAGCATCACTCGTTTTGTTGAAGCTTGGTGTAGACTACAATACTTTTGATAATGTCAATAATAACATATCAATTATTAAGGAATGCTTAAGGGTACCTCTATAAATAACTCTTCGAATTGCGCGAAAAAGACTAGATCCGCGGGACGACGTTTTACGATGTGTGTCATCCTGAGGGCAGCGTGTGATCTCCCTGTAAGCAGGAGATCCCTCGCTACGCTCGGGATGACACTGGATCCCACGACGACATTTTGTGACGTTTTGTGGAGAAAAGTTATTCTGCTTTTGTCTCGGTTTTTTTCGGTAAATATAAATCGGTAATCGTACCTTCAAAAACTTCGGCAGACATGGCAATGGTTTCAGATAGTGTTGGATGCGGATGAATAGTGAGTGAGAGATCTTCTACATCGCAACCCATTTCGATAGCCAAAGCAATTTCGGCGATGAGTTCACCTGCATTGGGGCCCGTGATGCCAGCGCCAATCACGCGGTGAGTTGTTTCATCAATGAGTAATTTAGTCATGCCTTCATCGCGACCCATGCTGAGGGAGCGACCACTGGCAGCCCAAGGGAAAACACCTTTGCCATATTTAATGCCTTTGGCTTTTGCTTCCATTTCTGTCATGCCCACCCAAGCAATTTCAGGATCCGTGTAAGCAACACTTGGAATACAAGCAGGTTCGAAATAATGTTTTTTACCTGCAATCACTTCTGCAGCCACTCGGCCTTCAGGAATCGCTTTGTGCGCCAGCATAGGATTACCGACAATATCGCCGATAGCATAAATATGCGGAATATTGGTACGCATTTGTTTATCAACAGGAATAAATCCACGTTCATCCACTTTCACACCTGCTTTGCTTGCATCGATTTGATCGCCATTAGGACGACGTCCAACGGCACATAAAATTCTATCGAATTTTTGCGGATCTTTAGGCGCGTTATCACCTTCGAAAGTCACCCACAAACCCTCTTTTTTGGCTTCTACTTTAGTCACTTTGGTTTTGAGTAAAATATTTTTGTAACGTTTTTGAATGCGTTTTTGTAACGGCATCACCACATCTTTATCACAACCGGGAATAATTTGATCCATTAATTCCACGACGGTAATTTCAGAACCTAATGCGTGATAAACCGTCGCCATTTCTAAACCAATAATACCACCGCCAATGACTAACATGCTGCCTTTAGTGTCATGCAACTCTAATGCGCCTGTGGAATCAATAATGCGTGGATCATCGGGCAGGAAAGGTAATTTTACTGGACGTGAACCTGCGGCGATAATTGCATTTTCAAAACGGATTTTCTGTTTGCCGTTTGCACCTTCAACTTCAATTTCTTTATCGGAAATAAATTTTGCAACGCCTTGGATAATTTCAACTTTGCGTTGTTTGGCTAATGTTTTTAAACCACCGGTTAAACGACTGACAATTTTATTTTTCCATTCCAATAATTTTTTCGTATCAATTTTGACTCCGCCAAATTCAATACCGCAAGCCGCAACTTCATGTGCTTCATCTAATACTTTAGCTGTGTGTAAGAGCGCCTTGGATGGAATGCAACCTACGTTTAAACAAACGCCGCCTATGTTTTCGTAACGTTCTACTAAAATAACTTTTTTGCCTAAATCGGCTGCACGAAATGCTGCGGTATAACCACCAGGACCACTACCAATGACAACAACTTGTGTTTCACTCATGACTACTTATTCCTCTGAAAAATCATAACAACATATGACGAATATCGGACAACATATTCGTTAAATGCACCATAAATCTCGCACCATCAGCACCATCGATAACACGATGATCATACGATAATGACAATGGCAATATTAATCGCGGTACAAATTCACCGTCTTGATAAACCGGTTTATGTGCCGATTTAGAAACACCTAAAATCGCAACTTCAGGTACATTCACGATAGGCGTAAATGCTGTACCACCAATACCGCCTAAACTGGAAATAGAGAAACAACCGCCTTGCATATCGTTGGCAGTTAATTGTTTTTTACGTGCTTTTTCACTCACTATTGCTAATTCTTTTGCAAGATCGGTAATGCTTTTTTTATCAACATCGCGAATCACTGGCACGACTAAACCATCCGGTGTATCCACTGCAACACCGATATGAAAATATTTTTTTAAAATTAAATTTTCATTGCTAGGATCTAGTGATGCATTAAATTGCGGAAATTGTTTCAAACAAGCGACAACAGCGCGCATGATAAAAACTAAGGGTGTGAGTTTTATGCCTTTTTGTTCCATTTCTGCTTTTTCTGCTTGACGAAATGCTTCTAACCCTGTGATATCGGCTTCACCGAATTGAGTCACATGCGGCACTAACAACCAATTGCGATGTAAATTCTTGCCGGAAAGCTTTTTGATACGTGAGAGTGGTTGTGTTTCTATGGCACCAAATTTGGTAAAATCGACCACAGGCGCTTCAGGTAATGCTGCGCCACCGCCTTGTGATAAATAATTTTTAACATACGCGTAAACATCTTGCTTAATGACACGTTGTTTAGGGCCTGTACCACGCACTTTCGCAAGATCAACACCTAATTCGCGCGCTAACCGACGCACGGCAGGGCCTGCGTGCACGTCTTCAGAAGATGTCACTGCGGGTTGTGGTTTAGCAACAGGCGTTGGTTCTGCTTTTGCAGGTGTTTTTTCTGGTGCTGCTACTTTTTTCTCAGTAACAGGTGTTGCTGCTGTAACTTCCAATACTAAAATCACGGATCCGGTTGAGACCTTATCACCTGTTTTAATTTTTAATTCTTTCACCACACCTTCATCAGATGATGGCACTTCCATCGTGGCTTTATCAGATTCCAAAGTAATTAACGGCGTATCCACTTTCACATGATCGCCCGCTTTGACTAATACCTCAATAACATCGACTTCAGCTGCTCCGCCTACATCAGGCACGGTAATATTTTTTATAGCCAAGAGAACTTCCTCCCTTAAAGAGTAACCGGCGCGGGCGCATCCGGATTGATATTATATTTTTGCATCGCTGTTTTCACGAGTTTCGCTTCTACTAAATTTTCTTTCGCTAATGCATAAAGCGCAGTCACTGCAATGTGATAACGATCGACTTCAAAAAAACTGCGTAAATGTTCGCGCGTATCACTACGACCAAAACCATCTGTTCCCAACACCGTATATGAACGAGGAACAAAAGAACGAATTTGATCCGCATACGCACGTATATAATCAGTTGCTGCAATCACTGGGCCTTCGTGTTTTTGTAAACATGTTTCTACATAAGTTATTTTTGGTTTTTTGTCTGGAGAAAATAAATTCTCGCGTTCTATTTGTAATCCTTCACGACGCAATTCATTAAAACTCGTCACACTCCAAACATCGGCGCTCACGTTAAAATCATTTTGCAACAGTTCTGCGGCTGCAATCACTTCACGTAAAATTGCACCGCTACCTAACAACTGCACTTTTAATTTAGCAGATTTACCCGCTTGCAATAAATACATACCTTTGATGATGCCTTCCTCTATACCTGCAGGCATTTCGGGTTGATGATATTTTTCATTCATCGCCATGATATAGAAAAATACGTCTTGCTCTTCCGCAAACATGACTTTTAAGCCATGTTGAATAATCACCGCCATCTCATAACCAAAAGTCGGATCATAAGCACGGCATGTGGGTACTGCTGTTGCCATCAATAAACTATGACCATCTTGATGTTGTAAACCTTCGCCTTCAAGCGTAGTACGTCCAGCAGTGGCGCCAATTAAAAACCCACGCGCGCGCATATCCGCCGCCGCCCAAATAAAATCACCTACGCGTTGAAAACCAAACATAGAATAAAAAGTGAAAAAAGGAATCATAGGCACACGATGCATAGAATAAGAAGTTGCAGCTGCAATCCAAGATGACATACAACCTGCTTCGGTAATGCCTTCTTCTAACATTTGTCCATCGTGCGCTTCGCGGTAATACATTAATTGATCTTTATCTTCAGGTGTATATAACTGCCCATGATGTGAATAAATACCAATTTGTCTAAATAAAGCTTCCATACCAAATGTACGCACTTCATCTGAAAAAATGGGCACAATACGCGATCCAATATTTGGATCTTTTAATAAAATCGTAAAAATTCGGCCTAATACCATCGTAGTTGATGCTGCGCGATCACCACTGCCTTTTAAAACAGGTTCAAAAATAGATAATAGTGGAACAGTCAGCGGATGTTTTGGAGATTCACGCGTTGGAATATAACCACCTAATTTTTTACGCTGTTCATGCAGGTAAATCATTTCAGGATTTTTTTTGTCTGGTTTATAAAATTGGTATTGCGTTAATTGTTCATCGGTTAATGGTAATTTGAAACGATCACGAAAAGTTTTTAATTCAGCTTCTGTCATTTCTAATTGATTGTGTGCAACATTGCGGCCTTCAGCACCTGTCACACCTAAGCCATAACCTTTCACACCTTGCGCTAAAATCGCGGTAGGTTGTCCTTTGTGTTTTGCTGCAGCTGCATAAGCGGCAAATACTTTTACTGGATCATGTGCACCGCGACCAAGTTGACCTAATGTTTCGTCTGACACATCAGCAAGTAACTCACGTATTGCATCATTATCTTTGCATAATAATTCACGCATCGCTGCACCGCCATGTACATAAGCTGCTTGCAACTCACCATCGACACATTGGGTCAAACGTTTTATCAGTAATCCTTTTTCATCACGTGCAAATAATGCATCCCAGCGACTGTCCCATAAAACTTTAATCACATTCCAACCCGCACCACGAAATAAACCCTCTAATTCCTGCACGATTTTAGTATTACTACGCACTAAGCCATCGAGACGTTGCAAATTACAATTAACGATATAAACGATATTATCTAATTCCTCACGTGCGGCCATAGTTAAACCGGCAACAGACTCAGGTTCATCCATTTCACCATCACCGCAATACAACCATACTTTACGATTATTCGGTTTAATAAATCCGCGATTTTCTAAATATTTTAAAAAACGTGCTTGATACAACGCTTGTAATGCCCCTAATCCTAAAGAAACTACAGCAAATTGCCAAAAATCCGGCATTAACCAAGGATGTGGATAAGATGACAATCCTTCACCTTGCACTTCTTGGCGAAAATTATCTAAATGTTTTTCTGTTAAACGTCCTTCTAAAAAAGCGCGTGCATAATTACCTTCCGAAGAATGTCCTTGAAAATAAATTAAATCACCCGGCGAATCTTTAGTAGCGCCATGAAAAAAATGATTCAATCCTACTTCGTATAAAGTCGCAATTGATGCATAAGAAGATAAATGACCGCCTACACCCCCAGCATTTTTTTTTGCTTTTAATACCATAGCAATCGCATTCCAGCGATTGATGGCATCAATTTTTTGCTCTAACGATAAATCTCCGGGATAAGCAGGCTGTTGCTCCACTGAAAAAGTATTGCAATACGGTGTTACGCGCGCGCCTTCTGCTAATGCTAAACCTGATTTTTCAGCTGTCTGTGATAGCTTAGATAAAATAAAACGTGCACGATCATGCCCCGCAAATCGCAATAGCGAACGAAATGCAGCTAACCATTCATGTGTTTCAGTGGGGTCAATATCGTCCCAAGCTTTTGACATTTTTTATATTCCATCAAGACATTAAAACAAAAATGGCTAACAACACTAAGCTTATGACAAATGCACGATCTAACAATGCCAATGCTTGTTTTTCCGCGGAAGCAGCAGAATCCATGTCTAATGCGGCGATACCACAATCGGCAACAAGATCGTTACTAGAAGAAAGTCCCTGAGTAAATACTTTTTTCCAAAATGGCACAACCCGCATAAAGTGTCCGCCTAATGCAAACGTGAGTGTTAATAAACGCGCTGGCACCCAATCTAACACTTGTAACACTTTCATTGCCATTGCATCCGATTCAGCAGAGATGGCAATTAAACGGTAAAAAACAGCCCCTAACGGCCCCAACAATACAAACCAAAATAATACGGCAAAAATGCGTTGATTCGCCGCAATAAAAATCGCACGTAAAAATGCCTCATGATTATTAGGATCCACAGCAAACGCAGCACGTGCTTGTTCTGGACTGCTAATGGCAGCATAAGTTTGCGCCCAAATATTTTGTGGGCCCAAACAATAAATTAAAACAAATACACCAAAAACAAATCGCGGCAATCCATACAACCAATCGCCTAATGCCACCGAAATTAAAAAAACAGCTAACAATACTGGCACAATCGCCACAATAAACGCGGGTCGAACACGCCATTTTTCAACACGTGCCATCAACCAAGTCTGATAACGCGAAAACCAACCCCACTGACGCAAATGTCCCCAATCAAAAAACCGTTCCACCACCAATGCAATCAACGTAATAAGAAATGCCATAGCTCACGTCCTCTGATATGAATTCGCCCGCGGGCAAGTATAGCGATTAACGTTCTAATAAACAATCGAGATGAGGCCAATCAAACGCCGGGCCTGGATCGGTTTTGCGCTGGGGAGCAATATCGCTATGACCTACAATGCGGTCACGCGTGATGGCAGGATATTGTTTTGTTAAAAGTTGAATCACTTCGGTCAGTATTGTGTATTGTTTTTTTTCATAAGGCAGATGATCTGTTCCTTCCAGCTCAATACCAATCGAAAAATCATTACAATTTGTCCTACCTGCAAAAGCTGACTCTCCCGCATGCCATGCTCTCTTATGAAAAGGCACAAACTGGGTAATCTTGCCTTCCCTACTAATAAATAAATGCGAAGAGACTCTTAAATGCGCAATTGAAGCATAATATTCATGCAGAGAAAAATCCAAAGTGCCACAAAAAAATTTTTCCACCGCCCCCGTCCCAAACTCCCCCGGCGGCAAGCTAATATTATGCACGACTATCATATCTATGACAGTGTGCTCAGGCCGTACATCACAATGCGACGAAGCCAGATAGTGCACAGGCTCAAGCAAGCCCGTATGAGCGTTTATTTTCATAATCCTTTGAATACCTCATTATGGCTAAGCCACAAAACATCTAAACTAACGCCCCAGTATGTGTAATTCAAGACAAATTTAGCCTAGGCTTAAGATTGACTCTCAAAATAACTCATTGAGTCATTCAATAAATGGCGCGATAAAATCTCTATAGTAAGCTTTAATTTCACGCTTACTGTTACATTTAAGTTTATTCTTAATATTTACTATGTACGACTCAACGGTTCTGAATGATAAATTCAGAATTTCTGCTGATTCTCGCGCTGTTTTATCTGCAGCAGCAAGCTTAAGACAAATTAATTCCATTCGGGATAGTTTTTTATTTTTTTTGAAAATAGATTTATCAATGACTTCTTGATCCATTAAGGTATTTAAAAAATATATAGGTTCTAGATTTATATAATGCGAAATACCAACAATTCCATCAACTCCATTATTTTTATTGATTAATGGATTTTTTATAGCAAGAAAATTAATTTTATTATCATAAAATCTAACAAAATCTTCGAATATTTTAGTTGATTTGCATGTCATAACTTCTTGATCAGCCGCTTTATATAGATCAGCAGCATTTTTTAAAAAAGGAAGATCCAAATCACTACGGCCTACAATATCATGACGAGAAACAAGCTTTAAAGTTTCCGCCATAAAATCATTACAACCTAGAAAGTTACCGCGTACGTCTTTCCAGTAAACCCAAACCTTTCCTGGCGTTTTAAGCAATTTTTCAGGATTAATATTCCACGAAGCCATAAGCAAATCTCTATCCATCAAATAGTTGTTTAGAATTAGCAAAAATCCAATAACCTGAGCAAATAGTAGCCTAAAATGAGATGTAATTCAATAATTTCTATTATCAGTGAATATCGCAATAGTTTTTAGGAGCACTGCTTATACTTGATAATGATTTTTGAGATCGACCTGCAAATGCTATGGTTGCAAAAAACCCTAATACTAAGAGCGTTCTACAGCTAGGGACCATCGTACTGAGACTGAACCAAGAGGATGAACTGATATTCGAAATACTTTTTTCATCCTTAGGCTTTTCCCACCATCGTGTAGAATTAGCCGCTGGAGATTTGAAATTTTTAATGGATAAAACCGCATTTAAGGGTTCAGATTCGAACGCAAGCATTTCATAATGGTTTTGTTTGATAAAGCCTTCTTTTAAACAAGTCTCTACTTGAAGTTTAAACCCATTATAAAATCCCTGTAAATTTAATATGATTAACGGTTTAACTGGATTTTCTGCTGCATTAACATAACTTGCAAATTGATTATTAATTGCAATTTCGCTCAGTTCATCTAAGGTACCAAATCCACCTGGTAAAGCAATAAAACCATCCGCCAATGATGCCATCTTTGCTTTGCGCGCAGAATAACTTGGCTGTGTGATAACTTCAATATTCTCTTGAACGACTCCCAACTTAATCACTTCAGGCGTGACAACGCCAATCACATGGCTACCTGCAGCTTTAACACTATCCGCCAATATTTTCATCAATCCAACGTTTCCACCACCATAAACCAAACCATATCCACTATTCACAATGGCTTTGCCTAATGTTTCAGCTGCATCCTTATACTTAACAGAACCTTGTTGATCTGATCCACAAAAAACACAAATGTATTTTTTCATTTATTTTTCCTTATTCCACACCGATTTTCTTCAAAAATAAGATAATACTACAATCAATCTCAATAATTTACGGTATTAAATACGGTAAATAAATTTTTCTGATGTTAAAACTAACTTTTTGATACAACACATTTGTAAATTATAATAATATTGTAAACATCAAAGGATAGATAAAAGCAGTTGAAAAAACAGCATACACAACGTACTATGTTAGTACTGAAAAAAGAGGTAATTATGAAGACACCAATATCGTCTATACTTTCCTTGATGTTTTATTTGAGTTTGGCTAGTGTTAGTTACGCCATCATGCCAACGATTTCCTGTCAATCAACATGCCCTAATACTCCTACTCAGTATCAAAGCACCCAACCGTTTCCAGTAAATGCTCATTGCGTGCAAGTACATCAGAATAAAATTTACTATCGAACAAGTGGCAATGGTAAACCCACAATGATTTTTTCTTCCGGCACTGGTTTTCCTGCGGATGGCTGGTATGATTCTGGTATCACAAATCAAATAGCAAAAAAAGTAAAAGTTTTTACTTATGATCGCAACTATACTTTCAACAGTTGCCCAACTGACAATAATTATATGCCTGTTACTGCACGCGATGTTGTTAGTCAGTTACATAAGCTACTACGACAAGAAAATATCAACCCTCCTTATATTTTAGTAGGACAATCGATGGGTGGCTTGTATATGCTTCTCTATGCTAGAGAATTCCCCAACGAAGTAGCAGGTTTAGTGCTTATGGATGCTACTTCCGATGCAGGCCCAACACCACTACCCAAAGATGCAGAAAAAATTTTGCAAAACCTAGGAAACCCACAGAATCCCACACCAGAAAATCAACTTTACAATGAAATGATCGGGCAACTTCCTAGTTATATACAAATGAAAAATGCCCCTCCATTACCTAAAGATATGCCATTAATCGTCATGTATGCTACGAAACATTGTTTACCAAAAACATGGACGAATGATAAATTGATGTGTATGACTCCAATCCAAGAAGCCGAACACGAAAAAGAACAAATAAAAATATATAACATGTCCCAAATCCATCAACTCATTCGTGTTGATGGCGATCATATGAGTTTCTTTGATCCAGACAAAAATCAAATCGTTACAAATACATTATTTAGTATTTTAGAAATGTCGCAACCACGATTAAAACAGCGATAGCAGAATTTTGAAAATTCTATCACTAGTTCATCAGTGTTTATTTTCATTATACTCCTTATCCTTTCATCAAACGCGATTCAAAATACCTTATCAATTTAATCAAGACATCCTTATGAACACGGTTTCCTGTTTGTTTTAATTGCCAAAGTGCAACTTCGGGAAAGTTAAACAGTATTTGTATGTATCTTAATGTATTAGGGTCATAACTTATCCCAGCTTCAATTCTCTGCAAGGTTGTTTTGCTGATATCAAGTGCTTCAGCTAAGTCATATTGAGTAATTTGTAACTGCTCTCGCAATTTAATTATATCCTTTGAATCAAACTCACTGTAATAAACAGGCTCAAAAATAAAACTAGATGGTCCACGCTTACCTATAGATCCCAACAAGATAATTACATTTTTCTCAGCTGGGGAAATGCCTTGCGCCTCACAATAATCTTTATACGCCGGATTAGCTTTA
>Ga0207071_1118_pt1 | contig 13990 bp, 11 predicted proteins | sample Alteio_BWMinHeat_67_FD_153531 | JGI IMG/M metagenome (GOLD analysis project Ga0207071, IMG submission 153531) | Enriched cells from forest soil in Barre Woods Harvard Forest LTER site, Petersham, Massachusetts, United States -... | ecosystem: Environmental > Terrestrial > Soil > Temperate forest >...
CGATCGCGCTTTCGCCGGATGGGAAACGGGTGGCGGCGGGCGGCCTGGATAAGACGATTCGCATCTGGTCGCTAGTGTATTGTCTCCGAATTAGCTGGTCTTTCGTTTGCGGCTCTTTGGAGCCGTGCAGCCGGGCTGGATCTGCTCCAGAGTTTGGCGGCAGCGCGCGAGTTTGGCCACGATGGATTCGACGGTAGCCGTCCAGACAAACGGTTTGGGTTTCTCGTTCCAGGCAGCGAGAAACCCGTTAATGGCCGCGATCAGGTCATCGACGCCCAGGAAGGAATCGCGGCGTATCCTCTTGCTGGTTAACTCACCGAACCAACGTTCAATCAGGTTCAGCCAACTGGAACTGGTTGGAACGTAGTGCACCTTGAAACGGGGATGTCGGTTCAGCCAGTCCCTTACCTCTGGCGTGCCATGGGTGCCGTAATTGTCCATCACCAGATGTAAGGGCGCCTTACCGGGGAACTCGCGATTGATGCGGCGCAGGAATCTCAGAAACTCCTGGTGGCGGTGACGCTTATAGCAATCGCCGATGACCTTGCCGGCGAGCACATCGAGGGCCGCAAACAGAGTCGTCGTGCCGTGTCGCTTGTAGTCGTGCGTCATGGTGCCGCAACGCCCCTTCTTCAGCGGCAGCCCGGGCTGGGTGCGTTGCAGAGCCTGAATTTGGCTCTTCTCATCCACACAAAGCACAATTGCTTGCTCGGGAGGATTCAGATAAAGACCGACCACGTCGGTGAGTTTCTCGAGGAATTTCGGATCGCGTGACAGCTTGAAGGTCTTGGTGCGATGTGGCTTGATGTTGTGGCTACGCCAGATCCTGCTCACGCTGGACTTGCTGACTCCCTGCGCCGCCGCCATAGTCCGGCAACTCCAATGCGTGCTTCCTTTGGGCTTGGTTTGCAAAGTGGCGTCGATCACGGTTTTGATGCGAGTCGCATCGTAACTGGGTTTCCGGCCCCGTCCTGGAGCAATCTCCCAAAGCGTCTGGCTCCCACCGCCACGGAAGCGCTCGCGCCAGAGGCGAACCGTCTTACGGTTGACCCTGTTCTCAGCGGCGATCGCTATCTCCGACTTGCCAGCGGCAACTGCCAGGACAATGCGGCAGCGCAGCGCGACCTGCTGTGGAGTTCCCAGGGCGACCACCCAGCGTTGAAGTTCGCTGCGCTGGTCCGGTGACAAGAGAAGAGGATCAATGGCGCGAGGCATGACTGATTATGCTGCCAGTGCGATTATTTGTCCATCTATTTGTAGGACACTACACTAGCAACTCACCATGCCTGGATTTGAACTGCTCTGCTGTTTGTACAGCCTTGCGGGGGGCCAACCCTGGCTGCAAGCCGGCTTTTCCCCGTCCCGCAGAGCTTACTTCGTCCCCGAGTACCCCTGCCACACATACTCCAACGCCTCCGCCAAAGTCTGCCGCTTCACCGTGCCGTCCGTGTGCCCCGCATTGCGCGCAAACACAAACTGATAGTGATACCCCTTCGTCGCCAGTACCTTCGCCATATTCTCGTTGGCGGCCACCCAGTCGTGCATGTTATCCCGCATGGTATTCGGGTTGTAATTATCCCGATCGCCCACCTCCATCCACAGCCGGATCGGTTTCACCGGACTATTCGGAATCAGGCGTTCGTGGAATTCCCATGCGCCGTGCGGAGAGTCCGGGTTGGACGGCCATTGCTGATTTACATAAGTGCCTGAGTAAGTCAGCACGCGACGATACCACTCCGGGTGATACCACGCCATGATCAACGCGCAGGAGCCGCCGGAACTCCCGCCCATTGTCGCGCGGCCCTCGGGATCCCCGGTCAGCTTCACGTTATACTGCTTCTCCACCAGAGGCAGTACTTCCTTCTCCACGAATTCGGCGTACAGACCCGACATTGTGTCGTACTCCAGCCCGCGCTGGCTGCCTTGTGCGTCGCCGCTGCCATTGCCGATCGAAATCGCGATCATCACCGGTACGCGCTTCTGCGCGATCAGATTGTCCAACGTCGTGAACAACAGCCGGTCCGGCCCATCCGCGCCGACGATGAACGGCGCCGCCGTCCCCGGCACGTACTGCTTCGGGACGTACACCGCAACCTTCCGCGTATACGGTGCGGCGTGGCTCGTGGTCACGATCATCTTCGCCGGATCGTTCGGGTCGGCCTGCCCGAAGGTCCCCTGTTCGCGCGCTATGCCCGGATAAATCTTGCTAGCCGTCGATTCCATTGTGAAGTTGAAAACGTCGCCCTGCGGCACGCCCTCCTGCACGGTCGTCTCCGCCGCGGCCCTATGGGTGGGGCCGAGGATGAAGTTCCCGTCCTCCTTCACCGGAGCGTTTTCGCCGTCAGGCAGGTCCTTCGCCTTGACGTACCCTGGTGTATTCGGATCGCGTGTCGGCGGCGGCGTGCGCGCCGGCCGCCCGGGTGTTGCCGCAGGCTGTGCCGGCGGGGCCTGTGCCTGCGGCGGTGTCTGTGCGAATGCGGCGCCGGTCATCATACCGATCAATACCGCGACGTGGAACGGACGGGTCATCTTGGGCTCCTTCTCTCTGGGTGCAATGGCGCTATCAATTCTCAACCAAACTAGGCCCGCCCCGCAAATTCCCGGCTCTCTGTCGACACCCGCACCTTCTCCCCCTCTTTAATAAACAGCGGGACGCGGATCTCCAACCCGGTCTCTAACCTCGCCGGCTTGGTCACGCTGCCGCTCGACGAATCGCCGCGGACGCCGGGCTCGGTGTGGGCCACCTCCAGCTCCACTACCATCGGCAACTCCAGCCCGATCGGATTCCCGTTGTACTTGCGCAGATCCACTAGCGTGCCGCCGATCAGGAAATCCAGCGCGCTGCCCATCGTCTCTTCGGCCAGTGTGTGGGTCTCGAAGCTCTCCTGGTCCAGGAAGTGCGAGCCGCTCCCGTCGCTATACAGGTACGAGGCCTGCACCAACGCCAGATCCGGCTCCTTGAATTTCTCCCCTGCCTTGAAGGTCTTCTCGAAGACCGCGTTCGTCAGCAGGTTGCGCACCTTGAGCCGCACCAGCGTCTGTCCTCCGCGCGCGGTGGGGGTATTCACCTCCGCTTCCAGGCACGCGAACGGCGTGTTGTCGATCTCGAACAAAGTGCGCTTCTTGACGTCAATTGCATCGATCAGTACGGCCATGAACCCCTCTGTAAATCCAGACTCTTTTCAAGTATAAAGTGAACCGCCGTCGCAATGGGCGGACTCGGGCTCGATGCGCCGCCCTCGCCGTTCGTGGTGCCGGATTTTCCAGCATCCATGACGCGCCTAGCTCGTCTTGCAGGGAGTTACCCGAAGCCATGCGCACCGCACCGTGACGGATCGCACCCGTCGCCCTTTCGTGCCAATGGAATCGCTCGATGCGCAGCTTCAAATCGTAGTTTACCGATGTATACTCGGTCAAACGGAGGGCTCGGTTCCTATGGCTAAGTGGAAGGTTCTTGCACTGTTTGTCACCCTGACTTCCTGGACATACGCCGACCAAGGCAGTTTTACTAACTCCGGCGGATCCGGATCCGCGGGCTCCGGCATCATCGTCACCTCGAGCACGACAACTCCCTCCGGCGCCCTGAACCTCAACTGCCCGTCGACCGGGACCGGCACGTGCGCCGGCGGCAGCCTGAATTACGTTTCCGGCGATGGCAGCACTGCTATCAGCGCCGCCTTTACCAGCGGCAAATTCGCCGAGGGCTGCTCCGGCGGAGGCAAAGGTGGCCATGTCACCTGCGCTTACACCTTCACCGGCTATTTCGCCGGTAGGTTGACTGTCAACGGTCTGTCTCAAGCGATCACCGGTGTTACTTCGCAGGCATTCGGCACCGGAGGTGCCGCTGCCACCGGAACCACCGCCTATAACTCCGCATACGCGCCCTTCTACTATTCCGATAGCGAGCAGATCCACCGCTCCGACGACCTGCAGGGCACCAATCAAATCTCGTTCGGCGGTCAGGGTGCGGGCGTAGGCCAGTTCTACGGCGCCTATGGCATTGCCCTCGATTCCGCCCAGCGAATCTACATCGCCGATACGTACAACTGCCGCGTCGTGCGCGTCGACGACATGACCGGCGCCAATTGGACAACCTACGGCGGCGTCTGCGGTTCCGGCACCGGCCAGTTTTACGACCTCTCCGGGATCGCGGTCGATTCCGCCGGCAAGATCTACGTCATGGATACCGGCAATTCCCGCCTCGTGCGCATCGACGATATGACCGGCGCCAACTGGGTCGCCTTCGGCGCAGTCGGCAGCGGTACCGGCCAACTCGCATCCTTTACCTCGGTAGCCGTCGACGCCGCCGGACGGATCTACATCGCGGACGCGGGGAATCTGCGCATCGTCCGCATGGATGACATGACCGGCGCCAACTGGACCGCGTTGACCCAGTCGCCGCCCGTGAACGGCGTCAGCCGCACCTTCCAATCTCCGATCGCCGTAGCCGTCGATTCCGCCGGCAGAGTTTACATCGCCGACAATGAGTACTACCAGCCGGCCGTCGTTCGCGTCGATGACATGACAGGCGCTAACTGGACGCAGATCTATACCGGCCCAGGCAACGGGCTGAATAGTATCTCGGTCGATTCCAGCGGAACCGCCTTTACCGGAGGCGGAGGGATAAGGATGGTCGATAACATGGCCGGCGTACTTACTTCCTCCGGCGCCGTTGGACCCATCGGCTCTTACTATGTGTTTGGAGTGACGCCGGTGCCCTTGCCGAATCCGCGTCCGTCCGCCATCGGTCTTTCACCCGCCGCGTTGACCATCTCGCAAAATGTGGGAACCCCAAGTGCTCCCCAACCCGTCACCGTCTCCAACTTCGGAGGCAGCCTGCTCAACCTCGGCGGCGTCTCCGCGGCCGGCGGTTTCGGCGTCACCAACAATTGCCCCGCCAGTCTGCTCCCCGGCGCTGCCTGCACACTCTCCGTAACGTTTACGCCGTCCGCCGCCGGTCAGGTCGATGGATCCCTCACCGTCACCGATGACTCCGGCAATGCGGGCGCCGCGCAATCGATAGCCCTCACCGGCGTCGGGACCGCACCCGCCGCCTCCGCGACGCCAACCCAGCTTTCCTTCTCCTCCCAGGTACAGAACACCACCAGCGCCGCCCGCAGCGTGTTCCTGAAAAACACCGGCACCGGACCGTTGCAGGTCTCCGGCGTGACCGCTCCTGCGCCCTTTAGTCAGACCAATAACTGCGCTGCCGCGGTCGCGCCCGGTGTATCCTGTACCATCCTCGTCTCCTTCACGCCCACTGCCATCGGCTCTGTTGCCGCGACGCTCACCATCGCCGACAATGCCGGGACGCAGACCGTCCGCCTCAGCGGCGCCGGTGTCGCGCCCGTCAGTGCCTCCCCCAGCACGTTGAGCCTCGGCGCCATTGCGGTCGGCTACACCAGCGCTCCCAAGACCGTTACCCTGACCAATCGCTCCACTGTAGCCGTGAATTTCTCCACCATCGAGAGCAGCGCGGCTTTCAATATCACCAGCAACACATGCGGCGTCACGGTCGCAGCTGGGATCAGTTGCATCGTCGGCGTGACCTTCTCGCCGGCCGCGATGGGCAACGCCACCGGCACCCTGACGTTCACCGACGATGCCGTCAACAGCCCTCAGACCGTAAATCTGACCGGGACCGGCAGTCCCCCCGTGACGCTCTCCTCCAACACTCTGAATCTCGGCACCGTGGCCGTCGGCGCCATCAGCAGCACGCGGACCGTCACCCTGACCAATCGCCAACCCATACCTTTGAGCTTCTCCAGCATCGCGACCACAGCCGGCTTCAACATCGCCACCAACACCTGCGGCGCAAGCATCGCCGGCGGAGCCAGTTGCGCGATCGGCGTGACCTACTCCCCGACCGCCCCCGGCCCCACCACCGGCGCCTTGACCTTCGCCGACGATGCCCCAAACACCCCGCAAACCGTGACACTCACCGGCACCGGCAGGTAGCCCTTTGCGCAAAAACGTGGGGCCGCCAATCCTGGCTGCAAGCTGGCTTTTAGCCTCAAGACTGTTCACTTAACAACATTTTCATGATATTCTGTTTTAGGGCGAATGCCTCCAACAAGGAGGTATTCCATGCGCGTTGCCACTGTGGAGTCAACCACCCTTGCGGCGGTTGGCTACGACGAAGCCCAAGAGTTGCTGCAACTGGAGTTTGGTAGTCGGGCGCTCTACCTTTACTTCGGCGTTCCCGTGGCGGTATTCGAAGCGCTGCTTGACGCGCCTTCGAAGGGCCGGTATTTCAATGGGACCATCCGCGGACGTTATCCCTATCGTCAGATCCTGGGCTCCAATCCGGTTCTGCAGAGTGCGGCAGTAGCCGCCAGGTGCGATCGTTAGGAGACACCAATGGCGCGCACCCTCGCGGAATTGCCGGCTGGCAGCCGGATCACTGACTACATCAGCCTCGGCGTCATTGCCAAGTTCTTCCCCGTCGAGAAAATCCATGACGTGCTGGAGCAGACCCATCGCGCCAGCATCCGCGAACGCGATTTGCCAGCGCACGTGGTGGTCTATTACGTCATCGCGTTGGCGCTGTATATGCGGTCGTCCTATCGTGAAGTGCTGCGTTGCCTGCTGGAAGGCGTGCAGTGGTTGCTCGATCCTTCCGCCAAGGTGAAGGTCGCCGGCAAGTCTGGTATTTCCCAAGCGCGAAGCCGTCTGGGGGTCGAGCCGGTGAAGAAACTCTATGACACGGTGGTGACCCCGATTGCCGAGAAACGAACCAAAGGAGCCTGGTTCCGCCAATGGCGACTGGTGAGTTTGGATGGCAGCAGCTTGGATGTCGCCGACACGGTGGAAAACGACGAGGCCTTCGGTCGACCAGGCGCGAGTCGAGGTTCCAGCGCTTTCCCCAAGATCCGGTTTGTGGCGCTGCTGGAGAACGGGACACATGTGTTGTGGGCCGCCCACATGGATCAATACGCCACCGATGAACTCACACTGGCCGAGAAGGTGATTCCTTCTCTCCGCCAAGGAATGCTTTGCATGGCGGACCGGTTCTTCCCGAGTTACAAACTCTGGAGTATGGCCGCCAAAACCGGGGCGGACCTGCTCTGGCGCACGCGCCAGAATGCCCGTCTGGACGTGGAGAAGCGATTGCCAGACGGCTCTTACCTCAGCCGGATTTACGCATCCACCTCCGACCGGCGGAATGGGCGGAATGGGATTGTCGTGCGCGTCATCGATTACCGCTTGAAGGACGTAGAAGGATCGGAGCCGTTATACCGGCTGATCACCACCATCCTGGATCACGAGCAGGCCCCGGCCAAGGAATTGGCAGCTCTCTATCACGAACGATGGGAAATCGAAACCACATTGGACGAGTTGAAAACGCATTTGCGCGGCGCGCAGATCGTGTTGCGAAGCAAGACGCCGGACCTGGTCCGGCAAGAGTTTTTCGGTCTGATGATGGCTCATTTTGCCGTTCGCGGCTTGATGCACGAAGCTGCCTTGAAAGCCGATGAAGACCCCGACCGGCTTTCGTTCCTTCACTCCGTGCACGTGGTCCAACGGCGTATGGCCCGTTACGTCGCTATTCCCCCCTCGGCACAGAAAAACCTTCCACGAAGCGATCCTCGCCGAAATTCTTGAGGAGCGGGTCGTTTCGAGCCGCAGGCGGATCAACCCGCGCGGTGTCAAGCGAAAGATGAGTAGCTACCCGCTGCGTCCGCGCAAGCGCCAGCGCACTCGCCGCATCGATTTTGCGAAGCGGATCAGGATTCTTAAGTGAACAGTATTGCTTTTAGCCTGGCTTTTCCGCTTCTTTACCTGTCCCGCTGCCTCACACCCGCTGCTTCGGCCTTCTGAGCAATCGAAACCCTACCAGCAGTGCCCCTCCCAACAACTCGAAGCTCCCAGGTTCCGGAGCCCCCGAAACCGGCGACGGCTCGAAGAATTGCAAAATCGGCTGCCCCAGGATGTCGTGATTCGGATCGTTGCACTGGAACGAGTGCGCCGTCGTGCACCCCGCACTCACCGAATTGTCGAAGAATAAGTTCGAAAGAAACGTCGCCGAGTTGCTCGCCGTAAAATTCACTCCGATATCGTCCACGTTCGGCGTGGGACTCAGCGGCCCCACATCCTCGAAGCCCACGAAATACGTCTGGCCGCCCGTAAGCGCGATCGGCGACGCGAACGATCCACCACCCAAATGCCCTTCCGCAAGCGACGAATCGAATGCGAACGATCCCAGCAGCGTTCCCCCGTTGGCCGGGGTATTGCCCTGATACACCACAGCCGTCACCGTCCGGTTCTGGATGATAGTGCCATTTGGTATCGAAAAGTAAGTGTTAATCCCGCTCAGGTTATAACTGGACGTGGGGGTATAAAACCATCCGACGTCGTTGGCGCCCCAGTAATTATTGTTATCGGCCGCAAAGCTGTCGTTCACGCTATCGGCCAGCACGCTCGCGCCGGCCGTTCCGCACAGCACCCCCGCGGCCGCACATACAATGACAAACGCGTTTATCCTGTATCTCTGCATCGCTCCTCCTACCGGGTGCATTTTGCCCCGTCTACTCTTCGGTGAGAACAAAACGCCCCGTATCACGGACAAACTCCGGAACTCTCTCGCTCGACTGTCAAGATCTGTACAGTGAGCAAGCCTCCCTCGCCCGTATACTGATCGAGTGTCTTCGCGCACATGGACTCCCAGGCAGCCGCACCATCGCGCCGTTGCGTGGGTAATCGTTTGGGTGTTCGCAGCCGTCCTCCTCCTCGCCCAAGCCCCCGCAAGCCTCCTCCACGACGCCGACGAAGCGCGCAAAGATAAATCCTCCGCCGCCCAGAAACGCGCGCTCGATCTCTACCGCCGCGCCGCGGACGCAGCCGCCGACCCCGCCGACCAGGCCCGCGCCTTCATCGGCGCCGGACAATCCGCCTCCGCGCTCGGCGATTCCGACACCGCCTTCGACTACTGGAAACGCGCCGCGACGGCTGCAGCCGCTGCCGGCAATCGTACCCTCGAGGCCGACGCCAATTACTTTCAGGCCTACCTCCTGCTCCAACAGCAGCGCCCCGCCGAAGCCGTCCCGTCCTTCGAACGCGCGGCGGCGCTGCTCGAGCAGGTCGGCAACTTGCCGCGCGCCGCCATCGCTCGCAACAATCTCGGCGCCGCCTGGGGCTACCTCGGCGAAACCCGCCACTCGCTCGACGCCTTCGAAACCGCGCTCGCCCTCCGCGAACGCCTCCACGATACGTACGGCCAGGCCCTCACCCTCTCCGGCATCGCGCCCGTCGAGTGGCGCCGGGGCGAATATCAGAAGGCCCTCGAGACCTTCGAAAAATCCCTGTCGCTCTTCAGTGGCCTCAAAGCCGTGCGCGAACAGGCCGACGTCCTCAACAATGAGGGACTCCTTCTCGCCGATCTCGGCCAGACCGCACAGGCCGAATCACGCTACCAGGAAGCGCTCCGTCTCTGGACCTCGGCCCACGATCGCGCGGGCGAAGCCCGCACCCTGAACAACCTCGGCATGCTCCTCGCCGTCGGCAGCCCCACGCGCGCCATGCCCCTCCTGCGCCGCGCCCGCGACACCTTTGACCAGTTGAAAGACACGCGCAGCAAAGCCTACACCCTCCACAATCTCGCCGACGCCCTGACCTCCCTCCGCCAGTACGTCCCCGCCCGCGATGCCTACGCCGAATCCCTCGCGCTCAAGCGCGAAAGCGCCGATCGCTCCGGCGAAGCCTATACCCTGCGCAGTCTCGGCAATCTGGAAACGCGCCAGCGCCGCTTCCCGCAGGCCGTCGAGCGCTTCACCGAAGCTCTCGCCATCTGGCGAGCCCTCGAAGACCGCAACGGCGAAGCCGCCACCTTGGCCGACCTCTCCTATTGCGAAAGCGAAGCCGCCACTCTGGAACCCGCCATTGCCCACGCCGAGGATGCCCTGCGACTGATCGAATCCTCGCGCGCCGATCTCACCGCACCCAATCTCCGCATGTCCTTCCTCGCCTCCTGGGACGAGCTATACGAGTTGCTCACCGATCTCTGGATGCGTCGTCACGCCCGCGAACCCGGCAAGGGCTTTGACATCGCCGCCTTCGACGCGCGCGAACGCGGACGCGCCCGCGTCCTGCTCGACTCGCTCACCCGCTCCGTCACCGAAGCTGCCACCGGCGCCGATGCCGATGCCATTCGCGAAGAACGCCGCCTACGTGAAAAACTTCTGGCGCAAGGCCGCCTCCTGAGCGACGTCGTAGCTCTCGGCCGCGGCAAGGCGCGCGAAGAGCAGGTTCGCCGCGAACTCTCCGCCGTCGAGTTCGATTACCAGCAGGCGCTTTCGCGTAACCACGCTCGAAGCGAGCGCGCAGTAGTCCGCTCTCGCCCCGTGCCGCTTGCCGAAATCCGCCCGGCCCTGCCCGCCGGCGCGACCTTGATCGTCTACGGCATCGGCCGCCATCGCGGTTACGTCTGGTCGGTGACCCGGGACCGCGTCCTCGTCCGCACCCTCCCAGGGCGTGCCGTCATCGAGCCGCTCGTGCGCCAGATGCGCGCCGCCGCCACCGCACGCATTGCGGGCAGCGACGCCACGTTCGACGCGCGCCGCCAGCGTGTCGCCTCCGCCGACGCCGCCTTCGACACCGTCGCCCAGACTCTCAGCCGTCTCCTCATCGCGCCCGTCGCGCCCGGTCTCCACCGTCGCGTCCTCATCGTGCCCGATGGCCCCCTGCACTTCCTGCCCTTCGCCGCCCTCCCCGTGCCCGGGCAATCGGAGCCCTTGCTGGCCGCTCACGAACTGATCTGGCTGCCCTCCGCCAGCTTTGCCGCCATCCCGCCCCATCAGTCTTCCGTCCACCGCGTCGCGATCTTCGCCGACCCTGTCTACCGTCCCGACGATTCACGCCTCACCGCCCCGCACCTCACCTCCGCGCCCCACCCTGCCTCCGGAAATCTCTCCCTCCGCCGCCTCGCCTCCTCCGGTGAAGAGGGCAGGGAAATCGCCCGCCTTGCCGCCGGCGGCGCATCCCTGCGCACCGGCGTCGAAGCCGATAAATCCGCGCTCGTCGCCGCTGCCGCGCAGGATTTCGACGCGGTGCACCTCGCCGTCCACACGCTCCTCGACGCCGCCAATCCCCAGACTTCCGGCATCGCGCTCTCGATGTTTACCGCCTCCGGGGGCCTGGAGGACGGACTCCTCCGCCTGCCCGAAATCTATAACCTCCACGTCCACAGCGGCCTCGTCGTGCTCAGTTCCTGCGAATCTCACCTGGGAAAGGAATACGCCGGCGAAGGTCTGGCGAGCGTCGCGCACGGCCTGCTTTACGCGGGCGCGCGGCAGGTGGTAGCCAGTCTCTGGCCCGTCGCCGATGGAGCCACCACCCCGCTCATGCGGCGCATGTATCGCGAACTCCTCCAGGCCGGAGCGCCGCCCTCCGAAGCGCTGCGCCGCGCGCAGTTGGCCTTGCGCGCCGAGCCCCGTTACCGCGCGCCCTTCTACTGGGCCGGCTTCTTAGTCGAAGGTTTCTGACCGCCGCCCCGCGTCACGCGGAAGCGATACGCGACCTCGCGCGCAGGCTCCGAAGCCCGCAGCCGCAGAGTGTAACTTCCCCCCTCCAGCACCTCCGCCGGCATCCAGATTCGCACCGGTGAACCCGCCGCCGCAGGCAGCGATTGAGTCCAGACGCGTGTGCCCGGCGCACGCTCCAACTCCGCCTGCACCGCGCCCGGCAATTCGCGATCGGCCTCCAGCTGTACCAGTTGCACCCCCGTGTTCAACACCAGCTCCGGTACCGCCTCCGTCCCGCGCACCACAACACCAGGCAGAAACAACGACGCAACTCCCGGTGCCGCGCTTGGGGGCGCGCTCGGTATAGGGAGGTCCGGACGACGCGCCGCCTCCAGATCCCGCCGCAATTCCCGATTCTCCGATCCCTGCCACAGAATGATTGCCAGCGCGCCGATGCCGGCCGCCGCGCTCAACCAAACCCGCGGCGGCGCCGCCGCCACGCGCGCCGGCGCCACGCGCGTCGGAGGCACGCGCGCTGGAGGATGGTCCAGCGCCTCCGCCAGATGCCGCGCCACCGCGGTCTCTTCCCGTTGCCGCGCCGTGCGTAACAGGTTGCGTTTGAAATCGTCGCAGTCCCGCCCCGTCAATTCCCCGCGCACGAACGCATCGCGCAGCTCCGCCTCCATCGCCTCCGCCTCGTCGAAATATTGCTCGTCGCGCGTCAGCCGTTCCACCACCTGCTCGCGCGCCTCGGGCGCCAGTTGCCCTAGCAGGTACCGCCTCAGTTGTTGGTCCTCCATGCCGGCGCTCATGAACCCTCTGTAATAGATGTGGTGGAATCGCCGCTTTTGTTAGCAGAAAAATCATTGCGCACGCAGCGCCGGATGCACGCCATCAGTTTTTCCCGCCGCCGGAACACGCGATTGCGCAGCGCATTCTGCTCCACCCCCAGCTCGCACGCCAGCGCCGCGCGCCCCGCGATCCGCTCCGCCTCCGCCCCGCCGTAATACCGCCGCAGCAGGCTGCGCGCCTCTTCCGGCAGTCGCGCGAAGCAGCTTTGGAAACAGGCCAGCAGCCGCGCATCGGTCTCCGCAGGCGGCGCCGCCGCCATCGCCGCCATCTCCTCCGCCGCCTGTTCCAGTCGCCGCGCCTCCGCCTGCCGCTCCCGCAGCACGAACCGTGCGACCCCCAGCGTGAACGCCACGATTGAGTGCACCTCGGCCCCTTCCGACAGCCGCCGCGCCACCCGATCCAGCGTCTCATCCGCGTCGCGATCCGGAATCGCCGCCTTCTCCCACTCGAAAAAGCGTATCAGCCGCCGTCGCAGTTTTTCGTACTGCAAGCCCGCTGCCGCGCGGTCCGGACCCAGCGCGCTTAGCAGCCGGTCCAACGCTTCCTTGTCGAGCTCCCAATGTGCTCTCGGCTGCATCCATGCGCCCCAGGCGGATCGCACCATTCTATCAAGCGGCTGATTCAAATCACCGCTCACCCACGCTACACTACTCTCATGACTCACCGTTTGCTCGGACTCTTTGTCCTGCTCGCGGGCTTTGCCTTCGCTCAGGACCGCGTATATGAACTCCGCACCTACACTTGTAACGAAGGAAAGCTCGACGCCCTCAAGACTCGCTTCCGCGATCACACCATCGAGATCTTCAAGCGCCACGGCATGGAGAGCGTGGGATATTGGATCCCGCAAGACGGCGAAAGGTCGAAGACCACGCTGATCTACATCGTTTCGCATGCCAGCCGCGAACAGGCCAAGAAGAACTGGGCCGCCTTCAGCGCCGATCCCGAATGGAAAAAGGTCGCCGCCGAATCCGAGGTCAATGGAAAGATCCTGGCCAAACCGCCCGAATCGATTTACATGGACCCGGCCGATTTTTCAATGTTGAAATAACCGGGCAAATCACGTGGACGTCGCCCGCCAGGCGCACCTGCGCCACCTCGTCGAACAGCTCGGCAAGCTCGAAGCCCGCCTCCGCGAGGGCGGTGGCGCGGCGCGCATCGAGAAGCAGCACAAAGCCGGCAAAATGACCGCCCGCGAGCGCATCGCGGCTCTGCTCGATCCCGGTTTCGGCTGCCTCGAAATCGGCCTCCTCATCGCTTACGACCGCTACGATGGCCAGGCCCCCGCCGCCGGCGTCGTCACCGGGCTCGGCCGCATCGAAGGCCGCCCCGCCGTCATCGTCGCCAACGACGCCACTGTCAAAGCGGGCGCCTGGTGGCCGGAGACCATCACCAAAATCCTCCGCGCCCAGGAAATAGCCATGCGTAATCGCCTGCCCATCGTCTACCTCGTCGATTCCGCAGGCGTCAATCTCCCCTACCAGGATGGAATCTTCCCCGGCCAGTATGGCGCTGGCCGCATCTTCTATTACAACTCCCTGATGCGCCGCAAACTCCGCATCCCGCAGATCGCCGCCGTCATGGGCCCCTGCATCGCCGGCGGCGCCTACCTGCCCGCGCTCAGCGACGTCATCCTCATGGTCGAAGGCACCAGCTTCATGGGGCTCGGCGGACCCAACCTC
>Ga0207071_1119_pt1 | contig 13801 bp, 11 predicted proteins | sample Alteio_BWMinHeat_67_FD_153531 | JGI IMG/M metagenome (GOLD analysis project Ga0207071, IMG submission 153531) | Enriched cells from forest soil in Barre Woods Harvard Forest LTER site, Petersham, Massachusetts, United States -... | ecosystem: Environmental > Terrestrial > Soil > Temperate forest >...
GGCTTGAGTCGTATTATGATATGATAAATAATAGACGACGCTCGCTAATGAGCAGAAAAAACCAGCGGTCTTTGGGGGAAAATACATGGCGTCTGTCGCAATCCGCGACGTCCGCAAGTCCTTTGGCGCCACCCGCGTCATCCACGGTGTCAATATCTCCATCGATGACGGCGAGTTCGTTGTCCTCGTTGGCCCATCGGGCTGCGGCAAGTCGACCCTGCTGCGCATGATCGCGGGACTGGAGAACATTACAGGCGGCGAAATCAGCATTGGCGACCGCGTCGTCAATAAAGTGCCGCCGAAAGAGCGCGACGTCGCGATGGTGTTCCAGAACTACGCGCTCTATCCGCACATGACGGTCGCCGCCAACATGGCCTTCTCGATGAAACTGCGCGGCGCGCCACAGAGCGAGATCGACACTCGCGTCAACCGCGCCGCCGAAATTCTGGGCCTCTCGCATCTGCTCGGACGCTTTCCGCGCCAGTTGTCCGGCGGCCAGCGCCAGCGGGTTGCTATGGGTCGCGCCATTGTCCGCGATCCGCAAGTCTTTCTTTTCGACGAACCGCTGTCGAACCTCGATGCCAAGCTGCGTGTGCAGATGCGCGCCGAAATCAAGGAACTGCATCAGCGCCTGAAGACGACGACGGTCTATGTCACCCACGACCAGATTGAAGCCATGACCATGGCCGATAAGATCGTGGTGATGCATGACGGCATTGTCGAGCAAATCGGCGATCCACTCGAACTCTACGATCGCCCGAACAATCTGTTCGTCGCCGGCTTTATCGGATCGCCGGCGATGAATTGCCTGAAAGGCACATTGCGGCTCAACGGCAAAGCCGAGTTCGAGGGTCCCGGCGGCATCATGCTTCCGGTTGCTTCCGTACCGAGGAATTCCGACGGTCAGCCGGCGGTCTACGGCATCCGGCCCGAGCATTTCGTCATTGCCGACGATGGGGCGGAAGTGGAAGTCCAGATCGTCGAGCCGACCGGTTCGGAGACCCAAGTCATCGCCAAACTTGGCGGCAAGGAAATCATCGCGGTATTCCGCGAACGTTACCAATTCAAGCCGGGCGACAAGATCCGGCTAAGTCCCGATCCGCGCCTCGTTCATCTGTTCGACGAGGCGACGGGAAAGAGAATGAACAATTGAAAATCTAAAGCCACGAGGAGGAAATGTTATGATCGACTTTACTCGCCGCTCCATGATTCAGGGAGGTACCGCGCTTGCCGCGACCGGTGCACTTACCGGCCCGGCGCTGCTTGAATGGTCGAAAGCTTGGGCGCAAGCCGCCCACTGGATGCCCGAGAAGGGCGCCAAGCTCACGCTGCTGCGCTGGAAGCGGTTTATCCAGGCGGAAGAAGACGCGTTCATGGCACTCGTTGCCAATTTCTCCAAGGCAACCGGCGTCAATGTCTCCGTCGTCAACGAGTCGCTCGATGATGTTCAGCCGAAGGCCTCGGTGGCCGCCAACATCAACTCGGGCCCGGACATGTTCTGGGGTCTCTATTCGTTGCCGCATCTATTTCCTGATAAGGTCGTCGATGTCACCGATATCGCGGACTATCTCAGCAAGAAATATGGTGGCTGGGTGCCCTCGGCGGTCGCCTATGGTAAAAGCGGCAACAAATGGATTGACATTCCGGTCGCCTACAACGGCAACATGCAGAACTACCGCAAGGCAGCGAGCGAGAAGGCCGGCTTCAAGGAATTTCCGAAGACTACCGACGCGTTTCTGGCCTATGCCAAGGCGATGAAGGCACAAGGTACGCCGGGCGGCATGGCGCTCGGCCACGCCTCGGGCGATGGCAATGCCTGGGTGCACTGGTGCCTGTGGACCTTTGGCGGCAATCTGGTTGACGAAAAAGACAAGGTCATTCTCAATTCGCCGGAAACGGCGAAGGCGCTGGAATACGCTAAGCAACTCTCCGAGACCTTCCTTCCAGGCACGGCGTCGTGGAACGATTCCTCCAACAACAAAGCATTCCTCGCCGGCGAGTGTTACTGGACAGGTAATGGTTGCTCCATCTACGCAGCCGCCAAGGCTCAGAAGATGGAAATGGCCGACGATATCGACCACGCGTATTGGCCGATCGGTCCGATCGGTAGGCCGACCGAGTTCCACATCTGCTACCCGATCATGATTATGAAATATTCCAAATTTCCGCAGGCCTGCAAGGCTTTCATTGCCTTCATGATGGAAGCCGCCCAGCTCGACCCGTGGGTCGAAAAGTCGGTGGGATATCTCACACCGGGATTGAGATACTACGAGAAAAATCCGATCTGGACCTCGGATCCAAAGCTCGCTGTATTTCGCGACGTCGCGGAGCGTACGCTCACGGCGGGCGGGCTCGGCTCAGTCGGCGAAAAAGCGGCGGCGGCGCTCGCCGACTTCGTGGTGCTAGACATGTTCGCCAACTACTGCACCGGACGCGACGACTTAAAAGGCTCGATGGCCGCGGCTGAGCGGCAGGCGAAGCGTATCTATCGCTCATAAGAAACGGGCGGGCAGCGCACGCGGTGCCGCCCGCCTCCTACTTTTCTCCCTGAAGGGAGACTACACATTGACCGAGTGATTGATGGCTGACGTCGCGCTTGGATCAAAAAGCCAGCAAACCGAAGACGTTTCTGCATGGAAGCGGCTGAAGGTTCACCGCGACTGGCTCGGCTTTTGGTTCATGCTGCCAGCAATGGCATTCTTGATCCTCTTCCTCGCCTACCCGCTCGGCCTCGGCATCTGGATTTCGTTTACGGACGCAAAAATCGGCCGGGCTGGCGAGTTCGTCGGCCTGGAAAATTATGAGTGGCTGTGGGGTGATTCGGTCTTCTGGCTGTCGGTGTTCAACACGCTGCTCTATACGACCGCGGCGAGCGCGATCAAATTCGCCATCGGACTATATCTCGCGCTGCTGCTCAACGAAAATATGCCGTTCAAGGCAGTGCTGCGCGCGGTGGTGCTGATCCCGTTCATCGTGCCCACGGTGTTGTCGGCGCTGGCGTTCTGGTGGATCTTCGACGCGCAGTTTTCAATCATCTCGTGGTCGTTGATAAAGCTCGGGGTGATCACCCAGAACATAAACTTTCTCGGCGATGCCAACTGGGCGCGATTCAGCGTGATCTTCGCCAATATCTGGCGCGGCGTTCCGTTCGTCGCGATCACGCTGCTGGCGGGTCTGCAGACGGTGTCGCCCTCGCTCTACGAGGCGGCCACCATCGACGGCGCCACCTCCTGGCAGCGTTTCCGCCACATCACCTATCCACTGTTGACGCCGATCATTGCCGTGGTGATGACGTTCTCGGTGCTGTTCACCTTCACCGATTTTCAGCTGATCTGGGCGATGACGCGCGGTGGGCCAGTCAATGCCACGCATTTGATGGCAACGCTGTCCTATCAGCGCGCGATTCTCGGGGGTTCGTTGGGCGAGGGCGCCGCGATCGCGAATGCAATGATCCCGTTTCTGCTCGCCGCCATCACGATGTCCTGGTTTGGCCTGCAGCGGCGCAAATGGCAGCAGGGCGAGGCCAATGACTGAGACCGCTCTTTCTAAGCTCGCCGGTAAGCTCGCCAATCCGAAGGTGATGTTCTCCGCCACGACCGCGGACCATAGCGAGGGTATGAGTTATCTCGAATCGCTGCCACGGCGGCTGGTCACGCTGTATTTGCCGCTGTCGATCATCTTGGTCGTGCTGCTGTTCCCGTTCTACTGGATGGCGCTCACCGCGATCAAACCCGACGCCCAACTGATCGATCTCAATACCTTCAATCCATTCTGGACGTGGAACCCTACGTTCAAGCATATCCATAAGCTGCTGTTTGACAGCTATTATCCCTTGTGGCTGTGGAACACGATGTATGTCGCGATCTGCTCGACCGTGCTCTCCATCGTCGCCAGCGTGCTCGCGGCCTATGCGATCGTGCGGCTGCGCTATCGTGGCGCGAACTGGATTGGGGGCACGATCTTCCTCGCCTATTTGGTGCCGCCCTCGATCCTGTTCATTCCGCTCGCCACGGTCGTTTACCAATACGGGCTGTTCGACACGCCCTACGCGCTGATCCTCACGTATCCCACTATTCTGATTCCCTTCTCGACCTGGCTATTGATGGGCTATTTCAAGACCATCCCCTTCGAGCTTGAGGAATGCGCCTTGATCGACGGCGCCAGCCGCTGGCAGATTTTGACCAAGATTGTGCTGCCGCTCTCGATCCCGGGCCTGATCTCAGCCTTTATTTTCTGTTTCACGCTTTGTTGGAATGAATTCATCTATGCGCTGACATTCTTGACGTCGGAGCAGAACAAGACCGTTCCGGTCGCCATCGTAAATGCCTTCGTCGACGGGGATATTTACCACTGGGGCTCGCTTATGGCCGGCGCGCTGGCCGGCTCGTTGCCGCTGGTCATTCTCTATGCGTTCTTCGTCGAGCACTACGTCTCGGCGATGACCGGCGCGGTCAAGGAATAATTCGCAGCACGCTCAAAGGACGAGGTTGGTCGCTGGATCGATCAGATGCATCTGATCGAGGTTGGCCCGCAGTTGCATGGTCTCGCCGGAGCCCTTGGCGGCGTTCGGCTCGACGCGCCCGCAGACCTCAGTGCCGTCGACCTTGAAAAACACCATCGTCTCCATGCCCATCGGCTCGACCACGTCGAGCGTCACCGGAAACTCCTGGCCGATGCCGTTCTCGCGCCCTCGCGTTTCGGTGATGTGTTCCGGCCGCAGCCCGAACAGCAGGTCCTTGCCGACATGGCCGCGATAGCGCGCGGTTCGGCTTTCGGGCACATGGAATGACAGCTTGTCGGACAGCCTAACCTTGAGGCCGGTACCGTTGCTCTCGAGTTTTGCCGGAACGAAATTCATCGCCGGGGAGCCGATGAAGCCGGCGACGAAGCGCGTCTTCGGGTGATGATAGAGGTCGTTCGGCGTGCCTATCTGCTCGATTTTGCCGCCGTTCATGACCACCACCCGATCCGCCAGCGTCATCGCTTCGACCTGGTCGTGCGTCACGTAAACGGTTGTGGTCTTGACCTTCTGGTGCACTCGTTTGATTTCGGTGCGCATCTGCACGCGCAACTTTGCGTCGAGATTGGACAGCGGCTCGTCGAACAGGAACACCTTCGGGTTGCGCACGATGGCGCGGCCCATGGCGACGCGCTGGCGCTGGCCGCCGGAGAGCTGCTTCGGCCGGCGTGCGAGCAGCTCGGTGATATCGAGAATGCCGGCGGCGTGGTCGACTCGGGCCTTGATCTCGGCCTTGGGAAACTTGCGCAGCTTGAGCCCGAACGACATGTTTTCCGCAACCGTCATGTGCGGATAAAGCGCGTAGTTCTGGAACACCATGGCGATATCGCGGTCCTTCGGCGGCAGGTCGTTGACCACCGCGCCGCCGATCGAGATTTCGCCGTCGGTGATTTCTTCGAGGCCCGCGATCATGCGCAGCGTGGTGCTCTTGCCGCAGCCCGATGGGCCGACCAGCACGACGAATTCCTGGTTCGGGATGTCCAGATTGATGCTGCTGACGGCGACAACGTCGTCATATTTTTTCACCACATTACGCAACGCTACGTCGGCCATTCCCTGTTCCCTTCGGTCTTTCCCTCGTTATCCCCTGCGCGCCGCCCGAAAACCCCACTTCTCTGGACCGCACGTCTAACCCTTGGTCGCTCCCGCCGTGAGACCGGCGATGTAGTAGTCCATCAAAAACGCGTAGATCACCAACGGCGGCGCGGCGGCGAGCAGCGCTCCCGCCATCAGCATCCCCCATTTATATACGTCACCACGAATCAGGCTGGTGACGGTGCCGACAGTGAGCACCTGCTGGTCGGACGAATAGAGAAAGGCCATCGGATAGACGAAGGCCGCCCACGACACGGTAAAGGCGAAAATCATGGCGGCGATGATGCCTGGCAGCGCCACAGGGATGAATATCTTCAGCAGCATCTGCATGTGGCCGGCGCCGTCGATCAGCGCCGCTTCATCGAGCTCCTTAGGGATCGATTGGAAATAGCCGATCATGATCCAGGTGCAGAACGGAACCGTCAGCGTCGGATAGACCAGCACCATGCCCCAGTACGAGTTGAGCAGCCCGATCGATTTGACAATCTGGAACATCGGGATGAACAGCAGGGTGTCGGGCACTAAATAAGTGAGAAAGATGCCTGTGGCGAGGATGCTCGATCCCCAGAATTTCATGCGGCCGAGCGCGAACGCAGCGAGGATGCTCACCACCATTGTGATCGCCACGACGCACACCGTCACGATCGCGGTATTCTTGAAGAAGATCAGGAAGTCGGTGTTCGCCAGCAGAATGCGGAACTGATCGAACGTCACTCCATCGTAGATGAACCAAGGGTTGGTCGCGAGCCGCGCCATCTCCGCGTCGCTCTTGAGCGCCGTCACCACCATGTAATAGGGCGGCGCCAGAAAGAAGATGGCGAAACAGATCAGGAAAAAGTACGACGCAAACAGCGCCCAGCGGCGATTGCGCCGCAGGCTGGCGCCGACGCCGACGCGTTTCAGAGCCGGGGCGGTAGCCGCGAGCGTGCTCATCCGATCTCCCTCCCCCGCTTGCGCACGCCGCGCAGGATGAACACCGCGGCGATGGCAAGAATCGGGAACATGAACAGCGAGGTCGCGGCTCCGAGCGGCAGGTCGCCGGAGCGGATGCCGAGCAGGAAAGAATAGGTCGCGAACATGTGCGTCATGTTGCGCGGACCGCCCGCGGTCATGATCTGCACGATATCGAAGTTGGCGAAGGTGACGATCAGCGAGAACAGAACGGTGATGGCAATGATATTGCGCATCATCGGCAGCGTGATGTGCACGAACTTCTGCCAGGCGCTGGCGCCGTCAATAGAGGCCGCTTCGTAAAGCTGCTCGGGCACCGACTTGAGCGCCGCCAGATACATGATCAGAAAGAACGGCGCGCCATACCAGACGTTGACCAGAATCACCGAGAAGCGCGCCCACATCGGCTCGCTCAGCCAGGGAACGCCCTCGAAACCCAGGCTTCGCAGAGTGTAATTGAATGCCGAGTTTGTCGGATCGAACATCCACCACCAGCCGAGCGTCGACAGCGCCAGCGGGATAACCCACGGCACCAGCAGCATGCCGCGCCATTTGCGCTGGCCTTTAACTGGAAGGTTATTGACCAGATGCGCCGTGACCAAGCCGATCAATGCCTTAAAGAACACCGCGGACAGCGCAAAAATCGTCGATTGCTCGACCACCATCCAGAACGTGTCGCGCGATATCAGGAAGGCGAAATTCGACAGGCCGATGAAACGGGTCTGCGCCTTGTTCAGCATCGAGAGATAGATCGAATAGAAGGCCGGATAGATAATAAGGCACACGACAATGAGGATCAGCGGCATGCACATTAGCAGCGCAATGGTCGAGCGCCGCCGCATGAAAAGTTTCATGCCCCGCGGCCTTGCCGCCGCGGTCGAATACGGAACCGGCGATCCCCAGGTTTGGACGGTATCCGCCATGACCCTCGATCCTTGTTGCATTTAAGAGTGAGGCATGCCGGCCATTGACGGCCGGCATGCAGTGTCTTTCAGGACTCGTTGAACGCTCAGGCGCGCAAGGTGCCTTCGAGTTCCTTCTCTGCCCACTTGATCACGTCGTCGAGCTTTTCCTTGCCCTGCGTGAATTTGGAGATCATCACGGTGTTGATCGCCTGGTTGTACATCTGGGCGCCAACTTCCGAGCGCGCCGGGGCGCCGTAGATCGACGTCTGCTCGTCACCGCGCGGCGGATAGCCGTAAACGGTTCCGACCGGCGGCCCGACCGTGTTCCAGGTGGGAAGGTCGTACATGGTCTTGAACGACGGCAGGTCGTATCCGACCGACGCCTCAACCAATTGTGCGATCGATTCCTTCTGCGAGATGTAGGTAAGCAATTCCTTCGCAGCCGACTTATTCTTGGAGAACTGCCACACGCCGTAGAACTGAGGCAACTGTCCGACGAAGCGCCCCTTCGGGCCCTTCGGCACCGGATGCGTCCAGCATTGCTCCGCCACCTTCGGGTTGTCGCGCTTGGCGACCGCCCAGGCGCTCGGCGGATTCATGATGCTCGATCCCTTGCCGGAGATCAGCCAGCGGTTGTTGCCGGCGTCGTCCCAGGCGAATACTTCAGGTGGGCTCGCTTCCATGATCTTGCGAGCGATATCCATCGCGTGCCGGGTCTCGTCGGAGTTGATCTTGATGTTGTCCTTGGCATCGACGAAGACCACGCCATACGCGTTGAACAGACCGCCGACCCAATCGACCGCGTCCGAGGTCTGCCCCATCGGCTGGCCGACCGGGAAGCCGGCCTTGTACAGCTTCTGCGCAGCGGTGACATAGGCGTCCCATGTCCAGGTTTCGACCTTGGCCTTGTCCCATTTTTTTTCGTCGGCCGGGAACATCTCAAGCAGATCAATACCTGCGTGCTCCTTGAAGAGGTCGAAGCGCGAGCAGCACGGCTTCACCTGACTGCCGATCGCAGTCGGGATGCCGCGCCAGGTGCCCTTGATCTTGGCAAGATATTCGGCGACTGGACTGATCGCGCCGTATTGCTTGATCAGGCCGTCGACGACGTCGTTGAGCGGCTCGAGCTTGTCCTGGTGAATACGAATGTTCCAGTCACGATGCGACATGATGTCGTGGCCGGTGCCGGCTTGCGCTTCGGCGGCAGCGGTGAGCTTGTCCTTCTCGCCTTGCGACGTGATGAAGTCGATGTGGACATCGACCTTGTTCTTGTCGCCGAATTCTTTGCAGAGTTTTTCGAGCGCCTTGTTGGCGCCGGGGACCCAGTGATCCCACACGCCCAATGACAGCGAGCCGGCCGCATAGGCGCCGTGGACATAGGGCGCCGTGACGACCGCAGCAGATGCCAATGCCGCGGTTTTCAGAACAGTTCTACGTGTAGTCCCTGAACGCATCGAGGTAGTCCTCCCTGTTGAGCTTTTGAAGATGTGTTATTTTGCCGTGAGGCTATACTGAAAACGAATGGGTGCCTAGCGAAAGGGCGGAAAATTTCGCCTCGCGAAACGCGGACCGTAAAAGCCAAATAACGGGAACTCCCGCCGCTAAAGCCGGACCAGAAAGGTCTATAATTTAGGCAGGTTGCCGGCTCGCCTGGACGGAGGGAGGTTCGAACTCAAGCCCAGCGCGTGCGTTTCAGCCCGGTCAGGGACCCGACATCGCGCGCGCCTTGCGCGACTGGGCGTTGAGGCGGATCGGTGCGTTGATCGCGCCAAAGCCCTTGTAGCCCTTGCGCTCGACAATCTCGAAAAAGAACAGGTCCTTGAAGCTCTGCGTATAGATCTGAAGATATTCGCCGTCGGCGTCTTTGTCGTACAGGATGTTGTTGGCCTTCAGGACCTTCAGCCGCTCGGCCGGCAAATCAACGCGTGCTTCAAGGTCGTCGTAATAATTTTCCGGAATGCTTAGAATCTCCACGCCATTCGCTTTCAGCTTGGCAACGGTGGCCACGATATCGTCTGTACCGAATGCGATATGCTGGACGCCCGCGCCAAAATATTCATACAGGAACCGCGCCGACTGGGTGCGCTGGCTTTGTGATGCATTTAACGCAATGCGCAAAGTGCCGTCGGTGGTTTCGATCACCTGGCTGCGAACAATGCCGCCAGGATCGGTGACGTCGACCTGCGGTGTTTTTCTCACGTCGAGCAGCGACGTATAAAACAGCAGCCACGAAAGCATGTCTTCGTAATGTGTCGACTGCGAGATATGATCGACCGTCGCAAGCCCGGCCTCGGTTCCTGCTCGCGCCGGCGTGGTCGCCTCGAACTCAACATCCCAGACCTTGGCGAGCATGCTGGTCGGATCGAGGAAGTATAGCAGACTGCCACCCATCCCGCGCACGGCCGGAATTTCAAGCTCCCCCGGTCCCACCTTCTGCCGGAATGGCGTATCGCGAAGCTTCTCGGCCCGATCGAGAGTCGCCGATGCGCTCTGCACTTTCAGGCCGATCGCACACACCGATGGCCCGTGCGTGATGTAGTGCGAATGCGCGAAGCCTTCCTTTTCCTTGTTGATCACCAGATTGATGGCGCCTTGCGTCCAGCGCGTCACCGCTTTCGATTTGTGCTGCGCCGCTTTTTTAAAGCCAAGACCGGAGAAAAACTGCGCCAACTCGTCGGCAGTCCGGTCGTCAGCCGCGAATTCGATGAATTCAACACCCAGGCATTTCGAACGCGGCGGCACCGGAGGGATGTCGAGCGCAGCCGCGCCGGACGCATCGCGCAACTGGTCCATGAGATAAACCAGCGAGCGCTGCCCGTCGACCGCCACCGAGCGCGGCGAACCGGCTCGGAACTCATCGTTGAATATCTCAAGCGAGAATTCGCCGTCGTAGCCGGTCACCATAACCGCTCGCATGAATTCGACGACCGGCATGTCGCCTTGCCCGGGGAAGCAGCGGAAATGCCGGCTCCACGACAACACGTCCATATCGAGCCATGGCGCGTCGGCAAGCTGCACCAGGAATATCCGGTCGCCAGGAATGGAATGCATCGGCTTGAGGTCGGTTTTCCGCGCGTAGGTATGGAACGTGTCGAGTACCAGGCCGATCGAGGAGTGATCGGCGCGCCTGACGACTTCCCATGCGTCACGGTAGTCGTTGATGTGCCGGCCCCAGGCCAGCGCCTCGAAGCCGACGCGCAGCCCGCGTTTTCCGGCCCGCTCACCTAACTCATGAAAATCCGCGGCGGCACGGTCGACGCCGCCTAAAGAGTCGGGTGAGACGTTGCTGCACACTAGCAGCAAATCGCAGCCGATCTCCTGCATCACATCGAATTTACGCTCGGCGCGATCGAACGCGCGCGCCCGTTGCGGCGACGGCATGCCTTCGAAATCACGGAACGGCTGAAACGTGATCACCTTGAGGCCGAGGTCGGCTATTTTCTTTGCAATGTCGGCCGGCGTTCCGTTGTAGGAAAGCAAATCGTTCTCGAAAATCTCAACGCCGCGAAACCCGGCCGCGGCAATGGCTTCGAGCTTTTCGCTCAAGCCCCCGCTGAGGCAAACCGTGGCAATCGACGTCTTCATGAACCCGTCCTCCGGTTTCCCAGCCCAGCGTCACACTTTTTCTGCCGCCGCCTTGTCGCGCACGGCAAGTGCCGTGGCAAATGCGCGGTGCATGCGCGCCACGTCGGCCTCGACCCCAGTGAACATCCGGAACGCCTCAACGGCCTGGTGCACGCACAAACCGCCGCCGTTGAGCACGCGCGCGCCCTTTGCCGCGGCGGCATCGAGAAACGCTGTTTGGATCGGAGTATAGATTACGTCGGCTGCCCAATGCGTCGATTTGAGGGGAGCAACCGGCACAGGGTTGCCGGGAAAGCCGCGCATGCCGACTTGGGTTGCATTAACGACGCCGTCGGCGGCGGCTATATCGCCTTCAAGATCGCCGGTAACGCGGCAGCGCGAGGCGCCGTAGTGCCTGACGACTTCCGCCTGAAGCGCTTTGGCGCGCGCTACGTCGATATCGTGGAGGATCAACAGCGTGACGCCGAGATCCATCAATGCAAAGGCGACCGCACTTCCGGCGCCGCCGGCGCCGATCTGCACCACGGTTGCGCCTCTGGCACTGTCGCGGCCGAGACTTTCCTCAAAGCTGCGGCGAAAACCAGGCCTGTCGAAGTTGTAGCCCGTGGTACGACCGTCCGGCGCAATGGCGACCGTGTTAACCGCGCCGACCTGCGCGGCCTGCGGATCGGTCGTGTCCAGCAGCGGAATGACTGCCTGTTTGAATGGGTACGTAATGTTTGTCCCGGCAAAACCGGCTGTTTTGACGGCGGCAAGCAAGTGCTTGAGGTCACGCCCCGGCAGGCGATCGACATCCATCAGGTGATAGAACCCGCTAATTCCGGCTGCCGCGAAGGCATCAGCAAAAAGCGCTGGCGACAGCGAGCCCATGATGTTGGCGCCGATCAGGCCGACAAGAAGTCTTCGATCACTCATGGCACGGCCCTCCGCCTGCGCAACGTCGGCTTCCGTTCTATCCCAAGATGTGTGAGTCCCATGTCCGCCTGCCGCTAGCGGACATTGACAAGGCGACGCGTTTTCGAGGTGCCACCCTGCTCCTTGCCGGTCCCTGGCCCCAAGTTAGCCGCACCATTACGCAGTGTGTAAGTCACACAATCCTGGATATGCCGGGTGAGGATCGCTTGCGCCGCCGCCGCGTCGCGTTTCAACGCGCTGTCGAGAAGTTGCCGATGTTCGCGCGCCGCTATTTCGCCGCGAAATACCACCGCGATCATCTGATAACGCAAATATTTGTCGTAAACTGCAGCATGCGTTTCCAGCAGCGCCGCTGACCCGCAAGCCGATATCAGTGCGTGATGAAACTCCCAGTCGTAGCGCTTCCACAATTCCGGAGAGCCTTGATCGCCGGCCAGCATCCGATTTTCCATCGATGCCAGTTTGTGATGGGCCGAGACGACTCTGCCTTCCCACTCCATATCGCCGGCCGCAAATGATTGCCCCAGCGCAGAGCATTCAAGCAGCTGCCGCAGGTTCGCAATTTCCTTCATATTTTCCGCCGAAGCCGGCGCCACTTCGAACCCGCGCGCGCCTTCCGCGACGATCAGGCCTTCAGACGTCAACCGGTTCAGCAGTTCGCGCAATGTGCTGATGCTGACGCCGTATCCGTCCTTGAGACCGTCCAGCCTCAACTTTTGGCCCGGCGCCAATCGGCCAAAAATGATGTCGGTCCGAATCCGGCGATAGGCCTTTTCCCCTGCGGTTTCCATAATTGTGCGACGGTCCATGTATTCAACAACTATCTGATGATACTGCGTTCGTCCTATAAAACTGATTTTACCTATTGAATTGGATTCCACAAGAGACAATAAAACAATTTGGGAGTGAGTTCGACAACTTAAAAAACAAATCAGGGAGGGACACATGGGTCCAGTTTTTACCCGCCGCGCGGTCGTCGCCGGAGGCGCCTCGGCACTTGCGCTCGCAAACTCCACCAGCGCGCAGGCACAGGCCGCGCCAAAGCTCAAATTCAGCTGCGCATTCCCAGAGACCGACCTTCGGGCCAATGCCTACAAGGCATTCGCCGCGGCAATGAAGGACGACATTGAGATCGAGCCGTACTGGAGCAATACTCTGTTCAAGCAAGGCGCCGAATTGGTCGCTCTTCAGCGCGACAACCTCGACCTCTGCAATCTCGCGCCGGCCGACATCGCCAAGCAGATTCCGGCGTGGTCGTTGATGACCTCGGCCTATCTGTTCCGCGACTACGCGCACTTGAACAAAACGTTCAAGAGCGACGTCGGCAAGGAATTTATCAAGATGGCGCGCGACCAACTCGGCGTTGAGGTCATCCGACCTGTCTATTTCGGCGCCCGTCAGGTTAACCTGAAGCCTGACAAGAAGATCACGACGCCCGCCGACATGGCCGGCCTGAAGCTGCGCATGCCGCCGGGTGAATATTGGCAGTTCCTCGGCGAATCGATCGGCGCCAATCCGACCCCGGTCGCCTTCGCCGAACTCTATACAGCGCTGCAAAGCGGCACGGTCGACGGGCAAGACAACCCGCTGGTCTCCGACAAGACCATGAAGTTCGACGAGGTGACGACGCAGTTTGTGCTCACCAGCCACGTTATCGGCTACGACATGCTGACCGTGTCAAAGAAGACTTGGGCCAACCTGAAGCCCGCGCAGCAGGCAAAATTGCGCGCGGAAGCCGACAAGGCCTTCGACGCCAGTGCGGCCGAATACGACGCCCAGGAAAAAGACGCGATTGAGTTCTTCAAGAAGGAAGGCAAGAAGGTCTACGTCC
>Ga0207071_1120_pt1 | contig 13766 bp, 13 predicted proteins | sample Alteio_BWMinHeat_67_FD_153531 | JGI IMG/M metagenome (GOLD analysis project Ga0207071, IMG submission 153531) | Enriched cells from forest soil in Barre Woods Harvard Forest LTER site, Petersham, Massachusetts, United States -... | ecosystem: Environmental > Terrestrial > Soil > Temperate forest >...
TCCACCGTCACTCGCGCCCGGCTCACTCTCTGGAGAACTGCGCGCATGCCGCTAGCCTAATTCTCTCTTTCGTTTTGCCAGCGGCAATGGCAACACCGCAAATCCACGCGGCGCCCGCTGGCATTCCGGGCAAAAATAACTGCTGCGGCCCGCGACAATCCCGCGCCGAATCATGCTCTTGCACCGATGACATGCTTTCCCCTCGCGACCGTAGGCCCGATGGTGCCGCTGATAGTCTCCCGGCTCGCCCTCCGCGTCAAGAAAATCGGAGATTGATGAACCGCGCATCACTATCGCTTTTTTCAAAATTTCCTGGAGCACGCGGCAGAGCGTCCCTGCCTGCTTTTTGTTCAGCTGCGCTCCCGTCCGCGCCGGATGAACCTTCGCTCTCCACAAGCTCTCATCGGCGTAGATATTGCCAACTCCGCGGAGCACGCTCTGGTCAAGCAAAAGGGCCTTAATTCGCGCGCGACGCCCGCGAACCCGATTCGCGAATTCCTCGCTGCTTACTTCCAGAGGATCGGCCCCGAACCCCAGTAACTCTTCGGCCAGAAGCGTTTCCGTGAGATACGCGATGCGTCCAAACCGCCGCGCATCCGTATAGCGCAACTCGCGGCCATCATCGAGGAGCAGGCAGACATGCGTGTGTTTTTCGCGAGGTTGAGCCGCACCGAGCGACGCAATCTGGCCTGTCATTCCCAGATGCACCAACAGCGACGCCGGCGCTGCGTCACCATTGGTTGCAACGCGGCCTGCGTTCAACGCCGCCGAGAGCCGCAGCAACATGAATTTTCCATAGCGCTCGACAGCCTCAATCTGCCGCCCTGGCAAGTGCTGCTCCAGCGCCACAGGATCGTCGATGAAATCCGTCTTTCCGAGTGTCACCGACACGATTCGCCGCCCGAGAATTGCTTTCCGCAATCCGCGCGCTACGGTTTCGACTTCAGGAAGTTCCGGCATGATAGAACCAGTCCATCAAAGTAGCACACCCTGCCGTCAATTCTTCCCGCACACCACAGCAATTCCGCCTAGCTAGGTGATTTGTCCGGCTGGCGCAAAGATAGACAGCTGGCGAACGTATTGACTTCAAATTGCAAGGGCGCAACAGCGCGGCGCCCCAGAATCCCGCGCGAGCTACTTCTTCTGATAGTTCGGATACGGCGGATGCCCCGGAATCACCACCGGCTTCTTCTTCAACGCCTCCATGGTGACCTCAACCGCTTTTTCCAACTGACGGTCGTGCCCCGCCGCCACCGACGCCGGATCGTTTTCCACTTCAATGTCCGGCGCGATTCCGTGGTTCTCCACTTCCCACTCGCCGTGCAAGCCATAAATCGCCACGCGCGGCGCCGTCACGAATCCGCCGTCCAGCAACGGCGGGTAGCCATAAATCCCCACCAGTCCGCCCCACGTCCGCGTTCCCACCAGCGGCCCAATCTTGTCTTGCTTAAACATCCACGGCAAGGCGTCTCCGCCGGATCCAGACATTTCATTGATGATCATCGTCTTCGGCCCGTAGATTTGCGACAGTGGCGAGCAAAACGCTTCGCCTTCCCGGGAAATCGCGCAGTTGCGCAGCGGCCGCTTCAGCATGTCGACAATATAATCCGCCACTTGACCGCCATGATTGTAACGCTCGTCGATGATCGCGCCCTGTTTCCCCACTTGCGCAAAATAGTACCGGTTGAAATTCTCGTACCCGCCGATGTTGGTGTCCGGCACATGCACGTACGCCAGTTTTCCTCCGCTCAGCTCGTCCACTTTCCGCCGGCTGTCTTCTTCCCACGCGCGATTGCGAAGCGGGAATTCGCTCGGCAACGGAACTACCGTGACCACCCTTGCATCCTTGCCGTCCGCATTCGCACCCACCTTGATTCTGATCTGCCTCCCCGCCGTGCTCTCAAAGTAGCTATAGACCTCCGTGGGCGGCCGAACCTCGCGCCCCTCCACTTCCAGCAGATACTCTCCGACTTTGACCTCCACGCCCGGCTGCGTCAGCGGCGCGAGCAAGTCCGGATTCCAGTTCTCGCCGTTGTAAATCCGCGCAAACCGGTAACGCCCGTTTTCCACCTTGTAGTCCGCACCAAGTAATCCGCCCCGCACCCGCTTCGGTTGCGGGATATCGCCGCCGCCAATAAACATGTGTCCGATGGTGACCTCGCCCAGCATTTCATCGAAGAGATAATTGAGGTCCGCGCGCCCTCCCAGTCCCTTCAAATACGGCGCGTATTTCTTCTCCGCGGCCGAAATGTTCAGTCCATGATGATTCGGGTCATAGAGAAAATCACGTTCGATGCGCCACACTTCGTGGTACATCTGATTCCATTCCGCCCGCGGATCCGCGTGAACTTCCATCCCATCGAGCTTCAGCGTGCCTTCGCCCGGTTTCGGTGCTGCGGCCGTCGCCGCGATGAACCAAGCCGGTCCATGGCTGTACAGCACTTTTTCGCCGTTTGCGGAAACTGCGAACGCATTGATCCCGCTGAGGAACGGTTCGGTCTTTCGCGTCTTGAGCTCAAATTTCGAGACTGTTACCGGCGTCGGCTCGCGGAAGCGCGGCACGTCCACCACCTCCGAAAGGAACAACGTCCCGGCCTTCCCCGCTTCCAAGCCCACGTAATTGGCATGCTTGATCGGCAGTGCGACGATTCGTTGCCCGATTCCATCCAGGTCAATGACGACTTTGACCGCCTCTTCCTTCTTCTCGCCTTCCTTGCCTTTCTCCGTTTCTTTCCCTTTCTCCGCTTCTTTCCCCTTGTCCGCTTCTTTGCTCTTGTCGGCGTCCTTGCCCTTATCTCCGCTCGCGGAATCTTTCTTCTCGTCCGAGGCTTTTTCTTCGTCGCTTTGCGGCTCGACCGGTGAAGGATCTCCCTTCTTCAGCACTGCGGCATAAACGTTCCGCAACACCGGATGCTGGTAGCTCGAGAGATCCAGCCATCCCGCCGAAAGCCCCACGTCCGTGCTGACTGCAAAAAACAACGACTTCCCGCCCTTGTCGAACACCGGGTACCGTGCATCGCTGATCCCATCCGTAATCTGCGACTCTTTGCCGGTTTCCAACGAGTACACAAAAACGGCCCGCAGATGGTTTTCCAGCAGCTTGGCATACGTCAGCCACTTGCTGTCCGGTGACCACGACTCACCCAGTGTGGAAGTCGGATCATCGTAGCGATCCGTCGTGACTTTCACCGGCGTACCCTTCTCCACGTCCACGTACCACAGGTTCAGCCGCTTATCCGTGTATGCAATCTTCTTGCTGTCCGGCGACCACAACGGTCCGTAGAAATACGACGGCGGATTCCCCAGATTGATCTTCTTCACCGTTCCCGAGCCGGACTGCTCGCTGATGTGCAGCGCGTATTCGCCAGACTCATCCGAAAAATACGCGATCGACTTTCCGTCCGGTGACCACGCCGGATCGCGCTCCGCCGCAGTTGCCGTCCGCGTCAAGTTGCGGACATCGCCTTTCTCTCCCGGCACCGTGAAAATGTCGCCGCGCGCTTCGAACACCGCGCGCGCTCCCGTCGGAGAAATTCCCGCGTTCTGAATCTTGTCCCCAACTTTCTCGTAGTGCGGTCGCGTCGCCGGCAAATCTCCAGCGATTCGAATGTTCATACGCTTAGATTGCCGGATCGCCGGATCGAAAAGATAAATTCCGCCAAATTGTTCGTAGACCAGCATGTCGGGTCCGGCGGACAGCGATTTGAAATCCAGTCCCTTATTCTCAATAACCTGCTTCACCGCCTTGGTCTTTGTGTCGTACGAAAAAAGCGTCACCGGCCCGTTGCGGTCCGACAGAAAATAAACCGTGTCGCCGAACCATACCGGATGCGAATCGTTCGAATTCTCTCGCGTCACTTTTTCCAGCGCCAGGTCGCTCAGTCTCACGATGTAAATCGGCGTGGTCTGGCCCCCGCGGTATCGTTTCCACGACGTTTGCCAGACCTCATTCGGCACGTAGGCGATGCGCATCCCGTCCGGAGAAAACCATGCCTCTTCCCCGCGCCACATGGGCAGAACTTCCGCCGGACCGCCTTCGACGGGAACGGTATAGAGCCGGTCGAAATCCGCGTACGCGTCGCGCGCCGAATGAAACAGCACGCTCTTCCCGTCCGGCGTCCATCCCACCGCAATATCCGCTGCCGGATGCCACGTCAGCCTTCGCGGCTCGCCGCCTTCCGCAGGCATCACGTACACATCCGCGTTTCCATCGTATTGCGCCGTGAAAGCGATCCACTTCCCATCCGGCGAAAACACCGGCAGACCTTCGTGTCCGCCCGTGCTCAGTTGTCGCGCATCGCCGCCATCCCGCGCCACGCTCCATAAGTAACCGCCGTAGGCAAACACCACCTGCGTGCGGCTCACCGTCGGCGAATGCACCAGTAACGGCGTCTCTTCCGCCGCGCTCGCAAAGCCCGCAAGAGCCAGCAACAAACCAATCATGATCGCCGCTCGAAAGCGCATGCTTCCTCCAAGAAATGAAATCGTCATTTGGAATCGACGCAAAAAAATCCGCAGGGCACCGGCACTTTTGCTTCAGACTGTCGTTCCGGACCCACTCTGATCCCAGAACCCATCCTGTGAGACGTAAGAACCACCCAAAATGTTTGCAGAAATCGCCGCGTTTAGGGCAAAACCGCGAACACTCTTACCGGCCCGCCGGACCCGCCTTCCAACTTGATGGGTGCCACAATCAAAAACGCCCCGGTCTCCGGCACCTCACTCAAATCCGTAAGGTTTTCCAGGTGATACAATCCCGCCCCCAGCGCCAGGTGATGCACCGCGAAATCTCCCGACGCTCCGTAGTCGATGCTCATCGTGTCGCAGCCCAGCCCGCTCACTCTACGCTCCATTAACAGTTTTGCGGCCCCCGCCGAAAATCCCGGGAAGTGCATCTTCCCCTGCGCGTCCTGATTGCGGTAGCTCTTGGCGTCCGGCCAGCGTGACGCCCAGCCCGTCCGCAGCAGCACGATGGCCCCTTCTGGAATTCGCCCGTACCGCTTCTCCCACGCTTCCACACCCGCGGCCGGAAGCTGATAATCCGCGTCCTTCGCGCCTTCCGCGCGCACATCCACTACCACTGCCGGACCCATCAGCTGCTTCACCGGAATTTGGTCCACCGTGGTTTTCCCCGGCGGAAAATGCGCCGGCGCGTCCAGATGCGTGCCGTAATGCTCCAGCATCCAGAAGCTCCGCGTGAAGTATCCGTTCTTCTCCACCGTGGCATTCACTTTCGCTTCGAAAAACTTCTCATCGCCGGGCCACGGCACCAGCTTGTCGCTGATCGCGTAGCTCAGATCGAGCACGCGTGTCTTCCCCGATGGAATCCCGTCAAGCATCGAATCCTTGTGCGAGTTTTGCGGAACAAGCGTCATGAGCGCGGCAACAGAAACGAAGAAAATTTCGCAACGGCCGGCACGCATTTCCAACCCTCTTTCCTCTTACGGCAGCGGGATGCCCGGCGACGCGATGATCCCCGCCATGCGCAGTATCTCCTGATACTCCGCGTCGCTGATCATCGTAATGATCAATCGTACATTCTTCAGCAGTTTCATTTTTTTCAGCGTAGGATTATCGCGGAGCTCTGCCAACGTCACTTGCCGCGGCAGCTTCTCGAACGCTCGCAAGTCCGCAACCAGATTCTTCCCCTTGCGGTCATGCGGGTCCGGATACGGATCTCGCGTGATCTCCGCAATCGAATAAAGCGTCCGCTCCGGTGCCGAGTGGTAACACAGTACGCGGTCGCCCTTGCGGACCTGTTTCAGGGCACGAATTGCGTCCGGTTTGGACCCCGCGCCGTGCCACATCTCCTTCCCTTTAACGAACAAGGTGTCCCAGTGATAGTGGTGGGGGTCGGCGGTGAAGATCCAGTAGTGTCGTTGCGCAGTCGGAGTCGACATCGAGTCTTGGAGTCGGCAGCAATATACACGCTGGTCTCCGAAAAGCGAAACAAAATATGAGGGTTAGCAGGTTTCAGGTCGAGCAGGTGGAGAGAATCTCCTGTGGCCATATTTCGCCGGAATCGAAGTATCTATTTTATTTTCAACAAGATACAAGCAGGTTATCCGACGTCTACAAAAATGTCCTCGCCGCGAACTTCCACAGGATAGCAATCCACACCTACGGTGGGGTTCTGGCCCACTTTCCCGGTTGTTACGTTGTACTGCCATCCATGCCACGGGCAGGTCACCATGTTTCCATCCATCACGCCCTGCCCCAGCGGCCCGCCCCGATGCAAGCAGGTATTGTTGATGGCATAAAACTTACCCCCAACATTGGCCAGAGCGATCGCTTTGCCCTCTACCTGAAACTCCCGGATCGTTCCCGGCCCAATCTCATTCGTCTTCGCCGTCCGCGACATCGCCATCGTTTCTTCTCTCCCCCGCTTCTCTGTGACCTCTGCACTCTCCGCGTAAAGTTCGTTCTCTATCCGTTCAATTTCGCTGATCTCTGTTCTCAGATCTCTTGCCTACCTCGGCGCCGGCGTCTGCGCCACCATTACTCCCTGTTTGAACTCATCCACCATTTCCGGCTTCAGCCGCACTTCCGTCGGTCTCTTCGCCAGCGTCATCTGGTCGATCTTGTCCTGCAGCTTCAGCAACGCGAAAAACAGCCCTTCCGGCCGCGGCGGGCATCCCACAACGTACACATCGACCGGTACGATCTTGTCCACTCCCTGCAGCACCGGATATGCATTGAACGGCCCGCCCACGCTCGAGCACGCTCCCATCGAAATGCACCACTTGGGGTCCGGCATTTGCTCCCAAACGCGCTTCAGCACCGGCCCCATCTTCAGCGTCACCGTTCCCGCAACGATCATCAGGTCCGCCTGCCGCGGCGACGGCCGGAACACTTCCGCTCCAAACCGCGCCATGTCAAACCGCGAAGTCGTCGACGCAATCATTTCGATCGCGCAGCACGCCAGCCCAAACGTCAGCGGCCAAATGGCGCTTTTGCGCGCCCAGTTGAACACGTAGTCCACCGACGTGATCATGAAATTCTTTTCGAACCGCTGATCCAGTACGCCCATAGGCCCCTGTTCTCCCGCCGCGCAACTATCTTCCGCGGAGTATATCTTCCGCTCGTACTCTAGTCAAAATTTCCCGTCATCACTTGTATCGCTAGTCGCGCGTTGCTTCTTCATATCTGCGCGAAAGCGCCTTCCAATAGGTGCCCGGCCGCAGGCGCTGCAGAATGTCGATTTTGTAGGCGTCCGAGCCGATTAGGATCCGCGGCTTACTGCGCTCCACCCCGCGAAGGATTCGCGTCGCTGCTTCTTCGGGTGTGGTCCGGAAATACTTCTCAAATCGGGCGACCTTTTCCTCGACATCCGTTCTTTTTACGCCGGCTCCGATGCGTGCGCGCCGGACAATCGCCGTCCGGATTCCGGCCGGATGAACGCAAGAAACTCGTACCGGCGTGCCCGCCAGCTCATGCCGCAAACATTCCGTAAATCCCCGCACCGCAAACTTGCTGGAAGAATATGCCGGCTGACCCGGTGGCGCGATGAGCCCATACAGGCTGGAAATATTGACGATGTGAGCTCGCTGCTCCCGCTTCAGCATCGGCAGGAAGAACTTCACGCCATACACGACGCCCCAAAAATTGATATTCATCAGCCACCGGAAGTCATCCAGCGAAATCTCCTCAAACGTACCCTCCATTGCCACCCCGGCGTTGTTGATCAACAACGTCACGCGCCCATGCTTCTTGCTGACTTCCTCGGCAAACGCACTCACCGAGGCCTCTTTGGCGACATCCACCGCATGCCTCGTTACTAGCGACTTCCCGCTTCCAGTCGATTCCGCGGTTTGCGCGAGCCCCGCTTCATCCACGTCAGCCAGCGCCAGCGCCGAGCCCTCCGCCGCCAATCGCTGCGCCAGCGCGCGCCCTATCCCCGAGCCCGCCCCGGTCACCACCGCAACCCCGCCGCTCAGAAACGACATTGGCATGCCTCGATACCTAAACGGATTGCCGCCGACTGTATAGTCACACCGATACGCTCACTGGGGCCACTCATACCACAATTAGACAATCGTCACCAGAATTTGGATTTCACCGTAAGGAATAGGATAAAACCTCAGTGGGATTCGACCGTCACCTGATTGCGGCCCGCGCGTTTTCCGCTGTAGAGCGCTTTATCCGCCTGCTTCACCAGCCGGGTGAAATCCGGAGGCTCCTTGCCCTGAAACCCGGCGATCCCAAAGCTTGCAGTCACCGAAACCATCTCGCCGCCGAAAGAAAATTTCAGCGCCGCGAATTGTCCACGCAGCCGTTCCACCGTCAGCAGCGTACTCCTCTCGTCCAAATGGGTCATCACCAGCAGAAATTCATCGCCGCCCATCCGCCCGCTGATATCTGATGCCCGCGTGCTCTCTCTCAGCACTTCGCCGAATTTCTGCAGCACTTGGTCGCCCGCATCGTGGCCGTAGCTGTCGTTGATGCTCTTGAAGTTGTCCAGGTCCGCATGCGCTACCCACACCGAAAACCCATGGCGCGCCGCACCTCGCAGTTGCCGGCCCGCCCACTCCTCGATCGCCCGCCGGTTCGGCAAGCCCGTCAACGGGTCCGTATGCGCCATCTCATCCAGCAATTTGTTTTTGGCTTCAATTTCACGGTGCAAGCCGATCGTCCGCCGCCCCACCCCGATGCGCGCCAGCAGTTCGCCCGGATCGAACGGCTTTGTCAGGTAATCGTCCGCGCCCGCCGCCAATCCCTTCACCACATTGTCCTTCTCCGAGATGCTTGTCAGCACGATGATGTAGGTATAGAGCCGCTGCGCATCCCCGCGGATTCGCTCGCACAGCTCCGCTCCAGAGAAATCCGCCATCAGCCAGTCCGTGATTACGATCGCCGGCGCGTGCTGCGCGTAGAGTTCCAGGGCCTCGCGTCCAGTCTTGGCAAAGAGCGGTGAGTATCCGCCATCTTCCAGCGTGTGTTCAATCAGTTTGCGGTAGACGGGCGAATCGTCCACCACCAGCACTTGTAGTTTGGCCGTAGCCTCGGTCATGGACATTCGCTCACGCAACCCGATTCGCCTGGAAAGGACCCGACAATCCAAAGAAAGGGAAAACGTGCCCTCATCTTATCAGCGGTAGATCGGTTCTCGCTCTGCCGCGCGGCCTTTGGTTCGGAAAGGGTAACCTGGGGTACCTACTTCGTGCCGGACACCAGCAACGCACCTTCAGCCTTGAACGCGCGCAGTTGCTCCGCATCGCGAAACCATCGGCCGGTGTAGCTCTCCGGCGAAGGCGAGCCATCCACGATTCGTTCCTGCGCTACATTTGAAAAACCTGCGCCGAGGAATAGTTCCACCCATTCGGCTCCAGAGAGCAAGTGCGTGGACACCGCCAGCAACCCGCCCCACTGGTGACAATGTGGATTGTCGCGGTAGTAGTTGATCAAAATCCACGCCGACCCGCCCTCGCGCAGCACGCGACAAATATCTTTGACGCCTGCCGCGGGGTTCGGCCAGTAATACGACGACTCCACGGAAATCACATGCGAGAAAAAATGCGGCTGCCAGGGTATCTCCGCCACTTCTCCTGTAACGAACATCAAATTCCGGAAGTCCACGCTCGCTCGCCGCGCATGCCGTATCATTTCATCCGAAATGTCCATCCCCACAACGCGCCCTTCGGGCACCAGTTTCGCGATCCGTCTCGAGAGCCACCCTGCTCCGCATCCCACGTCCAGCACGTTGTCCGTCGGCGCCAGCCGCATCTTCTCCAGCACCGGCAACGTGATCGGCAGGTGTTCCTGCTCCATCCCCTCCCCGCGCCCCTCCTCTGCCCAGCGGTTAAACTCCTCGCGCAGCCCTTCGTTAGGAGGGGATTTCGTCACTCGCGTTTCCGGGAGATCAGCCAACTAGACGGTCCTGCCGCACATGCCGCAGAAATGTGCTCCTGAGGAGGAAAGCGCGCCGCACTGGCTACAGAACCGTCCGCCGCTTACAGGAACAAATCGCACGGGAATGTATCTATCCGCGGAGCATGCCCAGATCAATGCTACAAACCAGCCGACGACCGTCCAGCCGAGAAGAAAGTTAACGAGGAAAATGCCCATAAAGTCGGCTTTGTGCCGCGCCAGTATCGTTGGGAGGAAGTAAAAGATCGCGGAGAGAAACAGGAAAGTCATGTTTTCATCCCTTCCCGAACAAGCTCAACTCGCAGCAACATCTACCCTCGTCCGTACATCAAGATACGCTGGAACCCCCAGGATTGTTCAGAGCTCCGCGGGCCGCACTTCCGCCAAGCGGTTGGACTCTTCGCGCAGCGCACTGGATTGAATTGCCTCAGAAATGTCAGCTCATTTCAGCCGGAGAGTTGTGATTCTTGGAGCGCGCTTATCCTGCACCATCCAAACGGCGCGTCGAAAAAGGATGTATCCGCCAAGAACACCGCACGTACCGCCCAGGAAAACCCAAACGGACCGCAGGTCGGCGGCACCAGGTCCCAGATCCTCTTGCGATAAAAGCATCCGGGCCAAGACAACAATAACAGCGCCGATCACAAGGAGGGTGAACCCTAGGCGCGGCTTATCCGGAAGCTTCTCTTCGATCCACTTGAGGAGCCTGAGGAAACCTATGAATAGCTCATACCCGAAGTGCATACAGCCCTTCCGTCCCCAGCAAGTGCAGTAGCGCTACGCTCCTGCACCCTGTACCTTGGCAAGCAACTCGACGAACTTCTGTCTCCGTTCCGACTGGTCTTTGCCGCTCTCGGCATCCACCATTTGAGTGATGTTCATCGAACAGAACTTTGGCCCGCACATCGAGCAGAACTTGGCTTCCTTGTAAAAATCATCCGGCAAATTTTCGTCATGCATGGCTTTCGCGGTCGGCGGATCGAGCGAAAGCTCGAACTGCTTGTTCCAGTCGAATAGGAACCTCGCATAACTCAGCGCATCGTCGCGGTCCTGCGCGCCCGGCCGGTGCCGCGCCACGTCCGCCGCATGCGCCGCAATCTTGTACGCAATTACGCCCTGCTTCACGTCTTCCGGATTCGGCAATCCCAGGTGCTCCTTCGGCGTCACGTAGCACAGCATCGACGCCCCGTGCCACCCAATCATCGCCGCCCCGATCGCGCTGGTGATGTGGTCGTACCCCGGCGCAATGTCCGTCACCAGCGGCCCCAGCGTGTAGAACGGCGCCTCGTGACACCATTCCATCTCCTTGTCCACCTGCTCCTTGATCTTATCCAGCGGCACGTGCCCCGGCCCTTCGATCATCACCTGCACGTCGTGCTCCCACGCTTTCGTGGTCAGCTCGCCCAGCACTTTCAATTCCGCGAACTGCGCCTCGTCGCTCGCGTCCGCAATGCAACCCGGCCGTAGCCCGTCGCCAAACGAAAAGCTCACGTCATGCTTCTTGAAAATCTTGCAAACGTCCTCGATATTTTCATACAGAAAATTCTGCTTCTTGTGATGTTCCATCCAGTGCGCCATCAGCGACCCGCCACGGCTCACTATCCCCGTAATCCGTTTCCGCACCAGCGGCACATGTTCCCGCAGCACTCCCGCGTGAATCGTCATGTAATCCACGCCCTGCTCGGCCTGCTCCTCAATCACTTCCAGCATCAGCCCAATCGTCAAATCTTCCGGCCGCCGCACCCGCGAAATCGCTTCATACACCGGCACCGTCCCCACCGGCACCGGCGAAGCCTCGATAATCGCCTTTCGAATCGTCGGGATATCTCCACCCGTCGAAAGGTCCATCACCGTGTCCGCGCCATAGTGCACCGCGTGGTGCAGCTTCTTCAGCTCTTCATCAATGTTCGACGATGTCGCCGAATTCCCGATGTTCGCATTGATCTTGCACTTGCTGGCGATCCCGATCGCCATCGGCTCCAGGTTCCGGTGATTCACGTTCGCGGGAATGATCATCCGCCCGCGCGCCACTTCGCTTTGAATCAGCTCCGGCTCCAGCTTCTCGCGCTTCGCCACATAGCGCATCTCCTCCGTAACCACGCCCTGCCGCGCCAGGTGCATCTGCGACAGGTTTCTCGACCCGTTCGCACTCGCACCTTCTTTGACTCTCGCTTCCACCCACTTATCTCTCAGCGCCATAAATCCCCCAGAACTCCCCCACACCTTTGCAAAAAATCTGCCCCACGCGGAACTCGCAACTCGTCACTTCGAAGCTGAATTATGGCACCCGGTGAGAGGTGCCGCAACTTTCGCGGCGCCGAGGGCACTGCTTCCCCATTCGAGAAGTTCACCATCCACAATTTCAAAATGGTCAGCGAATCCGCTTTCTCGCGTCAAATCTTCCCTGGAAGATTTTCTCTAAGCAAACTCTAAGAATGCAGTCGACGAACCGGATGTGGAACGAAAGAGAAGACTTCTTCGGAAGAAAGAATTCCCGCGAACCCATCCATGCGCACCCGCACGACATGGCCAAACAATTGCCCCCTTCTAAACGATTCTTCCTTCTCCTTTGCATCAGTCACCATCTCGAATTCCTTGGGAACCGCCGCTCAGAAATTTTTCTGCATCGGCAAAAAAAGATTCCTCATGAATTCTCGATCGCTTCGAATCCTCACGTTTCTCGCAGCGCTCCCGGCTGCGCTCTTCGCTGCATCCTACGCTTTTCCTCAAACCCAGCCGTTCCCGGCAAAACCGACTCCCTCTACGTTGCTCCCCGCGCCCCATCCGGCGGACTCCAATTCCACGCCGCCAGCGTGTTTTCCCGCGCGACCCCCAATCCAGGCGCGGCGCACATTCCTGCCGCATCTTTCCGAAAAGAAATTTATCTTCCTCAGCGCCGGCGTCTACACCGCCGCTATCCTCGACATGCATCAAACTCTGGCCGTGCGATCTTCTCCCTGGTGGTACGAAACCGACCCTCTCGCAAAACCCTTTGTCCATCTCCCCGCCCCCGCCTACTGCGCCACCGGCCTGGCCCTAGCCACTGGCGTCAACTGGCTCAGTTGGAAAATGAGCCACTCTCGTCGCTGGCATAAGCTCGCACCCATCCCCCAAGTCCTCTCCATCACCGGCAATCTCTACGGTTACCACACCAATCGCTTCTGATTGATTTCTCGCAGCCTCGCCGCCCTTCGCTCGTCTCCACGCGCCCGCCCTCTTTCCGCCGTTCATTATCTTTGTCAAAATTGGCACTTGACATGTGGCGAAACAAAAGCGAAAATGTCCGCGCCCTTTCTTTTCCGGGCCTTGGAGTTCCTCATGGCTGCCGCACCTGCCCTCGCCCATCGAACCCGCGAGGATACCCCCGTGTACGAAGACAGTGCCACCCTCTACGAAGCCCTCCACCGCTATTGGGGCTATGAATCCTTCCGTCCCGGCCAGGAAGCCATCGTCCGCAGCCTCGCCGCAGGTCGCGACGCCTGCGTCATCATGCCCACCGGGGGCGGCAAATCGCTCTGCTACCAGCTACCCGCAGTCCTGGCCGGAAGCCATACCGCCGTAGTCATCTCCCCGCTCATCGCCCTCATGCAGGACCAGGTCGCGCAGCTCCTCCAAATGGGCATCTCCGCCGCCTGCCTGAACGCCGCCACACCCCCCGAAGACCGCGCCCACATCCTCCAGCAAGCCTCTACTGGCAAATATCAGCTCCTTTATCTGTCCCCAGAGCGCGTCGCCCTCGGCAACACAGTCGACTGGCTCAAGAGCCTCCCCATCTCCTTCTTCGCCATCGACGAAGCCCACTGCATCTCTGAATGGGGCCACGAATTCCGCCCCGATTACCGCCAGCTCAGCCGCCTTCGCGAGCTTTTTCCGGATCTCCCCATCGCTGCCTTCACCGC
>Ga0207071_1121_pt1 | contig 13759 bp, 11 predicted proteins | sample Alteio_BWMinHeat_67_FD_153531 | JGI IMG/M metagenome (GOLD analysis project Ga0207071, IMG submission 153531) | Enriched cells from forest soil in Barre Woods Harvard Forest LTER site, Petersham, Massachusetts, United States -... | ecosystem: Environmental > Terrestrial > Soil > Temperate forest >...
GGACTCGTTGAGAGTCTGCGCCGGGGCTAGGGAGGCGAGAAGGATGAGGAGGTGTTTCATGGTGTGTAAACGCTTACTATAGGGCAGGCGAGGAGGGGCGGCAAGGGGCGGGGTACAGACCAGGAGGTCTGTCCTACAGCGCGAAAATCACAATCGCGCGGCCGAGGTGGATTTCGTCGCCGGGTTCGAGCCGGGTGCCGCGGGTGTCGCGGGGGACTTCGCGGCTGACGGAGTCGCGGACAATGCGGGTGCCGGAATCGGCGCCGCGCGGGTAGGAGCGGTCGTTGAAGAGGCGACACTCGCCGGTGGCCTGGTCGTAATCGATGTGGGCGGAGACGCTTTCGTCGGAGAAGGCGAGATCGTTGCGGCGGTGGATGGCGCCGTTGCGGTAGACGTCGACTTCGCGGCCGATGTAGACGCGCGGCTTTTCGATGGCGACGTCTGGGACGTTGGCGCTGCCCGATTGCACAATCAGGCGCGCGCGGGGGCGAGCGCCGGGGGCGGGCTGCACAGAGGCGACGGCGACGGTGAGCCAGGGCTCATTGGGCAGGGGCAAACCGACGGAGACTTCGACTTCGAGGCGAAGCTGATCCGGGAAGCGCACGGAATCGGCGCGCAGGTTGGCGCAGACTTCGTGCTCCAGGTATTGGCGGAAGAAGCCGCTGCGGAAGATGCCGGCGCGGGCCTCTTCGACGCCGCGGAGATTGACTCGGACGAGATCGAAGGGAAAGACGATGCGCGCGCCGGCGCGATAGGAGTGACGGCGGACCTCTTCGAGGATGGCGAAGCGGATCTCGGCGAGCTCGCGCGGACTTTCGAGCGGCGCGGTGCGGGTAGCGAGCGGGCCTTCGAAGAGCGTGCGGCCCCATTTTTCCAGGAAATCGGAGACGTTCATATTCATAGGAGTCCTAGCTGTTTGGCGGCTTCGATGACTTCGCGCGCGATGGGGGCGGCGACGCGGCCGCCATAGCCGCCGTGCTCGACGACGACGGCGAAGGCGAGGCGGCGCGGCGCGGATCCGCCGTACGGCGCGAAGCCGGTGAACCACGCGTGCGGGAGTCCGGTTTCGAGCTGCGCGGTGCCGGTCTTGCCGGCGATTTCGATGGGGGCGCCGGCCATCACGTGGCGCGCAGTGCCTTCGGTGACGACGCGGCGCATGGCGCCGGCGATGAAGGCGGCCTGCGGTTCGGCGAGGATTTCGAACGGCGGATCCTGGCGGGTGTTGCCGTCGCCGGCGATCCAGCGGCCTTGCGGCATGCGTCCGCCGGCGGCGATGGTGGCGGCGACGCGCGCCATTTTGAAAGGCGTGACTAGGATGGGGCCCTGTCCGTAGGCGGCGAACGGGAGGGTGTGACGGAGTTCCAAGGGGTCGCCGGGCGAGAGGCCGAGGCGCTCGGCCATGGCGGCGAGGGCTTTGGAGCCGACGTCGTGGACGCCGAGCTGTGCGAAGTAGGCGTTGCAGGAGACGGCGATAGCGCGCTCCATATCGAGCGTACCGTGGGCGTGGTCGCCGATGTCGTCTTTGATGGCGCGATTCCAGCCCGCGATGGTATTGCCGCAGCGGCCGTCGCCAAGCGGACGGCACTGGAAGGTGCGGCGTGTGAGCGAGGGATCGAGGTTCAGGGCAGTCATCGCGGTGACGATTTTGAAGGTGGAGCCGGGCGGATATTGGCCATAGCGGGCGCGATCCAGGAGTTCGTCGGGCGTTGGCGCGGCGGCGCGCGTGGCGGGCGGCGCGGTGGAGGGCGTGCTCACGATGGCGAGGACGTCGCCGGTAGCGGCCTCCATGACGACGAGGGCGCCGTTGGTCACGGCGGACTCGCGGAGGTGACGATCGAGAATTTCCTTGGCGCGGAGTTGCAGGCGGATGTCGACGGTAAGGCGGACGTCGCGATCGCGGGCGAGGATGCGGGCGACGCCGGCATTACCTGGGTGATGGCGGTATCGGATGAGCGGGGCGAGCTCGGCATATTCGTAGCCCTGGAGGCGGCGGTTGGCATCGTGCTCAACGAGGGAGGCGTTGGTGGCGTGAAAATTTTCGCCGGTGCGCAGGTCGCCGGTGAGGTGGACGGTGGCGGCGCCGAAGGGGTAGTGGCGGCTATCGAAGCGGCTGTCGGCGGTTTCGAGCGAGACGCCGAGGGCGGTGTAGGCGTCGCGGTGGCGTTCGAGCTCCTGCCAGTTGCTGGTGGCGAGCGGGACGCCGTTGCGGTCGTAAATGGCGCCGCGGGGGATTTCGCGGGCGAGGGAGTTGATGCGCGGATTGTGCTGTGGGCGCTTGACGTTGTCCTCTTCGAAGGCGTGGGCGTCGCGGGCGAGGTAGTCGGAATCGTGGAGGACCTGGTAGCGGAGCGCGAAGGAAAGGAGCACGAGGGCGGCGGCGGCGAGGACGAATTTGAGCCGGCCAGCGGGCGCCCGGAGGGCGTCGGGCTGAGTGGATTTTTCGGCGCTACTGATGCTGATGAGCAGGGCGAAGACCAGGAAGTTGGCGACCATCGCGGTGTTGCCGGAACTGAGGAATGGAGAGACGACGCCGGAGAGCGGCAGGGCTCCGAGGACGCCGGAAGTGATGAGCAGCATTTCGCAGGCGATCAGGGTGGAGAGTCCGACGCCGAGGAAGAGTCCGTAGGTGGTGTCGGCGCGCTGCGCTGCGCGGAGCCCGCGCCCGATGAGGAAGGCGAAGATCGCGAAGATGGCGACGACCCCAGCGAAGCCCCATTCCTCGCCGAGCGCGGGGAGCACGAGATCGGTGTTGCCGGCGGGGATGACGCCGGGGTCGCCCCATCCGGGGCCGCTGCCGGTGGGTCCGCCAGTGGCGAAGGCCCAGAGTCCGTGGGCGAGTTGATCGCCGCCGTGAACGTCGTTGTCCCAGGGGGAGAGCCACATGTCGATGCGCTGCACGACGGTGTGCGGCGTGCCGAGGCGATAGCCGATGGTGACGGCGCCCACCATGAGGAGGAGCGCGGCGATGGCGAGCGTGGGACGTCCGCGGGCGACCGAGAACATGGCGAGGAAGACGAAGAGGATGACCAGCGCTGGGCCCAGATCTTTGAGGACGAAGAAGAGGGTGATGGCGATGCCGGTGGCGGCGATCACGGGGAAGACGTGCTCGGCGCGCGCGACGCGATCGCCGGGCAGGCGGGCTTCGCGCAGATCACGCAGGCGTTCCCAGGTACGGGCGAAATAGCCGGCAAGGAACATGGCGATCAGGATTTTGATCAGCTCGACAGGCTGGAAAATGCCGAGGTTGACCTTCGCGTCGTTGCCGGCGGGTCCGCGGCCGAAGGCCATCAGGAGTCCGAAGAGAGCGAGGGCGGCGAAGAGCGGTGTGTAGCACCAGTTGGAGAGGCGGCGGTAATCGAAGAGGCGGAAGCAGGGTAGGGCGAGGAGGAGCGAGCCGAGGAAAACGCCGAGCGCGAACTTGTGGAATTCGAGAGAGAGTCGCGCAGGGGATCGCGCATGCTGACCATGAGGAGGAAGCCGAAGCCGGTGAGCAATTGCAGGGCGGGAAGGAAGGCGGCATCGCCGCGGAAGCCGGTGATGCGCCAGAGGAGCGCGACCAGATAGAAGCCGGCGAAGTAGAGGAGGGCGGAGCGCAGAAGTTCGGCGCGGTATTCGCGGGGGCTGCGCACAGCGATGAGGGGTTTGATGCGTGCGAGCTGACGGCGCGGGATGACGGCGGTGAGGGCTCCATCGTGGCCGAGCGGGCGGGCGCGGAGGAGATAGTCGTAGATGCGCGGCGCGAGTTCGGCGCGATTGGGGAAGGCTTCGAGCACGGGCAGCAGATCGTCGGGCGAGGCGACGGCATTGACGTTGAGCACGGGCGCGGCGGACATGCGCTGCACCTTGGCCTGGTAGACGAACCCGAGTCCGGTGGCGACGAGCAGGGAGGCGGCAACGAGCCAGGCGAAGCGCAGGGAGATACGCGGGCGCGCGCCGCGAACGACGATGGGCGGCGAGCCGGCCATGGTCCAACTGCGGGTTACCGCCATCGGGAATACCTCCGCGGGCGCGGTTTGCGCGGGGCGTGGATTTGGTCGAGATCGCGGAGGTGGGCGTCGGCTTCGTCGAAGCCGAGGATCTGGCGGTAGTAGGTGCGCGCCACATCGGCATCGCGTTTGGCCTGACGCCAGTCGCGGGGGAGCTCCTGCTGGGCACGGATACGGTAGACGTCGGCCTGCTGCTCGACTTCGCGACGCTGGAGGATCGCACCATTGTTCTGGGCGGCGGCGAATTCGGCCATCGCCTTTTCGGGGTCGGGGAGCGAGTAGACGTAGACGCGGGCGAGCGCGAGGTGGGGCGCCGGGTCGGCTGGCGCTTTGGCGGCGGCGAGCAGGAATTCGTCGCGCGCTTTGAGGCGAAGCGCGGCGGCGGCCTGGTCGGAATACTGGGCGCCGGTGAGGCGCTCGAGGTTGGCGTAGCCGCGGGCGAGGGCGAGTTTGGCGGCAGTTCGATCAGTGATGGCGCCCAGTTGGACGGCGCGTTCCAGGAAGATTTCGGCTTTATGCCAATCGAAGTTGTAGAGCTGGGGGTCGGGGCTGGCGGCGTAGGCGTCGAGGATGCGGTCGGCGGAGACTTCGTACTGGTGGGCGAGATCGGCGGAGGGATCGGGCGGCTTGACAGGGGGCATTTTTGCGACGGCGATGGGACGGACGGCGGCGCTGGCATGGGTTTGCCAGAGTTGCCAGACCAGGGTGCCGCCAATCCAGAGGAGCATGCCGGTGGCGAAGTAACCGGCGGCTCCGAGTAGGCGGAGGCTGCGCACCGCCGGGCCGCGCCGCGCGGTGCGGGTGACGCGGCGCAGGACGTCGCGGGCGGCTTCGATGGTGGCGGTGGGATTCCACTTGGGGCGGCGTTCGATTTCGGCGATGGTCGGCTTGCGTTCGAGGAAGAGCTGCAGGTCGGCGCGGAAGGCGGCGGCGGAAGCGTAGCGCTGGCGGGCGTCGGGCGCGAGCGCCTTCATGACGACGGCACGCAGTCCGGCGGGGCAGGTCGAGGGTAGCGCGCGCGGCGGTCGCTTGGACCGGATCAAGCCTTCGAGCTTGCGCGTGTCCTCGGCCTGATAGGGCGGGACGCCGGCGAGCATTTCGTAGAGCGTGGCGCCGAGCGCCCAGAGGTCGGACTGCGGGTCGACTTCGGAGCGCGTGAGGCGCTCAGGCGAGCAGTAGCTGGGGCTGCCGAACTGGTGATCGGTGGCGTTACAATTGGCGCGCAGGGTTTTGGCGATGCCGAAATCCAGGAGGCGCACGGTATCGCTGGGGCCGAGGTGGATGTTGGAGGGCTTAATATCGCCGTGCACGACGGCGGATTCCCAGGCGTGGAATTTGGCGAGTTGCTCGCAGATTTCGAGCGCGATGACGGCGGCACGGCAGGGGTCGACCACGCGGTCGGCGGAAAGCAGGTCGGCGACGGTGCGGCCTTCGACGAATTGCATGGCGACGAAGAAGTAGCCATCGAGATCGCCGAATTCGTAGATCTCCACCATGCGCGGATCGAGATCGTGGAGTTCCTTCTGGATGGCGGCGCCGCGGCGTTCGGCTTCGACAATGAGGCGGCGCGCTTGATCGTCGCCTTCGGGGATGAGCTTGAGGGCGACTTTGCGCTGGGTGATGGTGTCGATGGCGAGGTAGACCTCGGTCATGCTCTTGCCGAGGCGGCGGATGATTTCGTAGCGGGCGAAGCGTGTGAGGGTGGTCATCCTAGTATCCTCATCCGCGCACCTTCAAGACGGTCCACAGAAGCATGGCTAGTAGGGCGCCGTAAGTTACGAAGGCGACGCGGCTGCGCAAGAGTCCGCGGCGGATGCGGGCGCGGGTGATGCCGAGACGCGGGCGGGTGACACCGGCACGTCCGCGGAATTCGGGGCCGGCAACGAAGATGGCGGTGATGTTGTCGCGGCCGCCGGCCCGATTGGCGGCATCGACCAGGGCGTGGGCGATCTGCGCGGAGTTGCCGGTGTAGCGCTCGGCGATTTCGCGGATGCGGCGCGAAGTGAGGTGATCGCTGAGGCCGTCGCTGCACAGGAGCATGGCGGAGTCGGCGGGCAGGTCGCACTGGCAGACCTCGACGAAATCGGAGTCGCGGGCGGCACGCGGAGAACTGCCGACGTCGCGGAAGACTTCATTGCGGCGGGGATGGGCCATGGCCTGCTCCTCGCCGATTTCGCCGGCGTCTTCGATCTGGCCGACGGGGGAGTGGTCGCTGGTGACTTTGTGGATTGCGCCCGCGGAGATGAGGTAGAGGCGCGAATCGCCGACGTGGCCGATGGTGACCTGAATGCCTTCGACGAGGGCGAGAGTCAGGACGCAGGCCATGCCGGCGAGGTCGGGATGCTGCCGGGCGTCGATGAAGATGGCGTTGTTGGCGGCGGCGATGGCCTCGCAGACGCGCGCGGCGGCGGGGTTCGGCGAGGGGTTGGCGAGGCAGTGGCGGATGGCGGCGACTGCGGTTTCGGCGGCGCGCTCACCGGCGGCCTGTCCGCCGACGCCATCGACGACGAGGAAGGCGCCGCGTTCGGGGTCGACCCAATAGCGATCTTCGTTGTGGTCACGGACCAGACCGACGTCGGTGGCAGCGCCGCAATCCAGGCCGAGCGAGGGGCGGGGGCTCATTGGGGGGACCTCAAGTCCTGGAGAAAGAGGAATGTCTCGCAGAGGCGCAGAGAACGCAGAGAGAAACCCACACGAAGTCTCGTGGACTTAGTCACGGCGCACCTCGAAGGAGAGGGTGACGGCTTCGGCGAGGGAGATTTCGGCGCGATCGGGAAGGGGGACCGAGACGTTGCCGGCGAGGCGGCGGCCATTGAGCCAAGTGCCGTTGCGGCTGAGGTCGGTGATGGTGAAGGCGCCGGCAGCGGGATCGCGGTGGAGGCGGAGGTGTTCGCGCGAGATCTGGTCCGTGGTGTAGAGGGCGAGATCGACCCACTGGTCGTCGCCGCCGCGGCCGATGGAGACTTCGTTCTGGGTGACAAGGAAAGTCTGGGAGCCGGAATCGTCCTGGTAGCGGATTTCGGCGAAGACTGCGGCGGAGCGCAGGCGGGTGTGTTCACGGTCGCGGGCGACACGGGCGGAGGTGACGGAGGGTGCGCGCTCGATCAGGGTGGTCTTGGTGCCGCGATAGCCGGGTTGTGCGATTTCGTTCAGTTCCGAATGGATTTCGACATCGCCTGGCGGGACGGAGGATTCGCCATCGGCGAAGAGACCGATCCACCAGGTGCTGGAGGCGGTGCGGTAGGTTTTGCGCTCGCCGCCGCGGCGGAGGAGGCCGCCTTTGGCGTTCCACCCGGCAAGTCGGGCGGTGAGGGCGCGCTTGGCGTCTTCCTGGATGATCGATTCGACGCTGGCCACGCGGGCGTAGTCGTCGGGATGGAGGTAGACGCTGAAAATACAAGGGACCAGGATGCTGTAGCCGAGTTCGAGGCGGCCCAACTCCATGTTCCGGACGAGTTCATTGATGATGATTTGCCCGCTGATGCGGGGCTGTTGCACGGTTCCGCTTTGCGCCATTTGAGTCCCTTTTGGCAAGGCACGGCTATCCCGGGTGCGGCGATCGTCCTTGCCTGGCGGCCACCGCGTGGACGCGGAACGTAACTTTAGACGATACACCGGCTGTGGGGTTTCGGCAAGATCTCCGAAGAGGGATTAAAAAGGCGCAATGAAGGGGAGCGGCATACTTCGGGAAGGAGACGGACGCCGTGAACCAGCCAGTGGGCAACACAATCCGCGAAAAGCGCGAGGCAATCGTGCGCGCTGCCGCCCGTCCAGGTCTGGGTGATCCACTACCTGCAGGTGATCGGGAGGCGGCGCGCGGTGTGTCGCGGTCGCTTCAGGGATCGGCACCCGAGATACCTTGGCGGGAGATCGTGGCGCTGCGCGACATTCTGGTGCATGAGTACTTTGGCATCAACCTGCAGCAAGTGTGGACCATGACCTAGGGACCTTCCCGAACTGGAGGCACAGGTTCGAGGCATCCAGGCGCGGACAACACTCGATCCCGAAAGCGGCGTGTGACGCCGTTGGGCAATGAGCCGGTGTACTGTGGTGTTGAGGAGGTTGCAGAAATCGCACGATGAGCAACATCGATGAGAAGAACCTGGACGTACTTCAGAATATCGAGTTCGGCGTCGTTGTCGTGTATCGCGCCGATCGGGCGTTGCTCGATGTGGACGTGAAGGACGCCATCGACGCGCTGGTCCGGCACTATCGCGCCGAGGAAGAGCAGCGCACTCCCCCGGTATTGCGACTGGGAGATCGGGCGCGGCGGGGTATTTAACTCGGTTCAGGAGACGTGCGAGTGGCGGCTCGGGAGGATCGTTCCTCCTCCCGCAGCCGACGATGACGCGGAACCGGTGGAGGCGATTCCAGTCTCCGAACTCGTCGCCTGCCTGCGAAAAATCGGGAAGTCGGTGACCCTTTGGACCGGGCAGGGCGGTCGTCAGGGATATCTTCAGTTCGTGAGCCAGTACATTCAGTGAGCTGGCCTAGTTCTTGACGTCGGCGACGGCCGGGGCGGCAGCGTCCGCAGTGCGCCCGCGGAAGGTGCGGATGTATTCCATCCTGGGAAATTGGAATGGGCTCATGCTGTGGGCCTTCGCGTCTTTCAGGGCGCGGGCGTTGTCCCACTTGTCGTGGTCGATGTGATAGGCGGCGATCACAGCGCCGGTGCGGTCGGCGCCGCGCTGGCAGTGGACGAAGACGGGGCCGGTGGTCGCATCCTCCAGCATGGCGAGCAGGCGGGTGATTTCGCCGTCCGTCGGCGGGGTGTGGCCGGTCATCGGTACGTTTACGTATTTCATACCGGCGGCGGCGACCACGAGCGCCTCGGCGGCGGCACGGTCGCCGGCTTCGCGCAAATCGACGACGATTTTGACGCCAAGCGTCGCCAGGTATTGGAAGCCTTTCCCGGTAGGCTGTCCGCCGCGATAGACGTGGGTATCCACCTGGTCGAAGTTTTTGATTCCGGGAGCCGAGCCGGCAAAAGCCGGCAGACAAAAGACAAGCAGGGGGAGGATGTTGCTGGGTGACACTATCTCAATATACGCGAGAGGGCGGCGTCGGGTTTCGTATCCTGGTATGGGTTCCGAGGAGGCAGGTATGGATCGCAGGGAATTGGGCAAGACGGCGTTGGGCGCATTGCTGGCGGCGGGCAAGGGGCGCGGCGCCGTTCATCAGAGCGCGCCGGGGGTTAAGCTGTGCGCGCAATCTGGCGCCACGCCGAGCGACGAGCAACTGCTGTTTCTGAAGCAGATTGGCGCGGAATATGTGAGCGTGGCGTCGTCGCCGGAATTGCGGACGGCGGAAGGGTTTCTGAAGATCAAAAAGCGCTATGCCGACGCCGGGATCACGGTGTGGAACATCGGCAATACGAGCGTGCACAACATGCCGGAGGTGACGCTGAACCTGCCGGGGCGCGACCAGAAGATTGCGGAATACAAACAGTACCTGCGCAATCTGGGAAAGGCGGGGATCTATTACACGACGTATGCCCACATGGGCAACGGCATTTGGTCGAGCGGGCGCAAGGACGTTCGCGGGGCGTCGGCACGCGAGTTCGATATGGCGAGCCCAGACAAGCGCGGGGTGTGGGACGGCAAGACCTGGTCGGAGCCGCTTTCGCACGGGCGGGTCTTCACGAAGGAAGAGATCTGGGAGAACTTCACCCACTTCATCAGGCAGGTGGCGCCGGTGGCGGAGGAGGCCAGCGTGCGCATCGGCATTCACCCGGACGATCCGCCGGTGCCGGTGCTGGCGGGCGTGCCGCGCTGCATCTTCGGGAATTTCGAAGGGTACAAGCGGGCGCTGGAGATCGCGAACAGTCCGAATGTCGGGATCTGCCTGTGCTGCGGGACGTGGCTGGAGGGCGGGAAGGCGCTGACGGGGAAGGATCCGGAGGAGATGATCCACTACTTCGGCGCCAAGAAGATCTGGAAGATTCATTTCCGGAACGTGAGCGCTCCGCTGCCGCACTTCGTGGAAACGTTCATGGACGATGGCTACTACGACATGTACAAGATCATGAAGGCGCTGCGGGATGTGAAGTACGACGGCATCGTAATTCTGGATCATTCGCCGGGGATGGTGGGCGGGAATTATGCGCAGACGGCGTATGGGTTCGCGTATATGCGGGCGTTGTTGAATCGGGCGAACGCGTAGGCCGCCCTGCGGGCGGGGGACAGGAGGCCCGTCCTACTCGCCGCCGCCTTCGGTGGCGCCGTTGGGGACGTTGCGGGGATCGGCTTTGATCGTCACTGGCTGGGTGTAGGTTTGGCCGTCGACGGTGAGGCGGACAGTATAGGGACCGGCGGGCAGGGCCGGGGCGCCGCCGCGACCGCCGCCGCCACCTCCACCCCCGCGGCCGCCGCGACCGGCGGGTGTGGAAGGCGGTGCTCCGCCGGCTGGGGTGCAGGCATCGGGGGCTGGGGCGGGACCGGCGCCACGTCCAAATCCGCCGCCGCGGCCGCCGGCGGGACCGAGAGCGTGGCGATGCATTCCGGGAGCGGAGGAGGGCGGCTGCGCGGGTTGCTGCCAGATCGCCTGGACGTTCAGGGTCTCGGTATCCACGGGGCGCACGGGCGTGTCGCTGGCTGCGCAGGCGCGGACAGCGCCGCCGGCATCGACGAGTTCGAGCTTGAGGGGCTGCTTGGCGGCGGTCTTGAGCCAGTAGTAGGCCACCACACCGGCGGGCGGATTCTCCAACTGCGCTTCCTCGTGCGGGAGCGGCGTGCCGTTCATGCCGCCGGCGCGGATGGCGTACTGATCGCCGGGTTTGAAGAGGTAGGCGTTGGAGGAAACGATCTGCGCGCCCTGCGCGGCGATCTGGCGGAGAGCGGGCATCTGATCCAGCACCCAGAAGCCGCGACCGTAGGTGGCGATGGCGAGATCGTCGCCGTGGACCACAATGTCGCGCACGGAGGTGGGCGGCATATTGTTCTGTAGCGGCTGCCATTGCGCGCCATCGTTGAAGGAGACGTAGACGCGCAGTTCGGTGCCGGCGTAGAGCAAGCCCTTCGCCTTCGGGTCTTCCTTCACGCAGTTGACGAAGGCGCCATCGGGAATGCCGGCGACGACGTTCTGCCAGGTCTTGCCGCTATCGTGTGTGCGGTAGATGTACGGCTTGTTGTCGGCGACGCGATGGCGATCGACGGACGCGTAGGCGGTCGCGACATCGAAGTGGCCGGCTTCGATCTCCGAGACTTTGCTCCACGAGGTCATCTCGGGCGGCGTGACGTTGGCCCAGGTTTTGCCATCGTCGCGGGTGACGTGGATCAGGCCGTCGTCGGTGCCAGCCCAGACCAGGGTGGCCTGGAGCGGCGACGGGCTGAGGGCGTAGACCACGCCGAACCGGTCGGTCATCTGCTGATCGATATCCTTGGCCGTACGCGCGTCCAGAGTCTCGGGGACGGCGGGGTGGAGGCGGGTGAGATCGGTGCTGATTTTTTCCCAGGAGCGGCCACGGTCGCGTGAGCGCATGACGAACTGGTTGGCGTAGTAGAGGGCTTCGTCGGCGGGCGAGAAGACTTGGGGCAGGGTCCAGGTCTTGCGGTTCGGATTGTTGGGATCGGGCGCGGGCAACTGGCCGCCGGCGGGGATGGCGAGGTTGAGAGCCTGATCGCAGCGGCCGGCGCCGCCACCGTAGAGGATGTTGCCATCCTTCGGATCGGGCACGACGACGTTGCTTTCGCCGGCGAGGCAGGTGGGTTCCCAATTGCGGAAAGAGAGCACGCCCTGGCGCGACCAGGTGGCGACGCCAACGCCGCCGCTATCCTGCTGCGGACCGTAGAGCCAGTAAGGGAAGCGATTGTCGGCGGCGACGTGATAGATCTGCGCGGTGGGCTGGTTGTACCAGGTGCTCCAGCTCTTGGAGCCATCCACGCTGACCACGGTGCCCTGATCGCTGCTCAGAACCATGCGGTTGCCGTCTTTGGGATTGATCCAGAGCTGGTGGTAGTCGTCGCCGCCGGGAGCGCCTTTGACGGGGACGAAGGTCTTGCCGGCGTCGGTGGTCATGTAGGTCGCTGTGTTGATGACGTACGCGCGGTCGGGATTGACGGGGTCGACGGCGACAGATTCGAAGTACCAGCCGCGTCCCCACAGGCGGGTCTCGGAGTTGACGAGCTTCCAGGTGGCGCCGGCGTTATCGGAGATGTAGACTCCGCCGCCAGTGGGGGGTCCCTGCGCGCCGCGTCCGCCACCACCGCCGCCCTGTGGGACTGCGCTGCCTCCGTCATCCACGACGGCCCAAAGGCGATTGGGATTGCTGGGCGAGACGGCAATGCCGATCTTGCCGACGAACTCGTCGGTGGGAAGTCCGCCGCTGAGTTGTTTCCAGGTGTCGCCGCCATCGGTGGATTTGTAGAGTCCGCCGCCGGGCAAGTTGGTGGGCGCATAGACGGACCATGGCGGACGGCGCGTACCCCAGAGCGAAGCGTAGAGCACCTGAGGATTCTTGGTGTCGATGGCAAGTTCGATGGCGCCGACGTTGTTCGGGTCGCTGGTCTTGAACAAGACCTTCTTCCAGGTGGCGCCGCCATCGAGCGAGCGGAAGACGCCGCGATCGGGATTGGGCGCGTAGACGTGGCCGAGCGCGGCGACGTAGACACGATTGGCATTGGTGGGATCGACGACGATGCGCCCGATCTGGCGCGTGGCTTCGAGTCCGATGTGGGTCCACGTCTTGCCGGCGTCGAGCGATTTGTACATTCCGATGCCATACGAGTGCTGGCTGCGGATATCGGGCTCGCCGGTGCCGACGTAGACGATGTTGGCGTTGGAGGGCGCGACCGCGATGGCGCCGATGGAGCCGATCGGGATGCCCTGATCGGAGATGGGGTCCCAGGTGCGGCCCGAGTTTTCGGTCTTCCAGACACCGCCGCCGACGGAGCCGAAGTAGAAGGTGTCGGGCTGGTCGGCGTGGCCGGCCACGCCGTACGTGCGGCCACCGCGCATGGGTCCGACATCGCGCCAGCGCAGGCCTGCGAGCAGACTATTCGGGTATTGACCGCCCGGTGTGGATTGCTGGGCGAGGATTGCGACTCCCGTTAGTGCCGCGAGGGAAATGAACCAAAGATGTCGATTTGCCATGCGTGAGTTGCTCCCATCCGGACTGCAACAGGGCAGCCAAGGAATAACTCTAGCATTGAAGAGCAGCGCAAGCTAAAGCAAAAGCTACAGCATGCGCTACCGAAGAAAGTTGCGGACGCGTTCGGCGACGGCCTTGCTTTGCTCGAGGTACGAGCCCGCGGTCATGTGGCTGTGCTGGGCGATGACCGCGTCGGCGGCCTTGGTAATGTTGACTTCGAGGTGATGCGTGAAGCCCGTGAGCGCGGCCTGATGGCCGTTTAACGCGACGTCCAGCGGGTTGAGGTCGGCGGTCGGCAGTGGAATGTTGGCCGGGCAATCGTCGCGCGGAGTGGTGCGGCGAGCGAGCGCATCGGCGAAGGAGTTGGCTTGGGCTGCGCGATTGCCGAGTGAGCCCAAACCCCACTTATCGATGGCGTAGCGCAGCAGGCTGGTGTGATCGAAATCGGTCTGGAGGACGCCGGGGTCGAGCCACGGTGAGACCAGGATGGCTGGTACGCGCACGCCGAGTTTGTCGAAGGCGAAGTTTTGCGTGTGCTCGTCGGGCGCCACGGTGGCGGGCGGCGGGACGTGATCGTAGAAGCCGCCGTGCTCGTCGTAGAGCACGACCAGAAGAGTGGAGCGCCACAGATCTTCGTTGGCGCGGAGAGCATTGTAGATGCCGGCCAGGAAGGCGTCGCCCTGGC
>Ga0207071_1092_pt3 | contig 13654 bp, 15 predicted proteins | sample Alteio_BWMinHeat_67_FD_153531 | JGI IMG/M metagenome (GOLD analysis project Ga0207071, IMG submission 153531) | Enriched cells from forest soil in Barre Woods Harvard Forest LTER site, Petersham, Massachusetts, United States -... | ecosystem: Environmental > Terrestrial > Soil > Temperate forest >...
GGGCCGATCGCAATGGTCTGTTTGGCGCCTTCGAGCGTCGTTGCGTCAACATAGGGGCCGAGAGTCTGCGGCATGCCCTGCCACACGAGAAACAGCGCATAGGGCACGCAAATTGGAATGAGGATGTAGAGTATGCAGCGGGTGATATCGATCCAGAAATTTCCGACCGTCCTTGCAGAAGTGCGGGCGAATCCGCGGATCAGCGCGACCGCCAGCACAATGCCCGTCGCCGCCGACAGGAAGTTCTGGTGCGTTAGGCCGAGCATCTGCGTGAGGTAGGACATCGTTCCCTCGCCGCCGTAGTTTTGCCAGTTGGTGTTGGTGATGAAGCTGATCGCCGTATTGAATGACAGGTCGGGCGCTACCGTGGACTGGCCGGCCGGGTTAAACGGTAGCTGGTCCTGGAAGCGCATCAGCGCGTACAAAATCGCGAACCCACCAACATGAAAGAGCAGCATGGCGACGGTGTAGCCGACCCAATCCTGCTCGCGCTTCTCTTCGACGCCACCCGCCCAATAAATTGCAACCTCGACAGGGCGCAGGATTGGCGACAGAAATGTGCGATCGCCGTTGAAGACGCGCGTCATGTAGGCGCCGAGCACGGGCGTGATCGCCACGATGCTAACGCAATAAAGAATAATTTGAATCCAGCCGATGATGGTCATGATCGCAGGCCTTGTTGTTTGCGCGTCACGTTTTTCAGAACCGCTCTGGCTTGAGCAGAGCGAAAATCAGGTAGATCATCAGCCCCACCGTCACGAGGCCGGCGAGTGAATAGTCGAAGATCATCTTTGCCTCCTCACAAGCGATCGCAGGCGTAGGCGTAGCCGATTGACACCGCAAAGGCGGCGATTGCGGCGACGACCAAAATCAGGTCCAACATTTGTCTGCTCCTTGCCACACCACCACGATGTCCAGCGCGGGGGGCGGAATTGACGCGTGCCAAGTTTTCGGAAAATTGTTCCGCCGCGCCCTGCGAACGGTGATCTGCCACCCTTGCCATAAGTTTTCGAGACGGGTCGACGGGCGACGTTATAGGAATCTCATAAAGACGTGTCTCGCCGAGGCCGGCCGAAAATAATCATTTAAGTGAACAAAACAGCCGGAAACCGGTGCAAAGAGGGCTCAGTAGTTCCGGGATTTTATCGATTTCGATGATGCCTGGGCGCTAGGGCCAACTGAATTCCTATGAGATTCGTATTTCGTGGTCACCGCATCCCAATCGTTTTCCTACAGGACTATTGCGTACCCTCCTTGCGCACGGGGGGCTGGCTATGAGCGGGTGGACCTCAATTTCGCTCGCGGCGTTGCTCGGATTGGCCACAACGTCCTCCTCGTTCCTCGGTGCGGCGCTCGGCCTTTATGTTCCGCTTTCCAAGCGGCTGCTTGCCTGCATACTCGCTTTCGCCGCTGGTTCGCTGATTAGCGCGCTCGCAATCGAGCTCGCGTTCGAACGTGCGCAGGATCTGCATCATCACGGCTTTAGCGCCGGCTTGGCATGGGCATTCATCGGCGGCGGTTTTGCAGCGAGTGCTACAATTTACTACGTAGCAACGCTCTATCTCGAAGACAAAGGCGCGGCGGTCCGCTATCCGACACGATTTCGCGAGTATGCGCTCGAGCGCAAGCAGTAGGAAGCCCGTGAGCTGATCGAGTTGCTGTCGAAATGCGACCTGCTGCGTCATCTGCCGCCGGAAGGAATCGAAGGCATCCTGCCCTATGTTCGCAAGCGCCACATCGACACCGGAGAAATCCTTTTTCGCGCTGGCGAGCCGGGTGACGCGCTCTACATCGTCGCGAAAGGAGGAGTGGAGGTTCTTGCTTCTTCGAAAGACCAAATCGAGGCCCGCTCTATTGCACGGCTAGACGGCGGCGCGGCGTTCGGTGAAATGGCGCTCATCAGCGGCCATGCGCGCACCGCGACGGTTCGTGCAGTCGAAGGGACTGATCTCATTGAGATCGCCAAGGGCGATTTTCACAAACTTGTCGCCCATGACCAGCAACTCGCTGCCGCCGTTCACCGTCTCAGCCACGAACGTGCGATCGACAACCTCAGCGCCGGCGGCCCCAATCCGGCAACCTGGGCCGATGTCGCGAGCGCCAGTCTTGCCCATCTCAGCCGGGATGAAACCAACAAAATGCTTGCCGAAGCTGGGAAGGGCGCCGGTCTTGCAATCGTCTTTGGCAATATCCTGGATACAATTCCCGGCCGCTTGGTGATCGCCGCGAAATTTGCCGGATTTGAGAGCCTGTCACTGACCTTAATGCTCGGCATGTTCCTGGGTGGCATTCCTGAAGCCGCCGCTAGTGGCGCTATGATGACGCGCGCGGGTTACCGCCCGAATACGATTTTCGCTTTATGGTCGGCTGTCGTGATCGTAGGAATCCTTGCCGCGGCGGCAGGAAAGGCCTTCATCGGCACTTCCGACTCTCTGACCGCACTGTTTGCACGGGCTTTGGCCGGCGGCGCGGTGCTCGCCTTGGTGTCGCATGCCATGATTCCTGAAGCGATTCACGGCGGCGGATCACTGACGGTTTTGCCAATCGTCGCCGGATTTCTGTTCGCACTCTACCTCGCGTTGTCTGCGAGCTTGGTCTGATCGCACCCCAAAAAGGCTGTTTTACAGCTTTATAAAAACAAACCCGTTTCTTTATGTCGTCCATACATTCGCGAGGACCCATCCATCTCGCTTCTTTATGGCTTTTTGACCATCTTTGGGGATGCGGCCGCAACTCCGGCCGCTCCCGTGGATAACGCCATGTTGTTTATCTCGGATAGCGAGATGCAGTTCGACAGATTAGTCGACAGGCTGCGGCGCGCACAGACCGTGACGCCTAGCCTTATGTCGGATGCCGTCTCGATTCTGTGCCCGCGCCTCCCTTTGCTAAACCGCGGAAATGCGGAGAGTGAAATCACGCAACTCACGAAATCCGCTGCCTGGCTCGATACGGGTCTGAGCCTTGTTGAACTCGAATTGCCGGGGTGGGGACTTCGTCGGCTCGTCTATGACGGTGGCGAATGGCATTGTTCCTTATCGAGCCAACCGAATCTGCCAGTCGAGCTCGACGATACTATCGACGCATCTCACACCGTGGCCGCGCTTGCAATTTTATTGGCGCTTAGTGAAACCAAAAGGAACCTCATGCAGGCTGCAACAACAACCGTGCCGGCGGTCCGACTGACGCCGATGACCCCTGCTGCCGTTTGCTGCGACAATTTCGGATGAGCAGTCGTCTCACCTCTGGCTGGAAGGCCTACGAATCGATAGCGAGCCGAGTTCTGCTCCGTTTCCTGATCCGCATCGCAATGCTTTCGGTATTTGCGGCCTTCGGTGCCGAAGGATTCGTAAGAACGCTGTCTAATCTATTCGTGCTTACCGCGCTCTACTGCGTAGTCGCCGCGATAATGAGGCGCGAAGAGCCGCTTGGGCCAACGCTCACGCACCTTGACGAGGCCGCGGCTTATGCCGCCGGCGCAGTTTTGGCGTCGTGGATCTCGTAGAGTTATTTGATCATACCCAATGCGTGCTGGGGAGCGCTTATGCCGCCTTTATGAGACTCGGCGCCGATCCCTCTCGAATTCATATGCCTGCGTGAGCACATTGGCGGCAACGGTGACTCGGCCGCTGGCGCTTAAGCGTCGAAAAGCTGGGATGCCCACATGAGAAGGAACGAAGGAGTGACTTCGATGACCGCACGCACTTTAAACAGCAAGCCGCAGGCAGTAAGCGCCACCGCGACACTGCGCAGCGCCATCTCGATCATTGCTCGCGCGCTCGACACATACGCCGCGTATCGACTTAAGAAAGCAGTCCCGACGTCCGAGTTGCGCCGCGCCGAGCGCACGATCAGGCTCTATAGTCGCCCAGCAACCCGACCGGTGCCAGCGCGGTGAGCGTCATGGCAGCTCGCGCTAAGATTCTGCCCGCGCAGCGCCGTCGGCCGCCACGCGCTGATCTCGCGCCGTCTGATGGCGCGGTTCGATCGACGGCGGCGGTAGAATGGCCGCCGCGGCCCAATAGCCACATCGTCAGCGAGGCCATTTCTGTTTTCTTCATCGCCCAAAATCGCGACGGATATTGGGTTGCCCGATCTGCCGATGAGCGCGCGGGCGGCATCTTTCTGATGAAGCAGTCGGCATTACATTTCGCGAAAAGGCATTCTCCGTCGTTCGGCTGCGCAACGGTTTTTCTGACAGAGCGCATCGAATTGGACCTCTGCAATCAAGGGAGCCAGCTTGCGGCGTTTCTTTCAACCGTGAAACGCACGGTGGTGGGCCTCGTTCTGGAAGCGCTGCAAAACCTTCGCAACGCGACCGAACGAGATACGATCCACGGCTGCGGCAAGCAAGCCACGAAAAATGTCAACAATCTTCCGAGAGTTACATGACAAAGGCAGCGATTATGGCAAGCGACAGAAACAGATCATCCCGCCATTCCCGCGTTGCAGTGTCTTCAATCGCAGAGGCAATGCACGCCTCTTCATCGACGCTAAAAGGGCCCTCGGCCTGGTCGGAAATCACATCGCCCTTTATGCGCTGGTGCGCTGAAACAGCAAGACGCGCAATTCCGATGATTTTGGTCTTCTCAATGTTTCTTGTGCTGGTGGCAGCGACGATCGCCATCCGTTTCGCCGTCTGGGCAAGCTTCCTTCGCTATTAATCACTGTCAGGAGAAGCGTCCTGAGATCAAATATGAATGCCGCGTCGGATCTGTGCCCCAATAGGTCCATCTAACCGCTCCGCCTTGCCCTTATAGGCTCGCTCGTTTGACCGAGGACATGCGGCCTCAAGTCCCATCGAGGACGTCACCAATGCCGACGCCAAAACTCCGGGAACGGCGCGCACCAGGCCTCCATCGAATTTACCTTGCTGGACTCATCGTTCTCTTTGCTTCGTTTGCGCTGCGTTTCGCTGGACGGCTGAATTCGGCGGGGCTACTGGATATTGGGGGCGTCGAAAGTATGATCAAACTAAGCGGCAAACTTCGACGACTCGCTCGGTCTGCGTTAGGCCCCAAGCGCCTCCATCAATGACACAAGCACGGCGTTCGCGCGTGCCGTCTAAGGATAATTGGCGCATGCATAGCTACGGCTTCGAGCTCCGCCAGTCGATCGACAAAAAAACGCTCTGCTTAAACCACCGTGACGCTAAGTTTCGAAAAAACTATTTGGCAAGACAATTGGTGAGGGGCGCAAGCCTCAAACCAAGTTCGGAAATAAACAGTGCATCAAGGCTAGACCCTCTTCATAGGGGTGTCATTGCGACCGATGATCTAGACTCACTAGGGGCATCCTGAGGGGTCAATGCTATCTCGTTTCGTCGCCTTCACCTCGCTTGGCCGAAAGGCGTTGCCAAACCAATGGGATATCATCGCACTGGCGATCGTCTTCGCGATATTCGTGGCGATCGCTCAGGGCACACACGGTGTCACTGCGCCGTTGCCGGGCGCGGAGGCTGCGTCCATGCAGCTCGATTATTGGAAATTGCCTTATTATGGGCTGCGCACCACGTTGCGAATGTTTGCGGCCATCGCAGCGTCTTTGTTGTTTACGTTTACCTACGCGACCCTCGCCGCCAAGAGCCGCCGGGCCGAGCAGATTTTGATTCCTCTGCTCGACGTTCTGCAATCCGTTCCTATTCTTGGATTTTTATCTTTCACGGTGACGTTTTTTCTTGGCTTGTTTCCGGGCTCGACACTTGGGGCCGAATGCGCCGCGATTTTTGCGATCTTTACCAGCCAAGCCTGGAACATGGCGTTCTCGTTCTACCAATCATTGCGAACGGTGCCGAAAGATTTGGAGGAGGTCGCGACGGGCTTTGGCCTTTCGCCCTGGCAACGCTTCTGGCAGCTCGAAGCGCCGTTTGCGATGCCCGGCTTGGTCTACAACACGATGATGTCCATGTCTGGCGGCTGGTTTTTCGTCGTTGCATCCGAAGCCATTTCGGTGGGCGACACGACGATAAAGCTGCCGGGAATTGGATCCTGGCTCGCGGTTGCGATTGATAGTAAAGACGTAAAAGCAGTCATCGGCGCGATCGTGGCCATGCTGGTGATTATTTTTCTCTACGATCAAATCCTGTTCAGGCCACTTGTTGTCTTTTCGCAGAAATTTCGCGTCGAGCTGTCGAAATCGCAATTCCAGGAGCGGTCTTGGGTCCGCGACATCTTCGTGCGCGCGAGTGGGCTGCGACGAATTGCCTCGATCCCGGCACAAATTATCAAGAGCATCGGCCTCCTTCGTCTCGATTGGATCGGTAAATCCGCCTCCCCAACAAGACGGAATGGCCAAAGCGCCGCCATGGTTGTCGATATTGTCTGGTACGCCGGACTGGCGGTGCTGGCGTTTTGGGCGGCTTCACGCGTTGTCGGCTTCGTTTCAACAACATTGTCATGGCGCGAACTTGGTGCAACAGCCCTTCTCACCGCCATTACGATGTTGCGCGTGATCGTCTTGATTGTGATCGCTACCGTGTTTTGGGTACCAATCAGCATCTGGATTGGACTCCGGCCGGCTCTTGCCGAAAAGGCCCAGCCGCTCGCACAATTTCTCGCCGCCTTCCCAGCAAACGTCGTATTCCCCGTCGCGGTCATCGTGATCCTGAAGTGGTCGCTCAACCCCGATATCTGGCTGAGCTTCCTCATCGTCTTTGGCACACAATGGTACATCGTCTTTAACGTTATTGCGGGCGCGGCGGCCTTCCCGAACGATCTCAAGGAGGCCTCTGCAAGTTTCGGCGTCAGAGGGTGGGGCTGGTGGAAGAATGTAATTCTTCCCGGCGTCTTCCCGTATTATGTCACTGGTGCGCTGACAGCCTCCGGCGGGTCGTGGAATGCTGCCATCGTTGCCGAATACGTTAAGTGGGGCGACGACACGGTCGAAGCCCATGGCATCGGCTCTTATATCGCCAAGGCCACGGCGGCCGGCGACTATCCGCGCATTGTTCTGGGGGTGGCGGTCATGTCGATCTTCGTGATCGCCTTCAATCGGCTTTTATGGAGACCACTTTTCGGCTTTGCTGAACGGCGGCTCCGTCTGACCTGAGGACGCAATCACATGCTCGATGTGACAGCCAAGACTCTTTTGGAGGTCGATGACGTTTGCCAAAGCTATTCGGCCGCCACGCTAGTTCTCGACCATGTCTCGCTGCGTCTCGAGCAAAATGAAATCGTCGGGCTGCTTGGGCGCTCGGGCTGCGGCAAGTCTTCCTTATTGCGTATTGTCGCCGGATTGACACCACCTGCGGCCGGTGAGGTGAAATATCGCGGAAGCCCGGTCATGGGCCCGTTCGACGGCGTCGCCATGGTCTTTCAAAGCTTCGCCTTGTTTCCTTGGCTCTCCGTCCTGGACAACGTTGAAATAGGACTGAAGGCGCGCAGAGTGCCGGGACCGCAAGCGCGCAAGCGCGCCTTGGCCGCCATTGACCTTATCGGCCTCGACGGTTTCGAAACTGCCTATCCGAAGGAGCTTTCGGGCGGAATGCGGCAGCGCGTGGGGTTTGCGCGTGCGCTGGTCGTACAACCCGACATTCTGCTAATGGACGAGCCGTTTTCCGCGCTGGACGTGCTGACTGCCGAAACGCTGCGCGGCGATCTGCTCGATCTGTGGGTCGAAGGCCGCATGCCCATCAAGTCGATCCTGATGGTGACGCACAATATCGAGGAAGCCGTGCTGATGTGCGACCGCATTGTCATACTGTCGTCGAACCCCGGGCGCGTCGCAGCCGAGATAAAAGTCGGTCTCCATCACCCGCGCAATCGTTTGGACCCGGCGTTCCGTCACCTCGTCGACGAAATTTACGCGACGATGACAAGGAAATCCGACTCAGAAAAGGTCCATGGGGGAAGGTTCCCAGGCATGGGGATCGGGATGGCGCTGACGCGAATTTCAACCAATACATTCGCGGGCATGCTCGAGGAAATCGCAGCGCCACCCTACAACGGAAAGGCCGATATCCCGGCGTTGGCGGAGAGTTTGCACATGGAGGTCGACGATCTATTTCCGGTCGCGGAAACGCTGCAACTGTTGCGGTTCGTTGAAATCGCCGACGCCGACATCACCCTCACGGAGGTGGGAAAGCGTTTTGCCGATGTCGATACGGACACGCGCAAAGCGATTTTCCGCGATCATCTTTTGACCTACGTCCCGGTCGCCGCCCGCATCAAACACGTCCTTGACGAACGGCCGAGCCATCAAGCGCCGGCTTCTCGGTTCCGCGAAGAACTCGAAGATTACATGAGTGAAGATCAAGCCAAAATCACGATCGCCACCGTCACCAACTGGGGACGATACGCCGAAGTATTCGCTTACGACGAGACCAGCGAAGTCTTCTCAATCGCCGATCTGCATTAGATATTGGCCCCCAGGTCCGCTTTGGGTCATGTGTGGACGGCGCCTTGGCAAGAACTTTCTGACGTTGCTGCAGCATTGGTCGGGTGCGGTCATGTATCCGGCCTGTTCGTGCGGCCGGTCAGGCCGCTGGCCATAATGCTATTTGCGGATCGGGTCCCAATCGAAAGCACGCATTCAAAGATACGTTGACCCAAACGGGTTCTCCGATCCCCGGATCGACCTTGTCTGCATTACGTCGTCACGTCCTCGTCAATTCCTTCAAAACTTCAGCTTCTATTGTCTCTGCCGCTGCCCGGCAGCGGCCTCACCTCCTTGAATTGATCTCGTTTCAGCGCAACCACACTATAGCACTCCGATGCCGCAGGGTGGCGTGGCGCCGTCCACAGCATCAAAACCGGACATACGGCAACGTCTGGGCGGTGTCCGCTTTGCCCCCGATAACGCACAAGCGGACATCGGGTCGCAAGCGTCGATAATGACGATTATCGGAACGAACGTTCGGTTAAAACTATTGGCCTGATCTAGTCCTGGTACACACAGTAAGAATTTTCGATCGGACTAGATTTCTTGTCTGCGCGTAAGCGCCATTATCGAATATCGGCGATTGGAGCAGTGGTCCGCGCCTGTCTCACCGCCACCCCAACCCCGGCGCTACAAATTTGAGAATCGCCTCGATGACATGGGTGTTGTATTCGACGCCGAGCTGATTGGGCACGGTGAGCAAAAGCGTATCCGCTTCGGCGATGGCTTCATCTTGCTTGAGCTGCTCGATGAGCTCGTCCGGCTCCGCCGCGTAGCTGCGGCCGAAGATGGCGCGTTCGGTGCCGCCGAGGAACCCGACCTGGTCTTTGCTTTCGTCGCCGCCGAAATACATGCGGTCACGCTCGTCGATCAGCGCGAAGATGCTGCGCGAGACCGAGACCCGAGGGCTACGCGTATGCCCGGCTTCCTTCCACGCCGCGCGGTAAAGCCTGATCTGTTCCGCCTGCTGGACATGAAACGGCTTACCGCTCTCGTCGATCTTGAGCGTAGAGCTTTGCAGGTGCGCTGCGGTGAGACCTCCGAGCAAGAACTTCACGCCGCACGGTTGGTATATCAGCAGCGCCGGCCGTCAACGCGTTTGGTCCGATGACCCGGGCTCCCTCATCCTTCCGGAAAGCGGATGTTACTAGGGCCGTGAAGGGCGTAGCGGAGGCCGGCGTAGACATTGCCCGCGTGGAAATCGACAAGGATGGCAGAATTGTTGTCGTGACGCAGCAGCCGGTGGTTAGTCCGCAAAATGACCTAGATAAGGAACTTTGGGAATTTGAGGTGAAGCATGGTCAGGGTTGATCTGAAAGGCGTCGCGAAGGTCACGACAAAAGGTCGGACATACTTCTACGCTTGGCGCGGCGGCCCGCGCCTACGCGGCCAGCCGGGATCTTCCGAATTTATGGCAAGCTATCAAGCTATAATGAAGCGATTGAAAGTCGTCGAACGTCGGATCCGGGCCGCTTCAAATCGCTAGTCGCTCTCTACCGGGCAAGCTCCGATTACACGAAGAACCTTGCGGACTCTACCCGCAAGAATTGGTCTCTGTGGCTGGACCGCATTGCAGACTATTTCGGCGAGCTTCGCATAGCCCAATTTGATCGGCCCGAGAGAATTAGGCCGCTAATCCGCCGCTGGCGCAATAAATAGGCCGACAAGCCGCGCACAGCCGATTATGGCATGCAAGTCCTGTCCCGCGTCCTGTCTTATGCCGTCGATCCGTTAGGGAGGATTGCAGGCAATCCCTGTGAGGGCATCAAGCAACTCTATAGCGCCACTCGCTCCGAAATCATTTGGACCTATGCCGACATCAAGCAACTAAAGACCGGCACTGCTAAGCGGCCATGCCCAGACGAGATTGGCCGCGCAGTTGATCTTGCCTCACACACAGGCTTGAGGCTCGGCGATTTGCTGCGTCTGTCATGGTCGCACGTCGGGGAGGATGCAATCACGCTCGCAACAGGTAAGAGCCGCGGCCGACGAGAAGCGGTGATTCCGCTTTATGACGATTTGCGCGACGTGCTCTCGCAGATTCCCAAACGGTCCACGACGATCTTGACCAACAGTAGACGCCGACCTTGGACGTCGTTCAATACGGCCAAGAAAGAGGCGGGTCTGGCCGAGAAGGATTTGCATTTCCATGACTTACGCGGCACCGCCGCCACGAAATTTTATGTCGCGGGCCTTCCAGTCCGCGTGATAGCGGAAATCCTTGCGTGGAACGAAGATCAGGTCGAACGGATCATCCGTCGATACGTAGGGCGCGCCGCAGCGACGAAGGAAGCTATTCGACAGCTCAACGAGTCCAAAAAGCGAACATAACTTGCAAAACTCGCTGCAAAACTTTTCGAAAAAATCAGCTAAGTATTGGAGCGGGCGAAGGGAATCGAACCCTCGTATGCAGCTTGGGAAGCTGCCGTTCTACCATTGAACTACGCCCGCATATCAAAGACTTAGCGCACACCTCAAATGCTTTAGGCTCGCTTTAGGCTCGCAATTCCGCATTGCTGGTACTCACCTGCGATGGTGCAGAGAAAAGTTAGCCGGCCGCAACCGGAGTCGCAACGTCCCTTTCATGAGGGACGGCTTGCGACGGATAAGCAAGTTGCAGCGGTCTTCGCAAAACACAGTCGTGCATGAACAAATACAAATCGCTTGTTCGGCCCGTGTTTATTTGGAACTTTTTCCATTCCAAGCCGTTCGAAACAAGCTTTGAGGGCTGACGGGATTTGACCATCCTTGGTTCACGCTAGGCGCCTTGATCGCGGTCGCCCTTTTTGCCACGATTTGTGCCCTTACGATTCAAATCATCTTTGGTCGAAACCTCGCGACGCTGCTTGCTGGCCCCGTAATTTCAATCGTCGCGGTTGTCGTTTTTTGCGCTCATCAAAGGCGCTCGTCGGGCACGCACGAATGACGGCCCGTAAATCAGAATCGTTAATGGCTTCACGCGTTTCTAAAAGGCCTAAACAGTCGCGTCTACTGCGAGCGTTAGGACCCGGTCTCATTACCGGCGCGGCCGATGACGACCCGAGCGGAATAGCAACGTATTCGCAAGCTGGCGCTGAATTTGGCTTTGCGATTACATGGACGCTACTTTTTACTTACCCACTCATGGTGGCGATACAAGAGATCAGCGCCCGCATCGGCCGCACAACAGGCATGGGCATTGCGGCCAACCTCCGCCGTCACTATCCGAACTGGATTTTGCAATGCATCGTTTTATTGTTGATCATAGCGAACACGATCAATATCGGTGCCGACCTCGGTGCGATGGGCGATGCGATCAGCCTTTTGATAGGTGGCCCAAAACTTCTATACGTGGTCGGATTCGGAATTCTTTGCGCCGTATTGCAAGTCTTCGTTCCCTATTCACGCTACGTCTCGGTTCTGAAGTGGCTCACCTTCGCCTTATTTGCTTATTTCGGGACCGTAATGGTCGTGAAGGTCCCTTGGGGGGAAGCCGCCCGGGGCTTCTTTATTCCGACATTCTCAAAAAACGCAGAATTTTGGACTCTCGTTGTTGCGATTTTTCCCAGGAGGTCGAAGAAATCGAAAATGTTTCCGAACGAAAGCCGTTGGTCGTCAAATCCAGTCAAGGGCCCGACGCGATCAAACGTATTGAAACGGACACCTACATTGGAATGGCTTTTTCCAATCTGGTTGCTCTCGCCATCATGTTTACCACTGCGGCGACTTTGCACGCAGCGGGCACGACGGACATACAGACATCTAGTCAAGCAGCTGAAGCGCTAAAGCCGATTGCTGGCGCCTTCGCATTTGCAATTTTCACTTTGGGCATCGTAGGTACCGGCTTGCTCGCAGTGCCCGTCTTAGCCGGATCGGCGGCCTATGCTGTGTGTGAAGTACAAAAATGGCCGATTGGTCTTGCCCGCAAACCTATGCAAGCCAAGGCATTTTACGCAACGATAGTCGTCGCCACATTGAGCGGCATCGCTATTACGTATTCACCGATTGATCCTATCAAGGCGCTATTTTGGAGCGCGGTGATTAATGGCGTAGTCGCGGTTCCAGTTATGGCGATGATGATGCTCATCACTTCCAACAGGAAGATTATGGGCAAGTTCGTTCTGACAGGCGCCCTAAAACAGATTGGATGGCTCGCGACAGGAGTCATGGCCGCGGCTGCGCTAGGGATGGGAATAACGGCAACTCTTTAACACTGTTGATAAACAGCTCAGCGATTCCGCCGTTGCAAAGGTGACTTCGGTCCGATTGGTGTCAGCGTAGCAATGACTTGTTCATTTAGGCTTCCATCTCACAAGCCACCAACCTAGACGCCTTAGCTTCTCGCTGACAAGGACTACATTTTTAATCCCGCCCACATCCAAAATTCCGACTCGAAAAAGGCGATGGGCCAGCAGCAACATGGTCTTTGCAATGCTGACGAGAAGGCTTGCGATATAGAGTCGCGATCGCTCGAATAATCTTCTGCCTTTCTCATGGTGACACATTGACGTGATGCTCGGATGGTGCGCTCCGCAGCGATCGAGAAGGTCGAGATAACGTTTTCGGTTACGGTTGTCCTTCCTGTTACAGCCACTGATGAAATCGACGAATGTAGAGCTGCTTCACGAGTTGCGTGAGGACGCAGTAGCAGAGCAGGATTCCTGCGAGCCAGGGGAAATACGACACCGGCAACGGCACGAGTCCCAAATGCGCGCCTAACGACGAGTACGGTAGATAGATGCCTAAGGCCATGATCGAAGCTGTTAACAGAATGACTGGCGTGGCGGCGCGACTCTGAATGAACGGTATATGCTGCGTGCGGATCATGTGCACGATCAGCGTTTGCGTCAGCAATCCGACGACGAACCAGCCCGACTGAAACAACGATTGCTTTTCGACCGTGTTAGCACCGAACACATTCCACATGACGAGGAAGGTCACGATATCGAAGATGGAACTGATAGGGCCGATGAATACCATGAAGCGGGCAATGCCGCTGGCGTCCCATTTGCGTGGTTGTTTGAGAAAATCCTGATCCACATCGTCCCAAGGGATTGACACCTGGGAAACGTCGTAAAGAAGATTTTGCACTAACAGCTGGATTGGCAGCATCGGCAGGAACGGCAGAAAGATGCTGGCGATCAGCACACTGAACACATTGCCGAAATTGGAACTCGCCGTCATCTTGATATATTTGATAATGTTGGCGAAGGTCTTGCGTCCCTCGATGACGGCCTCTTCGAGAACCAGCAAGCTTTTTTCCAACAGAATGATATCTGCCGACTCCTTGGCAATATCGACG
>Ga0207071_1122_pt1 | contig 13616 bp, 18 predicted proteins | sample Alteio_BWMinHeat_67_FD_153531 | JGI IMG/M metagenome (GOLD analysis project Ga0207071, IMG submission 153531) | Enriched cells from forest soil in Barre Woods Harvard Forest LTER site, Petersham, Massachusetts, United States -... | ecosystem: Environmental > Terrestrial > Soil > Temperate forest >...
CCCCCGCACCGAATGAACCAAGAAAGATATCCCTCGAATAAATCCCTACGTCCCACGCTGGGACTGGAACGCCATACCATGGCACTTCCCAACCTTTAAGTTGCAAGTTCATGAAATCGACAATACGCCGAAGAGCCTGCGGATTATTGATGGTTTGCACTTCCTTCGAATGATGTCGCACAACGATCCTCGTTACGTCGTGAAACGGTGGGAATGTCCTCACCTTTCCAAAGGACATTCCAAAGGACATCTTGCTCTGTTTGGATGCTTCAGGCACGACTAGCCCTGTCGCGACCGGAGCTTGGCCTTCCTCGATGAGCTGTTCAGCCCAGAGCGGTAGTCTGCGGTCTCTTGACCTCAGCAAGGACACGCCTTGAGCCAGCAAGAGCAGCCCCACAACGGACGATACAATGAAGGAGGGGTTTCGTGTCATAGCTGGTCGCTTCCTTGGGCCATGGAATACCGACACCCACGATTGCCGACGACTTCAGCTTACCCTAAAGCGTGTTGGTCGAGCCAATGGAAAGTCGAAGATTCCCATGCGTGGTGCTACGTCGGGGTCCGCCTTCGTTCATTGGACAGTCAGAACGGTTGGGGCACGGACAAGTTTGCAGAGGATACTGTCTCAGAGAACCGCCGTTAAAGGACATCATGTCCGGTCAAAAAGTCCAGGACTGGCTCTCGTTCCCGCAAGGCTCGTTTTCAGTGCGACCACTTCTCTTCATTTCTTCAAACCGCAATTGCGGTAGCCTGCCCACTTTGATATCCCAGGAAGCATCCAGGACCGCGTAAAAGGCCGCCCGACTTGCTTAGAAGGGTTTTATCCCGTCTAAGGCGGTCTCCGGGCCTTAGAACGATCCTGGGCGGCTTCCTGGGGCCACTACTACAACATGCGTGAGTGCCTGGCTGGGTGGCAAGAGTGTTGCTTCTGGAAGAGTGTTTACTTGCGAAACTGGTTTTTGACTTAATATCTGCCAATTTGGCAGCCGCCAGAAAGCCGTCTAGGACCGCATTAGAGCCCGTCCGTCTGCTTCGGAAGGTGTTTGACCCGTCACGGGCGGCTTGGAGGGCTCCAAAGCGATCCTGGGCGGTTCCTTGGGCATTCCACGATCGCCTGGTCAACGCCCCGTCGGGCTGGCAGGAGAGATGCTTCTGGGGACAGGGCTAAAAGAAGTTCAAAAACCAGTTTCGTAACTTTGACTACAACTCAGCAACTTGCATTGGAAAGAAGGATTCCACTACATTGGCATTTGTGACTAGGATTGTAACGAGAAGTACACCGGAAGAACCCGCAATAGAGCCGCTGGGAAAAAGGAGGCAGTTATGCACCACCTCAAGCTAGATCCGCTGGTCTTTGAGAGGCTGCTTGATCTGCGGCCGGAAGAAGCCTGCGTGAGGGCCGTCACGGAGATCCTGGATGTGCCGCATCATGTTTATTTCATCGAAGTAAAGGACGTGCCCAACGATGACGGTGAGGAGATTTTCACCGAGCAGGTCGCTGTCAGCGACCCTTTTGACCGCCTAGGCGATGTCCAGCGACTCAATGATGGAAGGTTGCTGACCGTCCGGGTTCCAGGCTACGAGGGCGATTATGCGATGGTGATTTTCCCGTTCGCTCAGTGAGCACGGCGCAATTATCGACGTGGTCGCCTTGCGAATGTCCGAGAGAGCTGCAGGTAGGGCTTTTCAAACTTTCCCGTCGAAATGGAGGCACACCATGAAACTGGCACAAGACCTGACGAAATCGGAATTGGCGGACCTAGTCACGCAGCTCCAAGAAATTCTCTTTCTACAACCAACGGAGCCCGCGAGAAACGGCTGGGAGCCGGAGAAAGAGTGGAATAGCGAAACCTTTGAATCGATAGGCGGCTTGATGGCTGACTTTAACCTCCGGCCCGAGCAGCGCGCCGCTGCCGAGTGTTTGGGATGTGGCCGAGCACGCGTGCGTCCTGGAGTCCGCTTTTGCCTTTATTGCTCGGGACGCGGTGGCGTCTGACCTCGGGTTCTTTCAAATTCAACACCTGCCATAGGTCGCCACATCGCTTTGGGCACAAAACCTTCGATTTGTGACCACGTCGCAGCTAAAAACGGCACGTGCCATTTCACATTCGAATGCCGCACGGTTGGTCGGGTGCCACGGAACGCAACCGCCCCGGATGGCGGCTCGTGGTCGTGAACAAAAGCGGACGGGCTTGTCGGATCGAAATCGAATTCGATGCCGACAGCCCGACCTAGGAGGCGCATGGCGGGGGAATTTGGGCGATGACATCAAGCCCAAAGAACGGTGCGCATTCAACCGTCATACCTCAGAAAACGTTCCCACCGAGCGAAAACGAGCGCGAATTTCCAAAAACGAGGTTTGGGCGCTCGCACTCGGGTCGTGATTACGTTCTTTACACTGGGTACAGAGTGACGCCGGAACGGAGAACGCGCTTGTCTAATCGTGGGCCCAGGTCGCCGGTATTGCCAGACCGCAAGCGGTTACGGAACACGGAACATCCTGTCAGGCTGGAGAATGGGCATATGGCACATGATCTGGGCAAAAACCATGGAGTCCGGCTGTTCCTCGTTGTCGCTTGCGGTGTCGCCCTGCTGTCCGGCCTGTCGTTGGGATTTCATTTTCTGGTGCACTGGGCCCTCCACTCACTGATCAAGCCGTAAGTGCCTCGACTGCTGGGGACGCAGTGGTGTTTGATTCCCGTTCTATCGAATTCGACACCTGCCATGAGTCGCCACATTGCTCTGAGCACGAAACTGTCGATTTTTGACCCCCTGGCAAAGCTAATAGCTAAAGGAAAGGCACATTCTGCGTCATAATTGATGACTACGTAGTTAGCTTTGCACCCTACCGCGCGTGCCGTCGAGAGGTTCAAAATCCTCGGGGGCGAACTCATTTCTCGGTTGACCAGTGCCGGAACAGCCAGCGAATCTAAGAATCACTTCAAATGCGACTTCCTGCCGACTTCTCCCGAACTCGCACTCCTCGACTGTCACACTTAAGAACCGCTACTTACCTTGGCGGCAAACCCACCGTGCGTTAGAGTCTACCGCTAACTGACCGTGCCTGGCCCATTTCTTCGCACTGTTGGGCACGAAAAACGCAAACCGGCCCTTATGAGACTTTTCTGCGCCTGGTTGAGAGCTATTCCTTCCAAACGGAGGACCAATCATGTCGGAACTTCAAGACGGCGAATCGATTGAAATGCAGGGTTCCGGTGCCAAGCCCTATTCGCTCAAGAATGTCGGCGGCGTCTACTCCTGCACCTGCCCGGCCTGGCGGAACCAGTCAGTTGGCATCGAACGTCGCACCTGCAAGCATCTCCGCAAGCTGCGTGGCGATGCCGCCGAGGAAGCTCGCATTGGCAATGCGCTCCCCGCCTCACCCAGGCGAGCAAAGGATGAAGTACAGGCACCGCCGCTCTTGCTCGCTGAACGCTGGGACTGCATCACCGATCCCACAGGCTGGTGGCTCAGCGAAAAGCTCGATGGCGTGAGAGCGTACTGGGACGGTGAGCAGTTCTGGTCGCGGCTCGGTAATGCTTTCCACGTTCCCGACTGGTTCAGTGCCGGTCTGCCCACTGTGCCTTTGGACGGCGAGCTATGGCTGGGCCGCAAGCTGTTCCAGCGCACGGTCAGTATTGTCCGGCGCCAGGACAAGAGCGATCACTGGAAAGACATTCGCTTTGTGGTGTTCGATGCACCCTCGATGGAGAAAGGCTTCGAAATCCGCCTTGAGTTCGTTCGTGAGTGCATGCGTGCCAATAAGCCCGTCTACGCGCAGCCGCATGAACACCAGCTCTGTCAAGGATTGGATCACTTGCGTAAGGAATTGGCCCGGCTCGAATCTCTGGGTGCAGAAGGTCTGATGATGCGGCGAGCCGGCTCACAGTACGAAAGCGGCCGCTCGACCACGCTGTTGAAGGTAAAGAACTTTCACGACGCTGGGGCCCGCGTGCTCAAGCACCTCGAAGGCGCCGGCCGGCACAAAGGTCGCCTGGGCGCTCTTCTCGTGGAAATGCCAAATGGCACGACATTTTCCGTTGGGACTGGTTTCTCCGACGCCGAACGTGAAAACCCGCCGCCCGTGGGCAGTCTTATCAGCTACCGTTACCAGGAGTTGTCCGATGGCGGTGTGCCGCGGTTCCCGTCTTACATCGGTGTCGGTGAGGAAGCCCAACCTAGCGCAGCAAACCCGAAAGGAGAAATCAAAGTGAGTACAGCACCAATGCCTGCGACCCGTCGATTCGAGCTCTCGGAAGGCAAGTCGAACAAGTTCTGGTCAATCGCCGTTAATGAGTGCGATGTGACTGTCCAGTTTGGGCGCATCGGCACGCAGGGGCAAACCAACCTGAAGTCGTTCCCCGATGTCGCGGCGACCGCCAAGCATGCGGACAAGCTGATCGCTGAAAAGCTCGCGAAAGGTTACAAGGAAGTCGCTGCATCCCCGAATTAGAGTTAACGTCACCGCAAGATTGTTGGCCATGACCGCTCGGCTGCCAATTGCCGGGCGGTTTCTGTTTCCACAGAAGGAGTTCGCTTGCGCTTAGCCGCTTAACTCCAGACCACGAACTTCACAATCAAGCGAAAGGAGCATGATGTCGCACATTGTCGAGATCCAAACCAAGGTCCACGATCCCATTGCCGTAGCTTCGGCGTGCCGACGCCTGAACCTGCCGGCACCGGTAGTAGGGTCGGCCACGCTCTTCAGTGGCGCAGTCAACGGTTTGATTGTTCAATTGCCCGGCTGGCAGTACCCGTGCGTCGTCGAACCGCTCACTGGCACGATCCGCTACGATAACTTTGGCGGCCAGTGGGGCGATGAAAAACAGCTCCATCGCTTCTTGCAAACCTACGCCGTCGAGAAAGCACGTCAGGAAGCTCGCCACAAAGGCTATCAGGTGACGGAATCCACACTTCAAGACGGCAGCATCAAGCTCCGTATCGTCGAGGGCCAATAACATGACCACCGTTCGTCGTCGTCTGATTCGACCGGCAGCCAATCCAACCCCATCTGCGTCCAGGCAACAACGCCGGCTGCGAAAGCTGTACGACACCGTCGCCTCCGAGCGGCTTGCACTCACGCGCTGGCAGAAGCGGCTAAAGCGGGCCTTTACCGCAGTCCTGAAATGTCAGAAGCGCATCTGTCGATTCGAACGCCAAATCGCTCAAATGGAGGCGTAATTCTCATCCCACGCTCGAAAGTCAAATGCCACACCTGGCTGCGCCTTCGGTCTCTGCCCCCGAACAAACTTTTACCGAGGAGAATGACTGATGCCTCGCATTATTGAAATTGTCATATCGCCGACCGGCACCGCCACAGTGCAGACCAAAGGCTATGCCGGCAGCTCCTGCCAGCAGGCCAGCAAGTGGCTGGAAGACGCGCTCGGCATCACGACCGCTGAATGCAAAACGCCCGAGTTCTATCAAACCGAGGCGGCCCAACAGCAAATCCAGCAGTAACCTCGTCACACCCGCGTCGCCAATTCTCACCTCACCATAGCAATCCACCCCTAACGACGCCTTTAGTGCGCGCCAACGCCCAACTTCCATTCACCGTCGAAGCCGGCTCGATGTTGACGGCACGTGCTCCACCCTTCACTCGTCCCCGGAGAAACTCATGAACCCCGAAACCCTTGAATCGATCAACGCCGCTCGAACAACCGTCACTCAACTGCTATCGGCTTGCCGCAAGCTAGGCCCGCTCTATGCGCAGAATCCCCGCCTCGTTGCTCAGGCCAACCGTACCGGCAAATGGTTCCTCAACGCTCTGGCTGCGCTCGAGCGGAATTTGAACACCACCTCTTTCAAGGAGATCGCACAGTGAAGCTCGCTGAGCAACTCAATGATTACATCAATGCCGCGTTTAGTGGCATCTGGATCCAATCGTTTGAGCCCGACGAAGCCGAACACGAAATCGTCCGAGCCGCCGACGAAAAGAACTGGAAGATTGCTGCCTGGGACGTTGCGGGCGGCCTACGCTTCCCCAAGGCAGCAGAAAGCGCAGGTACAGATGTCGCCACCGGTGATCCGCTGGCCGTTCTGCGAGCGTTGCCGGCGTTGGCCAGCGAAAAGGGTACGGCACTTCTCGTCCTGCACAATTATCACCGTTTCCTGAACGATCCGGAGGTTGTCCAGACGGCCTTCAGTCAACTCGTGGCTGGGAAACGGCAGCGCACTTTCATCGTGGTCTTGGCGCCGATAGTGCAGATTCCCGTGGAGCTGGAGAAGCACTTCGTCGTGATCGAGCACAGTCTCCCGGATCGCGAGCAGTTAGTAGGCATCGCACGTGAACTCACGACCGAGAACCCGGAGGACTTGCCCACCGGTGAGAGTATGGAGCGCGTTCTCGACTCGGCTGCCGGCCTCACACGCTATGAAGCCGAGGGCGCGTTCGCTTTGTCTCTTACCAGGCACAACGCCATCCGGCCGGAAGCGATCTGGGAGTTGAAAGCTCAAACCCTCAAGAAAAGCAACTTGCTTACTTTGCATCGCGGCCAGGAGACCTTTGATTCATTGGGCGGCCTGAGCAACTTGAAGGATTTCTGCCGCCGCGCTTTGCAGCCGGGCAAGCAGGTCAAGGCACGTGGCGTGCTGGCTTTGGGGGTTCCCGGAAGTGGGAAATCGTGCTTCGCAAAAGCCCTTGGCAACGAAACAGGGCGACCCACACTCACTTTAGACGTGGGAGCGCTGTATGGCTCCTTGGTTGGCGCCACGGAGGCCAACATCCGACAAGCGTTGCGCATCGCCGACGCCATGGCGCCTTGCATCTTGTTCACGGATGAGTTGGAGAAAGGTCTGTCAGGTGTCGGTGGCCAGGGCGACTCGGGTGTGTCGACGCGATTGTTCGGGACCATCCTTTCGTGGCTGGCCGATCACGAATCGGACGTGTTCTTCATCGGCACTGCCAATGATGTATCTAAACTCCCGCCTGAATTCACGCGTGCCGAACGCCTCGATGGCGTGTTCTTCCTCGATTTGCCAAACATTGCCGAACGAGACAGGATTTGGGCCATGTACCGACAGCAGTTCGCCATCGCAGAGAATTATCAACGCCCGGACGATACTTCCTGGACGGGAGCGGAGATTCGGGCCTGTTGCCGATTGTCGGCACTCCTCGATGTCACACTTTCGCAGGCGGCACAGCATGTCGTGCCGGTGACAGTGACGGCGGCCGAGTCGGTGGAGAAGCTGCGCACCTGGGCCGGTGGCCGATGTCTCAATGCCTCCGAGCCGGGAATTTACCAGCGCGCCAGTGATCGGCCGATCCGAACTGGACGCCGGGTCCAGCGGGGGCCGAGTAATAACTAACCCCGCACCCTTTCCAGGCATCTCGTGCTCTGAGCAAACAATTTGAACCTTTTCCGTTTCCAATCCTTAGCTTAAGGAGTTCCCCATGCGCATCCTGTTCATCAACAACGACGGCGGCGGCTTTGCGGACCACATCGACGTCACCGAGGGCACCTCTGTTACCCAACTCTTCGCCCAGCGCCTGCCGAACCGCAAGGCCGAAGACTATTTGATCCGGGTCAACCGCCTGCCGGTGGCAGCGGACCATGTTCTTCAGGCGGACGACCGTGTCTCAATCACGCCCATCAAGATCGAAGGCGCGGACCACTTCAAAGCGGCATAGGGGCTAATAAACACCTCCGGGGCACCCGCCGAGCCTTCATCGGCTTGGTGGGTGCCCTGGCCTTTTTAGGAGCACCTTGCGATGCTTCCGCACAAACTTCATATTCGAGCCGCTCTGAAACTACACAACATTTATTTTGCCCTTGCAACCCATGGCCTTGAACAAACCCTCCAGGACCGCTTGGTCCCTTATCAACGTGCCCTTGAGCGCACACGCACATCTTTGCGCCTGGCCGTTTCCACGGGCTGGCCAGCCTTGACTCTACCCGTGAGACGCAACCTTCACGGCATGGTGAAGTCGATTCGCGACGCCGTAGCCCGAACCAATCACGATCTGGCCGGCCCCGCCGCAACTGTGCCTGGCCTGCGATCCCTTCTCGACGAGTTGAAGCAGCTTGAGGAAGAGTTCGGCGGTTTGCAGATTGACTTCAAAAAGAAGTCGATCAGTGTTGTCACGGAGCCCATCGAACTTGAGGACGTCTACCTCGGGTCATTCAGCATTCAACTCTGCTGGAGCCGGCTGGGGAAGGAAATGGATGGACATTGCCTTGAGATTATCGCGTTGGAGCCAAATCCGGCGGCAAGCAATGATGGGGTAACGCACCCGCACGTCAATCATGGCGTGCTGTGCGCCGGTGACGCCACCTTGCCACTTCAAAACGCCTTAAAGCAAGGTCGTCTTGCCGACGCTTTCTGCCTCGTGCGCTCGGTCCTGACGCATTACAACTCGAAGAGCCCTCACGTTTCGCTGGACAATTGGGGCGGAGATGATTGCTATGACTGCGGCGGTCGCATTCAGCCGGACAACCCCTCAGAGTGCGGAAGTTGCGAAAACCAGCACTGTAGTGATTGCCTCGCCTCGTGCCACGCTTGCGAAGAATACTACTGCCACGGCTGCCTGGAACTTTGCCCGCTGTGTCAGGCGCCATCTTGTCCAGGATGCCTGAAACGCTCGGCGCACTCCAACAAGGTTTTTTGCAGCAAATGTCTGCGGAACTGTGTCGCTTGCAGCGCCCAGGTGGCCCACAACGAACTCGATCCGCTCACCCATTCATGCCCTTCCTGTATTCCCACGCCCGAACCTGAAGTGCTGTTGCCTGCGGACAGCGCTAGTTCGCCAACCCAAGAACCAATCCCCACGGAGACCATCAATGAAACCTCACAATCGGTTGTGGCCGTCGCTTGATCGGCCAAAAGTCTTGACGTTTGCACCCCTGGCCTGGTTGAAGCTCCAGTTCTTCTGTCACGCCGGTGACACCGAGATCGGCGGCTTTGGAATCGCCAGGCCCGACAACCCTCTTTACATCGAAGAGTTTGTCACCGTGAAGCAGCAAGTCACGCCAGTGACGGTCCGCTTCTCGGATGAGGATGTGGCCAATTACTTTGACCGGTGCGTGGACCGTGGCCTGAAGCCCGAGTCCTTTTCGCGGGTGTGGCTCCATAGCCATCCCGCTGAGTCGGTGACGCCCAGCACTACCGATGAAGAAACGCTTGTGCGATGCTTTGGCCGCTGTGATTGGGCACTGATGTTTATTCTTGGCCGCACGGCGAAGACCTATGCCCGACTGGCATTCCACGTCGGTCCGGGGACACAGGTGGTGATTCCGACGCAAGTGGACTGGTCGGCCTGGCCACGGGAGGTGAGCGATCCCCTTCTCAATCTGGAGACTCTTCAAAAGCTGTGGCAAGGAGAGTATGTGGCCAATGTCCAAGCGCTACCCAATGTGCTCACCCGAATGATGCCCAACCCGCGTCAATCTATGTTAGAGGATCCGGGCGAGTGGGATGATTACCTCTGGTCTCCTGAACTTGACGAACTTCGCTATGAACTTGTGGAGAACCCTGACCATGAACCCGCAATCCGAACACGCTCAACTTGACCGCGACCTGCGTCAAAGGGCACTCATCCCTCCCGAGCGGTTGGCAACCTGCCATGCCCTCGTCATCGGGGTAGGGGCCATCGGGCGCCAGGTTGCCTTGCAACTCGCGGCCGTGGGTATCCCACTACTGCTCTTGTTCGACCACGACACAGTAGAAACCGTGAACCTGGCGCCGCAGGGGTATCGTCCCGATCAGCTCTCCGCCCACAAAGTCGATGCTACCGCCCACGACTGCCAGCACCTTAATCCGCAAGTGCACGTTATTCCCAAGGCCGAGCGCTTCCGGCGCTCAACGGCCCGGCAGGTCACTGTCGGTCAAAGTTCTCTGGCCGTTTTTGCCTGTGTGGATTCGATTACCACCCGGAAGCTGATTTGGGAATGCTTGCGTAACGAGGCGGCTTTCTTTGTCGATGGGCGAATGAGCGCTGAAGTGATTCGAGTGCTTGCAGTTGGCACGCCAGCCACGGACAGCAATTATGCCAACACGCTCTTCGACGCCGATGAAGCCTACGTCGGCGCCTGCACGGCCCGCTCGACCATCTATACATCCTCAATTGCGGCCGGTTTGATGGTAGGGCAATTTACCAAGTGGCTGCGACAGATGCCAGTCGATGCCGATCTGACACTCAACCTGTTGTCGGCCGAGCTGACGGTGCAGGAGAAGTACGTTTCGCAGGCCGCCTGTTAGGACCCTGCGCCGTCGATCAACCCAACCGCTCCTCGGTTACACGCCTCTACCGTCACACAGCCGGTAGTAATGATTCCCCAACTCATTAACACCAAAACAGGAGAAAACTGCATGACCACGTCCGCAGTGCGCTCGCAACCCATCTCAAGGTCGCCAGCGCAAGAATTGCGCACCAGCACGGCGGCGGTGCGCGTATCTTTCTGCTGGATGGGTGTTCGCAAAACACTCACCACCGAACAAAAGTCGCAAGCCGCGGAGTCCTTCGGAGCCCAAGGAGAATATCTCTCCGCACGCAAGAAACTGCTCGACACCAGCCATCCGGCTTACAAGGCGGTGACCGCTGTGCGGGGCAAAGTAAAAGCGTATTGGAAGGGATGCACGCTTCCCTTTCCCGAGCCCGGTGTCCGGCTCATCAAGCAAGCCAAGGTCGCCTCGCTCAACGACAGCATGCTCGACTTCCGAAGCGAGCTCGACACTTCGGTCATTCGTCTCGATGAACATTACGAATCGTTGCGCTTGGCGGCCCAGAGGAAGCTGGGCAGTCTCTACTGCGCCAGCGATTACCCGGTATCTCTGCGCGGGTTGTTCGCTCTGGACTGGGAATTCCCGTCGGTCGAGCCGCCCGACTACCTCATGGAACTGAACCCGGCCATTTACGACCAAGAGAAGGCCCGCGTCGCTAGCCGCTTTGACGAGGCCGTGCAATTGGCTGAGCAAGCGTTCGTGAACGAGTTTGCCAAGCTCGTCGCTCACCTCACCGAGCGGCTCAGTGGGGGCGCCAGCAGTGAGAAGAAGATCTTCCGTGATTCGGCGATCTCCAACCTCATCGGCTTCTTCGAACGCTTTAAGGAATTGAACGTACGCAGCAATCAGGATCTCGACCAGCTCGTCGAGCAAGCACAAAGGATCGTTGGTGGCGTGGAACCGCAAGAGCTGCGCGACAACGACGGTTTGCGTCAACAGGTTGCCACGCAGCTTTCAGGTGTGCAGTCGGTGATCGACGGCATGATGATCGACCGACCGCGACGCACCATCGTCAGAAACCGTGCGGTTGGAGGGAACTGATGGACGTTATCATCGACACCCGTGGCGGGATTCGCTGCATCTACTCGGAAATGCTCGATCTTCATCGCTTGGGTCGGCCACTGATCACGCGTGCGAGTCATTTAGAGCCAGACTCGTCTGGGCAGTGGTGGGCCGACTTGTCGCCGGTCAATGGTCCCACTCTTGGGCCATTTGGCCGGCGAACGGATGCGCTGGCGGCAGAACACTCATGGCTCGAAGAACACTGGCTGCTGGCTCCGCCCATCACCGGCTAAGGAGCCAGGCTGAACTCACACTGACCAACGGAGCCGATATGCTCACCATTCAACTTTCGGAAAAGGAATTCCATACCCTACTTGCCGCGTTGCGCTACTACCAGCAAAGAAAACTTGGCAACTCACTCCTACGCATCGATGCCATTCATGAGTTGGCTACCAACGGTGGCAGGGTGAGAGCTCTCACCGCCGCTGCCATCGACGAGCTCTGCGAGCGCATTAACACAAGCGCGTCGGCGTAGTCATTACCAATTGCAAAAGTTCGTCACCACCCTTCCTGCCAACGAGTTCAATAATCCGATGCGCCCTTGTGGCTTGAATCCGCATCGTTATCTCCGATTCGACCTGCCCATCCATTGCCAACTTCAACCCTGACCAGCTAACTGTTCGCCTGAAAATCTCACTCCTTGTGCAGTCTGGCGCCGCCAACGTGGGGCGGCGATTCTTAATCAGCCGTGACTTTCTCTCACGAAAGGAATTTTTCATGAAGCCTGCTGATCTCGCTCGTGCCGTTGCCCGTGCTACCGGAGAGTCCGTGCGTGTAATTCGTAGTCTGGGTTTCAGCGTCGTCAAGCCGCCTTCTGATCGTGGCAAGTATCTCAGGCAGGTTTATCGCCGGATGAAGGTGGCCCAGTCCAGAAATTGCCAGAACGACCTGGCCGCAGATTAAGCCCCGCTCGTTCATCTTGGGGCCGGAACAGAGGTAAGGAACATTAGCTTTTTTCAATCAGAGACCGCCAGGTGGTGGACGAATCCGTTCGTTCGCTGCCTGGCGGTTCTTAATCAAACCCCCCACAGGTTCAAAAGAGAGGAGGTGCGTGTGATCGACATCACGCGTTCGTTAGCCCGTGAGGTCCGCACGGTCCTGAAGAAGTCCGTACTATCCCGGGTTCCCAAGGGAATGGCATTGCCGCTTAATCTCGAAACCGGCGCCGGACGGCCTTCACATCCGCGCTCAGTTCGACAAAATTGCCGTGGCTTATCACCAGCCTGGCTCGTTGCCGGTGGACATGGCCGAGCTGACTGTCAAGGCCCTCGACGAAATGCAGGGACGGGACAACAGCGTCGTTACCTTGGATACGAGCAAGCCTGGCGTTGTGCAAGCACACTGGGACGACCACGGCGTGCCACAGATGAAGGAATATGCCTTCTCGAAGAAAGTGAAACGGCTTGCCGTTCCCGATTTGCCGGACAGCTTCACGCCAGTGGAATCGGGGATATTGACTGCTTTGCATGACGCCTCGCAAACGGCCGCCCGTGAACCGGTGCGCTTCACCGTCAACAAACTGCAGTTGCGCGGCGGCACCGGCGAGATCGCGGCCACCGATGGCCGGCAACTCTTGCTGCAGAGCGGCTATGCGTTTCCTTTCAGAGAGGATGTGCTGATCCCCTCGTGCAGCGTATTCGGGTGCCGAGAGTTGACTGAACATTCTGACGTCGCTATCGGCAAAGCGACAACATCGGTTGCGCTGCGTGTCGGCCCGTGGACGTTCAGTTTTACACTCGACACGAACGATCGCTTTCCGAAGATCGAAGGTGCTGTTCCAGCCATCTCGGGCAACGCCAGCAGTTGTCTTTTCTCGTCCGAAGATTCGACGTTTCTTGATAAGGCGCTCTCCCGTTTGCCGGGTCTGGACGATGAGCACTCACCGGTGACCCTCGATCTCAACGGGCACGCTGTCGTTCGCGCTTGTGCGGATGGCCAGTGCCAATCCACCGAACTGGACCTTGCTCACTCGGAGGTTGGCGGTAAGCCCGGCCGCTTCGCGCTGAATCGCACGTACCTGGTTCGAGCATTGCGCCTGGGCTTCCGGCAAATGTATTTCATGGATGCCGACAGGCCGGCTCTGTTCCAGGACGAAAAACGCAAATACGTCGTGAGCGGCCTGGGCAAGGACTCCGTCCTGTCGCCCAATGGCGACAGCGTTCACCTCTCCACCGTCTCCGATCAGACCGTGACCCAGCCAATCCCAATTGAAAGGAGCGGGCTTCCCATGAAACCATCTCCCGAAAAGGACCAACCGAACGCTTCAACAAATGGCATCCCGACGCCGAATGGCACAGCGCCTCCCCACAACAATCGTCTCGATACATCGGGTA
>Ga0207071_1125_pt1 | contig 13508 bp, 15 predicted proteins | sample Alteio_BWMinHeat_67_FD_153531 | JGI IMG/M metagenome (GOLD analysis project Ga0207071, IMG submission 153531) | Enriched cells from forest soil in Barre Woods Harvard Forest LTER site, Petersham, Massachusetts, United States -... | ecosystem: Environmental > Terrestrial > Soil > Temperate forest >...
ACATGTTTCCCGGCTGCTGCCGCGGCGGTGGCGATGGACGCGAGTTGATCGTGCGTCGTAGCCACGAATACGACGTCGACGTCGTCGCGGCAGACGGTAGCTTGCCAGTCGGCTGAGGTTGCGGCACCAGGTGTGGCGGCGGCCAGTTGCGCGGCGCGCGCGGGGTCGGTATCGCAGTAGATGGTGACAGTTCCGGTGGGCAGCGCGGCGGCGCGCTTGCGCCCGATCAGGCCGCAGCCCACGATGGCCGCGCGCAATGAAGATTTCGGAGTCAAAATGCATTGTAACCGGAGGACAGGCATTCCGGCTGGCTTCTGGCCTGTTGGGATGGGCGCTCCGCCGGCGAGAGTTCGTGAAAAATCGTGGCGCGCGCAATTCTGCAGTTCGCGCTGCGCCCGAGGGGTGCGACGTATCCCGGCGTCGCGATGAGTCGCGACGCTGCACACTCGAGTGTGTGCACCGCGGGATTGCGACCCGTCGCGTCCTCGGGTAGCATCATGCTACCTTCAAGGTATGAGCCAGCCTGTCAAGCTCTCCGACCACCTGGTGCTGGATGCCCGGCTTGCCGGACAGTTGGAAGAGCGTTCCATCGCCGGGCAAGTCGAGTACTGGGCGCGCCTCGGCCGTTCGGTCGATCTGCTGCTGGAAGGCCATCAGGCGCTCGCATTGTGCCGGGATACGGCGGCCCGGCCGCTTTCGGCATGCCTGGAATCCGTGGATTCCGGCGCGGGGCGCGCACGGCTCGACGCCTTCCTGCAGAGCCAGCCGTTTCCCCACTACCAACCCCACCCCGATCGGCCGGGCGTCCTCATACGAATCGAGACGGACGGCCAACGGACGATGGGCCGCTTCGTGAAGCGCCAATTCCGCCCCCTGAAAAGCAAGGCCAGGCGTTGATGGACCTCCCGCTGGACCGGCGGCCGGTCATCGTCGCGATCGCGGGTCCAAACGGCGCCGGCAAGACGACCTTCTATCGTGCTCATATCCAGCCAGCGGGGCTGCGCTTCGTCAACGCCGATATACTGGCGCGCCAGTGGAACCTGCATCCTTATGCCGCGGCGCGGCTTGCCGATTCCATCCGCAGTGAGTTGGTACGGCAGGGTGAGAGCTTCGTCTTCGAGACGGTTTTTTCGGACCCTGCCGGCGAAAAGCTGGGCTTTCTGAAGGCGGCCGCGCAATCCGGCTACAACACGATCCTTTGCTACATCGGAATTCCGGGACCGGAGGTTTCCGACCAGCGCGTTGCGATGCGTGTCTCACAGGGCGGACACGACGTGCCCGCAACGAAGCTGACCGAGCGCTTTCCACGGATTCTAGCAAACCTCAAGACCGCTCTGGCCGAACTTCCGTGCGTCTGGGTGTTCGACAATGGCGACTTGAGATCCCCATTCCGCCTCGTCGCCATTTTCGAAAATGGCCTGCCCGTCAGGTTACAGAAGCCGCTTCCCGGTTGGCTGAGAAACGTGCTGCCGGCGGGAGCGAGGTAGCGGGCTCGGGCGCGGCCGATCGCGGGGTCGCGATGAAGAGGGAGTCGCCGTTCGCATCATGGGGCTCCGCCAAAGATGACGGCGCTATCGTTGATGCCGTGGAGCACGCTTTGGGCGGTGCCGGGGAAGTCCAACGTGGACGAGGTTCCGCTCTGCCAGATCATGCCGTGGATCGGGCCCGCGGCGCCGTTATCATACCAACCCACGACCTGTGTCGAGATTGTTGAGGCCGTAGGCGAGTCCGCTCGAGGCACTGCCGAGCGGATCGAAAATGGAGGTGTACACGCCGTTCTTCAGCAGGAAATTGACGCCGCCGCGGAAGCAACTGCTGAGGCCCGCGACGTCGCAGGAATCGTTGACGGAGAACAGATAAACCTGGCCGTGCGGGCCGGGATAGCTGACGTCGGTAAAGATGTTGCCGTTCTTGACGAAGCCGAGTTGGTTGAAGCTCGAGTCGTCATCATAACCCGCGATTTTCCCGTTTTCGCTGATCGAAGTGACGAAGGTGTACCGCGAGGCGTTGGGGGCGTCAAACGAGGTCACGGTGTTGTCCGAGGGATGGTAGGCCGCGCCGTGGAAATTCGAGACCGGGGGGGAATAGGTGTACGAGAGGTTGCCCGCGGAATCGACACCTCCCATCTGCGCGGGGAGAAGATTGTAGTACGTGTAGGTTCCGTTATCAGTGAAGATCTGGCCGCTGCTCTGGCCGGCCAGTGCGGCCTGGGCCAACAATGCGGCGCTCGCGGCGGCCGCGTAGAAGGCAGTTCGTTTCATCGTGGGTGTTGCCTCCCAAAAGCAAGAGCGGCGAAAATCACGGAAACGGGACTTGTCTCGCGAAAGATCGCGCGCACGAGGTGGGCGGGGTATCATCCTCAATATGCCCATGAAGAATCCGGCCGCCATCCTGCTGCTGGCAGCGTTGCCGCTCTGCGCGCAGAGTTGGTTTCAGCCGGCGCTGCTCGCCAAGCCCGAGGTGCGCGAAGCCTTGCAGTCGGTGGACGAGCGCGCTGCCGGCATCGTGGAGGAATGGATCCGGCTGGTCGAGATTCCCTCGCCCTCCGGCAAGGAGCAGGTGCGAGCGAAGTACGTGCGCGCCGAGATGGAGAAGCTGGGACTGACCGACATACGGTCGGACGATATGTCCAATCTGAGCGGTGTGCGCAAGGGCACGGGCGGCGGACCGACGGTGGTCTTCGCAGCGCACATGGACACGGTGTTCCCGGAAGGCACCGAGATCAAGGTGAAACGCGAAGGCGACATTCTGCGCGCGCCCGGCGTGGGCGACGACACTTCGAATCTGATGGCGCTCCTGGAAGTTTTCCGCGCCCTGAACCGGGCCGGCATCAAGACTAAGGGCGACCTGATTTTCCTGGCATCCGTTCAGGAGGAGCTCGGACTGCTCGGCGCCAAGCACTGGCTCGAGACCAGCGGGTACAAGCCGGATATGTTCGTGGCCACGGACATATCGGCGAACGAGGTCTGGTACGGCGCGCTGCGCATCGACCAGTTCAAGTTCTACTACAGTTCACCGGGCGCGCACACGATGGAGAGCCGCGGTGCGCCGAGTCCGGCGAGGGCGGTGGCGAAGGCGATCAACGCGTTGTACGAGCTTCCGCTGCCGCCGGTCGCGCCGGGGCTCGACACGTTCAAGTTGCCGGTGCTGAACGTGGGAATGCTGGGCGGCGGCACCGTGGTCAACGCGATCCCGCGCGAGGCGTGGTTCACGGTGGACTTGCGGTCGCTCGACAGCGCCACGCAGGACCGCCTGCAGACTGCGGTGGTTTCGACCGCCAAGCGAATCGGCGAGCAGGAAGGAGTCGGCTTCCGCATGGAGCGCAAAATGGGCGTGGATTATTCGCGCGCACGGCCGCAGAGCGAGCGGTTGAATCACCCGGTGGTGCAGACGGCGCTAGGAACCAGCAACTATTTCCGCAAATCCGGCACGGCTGAGATCGTCCCGGCCGACGTGGGGTCTACCGATGCAAATATCGCTGTCAGCATGGGTATTCCCGCGGTCGCAGTGGGCGCGTGCATCGAACTGATGCCGCACCGTCTGGAGGAGCACGCGGAGGCGAGTTCGATTGTGCCGGGGATCAAGTCGCTGATCGCGCTGGCGGTGGCGTTGACGACGCATTAAGTGCGCTAGCGCTTCAGGGGGTCCTCGACCCACGGGGGAGTCGCTTCGATGAGGCGGCCGAGTTCGGGCTCGAGCTGTTCCATCTTGACCTTCATTTCCCAGGCGATTTCGCGGTAGCTGAAGTGTCCCTTGACGCCGCTGCGCAGGCGCGAGATGTATTCGGCCTCGGCGAAATCCATCTTAAAGAGGAAACGCGAGCGAGCGCCGAAGGGGAGGAGGTATTCGTTGGCGGGGCCGGGCAACCGGTGCATCACGACCAGCGCGGCCTGCATGGCCGATTCGTAGAGTTCGCCGGCGCCGGATTCGGTCACGAGGGCGGGCGTATCGAAGCCAAGATTGCCGCTGTAGCCCTGGCGGAATTTTTGGCAGCGGCGGTGACGATGCAGGTCGCGATAGGCGCCGATATCCATCGTGATGTCGTAGGCGTAGACGCCACCGCGGAATCCGCCGAGGATTTCGTCGCGGCGGGTGCGGCTCTGCAGCGACACGTCGATCACCTCGGCGCGCTGCGCTTCACTCCATGAACACGCGAGTTCATAGAGTTCGCGGAAAGGACGGGTGGTGACGGGGTAGAGCAGCGTGGCGGCGATATCGGCGGGGATGTTCGTGGGCCGGAGGAGGTCGACGCGGTCGGTTGCGCCGCCGGCGCGCGCCGGAAGGTTCTGCGCGGCCCAGAGCTTGAGGTCCTCGCGCGATTTCGCGCAGTGCTCGTCGGCGTCGGCGTGGCGGGCCAGGGTCGGCGCCAGCGCTTCGGCTTTCGCGGCAGGGTCCCACACGCAGTCGGGGAGGGCGGCACAGGATTGCGCGATTTCGTCTCCCAGGCTGCGCAGTTCGGCGTACTCGGAGGCTTTCAGGCGGCGAATCTGTTTCTCCACGGTGCGAATGCTGGCCACCTGTCCGACGTTGGTCGGCACGCCCCAGAAGAGCAGGTAGCGGGCGACGTCGAAGGCGCGGGCGGCGAGGTTGCGTTCGTAGGCGTCGGGTTTCATCTCGGCGGGACGCGGCAGGCGCGCGGTGAGGGCCGCGAAGGCGAGGTCCTTTACCTTGGCATAGGCGGCGAGCAGAGCCTCCGCCGCGGCCTGATAATCGGCGGCATACGCGGCGCTGAGTTCGGGCGGCGTGATAAAGCCCGAGCGCGAAAAATCCTGATATCGCGAGGACTTTGCCTGACCGTCCCAGAGCGGCTCCTCTTCGATTTCGGTTGCCGCCAGTTCGCTGATGCCCTCGAAGCACATCACGGTATGGCCCAGGTCGGCGATTGAGGCGTGGCCGTACTGAAAGTAGAAGCTCTCCAGGAACTTCTCGGAATTGTGAGTGCGCACCCATTCGATGGAATCGCGGATCGAATCGGGAGACCGGCTGTAACGGGCCAGTGCGTAGGCGCTCTTTTCGGGCGGCATGGGCGCCACCGTGATCACGCGTTTGGTTGGGGTCAAGACGCTATGATAACGAGGAATGCAGATCAGAATCCAACGTATCCATCCCCTGGCGATTTTGCCCTCCTACGCACACGGACCTGCGGAGGACGCCGGGATGGACCTGCACGCGGTTGAGGACGTGGTCCTGGAGCCCGGAGTCGCGCGGATGGTGCCGACCGGCTTGACGCTCGAGGTCCCGTCCGGCTTTGAGGCGCAGGTGCGACCACGCAGCGGGCTGGCGCTTAAGCACGCGCTCACGATCCCCAACGCCCCGGGGACGATCGACCCAGGGTATCGCGGCGAGTTGCGCGTGATCATGCTGAATCTCGGGAGGGAGCCGTACACCATCCACACGGGCGACCGGATCGCGCAGATGGTGGTGGCGCGCTACGAGGGCATTGAGTGGCAGGAAGGGGACCTCGCCGATTCCGCTCGTGGGTCCGGAGGCTTCGGCTCGTCGGGAAGGTAGTTTACCTCGCGATCCCTTGCAGGAAGATCTTCGTCATCTCGACGGAAATGCGCCGCCGGTTGGCGAGGGAAAAGCGCTTTGGGAAAAGCAGGGTGATCAGGCCGTGGTAGGAGATCATGCCGATCAGGCCGCGGGCGGCGACTTCCGGGTTCACTTTGCGAAAGGCGCCCTCGCGCACCCGGCGGCGGATGTAGCGGGTGACGAGCTTGTAGAAGCCGGAGTAGAGGCGCTCGAAAAAGAGATCGGAGAGTTCGTGGCGCTCCAGGGAGCTGAAGAAGAGCAGGCGGCTCAGTTCGGGGTCTTCCTGGTAGCGGCGCAGGATCAACTCGCCGAGCGCGCCGAAGAAGGCCTGGTCGTCGCCGGCCTGCGCCAGTTCGGCAAGCGCGGCGGCGTGTCCGGAGACCTCGCCGGCCTTGGCCTCTATGATGGCGGAGTAGAGGTCGCGTTTGTCGCGAAAGTGTTGGTAGAGAACGGGCTCGGTGACTCCGGCGGCGGCCGCCAGTTCGCGCGTGGTGCTGCCGCGAAAGCCCTTTTCCGCGAAAAGATGGATCGCCGAGCGAACGATGGCTGCGCGCCGTTCTTCGCTCTTCATGCGAACTCTCATCTTAGACACCCGGCGATAGCCGGCAAACTTAGCGTTTGCTAATTAGTAATAATAGCACCGGGACGTCGCCGGTGCGGCACGGCACGGCCGGGCGCTCGCTGCCGCATCCTCACTCCGAGCCATGGAGTGAGATAATAAGGTTTTCGGAACGTAATTTACCAATTCGTTTTTCTGTATGAGGAGCAATCAAATGTTAGGTGTTGGCCACAAGTTCCCCGCGTTCTCCGTGCAAGCAACGGTCAGCCTGGAAAAAGGCAACGCGTTTCAGACGATCACCGATCAGGACTACAAGGACAAGTGGAAGATTTACTTTTTCTGGCCGAAGGACTTCACCTTCGTGTGCCCCACGGAAATCGCCGCCTTCGGCAAACTCAATCGGGATTTCACGGACCGCGACGCGCAAGTGCTGGGCGGGAGCACCGATAGCGAATTCGTCCATCACGCATGGCGCACCCACCATGCCGACCTGAAGGATCTGCCCTTCCCGATGCTCGCCGACGTGAAGCGCGAGCTCTGCACGTCACTCGGGATTCTGGACCCGCAGGAAGGCATCGCGCAGCGCGCCACGTTCATCGTGGATCCGCACAACATCATCCGCTTCGTCTCGGTCAACGATTTGTCGGTAGGCCGCAACCCGCAGGAGGTGCTGCGCGTACTCGATGCGCTGCAGACCGACGAGCTGTGCCCCTGCAATTGGCAGAAGGGCGAAGCTCCTTTGAGCGTCCGGATCTAAGCGAATGAACCTTGAGGAGCTCCTCAACCAGGTCCCCGAATACGCCAAGGACCTGAAGCTCAACATGGGCGGGGTCATGCGGCAAACGGAACTCACGCCGCAGCAGGCCTGGGGCACGGCCATCGCCTGCGCGGTGGCGGCGCGCAATCCGCAATTGCTGGAGAGCATCCTCGCGGAAGCCCGGGCGCTGCTCACGGAGCAGGCGATTTTCGCGGCCCGGGCCGCCGCCGCAGTGATGGGGATGAACAACATCTTCTATCGCTTCCGCCACCTCAGCACCAACCCAAAATACGGCGCCATGCCCGCCCGGCTGCGCATGCAGGTGATCGGCAGGCACGGCAGCGATCCCGTGGATTTCGAGCTGTGGTGCCTGGCGGTCTCGGCGATCAATGGGTGCAGCGTGTGCGTGGACGCGCATGAAAATGTCCTGCGCGAAAAGGGGGTGACCGAAGAGACCGTGCTGGCGGCGGTGCGCATCGCCTCGACGATTCATGCGCTGGCGGCAGTCTTAGACACCGCCCGGTAAATGTGTGGAATGGTGGCCTTGCACAGACTCGAACTGTGGACCTCTCCCGTGTGAAGGGAGCGCTCTAACCAACTGAGCTACAAGGCCAATCATCATCAGGTTACCACACAAGAATCGGCGCCTCAAACCACCTTCTGTAAGGCGGCCTCGAACTTCTCCATCTCGGTCTCAGTGCCGACAACAGGCAGAGGCGAGCCGGTGTTTTCTGAGATTATGTGAAGGAAGCCCTAAGGAGAGAATCATGCAATCGCAGAGTTCGCGGAGGAGTTTTCTGGCAGGGGCCGCGGCGGTCGCGGCGGGGATTCCGCGTGCGGCATTTGCATATGCCGGTGGTGCGCCGGGCATCCGATTCGGCTACACGGCGATGACCTGGAGCAAAGAGGAGCGGCAGGCGATCGACGACATTGCCGCCACGGGCTTTGCGGGGATCCAGTTCCGCATCGACGCCACCACCGAATTCCGGCCCGACGAATTGCGCACGATTCTGCAGGAGCACAAGCTGACGTTCGTGGCGCTCTCCAGCGGCGAGATCGCGATCGATCCGACGACTCAGGCGGAGACGATCGCAAAGCACACCGCCAACGCGAAGTATGTTCACGATGCCGGCGGCCTTTGCATCCAGGTGCTCGACCAGTTGAAACCGTATCCGCGAACGGTGACGTCCGAGGAGTGTAAGCAACTGGGTAAACTGCTGACGGAGATCGGGAAGCGAACCGCCGATCTGGGAGTGCCGCTGGCGTATCACAATCATCTGAATACGATCGGCGAACATCCGGCAAATCTGGACGCCGTGCTTGACGCCTCCGATCCCAAGTACGTGAAGCTACTGCTGGATACGGCGCATTCGCTGGCGGGCGGCGGGGACCCGGCGGCGGCAATCCGGAAATATCACGAGCGGATCTTCCTGGTGCACCTGAAGGATGTCGTGGATATTCCGCTCGAGACACAGGGCGCCGAGCATTCCCGGCGGCGACCCTGCGAATAGACCGCCCTCGCCGCCACTGCCTCCCCCGCGCATGAAGGCCGGGATCATGCCGCCGATGGTCAGGCCGATGGCGAGCAGCACGGTCAGCGCCAGGGCCAGAAAAGATCGCGGCATGCTGCGCGGCGGCTGCGGACGCACCGCGCGCGAGGCCATTGCCAGAACCGTCAACATGGCGACTCCCGCGGTCAGGGCGATGCCGGCGATCGCCGCATGCTTCAGCAGCACCGCGCAAACGCCCGCCTGCACGGTGAAGGAAATCGCCAGGTCCGGCCCCATCTCTTTCCAAAAGCGCCGCTCCGGCAGTTGTACGCGGGAGAACAGCCCCGCCGCATGCGGACTTTCCTCCGGCACAGGCTGGTGGACGCGCCACTGCGTGTACAGCATTCGCGTGGCGTTGATCACCAACAGCATCGCGGGTACGATAAAAACCGGCGAGAGCTGAGTGAGCAAGATAACCGATGGCGCGAACCAGACCGCGGCCGCAGAACCGCGGAAGGTGGCGCGCATGAAGTCCTCGTACTCCCATTCCGAGGCGCTAATGTATACGACGACCGTGATGAACGCGCCCGCCAGGCAGGCAGCCAGCGCGTAAACCGCCGCGCGCAAAATCAGCCACGGCAGCGGCACGCGCGCCCATTGCAGGCCCATCGCCGATCGCCACATGATCCAGCCGGTGAGCAGCAGTCCTGCCACCTGGAAGAAAAGCACGAGGCGTTCTCCTCTGGGTGTATCTGGTGTCCCAACGGGCTGGTCTTGATCCACGGGCGTATGACGCCACTATACCGGGCAAAGTTCCCGATTTCCATCGTGCGATGATGATTTCGTGGCCATGAACGCACTTCTGTTAACACAATACATGCACCTGGAGATGGTGGAGATGCCGGTTCCGGCGATCGGTCCTGACGACGTGCTGGTACGCGTCCGCGCCTGCGGCATCTGCGGCAGCGACGTCCACGGGCTCGACGGCAAAACGGGCCGCCGGATTCCGCCGCTGGTGATGGGCCACGAGGCAGCCGGCGAAGTGGTGGAGATCGGAGCCAACGTCAGCGATCTGCGCGCCGGCGACCGCGTCACCTTCGATTCCACCGTCTATTGCGGCCGCTGCTTCCACTGCACTCGCGGCGAGGTGAACCTCTGCGACAACCGCGAGGTGCTCGGCGTCTCGCCCGGCCCCTACCGGCGGCACGGAGCCTTCGCCGAGTATGTGTCGGTGCCGCGGCGCATCATGTACCGCCTGCCCGATACGCTCAGCTACGAACAGGCTGCGTTGATCGAAGCGGTGTCCGTCGCCGTGCACGCGGTCAATATCACGCCGGTGCGACTCGGCGATTCGGCAGTGGTAGTCGGCAGCGGCATGATCGGCCTGCTCGCGATGCAGGCGGCGAAGCACGCCGGTTGCACGCGCGTGATCGCCGTCGATCCCGACGAGGGCCGCCTGAAACTCGCCATCGAAGCCGGCGCGACCGACGCGATTAATCCCAAAGCGACCGACGCCGCGGCCGCAATCCGCGACCTGACCGACGGGCGTGGCGCGGATATTGCGATCGAGTGCGTCGGCGCGACCGACCCGATACGGACGGCGATCGCTGGCGTCCGCAAGGGCGGGGCAGTCACGCTGGTGGGCAATGTGGCGCCGGATATCGACCTGCCGCTGCAATCCGTGGTGACGCGACAGATCCGCCTGCAGGGATCGTGCGCGTCGAATGGCGAATATCCAGCCTGCATCGACATGATGGCCCGCGGCGCAATCCAGGTAGACCGCCTGATCTCCGCGGTTGCGCCCCTGGAGGAAGGCCCCTCCTGGTTCGACCGCCTCTACCGCCACGAACCCAATCTGATGAAGATCATCCTGCGCCCGTAACAAAGTTGTGGCAGCCAGGATTGTCCGTCCCCATCACCGCGTGTCCGTCACTGTCAGCTTCCGGAAATCCAAAACCCGCCGCATCTTGCCGTATTTCAGCATGAGCTGTTCGGAATCCACCGCAGCCTCCACGAACGGTCCCCCGAACAGCGGCCAGTGCGCGTAGTCGCGCGGAGGCTGGCCGTACGTAAACGTGAGCCACTTCCCCCGCAGCGAGCGGAGCCGCACCCAAGGCAGCGGCGTCAATCGAAACTCCAGCGGCAGTGCCAGAATCGCGCGCCGGAAGCCATCCATGTCCGGGTACTCGGATCGCGCCGCCACCTGCACCACCATCCCATTCTTTAGGTACGGGCTGAACAACCGACGTCCGCCGCCATCGATCGGCCTCCAACTGTACGGCTGCAACGGCCGGCACGCGATCAGCGCATCGCCGCCGCGCGCGAAGATCCAGCCCGACGGATCCTCGCGCACCTCGGCCAGATCCTTGGAGAAGAAGCCGTTGATATGCGGGAATCGCGTCTCCGGCGGAATGTCGTACAACACGATCACGGTATCCTGATCCTGGAAAATCTGCTCGAACGGCGATCCGCCCACCAGTTTGTCCGGCGAATCGTAACTCTTCTTGGAGCTGACCACCTCCGCGATTCCCTGATCCGGTGGAAATGTGAAGTACGTCTGCAACTCACGGAGCGACGAATACGGATGCAGCGTGAAGAAGGTATTGTGCACGCCCCGCGGGTCGGGTACCTTCCACGTGACATCCCACGAATGTTCCTGGATCGGCTGCAGCGTGCCTCCCTGATCGGAGCCGACCGCGTACTCCTTCCGCACGTAAGTCGTCTTGTACACCGGCCCGTGAAGTTCATCGAAAAAACGCCAGCGATTGCGCGTTCGCTTGCGTTCGTAGTGAGTGTAGGGATGCTCGCGGTCCGTCGCGATCCGCCGGAGAATCTCCGGAGGCTCGTACGCGCTGGCCAGCACGTAGAAGATGATGTAGCCATCCGGAGGATCCAGCGGACGCCCGGAGCCGAACAGCACCCAGCCGAAATCGGACGCAGGGTTGAGCCACTTCTCCACCACGGGCACGTCATAGACCCGTGAGTGCGCACCCACGTAAATGCCGTCGAGGCTCTCCGCGGCGTAATCGGCAATCAGGTAATCCAGCATCATGACGGCACGCTTCTTCATCGCCGGGTCCTTCGCCCACTCGGCAAGATATGACATCGAGAGAAAGTACAGGCCCATGTAGTGCGGGCTATCGTACTCGCCCTGCCCGCGCGTAGTGGTCAGCTTGACCCACGAGTTGATCCAACCCTCGGCTTCGCGGAAGTTCTCTGCCGACGATTTGCCCGTGTACCACTGCTCGCCATCCTGGTCCGGCCACATCTGCGCCATCAGGTAGAGGCTGGTGTAGTACAGCAGCCAGTGATTCTCCGTGTCGCCCCGATAGGGCATGTACGTCTTGAATGAACTTCGCAGCGCCTGCCGTGCCGAATCCGACAACTGGCCCTGGTCCAGATACGCGATCGCAGTGATTGGGAACATCCAGAACATGTCGCCCGTCGGTCCCGCCGCCAGCAATTCCTGGAGCCGCCGCGAACACAATCCGGCATCCTCGTGAAGGCGGAGTCTGGCCGCGATATTCGCATAGCCCAGCGCGCCGGAACCTTTCGGGTGTGCGTAAGCATCGATCACAAACTGCACGCGCTGGCCAAACGCCGGCGCCTGTGCATGTCCGGAAGAGCAGAGCAGCGCGCACAGAAATGCCAAACGCGTCATCGCCGCGCCGCCTCTGGCACGAAGCGCATGCGGTAGACGCGGCTGCCCTCGAGTCCGTCCCTGCTCCATGTGCGTCCGAAATCCTGCGACACGTAGAGCGCCTCCTCGTGCACGCTGGCGTAAATGCGGCCGGGCGCACCCGGGTCGAACGCCACGCTCCAGACAGAGCTCGATGGCAACCCCGCACCGCGCAACTGCCAGGTCCTGCCGCGGTCCTCCGAGATTGCGACGCCGATTCCCCATCCGGCGACTGCCACGCGATCGGCGGTCGAGGGGTCGAAAGCGATGTCTGCGATGTTGCGCCCCACAGCCAGATTCCCATTGCTCTCGAAATGGACGCCGCAATCGGTAGAGGCGAAGAGTCCGCCGCCTTCCGTGGCTGCCAGCCAGAAACACGGATCGTGCGGCGATTGCTCGATGTGCAGCACCTGATATCCTGACGCGCCCGCAAGCTTCCAGCTTTTCCCGCCGTCCTCGCTGCGAAAGATGCCCTCCTCGTTCCCTGCCACAAGTACGCCGCTGCGGCGCGCATCCACCCGGATCGCCTGCGTGTATTTGCGATGCAGCCCCGCGGATGCATCGTTCCACGTGGCGCCGCCGTCGTGAGTAACGCGAATGCCGGCGGAGTGTGTGAAATAGATGGTCCCCGCGGCATTGCGGTCCACCGAGACGTCGAGCAGTTCGGTGACGTCGCTGCCAGTGAGGATTTTCCAGTGCTCGCCGTGGCCGGACGCGCGGATCAAGCCGTTGCCCGCGGCAATGTAGACCGTGCCGGGATCGCGCGGGTCAAAGTCCAGCGCATTGACGAAAGGATGGTTGAAGCCTGCATGCCGCCACGCGCCGTCCGCTGTTCTTAAAAAGATGCCGCTCGGCGGAAGTTTCGCTCCCACCACGTACCCCTTGGACGTCACCATGCATGTGTAGAGCGTGAATTCGCCCGCAAGCGATCCGGGCAACATGGTGAGCAACAACAACCATCGCATGTTGGAATACTCTAACACCCCGCACCCTGGTAGAATCCAATTCACCACTACCTGGAGGATCGATGAGACACATACTCCTGACACTCCTGCTTGCCGCCGGCGCGGGCCCTCTGCTTGCCCAGGGCGCGCCGCCGCAGATGGGCGCCAACCAACCCTATACGATGGAGTATTACTACAAGGTGCAATGGGGCCGCCAGCAGGAATTCCTGCAGCTGTTCCTGAAGAACCACTATCCGCTGCTGCAAAAAAACGTCGAGGGCGGCCGCATGCTCTCTGTCAAAATCGAGACGCCGGCCAACCACGGCACAGAGGACGGCCGCTGGGATTACCGCGTCACCATCCGCTTCAAGAACTCGACGCTGGCAACCACGGCGAATCCCGACGAAGAGCGCTTCATCAAGGAACTCTGGCCCGATCAGGAAAAATACAAGCGCGAGGAGCAGCGCCGCTTCGAGATCCTGCTCGCCCATTGGGATCTCCCAGTGAGCGACATCACGCCGGCGAAGAAGTAGGGAACTTCACGCCG
>Ga0207071_1126_pt1 | contig 13499 bp, 14 predicted proteins | sample Alteio_BWMinHeat_67_FD_153531 | JGI IMG/M metagenome (GOLD analysis project Ga0207071, IMG submission 153531) | Enriched cells from forest soil in Barre Woods Harvard Forest LTER site, Petersham, Massachusetts, United States -... | ecosystem: Environmental > Terrestrial > Soil > Temperate forest >...
GAACACTAAATGTCGTCGGTTATCGTTTGTCCGTCGTGTGATTTGGCACACCAGACCGCTATGGGCCCCGCATCCGAGAGCACACGCTGCGCCCGTTGCAGGGCGCCGTTACAACGTCCGGAAAACGGCAGCATTGACGCCGCGATCGCCCTGGCACTGTGTGCGTTCGTGCTGTTTTTCTTGAGCAACGCGTACCCCCTGGTCGTCATCCAGGCAAATGGCGCAACTCGCGCGACGACACTCATCGGCGCTGCCGCTGCGTTCTACTCCCAAGACCATGTCGGCCTGGCACTGCTGGTATTCATTACCACCGTGCTCGGGCCGATTTTGCAAATTACCGGCCTTCTGTATCTGCTCATTCCCTTACGGCGCGCGCGTCAGGCACCGGGTCAGGACACGGTATTCAGACTGCTCGCACAGGTGCGACCGTGGATTTTCGTGGAAGTATTCATGTTGGGGGCCTTGGTCGCGCTGGTGAGGCTGTCGGCTTACGCGCGCGTCATTCCGGGCGTGGCGCTGTGGTCCTGTGGCCTGCTCATGCTCACGCTGGCCGCTCTGACCAGCCGCACGACCCCAGCACAATTTTGGCATTGGGTCGATCGATGCCGCACGTGACGGTACCCGCGACGGGCAAGAGCCTGGGACTGCTGGTGTGCCTGCAGTGCCGCGCCACGGTGCGTGCGTCGCACGTGGCGTATCCACGCTGCCCGCGATGCTACGCCCACCTCTATGAGCGCAAGCCGCACAGTTTGGCGCTGACTGCGGCACTGCTCCTATGTGCCGCCATTTTGTACATACCGGCGAATCTCTTGCCGGTGATGTACACGCGCACGATTTTCGATGAGGAGCAGGATACCATCATGAGCGGCGTGCTGGTCTTGTTGCACTCCGGATCATGGCCCATAGCGGTTTTGGTGTTCATCGCCAGCATCGTCGTACCGCTCTTGAAAATAATTGCACTGAGCGTGGTACTCTTTTCAGCCTGGCGCCGCTCGCCACGCTATCGAAAGCAACGCAGCGAGCTTTTTAGGATGATCGAATACATAGGTCGCTGGTCGATGCTCGATGTCTATGCAATCTCGTTGTTGGTCGCGCTGGTACAAATTCAATCTCTCGCGTTTGTCGCTGTCGGCTGGGGCGCATTGGCATTCGGCGCCGTGGTGATCTTGACCATGTTCGCGGCGCGTACATTCGATGAGCGATTGTTGTGGGAAAGCCCGCGGTGAGCGATGGACCGCATGCCAACCTCGAGGATCTGCCCGAGGCAGTGCCGGCGCGATCTGTCTGGGGACGCCTGCCGTTGGTCTGGATTCTTCCGGCGGTTGTGGTGCTGGCCGGCGGCTTCGTGGTTATTCGAGAAAAGCTTGCCCAGGGCACGTCGATCGAAATTCGATTCGAGAACGCCGAGGGGTTGGAGGCGAACAAGACCAAAGTACGTTACAAGGACGTTGAAATCGGCGAAGTTCGCGACATTCGCGTCGGCGCTGATCGCAAGGAAGTGATTGTAACGGCCGAAGTCCATCGCAACGCGGAGTCGTATCTTGTCGACGATACGCGCTTTTGGGTGGTGCGCCCGCGGGTGTCCGGCGCCGGCGTCTCCGGATTGGCCACCTTGGTATCCGGCGCTTACATCAGCGTGGATGTGGGCCACTCGAGCGCGAAGCGCGACAATTTCGTCGGAGTGGAAGTCCCACCCATCGTGACGGCAGATCTGCCCGGACGCGAATTCATTCTGCATGCCGATGACCTGGGATCCTTGGACATCGGCTCGTCGGTATTCTACCGGCACATCACCGCAGGCCAAGTGGTCGGCTATACGCTGGACCCGGGCGGCACCGGGGTCACCATCAAGGTGTTCATCAACTCGCCTTTTGATATGTACGTGACCGACCAGACGCGCTTTTGGCAAGCCAGCGGAATCGACATGTCCGTCAACGCGGACGGCGTCAAGCTGCGCACCGAGTCGCTCGCATCGATTCTTGAAGGCGGCGTTGCGTTTGGAACGCTGCCGGGTGCTCCGGCCGCGAAGGTCGCGCCGGATACCTCATTTACGCTCTTCAATGACCAAGACCGGGCGATGCGGCCCGCCGAAACCGAAGTTCGACCCTTCGTCATGTATTTCGGCGGCACGCTGCGCGGTCTATCCGCCGGCGCGCCGGTAGACCTGCAGGGAATCACAGTGGGTGAGGTGAAGAGCGTCGATGTGGAGTACGACCAACGCTTAGGATTGCTGGCGTTTCCGGTCGTGGTCGATTTGTATCCGCAAAGGCTGCGGGGGCGAACGCAGCGCACGGAACGCGCCGGGAACGGTGCAATCAACAGCCGCGCGCTCATCGACAGCTTGGTCGCGCATGGCCTGCGCGCGGAACTAAAAACCGGCAATCTTTTGACCGGTCAGAAGTTCGTGTCTTTGGAAATGCATCACGATGTCCCCAAGGAGAAAGTCGGCTGGAGCCAGCAACCGGCGATTTTTCCGACCATCTCCGGCAGCCTGGAAGACATTCAAGACGCCGTCGGCGTGATTGCAAAGAAGCTCAGCAAAGTGCCTTTCGATCAGCTGTCGGTGCGGCTGATGAGCGCGATGAACTCGCTCGATCAGACACTGAAGAGCGCCGACCAGCTCTTGCACAACGTCGACACCAATCTCGCACCCCAAGTGCAGAGCACTCTCGCCGAAGCGCAAGCGGCGTTGCGGAATGCCAAGGAATTGCTGGGGCAAGATGCGCCGCTCGAGAATGATCTCGGGTCGACGCTGCTGCAGGTATCCCGCGCCGCGAAATCAATCAGCGCCCTGGTCGATTATCTCGAACGTCATCCCGAATCCTTGCTACGCGGTAAACCGGCAGCCACGCCATGAAACCCTTCCGCCTAGGTCTTTGCGCCCTACTCGCACTCGCAGGTTGCGTCACGCGGCAGCAAGATCGCTTCTACGTCTTGGATCCCCAGCCTGCTGCTGTGGCAGAGTCGCGGTCGCAGTTCGATCGCCAGGTCACATTGAGCGTCACGGTACCTTCTTTGGTTGACCGCGGCGAAATGATCATTGCCACACCTAACGGCGTGGCAGTCATGGATCACGAACGCTGGGCCGCGCCGCTCGCCGACTTGGTGAGCGCCGTCCTGAGCCAGGACCTGGAGCGGCGGCGCAGCGATGTCGTGGTACTGCCGAAGAGCGCCAACCATGCAGGCCTACCCATCGTGAGAGTGACAGTCGAGATAGACAGGCTGACCGCGCGCTTGGGAGATCACCTCAGCATCGAGACCCACTGGCGCGTGACCGATGCGCGCACCGGTAAAGAAAACCTCGGCCGCGATGTATTTGTCAGCCAGCAACAGCCGCAAAGTTACGCGGAAGTTGCCGCGGCGCTCAGCGCCTGTATCGCACTCTTGGCGGATCGGCTGGCCGGGGAACTCTAAAAACGCGGGCGCTTCGATCGGAAGCGCCCGCCTGCAATTGACTGCAATCTACCGGGGGCTAAGGTTCGACAACAATGTCGTTGTGAACCGAATTGACGCCTTCCGTGTTCTTCGCAATCATCGCTGCCAAGTCACTGGCGTCCTTGGTTGGCGCCCGGCCGCTGAGCCAGACCACGCCATCCGCATCGGTATCGACTTTTATTCTGGTCAACGTCGACAGATGCTTCGCCGCCAATTTCGCCTTCACCTTCGTGGTGATGGCCGAATCCTTGACGAAATGATGCGATTCCGTGGCACCTTCGTCGGCCATCGCCAGCGGTGCGCATGCCACGCCTAGCGCGATCATGCCGCATAAAATTACGTGCTTCTTCATTCGTTTTCCTCCAGCAGTTTTATGTAGCCTCGCGGCCTTTTGCTAATTCTCGCGCCTCATGCTGCGCGTCGCGCTGCGGGATATCTGTAGGCTGCGAAAGACACCCGATGACGGTCATATCCCACAGGGCGCAATGCGCTCCTCTTCACGCGTGGACCGTGTTTTTTCACTGCTTGATTTTGTTGATATGCCTCTCGCGCACTTCATTGGGATTGGTCGGGTCGTCCGGATCGTTCTTAAAGCCGCCCGGGCGCGAGACCGTGTCGGCCCTGCTCTCTTCCTCCGCTTGGCGCTCATCCTTTGACTTGCTCTTGTCAATTGCCTTGCCTTGGTCGACCGCGGGGCGCGGCGCCTCGGAAGTGGCTGTTGACAAAAGCGTATTGAGCAAGCGAAGTTCCTCGCCTTCGGTCCGAGATCCCGACGAGCGCCGTCTATCTCCCGCACCGTTCACGAAAGCAAGTGAAGCGTGCATATGCGCATCCTCTGGTTGGTTTCGTGCGGAAAGCTTGCGCGAAGCCGGGGCGCCAGGGAAAGGGCCGCGCGCCGATTTGCATGCAGGACAATTCTGACCGCAGAGCGTGGGCGGCTTGCCCGTGAGCCCCAAGGAGGCAGCGATGATCCGTGAGGTTCGGAATTTCAAGAGGCATTAGCGCCCGCTGGGAAATCACCGTGCTACCATGAGCACCGGGCCGCGGACAACCTCAAGGCCGCGGAGATTTCGCTTGAATTACCGTCCCTTAGGCAGCAGCAAGCTGCTCGTGTCCGAAATCGCTCTCGGCTCGTGGCTGAATGTGTCGGAAGGCGATGCCAAGGCGAAAGCGATTGCCTGCGTGCGCCGCGCGCTCGAGCGAGGAATTACCCTGATCGATACCGCCAATGTGTACGGCCGAGGCGTGGCAGAACGGGTGTTGGGCGAAGCGTTGTCGACCGTCCGACGCGACACCTACGTGCTGGCCACAAAGCTGTTTTTCCCCATGAGCAGCACGGACCGGGGGCTGTCTCGCGATCAGATTCACAAGCAGCTCGACGCATCGCTGCTTCGCCTTCGAGTCGACTATGTCGATTTGTACCAATGCCACCGCTACGACGCCGACACTCCCCTCGAGGAGACCATGGCTGCATTGAGCGAGGTGGTGCGCGCGGGCAAGGTACGCTACATCGGATTTTCGGAATGGCCGGTCGATCGGGTCGAGGCCGCGCTTGCCATTCCCGGTGTTGAAAAGTTTGTCTCCAGCCAACCGCAATACTCGCTCCTGCATCGGGGCCCCGAGCTGGCGCTGCTGCCGTTATGCGCGAAAAACGGCATATCGCAGATCGTTTGGTCACCGCTGGCGCAGGGTATCCTTACGGGCAAATACCAGCCGGGAGGCAAACTGCCGCGTGATAGCCGCGCCGCGAATGATGCAATCAACGGCTTTTTCAATCAGACATGGCTCCAGCCAACCGTACTGCAGGCCGTTCAATTGCTGCGGCCGATTGCCGCGGAAGCGGGACTTACGCTCACACAGTTTGCCCTGGCTTGGGTGCTACGGCAGCCGAATTTGGCAGCGGCAATCATCGGCGCTTCGCGACCCGAGCAGATCGACGAGAATGCGGCGGCCTCGGGGCGTCAGGTACCCGTCGAATTGTTTGATCGGGCGGAGACGATCATGGCCCAAAGCGCAGGCTGATCAGGCGATTTGCAGTATCCTAGCGGGATTGCCGCTTCTGAGGATACCCATGCTATCTCGACGAATTTTTTTGCAGGGCGCTGCCGCCGCGCCTCTGGCCGCCGGAACCACGTTCGCCCTCGATGCGTCTGCGCCGAAGTCAAAGTCACTGACCGGCGGCGCGAAGCCGATCTCCGCGGAAGAGCGACGAGCGCGCATCGACAAGGCTCAGGCCCTCATGGCCCAACGCAAAGTTGCAGCGCTACTGGTCGAATCAGGCTCGAGTCTTGAATACTTCACCGGAATCCGCTGGCGCCGATCCGAGCGCACGACTCTGGCGATTATCCCCGCCTCTGGAGAGGTGCTCGTCGTGACCCCCGCCTTCGAGGAGCCTTCGGTTCGCGAGACCTTGCAGGTCGGCGGCGACGTCAGACCCTGGGACGAGCATGAGAATCCGTTTGAGAAAGCCGTTCAGGGGCTAGAAGGTCGCGGAATCAATTCCGGAGTGCTGGCCGCGGAGTCGACGATTCGATTCTTCATCGTGGCGGGCATCCGTCAGGCATCGAGTGCCTACGAAATCATTCCAGCGGATCCGATCGTACGGGCGTGCAGACTAATCAAGTCTCCGGCTGAATTGGCTTTGTTGCAAATGGCGAACAATGTGACCATTGAAGCGCTTCGCCAGGTTCACGCGCAGGTCACCGTAGGGATGAGCGGGCCCGAGATCGGGGCGCTCATGGACAAAGCGACCATCGCGCTCGGAGGTTCACCCGATTTCTCACTCGTGCTCCTCAATGAGGCTTCCGCCTATCCTCACGGCTCGGTGAAACCGCAAAAAATACGAGAGGGTTCGGTGGTTCTCATGGACTGCGGCTGCGCAGTCCACGGCTACGTATCTGATATCTCGAGAACGTGGGTGGTAGGCCAGGCCAATGCGCGGCAGCGCAAGGTGTGGAACACCGTCAAACGCGGCCAGGAGCTCGCCTTGGAAACGGCCAAAATCGATATTCCTGTCGGCACCGTCGACGACGCGGTCCGCAAGTATTATGAAAGCGAAGGCTGGGGCCCGGGCTACAAATTGCCCGGCCTTTCGCACCGCACGGGCCACGGCATCGGCGTAGACGGCCATGAACCTCCCTACCTCGTGCATGGCGACACCACGCCGCTGCAAGCAGGCATGTGCTTTTCGGACGAACCGGGAATCTACATACCCGGCGAATTCGGCATCCGCCTGGAGGACTGCTGGTACATGACTGCTTCCGGACCCAAGCTGTTCACTCCCTTGGCGAAATCTTTAGAACAACCGATCTGACTTAGGCTCCGAGCGATGATCGCGCTGTTGTCGTTGTGCGCCTGGCTCTATCTATTCTTCGCGCATGGCGAATTCTGGCGCTCGCGTCCGCAACTCTCGGCTGCAGTTCCACCAGAAATTCCAGACGTCGATATCATCGTACCGGCCCGCGACGAAGCCGAGACCATTCAAGCTGCCATGGGTTCGCTGCTGTCGCAAGACTACGCGGGCGTGTTCCGGGTCATTTTGGTCGATGATAATTCGACGGACGGCACCGCCTCGCTGGCCGGAGAGGCGCCCAACCTTCAGATCATTCGCTTGAACTCGAAGCCGTCGGACTGGTCGGGAAAGCTCTGGGCCCTGCACCAGGGCATTGCGGCGAGCCATTCCCCTATCGTGCTGCTGACCGATGCCGATATCGTGCATCAGCCCGCGCATCTGGCCTCGCTGGTGGCGAAGCTGCTGGATTCGCGGCTGGATATGGTCAGTGAAATGGTACGGCTCAATTGCACTAGCCTGGCGGAGCGCATGCTGGTCCCGGCGTTTGTGTATTTTTTCCAAATGCTGTACCCGTTCGCCCGGGTCAACGACCCACGCTCCGTGGTCGCCGCGGCTGCCGGGGGCACCGTCCTCGTGCGTCGCGACGCGCTGGCACGCATCGGCGGCATCGAGGCGATCAAGGAGGCCCTGATCGACGACGTGGCCCTGGCGAAGGCGGTTAAGCGCAGCGGTTCGATATTTCTGGGACATTCCCAACTCGCTGCTTCGATTCGGCGCTACGCGCGCGTGTCCGATATGTGGCACATGATTTCGCGGACCGCATTCACCCAGCTGCGCTATTCGACGCCGCTGCTGCTGCTGACGATTGCCGCGCTCAGCGCTGTATGGCTGGTACCGCCGTGGGAAGCAGTCTTTGGCCGCGGCTGGGCATTTGGTTGCGGCTTGGCTGCGTGCCTGTTGGCCGCGCTTAGCTACATCCCTACCCTGATGCGGTATCAGCGCAACATGCTGTGGGTTTTTACGCTGCCCCTGATTGCCGTGTTCTACATGGCCGCAACGACCGCCTCGGCCGTGAACTACTGGCGCGGCAAAGGTGCAAGCTGGAAGAATCGGGCCTATTCGCGCTAGCCGCGGGCAGCGCTCGCCGCTGCGGCCGGCAACGGCTTCAGTGCGTCGGCCTTGATCCCAAAGTCGTCAATGTTCACTTGATGCGGTACACAGTCGGTGCGATAGCTCAGCTCTCGCAGGCTGAAGTTCTTCGACAAAATGTCTTTCAGCTCATCAACGAGCTCGCAATCCCCATGGCTCATGAAATACGGGTGCGTCGGGCTCACGAGCACCGGCACCCAGCGAGCTTGCACGACATTGTCGCCCTTGGCGTCGGTGCTCGGCGAAAGAGAATAGAAATCGAGGTCGACTATGGCATTGTGGCCCGGAATGCTGCTTCCATGTGGACATCCTCGCGCGCTGACGGTCGCATCCTTGCGGGCGCCAAGGTGCAGCAGCAGCGCCCGAATGTTGTTTTCCAATCCGTCGCAACTGTAAAGGGCCGTTATCCCGTAGTAAGTAAAGTTGGCATGATGATGCTCCCAAATGCCGGTGACAGGCGGCTGATTGGCCGATGAATCGGCCGCGACTGTCACCACGGTTCCCGACATCGAGGCGGAAAACACGGCGATTGCGGCGAAGGTCGAAAATCGTTTGCTGCGTTGCATGGCACTGTCCTCACAATAACCGACCACAACTCGATCCCAAGTTACGGCATACCAATTTGTCTGCGCTACTGCAATAGACCTCGGGAAAAATCAGCGGTTCACCGCTCGACGCGGCTGGCTCACAACGGGCCGTGGAGCGGATGGGCGACCTTGAGCGCCTTGTTCGCATCGACGACGGTAATCGCGGTCATGTTGACCAGCCGCCGCACCGTGGCAGCCGGCGTGAGAATGTGGGCCGCTGCCGCGCAGCCGAGCAGAATCGGGCCTACTGAGACGTTCTGGCCGGCAGCCGACTTGAGCAAGTTATAGGCGATGCTGGCACTGTCAAGATTGGGGCATACGAGCAAATTTGCCGTGCCGTGCAATGTGCTGTGTTCGAGGATGGCGCGCCGTGCCGCCTCGTCGAGCGCGGCGTCGCCGTGCATTTCTCCATCCACCTCGAGCTCCGGCATTCTTGCCCGCAGCAGCGCCAGGGTGGCGCGCATCTTGATCGCCGAGGGAGCATTGCTGGATCCGAAATTCGAATGCGAGAGCAGAGCCACTTTTGGCACAAGACCGAAAGCCGATAGTTGATCCGCCGCGAGTTGCGTCAGCTCGGCCAGCTGTTCCGCCGTTGGATCGAGGTTTACGTGCGTATCAATCAAAAAGACCTGGCGCCCGGGCAGAATCAGTCCTGTCATCGCGCCGTACACGGTAGCGCCCGCGCGACGGCCAATCACCTGATCAATGTAGTGCAAGTGCCGCGCCGTGGTGCTGATGGTTCCGCAGATCATTCCGTCCGCTTCATGCTTTTTGAGGAGCATGGCGGCAATCAGCGTTGTGCGGCGGCGCATTTCGAGCCGGGCATATTGCGCGGTGACGCCATTGCGTGCCGTTAGCTCGTAGTACGCCTGCCAATATTCCCGAAAGCGTTCGTCTTGCTCAGGGTTGACGATCGTGACATCTTCGCCAACACGCAGCCGCAGCCCATGCCGTTTCAATGCGCGCTCAATGACCGCGGGACGGCCGACCAGAATGGGCGTGGCCAGCCTTTCGTCGACCACGATTTGCGCGGCCCGAAGCACGCGCTCATCCTCGCCTTCCGCGTAAACCACTCGGCTGCGCTCCAAGGCTACTTGGCGAGCCGCAGCGAAAATCGGCTGCATCAGCGTTCCGCTGTGATAGACAAATTGCAGCAGACGCTGACCGTAAGCCTCCAGGTCACCTATCGGCCGCGTCGCCACCCCGGATTCCATGGCGGCCTTCGCCACCGCAGGGGCGATTTTGACAATCAGCCGCGGATCGAAGGGCTTGGGAATCAAGTATTCAGGCCCGAAGGCCAGATCCTTGATGCCGCCATAGGCGGCCGCTACCACATCGCTTTGTTCCCGGCGCGCCAATTCCGCGATTGCGTGCACGGTCGCGATTTCCATTTGCCGCGTGATGGTCGTCGCGCCCACATCAAGCGCACCACGAAAGATGAACGGAAAACACAGCACATTGTTGACCTGATTCGGATAGTCGCTGCGGCCGGTGGCGATCACCGCGTCATCGCGCACGGCGCGGACCTCTTCCGGCAGAATCTCCGGCGTGGGATTTGCAAGCGCGAGGATCAGTGGCCTGGCGGCCATCGACCTCACCATGTCCTGCGTCAACACGCCGCCCGCGCTCAATCCCAAGAAGACATCCGTGCCGCCGATAATTTCCGCCAGCGTGCGCGCCGGGGTAGGCTGCGCGAAGCGCGCTTTTTCCGGGTCCATGAGTTCTTGCCTTCCCTCATAGACGACTCCGGCAAGATCGGTCAGCCAAACATTCTCGCGCGTAAGTCCCAAATCCAACAGCAAGTCGACGCATGCCAGAGCCGCCGCGCCGGCGCCGCTCACGACCATCTTGACGTGCGCAATATTCTTGCCGACAACTTGCAGTCCGTTGAGGCAGGCCGCACCCACGATAATGGCCGTGCCATGCTGATCGTCATGGAACACCGGGATTTTCAGGCGACGGCGCAGTTCGCGCTCGACGATGAAGCATTCCGGGGCCTTGATATCCTCCAAGTTGATCGCACCGAAGGTCGGCTCCAGCGCCGCAATGGTTTCGATCAACTTCTGCGGATCGCGCTGTTCGATCTCAATATCGAAAACATCAATGCCCGCGAACTTTTTGAACAATACGGCCTTGCCTTCCATCACAGGCTTGGCCGCCAATGGTCCAATGGCTCCGAGCCCCAGTACAGCCGTGCCGTTGCTGATCACCCCTACCAAATTGCCGCGTGCTGTAAAGCGAAACACATTGAGCGGATCTTCGACAATCGCCTCGCAGGCGGCGGCTACTCCCGGCGAATACGCGAGCGCCAAATCGCTTTGATTCAGCAACTGTTTGGTGGCGGTGATCGATAATTTCCCCGGCGTGGGGAACTCGTGATAGTCGAGCGCTTGCCGTTTGAGCGCTTCCCGGATTTCGTCTCTCTTCATATTTCGCGTAGCACGACACTCGTGGGTCGATGCTCAGTATAGCGCTAACGCGATCGCGACCCCACGGTAAGCGTGCTTTGCAATTCGCCGAACGCGCTCGTCGCTCCGATCAAACAACGTGACAACGCCAACGGCCGCGGGCTATTGATTCGGTTGCTCGCCCACCCGCCCGGCGGCGCGCGGTGGCGCCTGCGACAAATCATCACGCCGTGCGAGCGCCTCGTCGCCCTCCTCGAAGCACAACAGACGCAGGCAGTTGTTTTGCGGGCCAAACCCGACGCCGCTGCGCACGAGGTCACGCATTCGCGGCAGCTGAGCACGCGAACGCGGCGAACTGTTCGGGCAAAGATAATCGACGATGGCGGCGCCGGTAAGCGTCACGGTTTCGTCCGGCGCAAACGGCGAGGCCGTCCATCTCGCCGGTTCAAGGGCAGCAATCAACGCTGCTGCGCCCATCACCTGTGCGATCGAATTCCAGCCGCCGACCTCAAAGGATATTTCGTCGGATGCGATTCCCCACATGGCCGACTCTGCTTTCGCCAGCAATTCAAATATCCGCGTGGCGTGCCCGCGAACACCCGGTTTGACGTCGGCCGCGATCAACCGCTCGCGCACTGACTCCCACGAAGCGCGTTCTTGTGAAAACGCGAACGGTATGTAACCGAAATATTTATCAAAGGGTTCGATGTCAAATCGATGACCGCTAACTTCGTAGTCGGCATGCGCGACCAGTGAACAGGCCACCGGATACGGTGCGTCCAAGGCATCGATGGCCGCGATGACACGCGGTTCGAATTGCGGGAAGGCATCGAGCACCGCCGCAATGAACATGTCGCCCGTCAGCCCACCGCCAAATTTGAGGTGCAGATCCAACGTGGCGCCCCATTTGACTGTTTGGCGCAGACTAGTCAAAGAAAGGGCTGGCGGCAATAGCGCCTGAATTCCTACTTGCGTGTAGGAATAATCCTACGAGCGCGTCCATGTGCCAGTGCAATACCCGTCAAAGCGGCCAATACTGCGGCCAGACCCGCCGCGTGGTAGGGCGATTTGCGAAGCTCGGCTGCTAGATCGCAAGCCAGCAACTTCACGAGGCGCATGCCGATGACGAAATTGGCGCTGTTCTTCAGAAGCCGCGCCAGGTCCATCGCCGCTCCTGGGAGCCTAAGGGCGCTGCGCTTGCGCTGCCCGGGAAATCGGATGAATCTCGACCACCTTGGCCGGCTGGGGCGAACGCGCGGAGGTTACGGGACTGTTCTCATTGGCCGCGCCGCGCGCGTCATCGAGATTGAAATAGTATTCAAGATGATGATGCGTGCGAACCAACAAAAAAAGACAACCGCGGGCGGCTAACTGTTTGAGCATGAGTAGGATATACCCGTCGGCTCTCATGCGAGTCTGTCGTCCATGCTGCTGTTTCGCTGTAGGATTGCTTGACGGCGCGAGGTGCCGCCCGCGCCGCCTTCTTGACGCAGAAACGCGAGCACCAACGTTTCAGCCTTGCGCGCGGAGGCGGCCGTGAGCTTCCCGTCTATTTTCTCGTGTATGCTACCGGATCGCCAGCTATCGAAAATGGCCGGGTTGATATAGGACTTGCGGCAGACCGCCGGGGTGTTGCGTAATTCGGCGGCGACTTGCTTGACGACTTCAGCAATCTTCTTTTTGAACGCCCTCTCGCTGGCAACCTCGGGAAGCGGCGTGCGCGCAAGCAGTGTGATCGCGTGCAGCGTGGCACCCCAGGTGCGAAAATCCTTCGCGGTAAAGTCGTTACCCATGGCTTCGCGAAGATAGTCGTTGACCAGACCCGAATCGATGGGGCAGCGCTGTCCGTCGTCGTTGATATATTGGAACAAGTGCTGTCCCGGGATCTCTTGACAGCGGCGCACGATCTTCGCGATGCGTTTATCATCGATGAGAATTTCATGCGGCACTCCGCCCTTGCCGCGGAAGTTCAGCACCGCCCGTCCGTCGCGAATAAACGTGACATGGCGGTTGCGCAGGGTCGTGAGACCGAAGCTCTTGTTGTCGCGTGCGTACTCGGTATTGCCAACCCGGATGCGGGTCGCATCGAGCAGACTCACGACCACTGCGAGCACCTTCTCGCGCGGCAGACCCGGCAATGCCATGTCGCGCTTGAGAACCTGGCGCAGCTTCGAGAGCTGCTCACCGAATGCAACCATTCTCTCGAATTTCGCGCTGTCGCGAAGTTCGCGCCATTCCGTATGGTACCGATATTGTTTTCTCCCGCGCGCGTCTCGGCCGGTTGCCTGCAAATGCCCGCGGGGCTTCATCGTGATCCAGACGTCCCGATAAGCGGGCGGGATCGCGAGACTTGCGATGCGCTTCAGATCCTTTCCGGCGGCCAGTCGGCGATTTTCGGGCGTCACATAGCGAAAGCCTCTGCCCACGCGCAAGCGACGGATACCAGGCTCGGTATCCGACACGTAAACGAGACCTGCTTCAATGGCCATTTGCGCGGCTTCCGCCGCGCTACCACTGAGTTTGTCGGTCTCCTGTGCGGTTTTGAGCGTCATAGCGAATGGCTTTTAGCAGGTTCACCCTGCGCGAGACTATGGCGGAACGCCGACGGCGTGTAGGACTCAGCGTCTG
>Ga0207071_1127_pt1 | contig 13497 bp, 5 predicted proteins | sample Alteio_BWMinHeat_67_FD_153531 | JGI IMG/M metagenome (GOLD analysis project Ga0207071, IMG submission 153531) | Enriched cells from forest soil in Barre Woods Harvard Forest LTER site, Petersham, Massachusetts, United States -... | ecosystem: Environmental > Terrestrial > Soil > Temperate forest >...
TGAATTTTGCGACAATAGCATCCTGGTTTCCGATAAGGTTGGTTTGGTAGGCGCCGGAGGTAGCCACCATTGCAGAACTTTGCGAATAACCCGCGATAAATACATTGTTGTTATTGTCGGCCACAATGCCATTGCCATATCCTATGCCACAGCCACCATAATAGGTGCCATAAGCCAGGGCGCCGGCGGAAGTGAATTTTGAGATGAATATTCCGCCAGAACTGCAAATGCTTGACTGGTACGCACCCGAAGTGGCAATGCCGCTCGTGCTTTCCGAATTGCCGGTTATATAAATGTTATTATGTGTATCCGCTGCAATACCATAACTTAAATCAAAGTTACTGCCACCATAATAGGTTCCCCAACCGAGAGTGCCTGACGAACTGAATTTAGCAATAAAAACATCAATGGTGCCGCTATAGCTTGTCTTGTAGGCGCCGGAGGTGGCTATGCCATTGGTGCTGCCGGTAGAGCCGGTTATATACACATTGTTGTTCGCATCGGTGCAAATGCCTTGTCCCACATCCTGATCGCTGCCACCGTAGTAGGTGGCCCAGCCCAGGGCGCCCGCCGAACTGAACTTCGCCACAAAGGCGTCATAAACGCCGCCGCTAAAACTTGTTTGGTAGGCGCCGGAGCTTGCTATGCCATTACTACTGCGTGTATAGCCGGTGATATATATATTATTATTAGCATCGGCGCAAATACCAAATCCCTCTTCAAACATGTCGCCGCCGTAGTAGGTGGCCCAGCCCAGGGAACCTGCCGATGTGAACTTCGCTACAAAGGCATCACCAGTGCCCGCATAGCTTGTCTGGTAGGCGCCGGAGCTGGCTATGCCGCTGCTGCTGTTGGTTTCGCCGGTTATATAAACATTGTTGTTCGCATCAGTGCAAATGCCATAGCCCACATCACCACTGCTGCCACCGTAGTAGGTGGCCCAGCCTAAGGCACCCGCCGAACTGAACTTCGCAACAAAAGCATTGATGCTACCGCCAAAGCTTGTCTGGTAAGCACCGAAAGTGGCTATGCCGCTGTTGCTGCTGGTATATCCGGTTATATACACATTATTGTTCGCATCAATGGAAATGCCCTCTCCTAATTCATTGCCGCTGTCGCCGTAGTAGGTGGCCCAGCTTAGTGAGCCTGTTGAACTAAACTTCGCCACAAAGGCATCATAATTGCCGCCAATACTTGTCTGGTAGGCGCCGCTACTGGCAATATTACCCGTACTTGCGGTTCGGCCGGTAACATAAACATTATTATTGTTATCCATGACAATTCCCGAACACTGCTCCTTTCCACCGCCAAAATAGGTTCCCCAGGCTAAGGAGGGGTCAATAACCAATGTTTTGTTTTTGTTGTAGTTGCCAACAGCAAAGGTCATTTGCGAACCATGCCGGATGACATTTGATGAAATTGCTAATTGTTGATTGTTATTTGTTAATTGCTGAAAAGTAACAGGTGCACTCTGATGCATCAATGATTTATTCTTTGCATCACGGCCTTCAAATGAAATCCCCCCGTTTTCCATTTCCTTCATTCCACCCAGTCCGTTCCATTGTATTTGAATATCGGCTACATTGCCGCCCGGGTGCACTACAAACGAATATTCCATGCCTGTTTTTTTGCCTTCAAGTATCATATCTATATTCGGATATACATTTTCATAAGTAATGGTTTTAAAGGTGTACACATTGGCAATCCCATGGTTTGCATCACCGGTGGTGTAGTAGTTTTCATAAAACTCCTGCTTGTCGGAAGCTGTAATTTTTGCGTTCAAGTTCGCATTCACCAATTCCATTTCGGCGCGTTCGCACGAAACCAGCGGGGGTTTTGAAACCTCAGAGGTTCTTAAAAACCTCTGAGGTTGAGCCGAACCAGTGGCTTCGGAAATTTTGTTTTCATTTTCAGATTCCGTTTTCGCAAATACAAAACTAATCATGCCGGGCTTGCAATATATGTTTACCCCGCCTTGCCTGCCGTAATATGGAATGTTGGCCAGTGGCTGATGGTTTTCGTCCATCAATTGTCCCTTGTTTTCACGGAAAGATAAATCCTTACCGCTTAAATTCTTTTGCATTTCAAGGCTAACCTGGCTATTGCCCGGCCCGGCCTTTACATTTCCGGCCATGCCGAAGTTTACAATTGCGAGGGCGTAAATGCAGAACCTGGCTGCCGATGCCCTCATTTTTTCTGTGTTTAAATACTGTTTCATCTTAATACTTTTAATTGTTAAAAAATTTAATTATCAGTTCAAAATTATGGCTTGAAAAAGGCGGATTTTCTGAACTTTGCCCAACAATGGAATTACCTTGCCCAAACCATTATTTTGCATGGACTAACCTAAAACCAAAAAAAGCCGTATCTTGCGCAAAAATGCAAACAGTGAAAATAACTTGCATAATAGTAGATGACGACAGCGCTTATTGCAGGCTTATTGCGGCGTATGCCGGCAGCCACGAACAATTGGACGTGAGAGGTAAATTCACTGAACCGGGAAAGGCGAAGGAATACCTTTTAAAGGAAGCTGTTGATATGATTTTTCTTGATATGGAAATGCCTGAACTAAATGGTATTTCGCTTATCAGGTCCTTGCCGGCGCCGCCTTTAGTGATTTTTATTACCTCACACCCCGATTATGCCATTGAAAGCTATGAACTGAACGCCATAGACTATTTGCTGAAACCGGTGAGTGAAGAAAGGTTTATTATGGCTGCGGATAAGGCGATTCAAAGGATTGAAATAACCAACAAACTGCTTGAAGCAGAAAAATCAACCGAAAATTTCGAAAGCGGCGATGATTATTTTGTAATAAGAACAGATAATAAGTTTGTAAAAATAAAATATGCCGACATCTTATATGTAGAGGCTATGGCCGACATGATAAAAATACACACTCAAACCAAAAATTATGTCCCGCTGGTTAACCTTAAATTCCTCGAACAATCACTTCCTCCCGGCAATTTTATCAGGACCCATCGTGCATTTATTGTAAATTCGGCATACATAACTTCTCTCGATGCTTATGAAGTTCAGCTTGGCGCCGCTTCTGTTCCACTTGGGCAAGCATATAAGGACGCGGTAATTGAAAGAGTGGTTGGGAAGCGGCTGGTGAGGAAGTAAGAATTTGGGTGAACAACTGAACATTTGAACAATCGAACACTTGAACAAATGAATAATAAAAGATAAAATTAACCCGTTGGCATTATTACAAAAAAAGTGGAGCCTTCATTTTGAACGCTTTCAGCCCTGAATTGGGCGTTGCATTTTTCGAGCAGTTCGTTGCATAAGGCAAGCCCTAATCCTGTTCCAGGTTCCTTATTGGTTCCCTGCCGGGATTGAATACCACCCAGTTGAAAAAGTTTTGGCAGGTCATCAACGCTCATTCCTATTCCATTATCCTGCACCGTTAATATTGTTCCATCACTGTTTTTTTTCGCGTCTATTTCAATTTTTCCACCTGGCTTACTGAATTTAATGGCGTTACTGGTTAAATTCCTTAATACAAGCCTCATTACATTTCTATCGGAGTAGCAAACAACATCATCTTCTGCTTTTGAAATTAAACTTATATTTTTCTGTTTTGCCATATTTTTGAAAAGGGCAATGTTTTCGTCAATGATATTTTTAAGGTTTACATTGGCTACCGATATTCTTGATTCTTTTATCTGGCTGTAGCTCCATTCCAGTAAATTATCCAAAAGGTTTAATGTAGATTGCATGGAGGAATCAAGGCTTCCGGTTACTTCATTAAATTCTTCCTGAGATACTTTTTCCCTTCTCAGTATCTTCAAACTTGCATCCAGTGTCATCATCGGGCTCCGGAGGTCGTGAGAAATGATGGAAAAGAGTTTATCTTTAACCGCACCCAACTGTTCCGATTTTTCTTTTTCGATTGCTATAAGTTTTTTCGACCTGCGTTCTTCTCTGAATCTGCCAAAAAGCAAAACGGAAGCAAGCAATAAAAGTATTCCTCCTGCAATAAACGTATTCCGCTGGAAAACATCACTTTTAATTTCGAGGCGGGTAATTTCATCTTTTTTAGCCTGTGTTGCCTTTGTTATCGCGTCCTTATTATCAAAATCGAACTGCATCTGCTTTCGGACAATTTCCTTCTGTTTATCTACGTTCAGAATACTATCTCTCAGGATAATATATTGTTTATAAGCTTCGAAGGCGCTATCAGGCTTGTTGATTTTAGAATATATATCCGAAATATTTAAAAATGCATCTCTTTGCATGTTTAATGATCCGATTTCTTTACTTTCATTTAAACCATTCTTCAGATAATTGAGAGCAAGTTTGTATTGCCTCGTTTTTTCATAAATATTTCCAATATTGCACAGGTCATTAGCCTCGTTAGCTTTATTGCCAATATCATGCGATATGTTTAGTGATTGCAAACCATACTCAAAGGCTTTAGGATAGTTGTTTTGGAGGAGGTAAATTGAACTCATATTGCCCAGGATAGTCTCTTCTCCGTTCTTGTTTTGCATCAGTTTATATATTTCTAAAGCAGTAATATCATTTTCCAACGCAATATTATAGTCTGTTAAATTTGAATATATAATAGCGATATTTCCCAGAACCTTAGCTTCGCCATCCTTATCCTTTATTTCACGGTATATTTTCAGGGCTTCTTCATTAATCTCTAACGCTTTTTTTTGTTCCTTCAATTCCTGATAAACTATAGCTATATTCCCGAGGGTATATGCCTCGCCTGCTTTCTGTCCGGTTTCGCGGCTTATTCTTATGGCATATACAACAAAAACCAATGCGGCAGGTACTCCGATACAGGCGCCATTCATTCAACAATCAATCTGAAAATAAATACGATACCCAACAGCAATAGCCTGCAGTTAACCTGGACACCCTACAAAGGGTGGGGCAATAACCTTACAAGATATGAAATATTCAGGCAGGGTGCAAGCGGCGTGTTTTTATGTATAAAACCCGATTTTAGTCCGTCAGATACAGCTTTGGTTGATTCCAACCTTTGCGACAGTACTTATATATATTATGTTGAAGGCATCGACAGCGCAATGAACTATGTTTCGTCAAGCAACCTGGATACCGCACATCCGTTGTACCCGCCGGCAACAGGGCCAAAACTAAGAGTAGCGACTGTAGCCGGAGAAAAAATAATTCATATATTCTGGAACAAGTCAAACTTGCCAGGCATAAAATATTACATCATTGATAAATGGACTCAGAAAACAGGATGGATAATTAACTACCTTACCGACACAGACAGGTCCTATAACGACACAAACGTGAACCCCAATGCCGATTTATATAAATACAGGCTCCGGTCCGTGGACAGGTGCGGCGTGGTAAGCCCCTACGGCAATACGGCACAGAATATTATTTTATCGGGTGCAGTTAAAAATGACAGAAGGTATTTTAACTGGACAAAATATGCTGTTTGGACCGCCGGTATAAAGAATTATGTTATACAGATAAAAATGCCCGATTCGGGCAAATGGCAAACCATATCGCCAACATTCGACAGCGCCACCGGTACCTGGAACAACGATTCCATATACATGAACATTGATACTTTTACCTGCTTCCGTGTATTAGCGCTGGAAGATACAACCGCAACCGCTAAAGATACAAGTGCATCCAATACCGTATGCGTGTTGCTCGCTTCGCGGATATGGGTTCCGAATGCCTTTACACCCGATAACGACAGCCTGAACGATGTTTTCAAATTGGTTTCCGTTTCCTTGTATAACATGATAGTGAATAACCAGGTTGTGTTCGATTTCCAGGTTTATAACCGTTGGGGGACAAAAGTCTTTGAGACAAATGATTACAGCAAAGGGTGGGACGGCACATTCAACGGCAAAAAATGCACTCCAGATGAGTATTTCTGGGTAGTGGACGCCCACGGCCTCGATGGTGCGCATATATACCAAAGTGGTACAGTAACTATGCTGCGATAAGGAAATGCAGGAATGCACCTGCCTGCCGGGAAGGCCGGGATTTCAGATTGATTTGAGAGTCATACCTTTGCAGCCACATTGTAATTTTATTATTCCAAAAGCAATTGTAATTTGTTGTTTTGCAGTATTTGCTTGCCTTGTTTCAAATGCGCAAATTAATTCATTGCCAATTGATTATTTGCGAATTGAAGACCTCACAATAGATAACGGCCTATCTCAGGGCTTGGTTTCAGGCATCACGCAGGACCATTATGGTTATCTTTGGCTGACAACGCTTAACGGACTGAATAAATATGACGGTTATAAGTTTACCATTTACCGTCATAATGCCGATGATTCTACATCACTTGCCGAAAATTATGTTTCCTGTGTAAAGGAAGATTCCAAAGGCCGTTTGTGGGTTGGCACCTCTTCGCAGGGACTGGAACTTTTTGACGGGGACGCGGAAACGTTTATTCATTTCCGGCACGACCCTAAAAATCCCAACTCTGTTCCAAACAGCAGAATTGATAAAATCCTGGAGGACCCAAGCGGGGCAATCTGGATTTATAATACTTATTCATGGAATTCAGTTTGCAGAATAAAACTTAATGAAAATGAAAATGGCAAAATAAAATATGCAGGTAAATCTTATAATGTGCAAATCGAAAACGGGGCTGATATTCTTGAGAATAAATTTAAAATAAAAGGCAGCCCTCAGAAAATTGATTTTTATTCAGCAAAAGGAAATAATATATGGCTTGTGCAAGGCGAATTTGCATACATATTAGACAAGGAAGTATTTGAAACTAATAAAAAAGTAACAAGTATATTGTTGAATCCTGAAACTATTGGTGATTATACCGCTTATTTAAATTATTCAAAAATAAAAAATGACAGTGTTTACAATCAGGAAAAGTATTTAAGATTGGTTTTCGATACGCTTAATAATAAAACTTATGCTGTAAAAAGCAGCGGGGAAATATTAGAAATAAGTGGTTTGGACTTTAATTGTCCGGTTGTACGGACATTAAACAAAATTCCGGGAAAAAATGAAGTATTTTACGCTGTCGCGGATAAGGAGGGCGCAATATGGATGTTTGCAGATAAAGGAACTTTTCGTTATAACCCGGTTCAATATAAAATATGGCTGGTAAAAAATACAGTTTTTGAAGAGAATACCGATATTCAAAAATACATGTCGCCAAATAATTTTCCTTATGTGGACAGAAGCGGAATAATTTGGGTAAGTACCGGAGGATACGGGGCATATAAAATTTTTCCGGAATCGGATAAATTCAACCCCAATCAGAACATAAACAATAACCGCCTCAGCATAACTTCCATTTATGAAGATAATAAAAATCAAATTCTGGTTTCAAGCATAGGCTGGCAGTCGCCTTTGCTATTCGATAGAAATACAAAAGAATACAGAAGTTCTTTTTTTAGTGATAAAATTCTGCAATTTTTAAAAAATGGAAAACAGTATTACGGGCAAATCGTGCAGGATAAAAAAGGAATCTATTGGCTGGCCCTGGAAAATGGTTATCTGGCAGGTTATAATAAAGAAAAGGAAACCATTCAAATATTCGATGTAAAAAAATACGGTACTATAAATGGAATAGGCCCTTTTTATTTTGATGGCGGCAATAAAATATGGTTTGGAAACGGGACTGTTTATAATTTTAATGCGTTAACATGCTTTAATACTGACAGCCAGAAAGTTGTTGGAAGTTATCTGATTCCTGGCCAGGCAGTTAAAAAGACAGATGCGGTATATGCCTTCATTTCGGAAATTTCAGAGGCAAAGGATGGGATTTTATGGTTAGGAACGATGGCCGGTATTTACAGTTTTAATACCCGTTCCAGCACATGGAAGCAATTTAAAAACATTCCCGGAAAAGTTAATTCCTTAAGCAGCAATATGGTTTTTTCACTTTGTAAAAACCCAAAGGAACCTGAAAAATATATTTGGGCCGGGACAAATAATGCCGGCTTGAATAAGATGAATATGCAAACAGGTGAATGTACAAGGTTCGGCCTCAAGGATGGGTTGCCGGATGAAGTAATATATGGAATACTCAACGATGATTCGGGAAATCTTTGGCTAAGTACCAATAAAGGACTTTCGTGTTTCGACCCTGTTCATGTAAAGTTTAAAAATTATGTAAAGGAAGACGGGTTGCAGGGCAATGAATTTAACCGCAATGCGTATGTAAAAGCAAAGAATGGCGATTTGTTCTTTGGGGGAGTAAATGGAATGAATTTTTTTCGGCCCGGTGAAATAATTGGCGATAAGACACAACCTCAAATTACGTTTACCGATTTTAAGGTATTAAACAATCATGTCTCTTATAAAGAAATAGGTTCTCCCCTTAGGCATCCAATTGCTACAGGTGATACCATAGTATTGAAGTGGAACCAGAATATCCTGTCATTCGAATTTGCCGCGCTTGATTTTACCAACTCAGCACGGAATTTATACAAATACATGCTTGAAGGCTTTGACAAACATTGGGTGGATGCCGGCGACAGGCGGGAGGCTACTTATACAAATCTTGGTCCGGGTGAATATACATTTAAAGTGCTGGGCTCCAATAGCGATGGAGTTTGGTGTACGAGGCCAGCCATTGTAAAAATAATAATCAACCCTCCCTGGTGGCTTACATGGTGGGCGAAAATGTTATATGCCATGCTTGGCATAAGCGGTATTTTGCTATTTATACAAATCAGAACAAGAAACCTTAAAAAACGAACTTTGGAACTTGAAGAAAAAGTAAAAACTAGAACTCTTGAACTCGAAGAATCAAATGCGGTTAAAGATAAACTTTTCTCAATTGTTTCCCACGATTTAAAAAGCCCTCTGAATGCCATAGATGCTACCATTCAATTACTTCAGGGCGAAAATATATCACCTGAGCAGCAAAAGAAGTTTCTTGGCTACCTCAATTCTTCCGTCAGCAACACCCTCAATATGCTTAATAATCTGCTAACCTGGTCGGTTAGCCAGATTCGTGGCGCAAAACTTCATTTTTCCAGAGTCAATTTAAAAGAAACGGCTGATGAAATAATAGCAATATATAAAGAACCGGCATCGCAAAAATCAATAAAAGTTATTAGTGAAATCCCTGAAAAAACTTATGTTTATGCCGACCCGGATGTAGTAAAGCTCATTTTCCGAAACTTGCTGAATAATGCCATCAAATTCAGTTACCAGAATGGTGAAATTGTTATTTCCAAGATGGAAAATGAAAAAATGACGGGTTTTTCAGTAAAGGACAACGGTATGGGAATATCCAGGGAAAAGCTGGCAAACACATTCGATTTGGATAATGGCGAAAAAGTGCAAAGCGGCACAGCATCTGAAAAGGGAACAGGAATTGGATTACATCTTTGCCACGAGCTGATTTTGAAATCGGGCGGAACTATAGAAGTGGAGAGTGCGGAGGGAAAGGGTTCTGAATTCCGGGTAATGTTTAAAAAAGAGAACATTTGAATAACGAGCCCTCTCAAAAAACCCAAATCGTACCCCTTGTTGGTGTTTTCACCAACAAGAGATGACCTCCAGAGGCTGCAAATGTGTGTGCTTGTTGGTGAAAACACCAACAAGGGTATGCTTTCTGTGTTATTGAGGCTTTTTTGAGTAGGCTCAATAAATTAACATTTGAACATTGAATTAAGAAGAGAAAATTACTTATTAAGAAAAATAATTCGTAATTCATCTTTTATCTTTTATCTTTTTATCAGCCTGTTCCCAACCACTCTTTCCAGAACTGCTTCCTTGTAGGAATCGCCGAGGGGCAAAGTTTTGGAACCAACCTGTAAAGTATCAGTGCCTATAGTTGCAATATGTTCCGCATTAACAAGATACGACCTGTGGGTGCGGACAAAAAATGTTGTGGGGAGTGATTTTTCAATGTTTTTAAGGTTTACAAGGGCTATATACTGGTTGCCTTCAATATAAATCTTTACAAAATTTTCAAAAGCTTCTATATACAATACATCCTTGTATTTTATCTTTACATATTCCCCCTCGGTACGGATAACAAAATAGTCTTTTTCCGTTTGCAGAATATCTATGAGTTTTGTGATTGTTTCGGCTTTTCTTATAGTTTCAATCCTGTTTAAAGCTTTATCTACAGCAGCCAGAAACCTTTCTTTCCTCAAAGGTTTTAATATATAATCCACCGCTCCCACTTCATAGCTTTCCAGGGCAAAATCGTCATGCGAACTAATGAATATAACATAAGGCGCGTCTTTCAGGCTTCTAACAAAATCCAGCCCGGTTTTTTCACCCGGCATACGTATATCCATGAACAATAATTCAATGTTTTCATCATTCAGGTGTTCAATCGCCTCTTTTTGGGTTGAATAAGCGCCCTTTAGCGTAAGGCTATCATTGGCAGCAATATAAGTCGCAATCAGGTCGCGGTAAACCGGCTCATCGTCTATAATAATGCAGTCAACTTTCATGTCTGTATTTTAAAGGTGCAAATTATGTAAAATTATGAAATTTCCCAAACAATTTAGCCTCGCCCCAACAATTTAACCATTTAAAATCGCCTGTTCGTAAACTTTTTTAGCGGTTTCATGTACATTTAATTTTCGCATAACATTGACTCCATACTTTTGCGGCACATTCATAAATAACAAATAATTAAAATTTAACAAATGAAAAAGACAATTTTACAGACGCTGCTAAGTGCAGCCACAATTTTTTCGGTTTGTTCCGCTATATATGCAGGGACAGGGAATAGCAATGCAACGCCAACATTATCAAACTTTAACAGTGGACTCAACGACAAGGAACTGAGTTTCCGCGAAAACAAAGGGCAGCTAAAAGACCAAAACAACCAATCAATGGCAAACACACCATTTTATGGTAAACAGGGTGGCGCAACGGTTTATTGCAAACCGGGAATGCTCAGTTTCGTTTTTAGTAAAACTGAAAACGAAAACAAAGTTTCAGAGGCAACGGGTGTAGAGACGCGATTTATCGCGTCTAAAGCGCAAGACGCGATGAATCGCGTCTCTACAACCACCTACCAGCGGGCAGATTTTGAATTGGTAAATGCAAACCTCAATGCTGTCATTTCAGCCACTGACCAGCAGGAATATTACGAAAACTACTACACCACTGGCGATGCAAACAAAGGCATTACCAATGTACACACTTACAAAACTATTACCTACAGCAACGTTTATCCGAATATAGACATGGTGCTGGAAGGCAAAACACAAGGCATGGAGTATTCTTTTGTTGTACGGCCTGGCGGCAATGTGGCAGACATACAAATACAATGGAACGGGTTGGCAAATATTAAACAACTAAAAAACGGGGGGATATCATTTGAAGGAGCAGTAGCTGGCAATAAAACGCTAATGCAGGAAACTGCTCCTTTCACTTATCAGCAATCGACAAAGAACGCTTCAGAAAGCGTGATGGCCAATCAACAATCACCAATCTTTTCATCAATAGTACGTCATGGTTCCACCATGTCATTCGCAGTTGGCAAATACGACAAAACCCAAACTTTAGTCATTGACCCGACATTAAACTGGGCAACATATTATGGTGGAGCAAGTAACGATGATGCATTTGCAATAGCCACCGATGCATCAAATAATGTTTATATTACCGGATATACCGGAAGTAATTCCGGCATTGCCACAACAGGCACTTACAAAACAAGTTATTCTGGCGGAAGTAGCTATGGCGATGCTTTTATAGCAAAATTTACTTCATCTGGCAGTCGTTTATGGGCTACTTACTATGGCGGGGCCAGCGATGATGTAGGAACAGGTATAGCTGTTGACGCAAATAAAAATGTTTTCATTACCGGATATACCGGAAGCAATTCAGGTATTGCCACTTCTGGAAGTTACCAGACAAGTTATGCCGGTGGCAGTAGTTATGGCGATGCTTTTGTTGCAAAGTTTAACTCATCGGGCGGCCTTACATGGGGAACATATTATGGTGGCAGCAGCGATGAAGTAGCCGGCGGGATAACCTGTGATGCAAGCAATAATGTCTTTATTACCGGATATACGACAAGCACATCCGGTATTGCTACTTCCGGAGTTTTTCAAACAAGCTTTACAGGTAGCATAAATGCCTTTCTTGCTAAATTTAATTCATCCGGTTCCCTGGCGTGGGGAACATATTACGGCGTAAGCGCGGAATATGGAATTGGAATAACACATGATGGCAATAGCAATATTTACATTACGGGGTTAACTGCCAGCGGCTCAGGGCTTGCAACTTCTGGCGCATACCAAACAGCCAACGCCGGATACTATGACGGATTTATTGCTAAATTCGATTCTGCCGCAAATATTAAGTGGAGCACTTATTTTGGGGGATCCGGTTATGAACAATGTGAATCAGTTGCCGCAGATGCAAATAATGATATATATATAACCGGATGGTCGGCAAGCACAAGCAATGTTGCAACTTCAGGCGCTTATCAGACAAGCCTTATTGGTACACAGGATGCCTTCATTGCCAAATTTACATCGTCAGGTTCTTTGTCCTGGGCTACATATTACGGCGTAGGTAGCGAGTATGGCCTTAGCATAGCTCTTGACGCCAGTAAAAATGTGTATATTACAGGACGAACCAATAGCCCCACAGGCTTGGCTACTTCTGGGGCTTACCAAACAGCGCAAATCGGTACTGATGATACTTACCTTGCTGAATTTAATTCATCGGGAACTACCTTGAAATATGGAACGTACTATGGCGGAGGAAGCGAATGGGGCCAGGGCATTGCAGTTGATGGTAATAATGTTGCATATATTACCGGGTTTACAGGTAGCAATGCCAACATAGCCACATCAGGCGCTTACCAGACCAGCGAAGCAGGGGGTTATGATGCATTTATCGCAAGATTCGGCCCGCCGGTTGCCGCATCAACTCTATCCATAAGCTTTTCCGGTGCATCATTTGCCGCAGGCAGCAATTATCTTGCTACCATAACAGCCAACCCGTCTCAGCAGCGCAATAATGTATTTTCAGTGGTGATGTCGGATGCTAATGGCAGTTTTGCCTCTCATAATGTAATCAGGACAGTTCCTTATTATACTTCATGCGCAATACATTGCGTGATACCTGTCTATACGCCTAACGGAACTCATTACCGTTTTAAAGTCTTCGGTTCGCACCCTTTAGATTCCAGCGCCGACAACGGAACAGATATAACAATAATGAATGCAACAACTGTATCGCCGGTTAAATGCGGCAAAACGTATTCAATGAGCGACTCAATCAGTTGCATACCTACTTTTGGGACCAGTTTTTATAAATGGAGGCTTGTAAATGCAAGCAACAGCGCCGACGTGCATTTTTATACTTCTACAAATACTGAAGCAGTACTTAAAAATTTCAGTTCCGCTTTATCTTACGGAACTACATATAATGCCAGCCTCCGCTTAGGCAAAGTAGTAGGCAGTAAAACTTTATGGGGAAGCTGGGGCGATAGCAGTTGCACCATAAGTACTATGTCGCTTAGCGGCCTTGTTTCCACAAAACTTGTTGTAAACCAATGCAATAAAACAATGGGAGGCA
>Ga0207071_1128_pt1 | contig 13473 bp, 10 predicted proteins | sample Alteio_BWMinHeat_67_FD_153531 | JGI IMG/M metagenome (GOLD analysis project Ga0207071, IMG submission 153531) | Enriched cells from forest soil in Barre Woods Harvard Forest LTER site, Petersham, Massachusetts, United States -... | ecosystem: Environmental > Terrestrial > Soil > Temperate forest >...
GGCGCAGGATTACCAGGTATACCCTTAGCTCTTAAACACCCTGAAAAAGAATTCACCCTTTTGGATAGTAATAGCAAAAAAACCCGCTTTCTCACCCAAGTTAAGCACGAGCTGCAGATAAAAAATATCAACATCATCCACTCCCGCGTGGAAGATTTTCATCCAGACAAAAATTTTGATAGCATCCTCTCTCGCGCTTTTAGTTCACTTGAGGTAATGTTGCAGACAACACAACATTTATTAGCGGCGGGCGGCCAGTTTTTAGCCATGAAAGGGATTTATCCCGAAGAAGAACTCAAAGCTATACCAGAAACATTTAAAGTCACAGCGGTACATACGCTAACGATTCAAGGACTTGATGCCAAACGCTGTCTAGTGTGCATAGAAAGGAGTTAATGTGGGAAAGATCATTGCAATCGCAAACCAAAAAGGCGGCGTAGGTAAGACAACAACGAGTATCAATCTCGCCGCAGCATTAGCAATGATGAAACGCAAAATCATGTTAATCGATTTAGATCCGCAAGGTAACGCGACTGTCGGCAGCGGCATTACAAAAAATACTTTTACTTACGCAACCCAACATGTTTTATTGAAAGAAATTTCTATTCAACAAGCCTTACAAAAAACCCAAGGCGGTTTTGATTTATTACCAACTAATCCAGAATTGATTATTGCCGAAGTGCAATTAATGCAAGAAACGCAGCAACGTGAATCCAGGCTCAAAGAAATTTTAAATACGATGATAGATCAATACGATTACATCTTAATTGATTGCCCGCCTGCGTTAAACATTTTAACGTTTAATGCTTTAGTTGCAGCGGATTCTATTTTAATTCCAATTCAATGCGAGTATTTTGCTTTAGAAGGTTTAAGCAGTTTGCTGCAAACCATAGAACAAATTCAAACAAGTATTAATCCGCGTTTACACATTGAAGGTTTGTTGCGCACCATGTATGATGGTCGTAATCGTTTAGCGTTAGATGTATCCTCTCAGCTTACCCAACATTTCCCCGGCCGCATTTACCGCACCGTCATTCCTCGTAACGTACGTTTAGCCGAAGCGCCGAGTCACGGATTGTCTGTCATCCAATACGATGAAAAATCCCAAGGCGCTGTTGCTTATCTAACTTTAGCGGGCGAAATGTTACGTCGTGAGGATTCTGTAGAGTCAATACAAAAACAAGAATACGCTGCTGGTAATTAATAAATAATTCACTTTTGTAAAAAAATTGCGACCTCATAAAAGTTATTTGGAATTGAGATAACCTCAGGCCGAAGGCCTTATGAATCGACTCGAATTTTCGAGTGAACTGGTTAAAAAGAACGTGATAATCCGCGTTAATGGTCCCCTCTCCCGCCGCCATAACGGTAAAAAATACGATACATATCCAGCGGGAGAGGGAAAATCAATGGCCACGAAAAACAGCTTGGCCGTGGTTTGCCCTCACCCCAGCCCTCTCCCGCTGTGAAGTTCGTTTTATTTTTCATTACCCATGGCGGGAGAGGGAGATCTTGCTGCACAGCTTTTGGCAGTAAAAATATGTAGCTTCATCTGGCCTATGGCTTAGGAAAAATTATCTTTTTAAAACTACTACCCTGCTCCTCTTTCGCTAAAAGATTTTTCCTTAATTCCAAGGTGTGTTGCAATATTTTATGTGTCATTACTAGCACACATAGCACAAATGGATTAGTCCACACTTCATGGTAGGGTGGAGGTGGAGCAAGTTTTTTTTCTTTATAGTGATCAACGATCAAATCGAGTATGCGGTTATTTAAGCATAAAAATAATTCCACCGGATGCTGATTTTTAAGCTGCTGTATGCGTTTTTGAAAAAGCTTGGCTTCTGTTGCGTATTCTGCCTTAGAGTTTTTTAAATAGTAATCTAATAAACTCACACATTTATCAAAAATATCTTTCTTTGCATCACTTTCAATTTTTCCCCATTCTGTAATATAATGTTTTGCTTTAGCATTAAAATCTGCATCATTAAAACAAGAGGTAAACTTTTCAAGGAGCGCTCCTTCAAAAGATAGTTTGTTAGAGTATCGCAAATCGAATAATTGTGTATTCAATCCAAGCAATCGGCAAGTTAAAGGAATTAGTCTGGATCTACCTAGTAGCGCAGGTGTATAGATATCAGGGGGCATAATATTTCTTATCACACAAAATCGAAATACTTCATAATTATCCTTGCTTGCAGCAATTGCTCCGATTTCGTTAAATGGTCTTACTCTCGGAATCGGATCCATTTTTAAATCATCAATACAATATGCTAAAGCGCTGGCTCTACCCATTGCAGAGATGTATTTAACTATAGTGAGATCGTCATCGAGATCTCTTGTGTTATGCAAATCAAGCTTAAGTTGATCTTTGGCATAATTTAATTTAGAGATTGTTTCAAATGGACCTTTTGCTGCATTAGATAGGAAAGATCTTTTATTTTGGGTTGTTTCTAGAGGAGCACATTTGAATTCTTTGATGTAAGTTTTTATGAGATCAATAGAGCAATTGAAGCCAAGCCAAGGCCATGTGGTAGCCATGTTATACCCAAGGGTTTTTCCGCAATAACGCATCATTTCTATTTGTCCACTATAAATAGCATTCATAATTAATTTGTTTCTATATGAATTATTCCATTTTGCTTTAAATTTTCCTACAAGCTTTCCTGAGGAAGAAGATAAACATAATTCCAGCATTTTAATGTTGCCACCCAATGCTGCAGCATCATCTATGTTAGCGCCATTTTTCGCCAAAGTTATGATGGAAAAATTCAATAAACCTTCATTAAAAAAACGAACAGCTTCTATAGCACCACCAAGTGCAGCTAGATGAAACAAGGGAAATTCATAGTTATCTTGCAATGTTTCAAAATTAAATTTCTTATTTTTTTGCAGATCGCGAAAAATAGCAACTTGATTATTGAATGCTAAATAATGAAGAGGACATAAACCCAAGTTGTCGATAGGTTCTCTTAAATTATCTTCATTATTTTTAACCCATCGAGTTATTCTATCATTATCATCACTTAATAGAATCAGCTGTATCTCACCTAATGTCCATATTTTAATAAGCGCTAATTTTCGATAACGTTCATATATTCTCTGGTAATCAATATGAGAACATTGCTGTTCAAATGCTTTTAAAACTTCATCGACTTCTTTCTGTTCTGCTTCAAGATCAGGTGGATAAGAATATCGCCAACGTTTTTCTTGCACGCCTTGCAAAATCGGTTCACGGAGTTTGTCTCTAAATTCTTTTTGACGACGTACAGTGATTAATGGTTCTTGCATTCTACGAGCAAAGAAACGACTTGTGGTTGCAACGCCCGCGGCTTCTTTGCGTGTTAAAAATCGTTCGACAAGTGTAGGCATATTTTTTATTGCAAGAAGCTTATAGAAAAAAGTATTAGGTTTCTGCGCTTCAGTTTGTTGGTGAAATAGATTTATCGCATCCTGTAATATTTTTGCAGCATTTTGATCTCTTAGATCCAAATTCCCTAGTGTTTTAATTAACGCTTCAGCGCTTGCTCTCTTTGCAGTAAGAGGAATCGCTACTTGACCAGTCATTTTATTATCAGCCGCGGCGGTTGAGGTGGTTGCAGTCGTTGCAGTTTGAGCAGTAGATTTTTTTGCGCTTCGTTCAGAAAGGTTTAAGTAACGCAATGCTTCTTCCATCGCGTCGTTTTTCAACTTTTGCAATGCTAATTGCGTTGGATCCAAAGGTGATTTTGTTGTTTTATCACCGTCTTTTTTAGATGATGCTGTCATGGCAGCCCTCGTTTTCATCATTATTTTATGACTATCAACAGTATACACTAAAATATAGCCTTATAACTAATTGAAAAATAATATAAATTTACGCTGCTGACTATTTCGACGCGCATGTCGGAATAGTCTTGACCAAATCGACACGCATGGTATAATGGTCAGCATGAAACGTCTTTATGATTCAGTCATCCGCGACCACTTTGATCGCAATGAACAAATGCTTTTTTTGTCAGGTCCTAGGCAAGTGGGGAAAACGACGCTTGCAAAAAATTGCAGTCAATTAACAGAACATTTTAGATATTTGAACTGGGATAAAACCCAAGATCGTGCGCTCATTCTTGCAGGTGCCCCATCTCTATTAAATGGATTGCCATTGAATGCCCTATTACCTAGAAAACCTATTATCGCATTTGATGAAATTCATAAATATAAAAATTGGCGGACCTTGTTAAAAGGTTTAATTGACGAATATAAAGGTCAATTAGATATATTAGTCACGGGCAGTGCGAAATTGAATGTTTTTCGCCGTGGTGGCGATAGTTTAATGGGGCGTTATTTTTATTATCGAGTACATCCTCTTTCGGTTGCTGAAATTAACAGAACAATTTTACCTGCAGCACCTATTTCCTCTCCGCAAAAAATTGATGAAGAGAGTTTTCAAGCTTTATTTGAATTCGGTGGCTTTCCAGAGCCTTTTATCAAGCAAGACAAAAAGTTTTATCAGCAATGGCAAAATTTGCGGCAAGAACAAATGTTGCGTGAAGATATTCGTGATTTGGCACATATCCAAGAATTGGCGCAATTGGAAATGCTTGCAATTTTTTTACAACAACAAGTAGGTCAATTAGTTGAATACAGTAGTCTAGCAAAAAAAATTCGCGTGTCAGATCAAACCATTCGGCGCTGGATGAATGTATTAGAATCTTTTTATTATTGTTTTACGATCAAGCCCTGGTCAGGCAATATCTCACGCTCTTTGATTAAGCAGCCAAAAGTTTATTTATGGGATTGGTCGCAAGTGCAAGACAAAAGCGCAAAAGTTGAAAATTTTGTAGCAAGTCATTTATTAAAAGCCGTACATTTTTGGACAGATATTGGTTTTGGTAAGTATGAATTATATTTTTTACGTGATAAAAATAAAAACGAAGTGGATTTTTTAATTACGCAAGATAAAAAACCATGGATAATGATTGAAGTAAAAAACAGCGGTAAGGAGCCCTTAAGTTCTGCTCTACACCATTTTCAATCTCAGCTTCATGTGCCACATGTTTTTCAGCTCGCATTTGATTTGCCTTATGTGGACATTGACAGCTTCTCTCTAAAAAAACCTATGATAGTCCCTGCAAAGACATTTTTATCACAATTAGTATAATAACCGAGGTTATAATAAATTATTTTTTTAAAACCACAGCACTACCCCGCTCTGCTTTTGCTAAAAGATTTTTTCGTAATTCTAGGGTATGCGCCAACACTTTGTCTACCATCAAGCGCACACACAAAGCAAATGGGTTCCAGTCTATATCCCCATTGTCTCGATGACTTTTGAGGGAATCTAGTATTCGATAATTTAAACATAAAAATAATTCCACTGGATGTTGACCTTTGAGTTGTTGCACACGTTTTTTTAAAAGTGCTGCGTCTTTTAGATATGGTTCTACCCAAATCGTCTTGGGTTGTTTTAGATAAGTATCTAACAGACTAATGCATTTGTCGAAAATATCTTTTTTTGTATCTATCTCTAGTTTTTTCCATTCCGTAATAATGTTTTGCGATGCTTCACCTATGTATCGGTTATCATCAAGAGGGCTCATAAACTTATCATAAGTATGGCCAACGGAATTCGGAGGTATTAAATGAGTGTATTGAGGATTTATTTGTGTGTTTATTTCGAATAATCGGCAGGTTAACAGAATTAGCATGTTTCCGCCTATTAATGCTGATGTATAGAGATCCTTATGTATTATGTTTCTTTGCATGCAGAATTGAACAGTTTCATAATTTATCTGTGCTGCCGCTATTACTCCTGTATCATTTTTTGAGTCTGCAACAGGGTTCATGTTTAATTTATCAATGCAGTGCGCCAGGGTTTTGGCTCGGCCGTATGCGGCAGCCATCTTGATGATTGTCACAGAGCCATCGGCAGATCCTTCTTTGTTTAAATCACACTTTAATACATCTTTAGCATAATCTAACATCGTGATGGCATTGAATGGATTGCAAACTGCAAGCAAAGGGAAAGAGAAATGTTTGTCGGGATTTTTTATCTTAAGATCACATTTGAATTCTTTGGTGCAAGCTTCTATAACTTCAGAAGAACAGTTGATGCTTAGATAATACCCGATAGTGGTCATATCATATTTTAATATTTCTCTACAGTAACGCATCATGTTGATTTTTCCGCTTATACAGGCATTCTGCATAATGTTTGATTTATATTGCTCATCCTGCTTTCTTGAAGATTTTACTAAGAACAAGCATTTTTCTAGGGTTTTAATATCCCCACCTGCTGCTGCAAAATGTTCTACACACAAATTATTTTTTGATAAACCTGTGATGGAGTTCGATAACCTTTCATTAAAAAAACACACTGCTTCTGTCGCTCCTCCCAACGCAGCTAGATGAAACAATGGATATCTATATTGATCATGTAACCACATAAATGGGAAATTTTTTTTATCACGTAATTCAGTAAGAATAGTCACTTGATTATTAAAGGCTAAATAATGCAGAGCACATAAACCAACATTGTCTATGGGCTCTCTTAAATTATCTTCATTGTTTCTGACCCAGCGTGTTATTCTAGCAGTATCATCGCTTAATAAAATTAATTGTGTTTCATTGAGTGTCCATATTCCTATTAATGCAAGTTTTTTAAAATGCCCATAAAGTTTTGGATAATTGATGTTGTGGCATTGTGATTCAAATGATTTTAAGATGTCATCGACTTCTTGTTGTTCTGCTTCTAAATCAGGCGGATAAGAATACCGCCAACGTTTTTCTTGTACACCTTGCAAAATAGGTTCACGAATTTTAACTCTAAACTCTGCTTGTGCTACTCTCTGCACTTCTTTTGCTTGACGTTCAGAAAAAAGACTGGTTTGTGCAAAGCGCGAAACGTCCGCGGTAGTTAAAAATTTCGCAATATGTGGAGAAATATTTCTGCCACCTTTTTCTGCAAGAAACTGATGCAGCTTTGAATCTCGCTGTGCTGGTGATGTGGTACGATAAAATCTATCAATAGCACTTTCTAATGATTTTTCGGCTTGTTCACTTTCTAGGTCAAGTGCGTTTAACGTTTCAATTAATATTTCGGCCCTTTTTCTTTTAACATGATTTTTATCAAGTGGAAGAAAACGCGATGCTTCTTCTACCATTTTGTTTTTTAGTTTTCTGAGCTCTTCCTGTTTAGTAAACGCTGATTTGGCTGCTTCCCCGCTGGGCTTTTTAGAAGAAGATGCTGTCATTGTAAGCCTCGTTTTTAATAATTAAATCATATAAATACAGTATACACCAAAACACAATGTTATAATTAATTGAAAAATAATATAAATTTCTACTCGTGATCATTCCGATGCCAAATTGACATGCATCATTAGCATTTTTGTGAGCCGATTACGCGACTTAATCGGCTCAAAATCTATGAAATTCTGAGCCGATTAGGATGTATTTCAATTGTAAAAAGGCTTGTTACGCAGGCAGACTTATAACAGAGGACAATTGTCGGAAATGTTTTAATCTAGCAGCATCTTTATCGAAAGTGACAGTATATTCACATTGATGACGATGATTTAAATAGCCAATATAGTTATCAGCAAAATCGGCACCATCATGTTTGTAACCACGTAAAGCCTGCCATAATATATCAGGATCATCGAAACAGAATTGGCGGGTTTTTAATATGCTTTCAATCGCAATTATGATATGTTCTCTAGCGTATTCATATGCTGTTTCCAGTACCCAAACCAATTCGCAAATGACAATACCATTAATAAAAAATAAACTCGCTTCATTTTCTATGAAATCCGTAGCCAATCGAGCTTGTTTGATATCATCTTGCAAAATATAGCGAACCAGTACGTTAGTATCAATCCCGTGCATGCTTTCCTCCACGTTTGGCAATGGCTTGTTTCATTTGCTGAATAGATATTTTCTTTTTAGGTTTTGGTAATAGGTTTTTTAAATGAGTGACGTCATCTATTAATGGAGTAACAAATACTTTTCCATGATTGTCTATTAAAAATTCCAATTTATCTCCTGTATGTATACCTAGATAAGTTCGAATATTTTGCGGGATGGTTGTTTGTCCCTTGCTGGTGAGAACAGAAGTTGCCATGATTGCTTCCTTACTGTATTGTATATTCCTTATTTTATAGTAAGGAATATTAGTTAGCAAGACTGAATTTTAAGTTTTTTAATAATTCGTGTTTAATGTTAATATAAGTGGGCGATGCTCAATACTAATGTAACCTTTTGAAAAATATCAGAGATATTTAAAAATGAATAACGACACTACTCACTTTGGCTATCAACAAATCGCAAGTCATGAGAAATCACAACGTGTGGCGGAAGTGTTTCGTTCGGTGGCAGGTAAGTATGATTTGATGAATGATTTGATGTCGTTGGGTCTGCATAGACTTTGGAAAAAAATAACGATTGCAGAAAGCGGTGTGCGTGCTGGGCATAGAGTGTTAGATATTGCAGGTGGTACGGGTGATTTAGCTTATGCGTTTTCAAAAAAAGTGGGCAAAGAGGGTTTGGTGGTATTAGCCGATATTAATGAGAAAATGCTGCAATACGGCAGAGATAAATTCATTGATAAAGGCATTCTGACAACCAATATTCAATATGCGCAAGCAGATGCGGAAAGTTTACCGTTTGCAGAAAATTATTTTGATTGTATTACAATCGCATTTGGATTGCGCAATGTAACGGACAAAGCCGTTGCTCTCCGATCTATGTATCGTGTGTTAAAACCTGGCGGAAAATTATTAATTCTAGAATTTTCAAAACCAGTCATTCCTATGCTGAATAAACTATATGATGCTTATTCATTTAACGTGATTCCCAAATTAGGTGCATGGATTACGCATGATCAAGATAGTTATCAATATTTAGTAGAATCGATTCGCATGCATCCAAACCAAATAACATTAAAAAATATGTTAGAAGATGCAGGTTTCGAAGATGTTAGTTATCGTAATTTAAGCGGCGGTATTGTGGCTTTGCATAAAGGATTTAAATACTAATGAAAGATTTTTTTTTAAAAATCATCGAAAAAAACATCAATCGTTATCTGACGCTAGATCCCTCATCACAAGAACGATTGCAGCCATTGAAAAATAAAATAGTGACGCTGGAGTTATTGGGAATAGGTTTAACATTCCAAATACTTTTTTCGATAGAGGGCGTGCATTTACAACCTGAAGACATATTAGTAGCGGATGCGCATATCAAAGGAACTCCGTTGCGATTATCATTAATGGCGCTCTCCTCGCATGAAAAGCGCCAAGCATTTTTTGCTGAAGATGTTATGATGCAAGGCGATCCAGAGGTTGCACAAAATGTTATGCGTTTATTTGATGAGATGGATATTGATTGGGAAGAGCATGCTTCACAATGGTTAGGTGATGTACCTGCAAATCATCTCGGGCGTATTTTTCACAAGATAAAATCATTTGCCAAAACAACGCAAACAACATTCACACAAAATGTAAATGAATATCTCCATGAAGAAATTCTACTCTGCCCTACTCGCGAAGAATTACAAGATTTCTTCACAAAAGTTGATGTGACACGCATGGATGTTGATAGAATAGCGGTGCGAATTAGGCAGCTCAAGGAAGGGTTATGAAATTTTTTACACGTTTTTATCGATTAACTTATATCAATCTAGTCTTGGTTCGTTATAATTTGGATGAGATTATTTTTGCATTGCCTTGGTTTTATCCTTTGCGATTTTTAAGTTATTTGAATCCATTTTATTGGATATTAAAAAATAAATTAACGCGAGCAGAACGTATTAGGCTTGCATTAGAAGCATTAGGTCCTATTTTTATTAAAGCCGGACAAATTCTTTCAACACGACGTGATATGTTGCCCGATGATATCGCAGAAGAATTAGCAAAGCTGCAAGATAGAGTCCCGCCGTTTAAAGGCATTGAAGCGCAAAAAATAATTGAGACTGCGCTCAAAGCAAAAATTACAGAAGTATTTTCCGAATTTACTTTGGATGCTCTGGCTTCTGCATCCATTGCTCAAGTGCATGCAGCGACTTTGATGGATGGTCGTGCTGTTGTTGTTAAAGTTTTGCGCCCGCATATCCATAAAATTATAGAGAGAGACTTGGATTTATTTAGTGTCTTGGCAGGATTGGCGGAGCGTTATTGGAGAAGAGCCAGGCAATTTAAACCTAAAGAAATTGTTGCTGAAATCAGGGACACGCTTTTAGATGAATTAGATTTGATGCGAGAAGGCGCCAATGCTTCGCAATTGCGTCGTAATTTTTTGCATTCTGACAAATTATATATTCCTGAGATATATTGGCATTACTGTCGCGCCAATATGTTAGTGATGGAACGTATCGAAGGTATTCCTATTTATAATATCGATGCGTTAAAAGAAGCTGGATTTGACATGAAGAATTTGTCAGAACGTGTTATCGAGATTTTTTTCACACAAGTATTTCGTGATAGTTTTTTTCATGCGGACATGCATCCAGGTAATATTTTTGTTGCACGAGAAAATCTACTGAATCCAAAATTAATCGCAGTCGATTTTGGTATTATGGGCTCACTAAGCGCGAATGATAAACGCTATCTTGCTGATAACTTGATGGCATTTTTTAAAAAAAATTATCAGCGCGTTGCTGAATTACATATAGCGTGTGGATGGTTATCTAAAGAAACACGAGTCGATCAATTTGAGGGAGCGATTCGTGCCGTATGCGAACCTATTTTTGAAAGACCGCAGCGAGAAATCTCATTTGGCCAATTGCTGTTGCGATTATTTCAAACGGCGAGACGTTTCAATATTAATATCCAGCCGCAATTAATTTTATTACAAAAAACTTTATTAAATGTCGAAGGCGTTGGCAGACAAATTTATCCCGATCTTGATTTATGGACAACCGCAGCGCCTTTTGTGGAGCGCTGGTTAAAACAGCAAGTAGGGTTTAAAGCGTTCTTTCGTCGTATGCGTGAAAATCTGCCTTATTGGTTAGAGAAGATGCCGGAGATTCCTGATCTAATCTATGCATTTTTGTCCAAAAATGAGTCATTGTGAGTAGAGCTAATGGTTAGAAAATCCTGTATAATTTGAGGAAAGACATATCATCTCCATGTGTTTTTAACGGGGATCTCTTTTTTAATTTGGAGATCCCCGCTAGAAGCATGCGGGGATGACGAGTGAAGGCCTCGCGGGGGCGGGGAACCATCGCGGGGCAGGCGGATTGTTTGGGTATTGAATCATAAAAGGCAGGGTGCCTATATGGGTGAAGTCACTTCTTCTATGCAGGAAGAGATTGGTCGAGAAGAGATGGCATTGCTACAGCAATACGCTGCAGCGACGTTTACTAATGTCATTAGCAGTCAGAATGATCTTGACCCTAAAGATAAAGTCATGGATGAAATGCTTCCCTGGTGCACAGAGCAGGGAAATATTGTTGTGTTAAAAAGTGCTACGATTCTCTCTTCTTCACCTACTTCAAGAACTGTGCAAAATTGTAAATCGTTAATGTTAAGTAAAGGCATACATCCCGGACAAGTTTTTGCGGCAACCAGTTCGCTCATCGATTTATTATTAGCGAGCGGTATGCAAGAAGAAGATAGTCGCAAACAAAAAGGTGAAACAACCAGCCAATTCAGCGATCAACAACGTCATTTGCGTGATTTAGTTTATGAAGCTGTCATGCAAGACATCAGTGATATTCATATTCAAGTTAGGCAAAATTATACAAAAATCCGTTTGCGCCAACATGGCGAACTACATTTATATGCAGAATGGTCTGAGAAACTAGGCCGCGAAATTGCATCCGTTGCATTCAACAAAGAAACAGACCACGCAACATCGCATTTTAATCCTATGATTCCACAAGATGCTTCCATGCCATTAAAAATGCATGGTAAAGATATTCGTTTACGTCTTGCCAGTGTGCCTGCGCATGGCGGTTTTGATATGGTAATGCGTATTTTGGCGACGGGTGAAGAAAAAACCAAGTCGTTAGAAGATTTAGGTTATACAAAGAAACAAATTGATATTATAAAAATGGCAGTCAAGCTACCATTTGGTGCGATCATTGTCGCAGGTCCCACGGGTTCTGGTAAAACCACAACGCTTGCAAGTTGTATGGAAATGGTAGAGCCAACGCAAAAATTATATTCTATCGAAGACCCAGTCGAAAAAGTGGTAGAAGAAGCCACACAAGTACCCGTCAATACCGAAAAAGAAGATCGTAGCTTCGCCAGCATGGGTCGCGCTGCATTGCGTATGGATCCTGATGTTATCATCTTAGGTGAAATGCGAGATGAAGATACTGCGCATGTGATGGTGCGCGCATCGATTACCGGTCACTTAGTATTAACAACATTACATACAAATCGTGCAACAGCGATAGTCACGCGATTAGTCGATATGGGTATCTCACCTGTTTTATTAAGTGATAGTAGTGTGCTGCGCTGTTTAATGTGCCAACGCTTAATTCCTAAAATATGTCAGGAATGTGCGTTACCGTTGAGAGATTCTCCTAAGCATTTAGCAGCGATTGCCGATTGGGAAGCAGTATTAGGTGCTGATATTATTAATAAAGCAAAAGCGCGCGGCCCGGGTTGTACCAAATGTCGTCGCACAGGCGTCAGCGGTCGTACTGTGATTGCTGAAGTGATTTGGGTCGATGAAGTAGGTCGAGAATTTATTCAAAAAGGCGACACACTAGGCTGGGAAAAATATTTGAAAGAAAATAACTGGGTTGATTTTCATGGCCGTGCCATAGAATTAATTTCAGAAGGTGTATGCGATCCTTTTGATGCGGAAAAAGTCGTAGGGCCTATTAATCTTTTAACGACTGCGAAAAGTTTTCGATATACTTAATAAAACTGTTTCATCGTGCTCGGTATGACGTTGCTTAGGAGAGCGCATCGTGATCAAAAGAATTAGCGAAGATTTTTTCAGTAATGCGCTGAGTAATACCATACATGCGCTAAAACGTTTTCAATTTGGTAATAAAGCACAATTGGCTTTTTTAGAAGATTTGTATTTATTAATTAATGATGGCATTCCCGCAAATCGTGCTATTGAAATGATGGCGCAAGTTGCGCAAGGTATTACGCGTGACGTTGCTTTATCGCTTTCGCAAAGCATTTCTGAAGGCCAACCTTTAGCAGAGGGTATGCGTGATTGGTTTGCACCTAATGTTGTTGAAATTGTCCGTGTTGGTGAAGAGGGTGGTGCGCTGGCGCAAACAATGAAATCGGCTATTAATACCATGACTCAACAGTCAGGTGCATTAGCTGCGTTATTAAATGCAGTTCTTTATCCTTTGGTTGTAATTACCATGGCCAGTATTATTATTGTTTATTTAAATAATTCTGTTTTCATTCAATTTCGTTTGATTAAACCAATAGAGCAATGGCCAGAAGCAGGGCAAACATTAGTGGCATTAGCGACTGTGATCTCTCATTGGTGGTGGTTGGTGATTGCAGTGATTGTTGT
>Ga0207071_1129_pt1 | contig 13424 bp, 11 predicted proteins | sample Alteio_BWMinHeat_67_FD_153531 | JGI IMG/M metagenome (GOLD analysis project Ga0207071, IMG submission 153531) | Enriched cells from forest soil in Barre Woods Harvard Forest LTER site, Petersham, Massachusetts, United States -... | ecosystem: Environmental > Terrestrial > Soil > Temperate forest >...
CCGTAAGCAGGAGATCCCTCGGTGTGAAAAGCACACCTCGGGATGACACAAGTATGCTGGATCCCGCGGACAAGCCGCGGGACGACGTCCTATTCGCAGAACAAGCCGCGGGACGACGTAGGGAATTTGCAACAACGCCTTTATTTTTTAGTTACCGCAGGTCCTTGTGTTTTATTATCCACAACAGTTGCAGAAACTGGGCTTTTAAATTTTTGCAACATATCCTGTAGAAACTTACCATGCTTACCTTTCTGGACTTGAGGATTTGCAAACACTATCTCTCTTAATGCCACCAACTGCTCTACATCTAAATGTTCAGTAGGATTCGTTGATTCTTTTTCTTTAGCTACTAATGCTTGCAACAGATGATCTATCTTCACTACATACTCTGGCTTACCTTTAAATTGATTTTGCAACCAGCTAGGGCTGACTTCGCTCAATAAAGCCTTTAAATCCGAGGAAAATACTTTAGGAAGATTAGCTAGATAAATGTATTGAATTTGATTATCAAGCACTTCCATTTCACTTAATCGTGTTGCAGCTGAAAGCTTTTTTCGGAATTCTTCAGTCAGATCCACCATAGGAAATTCATCATTTATTTTACTATCTAAAATTTCCCCTATTTTTTTACGGTAAGCTCTAAGCTGTTCATTTCTTTCTGCTGTAAATTCCACATAATCTTCCATGTTAGGAGATATTGGACATTTTAATTTTACTGCAAATTTGATTAATTTTTGTTTGAATACAGTTTTCACTTCCATCTCTAATGCTTTTATTTCACGCAGAGCATAAAGACTACTCTGCAAGGGATTATCATCATATACTTTTTCTTTTAATTGCTTATTCTCAGAAAAAAACCCAGGCTCGACATTAATAATAAAATTGTTAAGTTTTTCCCTAGATTCCCTGACAGTCATTTCATAACTTTTAATAATCTCTCTATAAAGTTGCTAATAATCAGCCAATGTATCTTTTGATTTAACCTCATCAAATTTTTTCACTAGTTCATTATAATTAGGCAAAAAACTACCAACGCTAACTCCTTTTTCATCTTTTTTATATAAAATAGCATCAATCGTCTCTCTGTAAAAAGATTTGATCCGTTCATTAATCAATGATTTTAAACGCTTAAATTCTTGATCTACACGATGAGTTTTCTCTGTTTTTTCATCGATGATTTCTTCTTCGACAGGAACTTCAACCGCCTGCAATAGATTGGCTTGGAATTCTTCTGGTTGCGTAATAGTTATTTTTGCATTTGGGTCATCAAAAAATACACTATGAAGAATGAAGCATGCCGGAAAATGGCTACCTAACTTACCGATAACATACATTCCCTCCATTACTTCTTGTGAACAATGAGAAATAATTATTTCAGGCCACTCTCCTTTTTTCACTTCCATTTTCATTTCATTAACTTGATCTTCTACTTCAGGAGGAAATAATCCTTTAATCAATGCAAAAATATCTTTTGGATTGCCTTTACGTGCAGACGATGGTAACAAAGAACGAACATTAGGCATTAATGATAGAAAGCTATTCACAAGAGAACTGCCTATGTTCGCCCGACTAAACGCAACTGCAAAAGCGGCGTCCTGCCAATCCACAACACTTCTAGGCCTACAATACTTATTGAGCGCAAGTAAAGCACGAACTTTTTTTGCAAAATCAGAATTGCCATCCGGAATGCTATCTTCTTTACTGTCTGGATCTACAACATCCAACTGCATCAAACGGTTGTTATCACGTACTGCATTTATAATCATATACTGAGATACTTGATTAATATCACAAGGTGTTATCTCTAAGTCTTCAATAAATTTTAGTTTTGTAATAAAATTAACAATCTGTTCTTGTTCTACATTTGAATTTACCATGATAACTTTCAATGAATGAATAGACGAAATATTATTTAAAAATGCAATTGTTTTTTCAAACACTGTATTGTGATCTTCACGAAGATATCCTGGAACTCTTATCACTAATGATGTTAGTGATTTACAACGAGAAAAAACTTCTAATACTTGCACTGACTCGCGATACGACGCATCAATATCGATACAGGAAAATTTAGAATCTGGATTATATTTTTCTTGCATTGTTGAAAGTGCTTTAAGATCATCTTCACTAGGACGACATCTTGCAATTTTTAATTGAGTTATCCATTGTGTACGGTTTGCCAATGGCAACAATCTAATAAAACTCTCTCCTAGTCCATAATGAAGAGAATGTAAAGTAAGCGTAGTTAACTGTTTGTTTGCATTTAACGCAGTAATATACTGATCATTAGTAGGAAAACGATATTGTTCTATATCATCCCGATCAGGAAATGTAATCTTCTCTTCTTTCGCTGTTAAATCTAATTCTCCTTGAGTGGCTCTACATGCACTCAAAAGGTATTCAGTGCGTATTTGATTCATAGCCTGACGATCATGTTTTGCCACCGCTGCTGAAAAACTCTTTTCAAACTCTGTTGTGGATGTTGCTGTTTTAGCATCTGTTGCAGGAGTGGATGCAGCAGTATCACCCTCTGCATTAGCAGTAGTATTTTTTTTAGAATCTGGATCGTTTTGTGGCAGCATGGGAAGCTCGTTTTGTGTGAGTAGTTATTGTATAAATTATACTATATTCGCTAGCATTGCGGCGAAACAAATGGTAATTCAATGAATTTTATTTGATTAATCAAATGATTATGTAGCACTATGCGTTTGACTCCGTCGTCCCGCGGATTAATCGCGAATAGGACGTCGTCCCGCGGCTTGTCCGCGGGATCCAGTGTGCGCTCGCGTCATCCCGAGCGTAGCGAGGGATCTCCCTGTAAGCAGGAGATCCCTCGGTGTGAAAAGCACACCTCGGGATGACAGGGAATTTGAAAACTAGAGAACCGCCGCCACGGGCGCATAAGAACGTCTATGCACCACAGATGCACCGAATTTTTTAAGAGCGGCAAAATGCGCTCGCGTAGGATAACCTTTGTGTTGCGCAAACCCATATTGTGGAAATTGTTGGTCCAATAAAATCATTTCACGATCACGACTGACTTTAGCAATAATAGAAGCTGCACTGATAGCAGGCTCCAAGGAATCGCCGCCGATAATGGCACGTGTTTCACAATGATCGAATGCAGGACAAAAATTACCATCGACTAAAATTAATTCTGGCGCAACAGTTAACGACGCCACTGCACGTTGCATAGCGAGTAAACTTGCTTGCAAAATATTCATGCGATCAATTTCTTCAACACTAGCAAAACCTACACCCCAAGCAAGCGCATGGATTTGAATTTGCTCGAATAATTGTTCGCGTTTCTTTTCAGTGAGTAATTTAGAATCAGCCAAACCCTTAATCTTAAATTTCGGGTTCAATATTACTGCGCCTGCATAAACAGGCCCTGCCAATGGTCCACGCCCTGCTTCGTCTACACCGGCGATGAGAAGTTTTTCCATGCTTCTTCCTTGTATAAGTACGCTAGATCTTACAGGATCTTTATTTATATAAAAGAGGGGCAACCAAAAAAGTATTCAGATAACTGCGATATCCCCAGGCCGTAGGCCTGACAGCTCTACTAGCCTAGGGCAAGTGCACGCTTTTCGTGCACACCGCCCTAGGTAAAGATGTTCCAAAAAAATGGTTTGCGCTGTAGGCGCATACCTTACATAAATGAGATGTAAATGTTAATAACAATGGCGCTTACAGCGCAAACATGAGTTATAGCACTCTTTACCTAGGGCGACGTGCACGAAAAGCGTGCACTTGCCCTAGGCTAGTAGAGCTGTCAGGCCTACGGCCTGAGAATATCGCAACTGTATTGATTCGACAACGCTACCACAAGAGAGAAGATGTTCGCTATAAAGACAATGCAATTATTTAGGACGCTTGACGTCGATAGGACTATGCACAGTAGAAGATGCAGCAGAACTGCTTGTACTTGCAGATGATGAAGTGACTGATTGACCCGACAAATGCGCAGCAGAAGCGGCGTCATGTTTTGATGCCGCATACTCGTTACAAATTTGCGTTAAAAAACTATCGCGATCTAAACAAAGCGCCACAAAACCTTGTTTCGTTAGCGCTCTCTCATAAAGAAAAGTTAAATATTTTTCTGCATTTTGCATCTCGCGCTCACCTAAAATAAATTTCTTGAACATATTATGTAAAAATCTTCCCTGTTTACCTTGTTGTATTTTTTGATTTGAAAATAATATTTTCCCTAATTGTATCAATTCATCTATATTTAATTTCTCAGTGATGTTTTTTGACTTTTGTTCTCGTGTTATCAATGCTGTTAGCATTGTTTCTATCTGCAAAATAACTTCTGATTTTCCATTAGATTGACATCGCATCCAGCTGGGATTCATTTCACTCAATAATGATTTCAAATCAGCAGTAAATATGCTGGGAAGCCCAGATTCTAGTATCGCCTTATGCTTGATAGGCAATTCAGATTTTATTCTGACTAAATCTTCTAACAACTCCATGTTACTAGCATTTTGCAAAATATCTTTTTGATCGGGAAAATAGAAACCTAGCAATTTATCATCTAAATAATTCGCAATCTCATAACGCAGTCTATTTTTGCGCACTTGGCACTGTTTAAGAATTTCCTCATGCCATTCTCGCAAATCTTGCAATGATTTGGCTGCACCAACCTCTAGACGAAGTTGCGCTGCATTTTCAAGCGATTTTGCATCACCTGCCAACAATTGTAGAACTTGCTTAGTATAACTCTGATGCACTTCTGCTCTGAATGCATCCATTGCACTGAGTGATTGCACATGACTCAATTTGTCTTGGAAACGAGAAGAATCATCGACAATCTTTGCTTCTTTAGTTAAAAAATGATTGATGATGTCATGATATTGCTTAAACACAGCTGTTTTTGCCATTCTCAAATCCAACAGTGATTTCGCTGATTGAATATCAGAAACTTTAAAATCACTGCCCAAGCGGGTATTGGCAAAATGTAATAATTTAGCTTTAAATTCATTTTTAATAGTTCCCTCTAATGATTCAAGCCACACCAAAGAAGAAGCCTTGGCCACTTCTTCTGATCTCTTACTATCTGCAAAAAAACCAGGCTCACTCGCCATGAAATCATTAAGCTTTGTTCGATACCCCTGCAAAGCTTTTTGGTGATGCTGATATAACTCTACGCTGAATATTTGAAGCTCCGTGTGCGACGAAATTTCATTTGACCTTCTGCCCCATTCCTCCCTATCAGGCAATAACCTGCCCTCATTATCCTCATACAAAATCGATTTGTTTCTATTTGAATAATGCATCGATACACCAAGTTGCACTTCAAAACGAAGACGTGCAAGCTTTCTCTCCATAAGATCAATTTCTTTCTTTTCGCCCCTCTTGGCTTTTTGATCTTCAGTAGATATAATCGTTGCGTGAAATTCTATTAAATTTTTGATAACAACAGTTTCTTTTGCTTCTTCAATAAAAATAACATGGGACTGAAAACTAAACTCAAGTGACTTTTGCAATGCTTTTATTCCCGCGATAATTTCCGGAGCACAATTCTCAATACGCATGATGGGTTCTTTGTCTTTTTCTCTCTCAACAACTTTTTTCATACTAGCAACTTGCTCTTTAACTTCAGGTGGAAACAACTCTTTAATGAATTTAAAAAGATAGTCTGGATCACCTTTTTTACTAGACGATGGCATAAGCGCACGAATATTAGACATTAACGGCATAAAACTTCCCACCAGTGCATTTTCTTTATTCGCACGCATAAATGCGATTGGAAAAGCGATCGATTGCCAATCTGTAATACTTCTAGGTCTATAGAGTTTATTGAGTTCTAATAAGGCGATAATTTTTTTCACAGTATTCGATTTACTATCTGGGATACTGCACTCTGGAGCAATCGGATCTACAAGTTTCAAGCTAGTTAATCTATCATTGCTCTGCAATGCGTTCTGAATCCACTGCAGATAATTGTGACTTCCCGAATCACAAGGCTTAACATGCAAGGTTTCGATAAATTTTAGTGTTGTAATTAGCCTTATAATCTTATCTAGTTGCACTGGTGAAAGTTTATCAACAATCACAATATTTAATGAATGAATCGATGGCATTTTATTTAAAAACTCAATTAATTTCGTATAAGTTTCAGGAGACATCCACCCATGCTTCGGAATATTTACCACTAGCGATGTTAATGATTTGCAATTAGAAAATATCTCCAATAATGACATAGACCCATGTCTATGTGGTTCAATATCAATGCATGTAAATTTAGAATCAGCGTTAATCTTTAGTTGCAGATTTGCAAGTGCAGCAAGATCTCTTGCATCAGGGTTTAAGCACCGCATTTTTAATGTAGTTAACCATTTAGCATGACCCATTAATGGCAGCAATTTGATAAAAGTGTTACCTAATTTCAAAAAATCTCCGCTTAAAGTCAGCGTATTCAGTTGCGGATTTTCATTTAATGCGGCGACATATTCTTTATTATCTGGAAAAGTATATTGTTTTTCATCATCATTAGTGGAAAAGCAAATATTGTCTTCTCTTTTTGTTAAATCTAATTCTCCTTGCATTGTTCTGCATGCATCTAAAAGATAAGCAGTGCGCAATTGATTATTGTATTGATAATCATAAGACTTACGGGATGCCGATAAAATCAAACTGTGTGCTGCTCGACCCTCTACCCACTCTGCTCCTCTCGCACTCATTTTTAATATCAAGTGCAATATATTTTCATTTTCCGCACGAATAGAAACCCGATAATAATCCGCCAGATAATCTAACGCTGACATTTTTGATTGATCGATCACATTCAAGTCTAATGCAGAGTTCTCTAAAAACTTATCCAAAAGCTTTACATGTTCAACATATGGATTAGAACTCACTGCTGTAGCAATGATTAAAAAAGCGGTTTTGCCATTTTCATTTTTTTCATTGATGTCAGCTGTTGATTGTTTATCTTCAAGTAAACTCTTTAATTCGCTAACATCACCATCTTTTGCTGCTTCTAAAAAACTGAAGTTGGGGCGGAGAAGCCTAACGTTTTTCACCACAGATGATCCCACATTATTTGATTGCAAATAAGCTAGCGAAGGTATAATTTCTTCAATATCTTCCACTGATAGTTCTTGGCCTGCTTGAATTCGGTATACGTTATTAACCTTGTGAATTTTTCTGCTGGGTAATGCTAGTATCACGACAAAGTGGTCATCGATGATCCCTGTAAGCGTACTCTGTTCATACATAGGCAAATCGACGTGAGATAAATCTTTTTGATTGAAGTGTGAAACAACCGCTCTAAAATAACTTTTTCTGCATTTCTGCTCTTCTATTGGATCATTTGACCATAATGAAAATGGTGAATATTTGTCGAAATAAAACGGATCTCTTAAAATGACCCGAACTTTATCTGTAGATACTGTAGAAGACTTCGTCGATACTGCAGTCGATGTCGTCGCAGTTGCGGCAGGGGTTTTATCATCGCTAGCATCAAGCTTTGGATCGCTTCTTTTCTTCATAGTCATCATCTCGTTTTGTGTGCTGCTAAATTATATTCCTATTATAACATAAGTTTTTTGCTAGCCTTCTGAAAGAGCTAAGCTGATGAATTTGCAGGATTTTTTAATTACCTGATTTTTTATACATACTCAGCCTATACATTATATGTAATACCTGCTATGATGGATCTCGATATCGCTTTTTAAAATATTAGGGGGAAAATACAGACAATACATTTTATGTATTATCTGCTATAATAACTATGAAGAAACAGAAAAAAGAGATTTCAGTTTTTAAAAAACTGGATGAAACAATCAAAATCTCTAATAAAAAAGGCAATGGCATTTTGAAATTTTCCGCTAGTGCGGATAGTAATGAAAAATTAACAAGATACAGTTTAACCTATGTTAACGCCAATATTTACAAAGACGATAATGGCCGAGTACTGGGATATGACAATCACCATGGACATCATCATCGCCATTATATGGGCCATGTAGAACCTGTGGATTTTATCAGTTTTACCGACATTTACAATAGATTTGAAATAGAATGGAGAGATATCCATGAGAAACATCAAAATCAAAAAAAATGAATCCAATTCCTTAAAAGTCAAAACAGGCTCTGTTAAAGAATTTTTCTCAACAGTAAGCTCTGTAATGCATGCAGCAGATAAAAATGAAGCCATTAAAACACAAATGAAAACGCTAAGCTTTGAAGACCCACTAGAAATGCTTCATTTTTTAAGTAAAGCTAAAATCAAACTCATTCACAGAATACGTCAACAACCCGATTCAATCAAAAATTTGGCCAAGGATACTCATAGAAAAACTTCCGCTGTTTTGCGTGACGTTTATGAACTTGAAAAAGTAGGTATTGTAAAAACACACAACACTATTAATCCTGGTCATGGCAGACGAAAAATTATCGAATTAACAGCTGCCAAATTAAAGCTAGAAGCTTCAATTTAATTAATTAATTGTCTTATTGCTTCCACTACTTTTTCGTTAGCATTACAACGCAACGTTTGGTGGATTTCTAGAAATTTATTTTTTAATCGCTCTGTTTTTTCAGGATGATTTAGATAATCGATTAATGCATGGGCTAAATTTTCTGGATTAGCGTTGCTTTGAATAAATTCGGGGACTAGTGGCTCTTTGGCTAATAAATTCGGTAAACTTATATAGGGTAATTTGATTAAACGTTTGGCGATTTGGAATCCGATGGCGGACATGCGGTAGGCAACAACCATAGGACGTTTAAATAATAATGTTTCTAACGTTGCGGTACCTGATGTCACTAATACTGCATCACTCGCGGCAAGCACTTCATGGGATTGCTTTGTAAAAAAATGAATCGGTAAATTTGGCGCTAATTGCTGGCAACGATTTTTAAATTCTTGTTCACGTTCTTTGTTTATCGCCGAAGTAATGAATTCGACGTTTTGTTTTTTTTGATAAACTAGCCATGCTGCACGAATAAAAACATCCGCAAGATATTTGATTTCATTACGACGACTACCTGGCAATAGTGCAATATAAATTTTTTCTGGATCTAGATTTAATTGCAGACGTGCGACGGATTTATCCGGTTGCAGCGGAACCATGTCTGCTAATGGATGGCCTACGTAACACACAGGCACACCGTGTTTTTGATAAAAATCAGCTTCGAAGGGGAAAAGCGTTAGCATTAAATCAACTGCTTTAGCAATTTTTATAATGCGTTTTTGTCGCCATGCCCATACTGAGGGGCTGACGTAATGAACAATAGGAATTTTTGTTTGTTTTTTTAATAATAATTCTAAACTTAAATTAAAATCAGGATAATCGATTCCTACAAACACATCGGGTTTGTTTTGCAAAAAATGATTCAGCAATGTGCGGCGGATATAAAGTAAATCTTTTAAATGAAATAAAGGTTCAATTAAACCCATTATGTTTAATCGATTGATATCAAATAAACTATTAAATCCTGCAGCACACATTTTGTCACCGCCGACGCCTGTGGCAGTAATGTCAGAGGATTTTTTTAATTGCGTTAATAATCCTGCACCGAGAATATCTCCGGAAGCTTCGCCTGCGACTATGGCAACCTTCAACGCACAATTCCGCGATTAGAACCATCGATGAAATCGATGAAGATCTGGACTTCTCCACAACTCAATGCAAGCTCGCCTAATTCGACCATCGCTTGTTTTAAGGTCAACCCTTTTCGATAAATAGTTTTATAGGCACGACGCAAATATAAAATCGTTTCTTCAGAAAATCCTCTACGTTTCATACCAACGGTATTCAAACCAAAAGGTTCTGCATAATAGCCTGCCACTTTGACATACGGCGGAATATCTTTATCTGCCATCGATCCCATGGATGCAAAACTATGCGCCCCCATACGACAGCCTTGTGACAAGCCTGCAAATCCGCTCAGAATAGCATAATCTTCTACTATCACATGACCCGCTAAAGAAGCATTGTTAGCAAAAATCGTATGATTACCAATAATGCAATCATGCGCAACATGCACATACGCCATTAATAAATTATCATTACCAATACGTGTTAACGATTTATCTTGTGCAGTACCGCGATTAATCGTGCAATTTTCGCGGATCACATTTCTATCGCCGATTTCAAGATAGGTTCTTTCACCATTGTATTTTTTGTCTTGTGGATCTTCACCGACGGAAGCAAATTGAAAAATTTTATTGTCTTTACCAATCTTAGTCAGCGCTTTAATAACAACATTAGGTCCAATCCAAGTGCCTTCACCAATTTCAACCTCAGGACCTATCCACGTCCACGGTCCAATTTCAACATTGGGCGCAATACGCGCACTCGAATCAATAATTGCAGATGGATGTATCACTCGTTATTCTCCTCGGGCACTCAATAACTCTGCGGAACAAGCTAGTTCATCGCCTACATAAGCAGAGCCCGCTAATTTCCAAATATCACGCTTAGCACGTATCACTTTAATTTCAAGACGCAATTGATCACCCGGTTCAACCACACGTCGAAAACGTGCGTTATCAATACCTGCAAATAAAAATAAAGTACCGTCTGCAGGTGATGTCTTCGTGGTTTTATACGCGAGCACACCTGCTGCTTGCGCCATCGATTCTAAAATCAATACACCCGGCATCACTGGACGATTGGGAAAATGCCCAACAAAATACGCTTCATTCATAGTGACATTTTTAATAGCTGTGATTGATTCACCTTCTTTGATTTCCAACACACGATCCACCAATAAAAAAGGATAACGATGTGGAAGATTTTTTAAAATTTCATTAATGTCCATTAGCTTTCCTTGTTTGCTTCTAATGCCTTCACTCTTTTTTCCAAACGATCTAGCCTATGCAATCGGGCAGAGTTTTTTCGCCATTCTAGATTCGTCATCAACCCACCTGCGCCGGAAGAATAAATACCCGGCTCTTGAATGGATTTTGAAACCACTGTCATGCCGGTAATGACTACATTATCAGCAATAGTCACATGGCCGCTGATGCCTGCGGCACCCGCTATCATACAATTTTTACCTATGGTTGCGCTACCTGCAATTCCTACACAGCCAGCAATAGCCGTGTTTTCACCAATGCGCACGTTATGACCAACTTGAATAAGATTATCAAGCTTGGCTCCTTTCTCGATGACGGTATCACCAATAGCACCACGGTCTATCGTGGTATTAGCACCCACATCAACATCATCTTCGATAATGACACGGCCTAGCTGCGGAATTTTGTGCCACACACCGCCGTGTTTTGCTAAACCAAACCCATCTGAACCAATCACAGCACCACTGGCAATCGTGACGCGTTTACCTAGTTTGACAGAATCGTAAAGAGTGACGTTAGCATGCAAAAAAGTATTCTCATCTATCTCTGACCAATCTCCAACCACACAACCCGAACCAATAACCACGCCTGCAGCTAAGCCAACACCTGAGCCTATGCTGCTATTTGCGCCTATAGACACTGAAGGATGGATTTTGCAATCTTTCCCTAAGATGACAGAAGGATGAATGCCAGCTGCTATGCTAGGTTTCCTTTGAAAAAAATGAGCGATCTTTGCAAAAATAAAATAAGGGTCACGTGCGATAATAGCATTGGTTGGGCATTCCTTGGCATCCTTGGCTGATAAAATGATTGCGGATGCTTTGGTAGTAGGTAGGTATTTTTTGTAAAGTGGGTTCACTAAAAAAGCTAGATCACCTGCACAAGCCTCTTGAATCGTTGCAATATTGTGAATTTTACAGTGGGGGTCGCCTTGGAGGGTGATATCTAGATTTTGTGTAAGCTCTGTAAGAGTAAACATGGGAGTACGTTGAGGCATGGGTTATAAAAATCTCAATTTTGTCGGTAGAACAAACTCGTCGTCCCGCGGCTTGTCCGCGGGATCCAGAAATTTAAAACACTGGATCCCGCGCATAAAGCGCGGGACGACGTATCAAAAAGGGACTACTGAGTACCTTCTTACTTATCAAACTCTTTTGCAACTTGCTTGGTCACATCAGATGCTTCAACTGCGTAAATCACAGCTTGGGAATCAAGAACCAATGTGTAATTACTCTTTTTAGCTAAACCAGAAATAATACCATTCAACTCGCTCAACACACCTTGCATGACTCGATTTTGTTCTTTGTTCAAGTCTTGTTGGAATGCTTGTGCTTGTTTAACGAAAGTTGCTTGATCGTCATTGATTTTCTTCTGCAAACTATCTCTGTCTTTTTGGTTCATGGTGCTTGCGTCTTTTTTAAATTTTTCAACTTCGTCTTGTAATGATTTCTGTTGAGCAATTAATTTTTCCTGACGGCCTTTGAATTGACTTTGCAATTTTTCGTTTAACGATTTGATTTTAGGGGATTGTTGCAAAACTTGTTGCACGTTGACGACCGCAATATTAGGCTGATTGTCTGCTGCATAAGCTACTTGCATTCCCATCGCAAGTATAATAGAACCCACTAACGCCAACACTTTCTTCATAACTTTCTCCCAATGTTTAATAATATGTCCTTTGGCCAGCTGTTACACAATACGCCCGCCTTCAAACTAGCAGTATAAATGCTGTTAAGCAGTATGTCACGCTGTAAAATTAACCAAAACTAGCCCCTATGGAAAAATCAAAATAACGAGGATGATCATCATAACGAGCATCAAAATGGTTCTTATAAACATGAAATGGTTTAGACAAACTGACATTAATTGCACCAAATGGACTCATCCAGTCTGCCTGCACACCTACAGCAGAACGCAATGGACCTGACGCACTACCGCCTATACTACGGTTATCATAAGTATTATAAACGTTACCAATATCTACAAATGCCGTGGTACGTAAGGTATCTGAAATATGATTGGGGAAAATAATACCGGCACTCGCGGTCAGCAGCATATTACCACCGATAGGATTACCTAAAGAATCTTTAGGACCCAGCGAGTTACCATCAAAACTGTGGATGGTTGTCATGCCTCCAGCATAATAGTTTTTGAAAAATGGAAAATAAGTGACATTGGGAAAAGCACCACCATAACCCAAATTACTTTTTGCAATAAAAATAAATCCATTATCCGTCAATGGATGCAACCACTTACCCGTATAACCAACGGTATAATATTTTAAAGATTGCGCTGCGACAGGAAAATAAAAACTGACACCTATACTATTCAACGCACCACTTGTTGGAAAAATCGCTTTATCAAGACTATCACGCGAAAAACCACCCATGAGAATTCCTTGCTGGAATAATCTGCCATGCTGCTGAATAAACGTAGTGACTTGTTGAGAAGGCGGCGTCAATATACTGCGTGTTCTATCTAATGTCAGCAAGGTATTTTCATAACCATAACCTAATTGTAACCGGTTAAATACGCCTTTCTCTTGCCCTAGCGGAATACTATAAAGCATAGAAGCATTATATTGATTCGTAGTAAAACTATCTGTCAC
>Ga0207071_1131_pt1 | contig 13345 bp, 13 predicted proteins | sample Alteio_BWMinHeat_67_FD_153531 | JGI IMG/M metagenome (GOLD analysis project Ga0207071, IMG submission 153531) | Enriched cells from forest soil in Barre Woods Harvard Forest LTER site, Petersham, Massachusetts, United States -... | ecosystem: Environmental > Terrestrial > Soil > Temperate forest >...
TTGTTGCAAGAAGAAAATTATAAGGCTTTCTTAGGTGTTCCTATTATTTATCATCGTCGTGTTTTTGGCGTGTTGATTGTGCAGCAGCGAACTGCGAATTGTTTTGATGAATCGACTGAAGCATTTCTTGTCACTTTAGCAGTGCAATTAGCACCAGTGATTGCATCAGCGGATGCCTCTGGCAAAATGGCTGTGTTACTAGAGAATCAACATTCCTATACTGAAGAAGCAAGATATGCAGGCATACCCGGTGCGCCAGGCATTGGCATAGGTACGGGTGTTGCGATTTATCCATTATTAGAATTAGATGCGGTTCCTGATCGTAAAATTGAAGATATTGATGCAGAAATTCATTTGTTAGAAATTGCATTTGCTGCGAGTCGTAAAGATGTGCGTTTATTAGCAGAACGCATCTCGCCTAATTTGCCCGTTGAAGAACGTTCATTGTTTGATGTTTATCAACGTATGTTAGATAGCGCAGATTTAGGTGCGGAAATGATTCATTTGATTCGTAAAGGCAACTGGGCGCCTGGTGCATTACGAGTCGTGATTCAATCTCATGTGAATCGCTTAGAAAATTCAGATAATATTTATTTGCGCGAGCGTGCGATTGATATTAAAGATTTAGGTTTGCGTATTTTATCTTATTTGCAAAATAACCCGCGGCATTTGCCGAATTATCCAGAAAAAACTATCTTAGTCGGCGAAGCACTCACTGCAGTGGATTTAGCAGAAGTGCCGGAAGGATGTCTTGTTGGTATGGTTTCTGTAAAAGGATCACGCAATTCACATGTTGCTATTTTGGCAAGAGCGATGGGTGTTCCGACCATCATGGGTGTTGAGAATCTTTCGGTACATGAATTGAATGCAAAAGAAATGATTATCGATGGTTATTACGGACAAATTTATGTTTCACCTATGCCCAAGTTACGCAAAAAATTTGAAAGATTGTTAACAGAAGAGCGTGAACTTAATGAATCATTAGAAGTATTGCGTGATCAACCAGCAGATACTGCAGATGGTAAACACGTTACTCTATTAGTGAATACAGGATTAGGTGCCGATGTAGGTTTAGCATTAGCGGCAGGTGCGGAAGGTGTAGGCTTGTATCGCACAGAAACTCCTTTTTTGATGCGTGATCGTTTTCCCTCGGGCGAAGAACAGCGCGTTATTTATCGGCAATTATTAGCTTCATTTGCACCGCGGCCAGTGACTATGCGCACTTTGGATGTAGGCGGTGATAAAGTACTTTCTTATTTTCCTGTGTTGGAAGAGAATCCATTTCTTGGTTGGCGTGGTTTGCGTATTTCGTTAGATCATCCTGAAATTTTTTTAGTGCAATTACGTGCGATGTTACGTGCGAGTGAAAAATATCATAATTTACGGATTATGTTGCCTATGGTGACGGATGTCAGCGAAGTGGATGAAGCGCTGCGTCTTTTCAAAAAAGCATGTCAAGAAGTGATGACAGAAGATGTGAATATTAAAATTCCAGCCATAGGCGTGATGATTGAAGTGCCTTCTGCTGTTTCAGCGGCCGGTGCAATTGCAAAACGTGTGGATTTTTTATCTGTAGGGAGTAATGATTTAACGCAATATATTTTAGCAGTCGATAGGAATAATGCGCGTGTGGCTAATTTATATGATGCATTGCATCCTGCTGTGTTGCGTGCATTGTTACAAGTGGTGGAAAGTGCGCACCAGGAAAATAAACCGGTGAGTATTTGTGGTGAAATTGCGGGTGATCCGTCGGCTGTACCTTTGTTGATTGCGATGGGATTTGATTCGTTGAGTATGAATGCATCGACTTTGATGCGTACGAAATGCGTTGTGCGGAAGTTAACGATGGATATTGCGAAAACATTATTACAAGAAGTATTGATGATGGAAAGTGCGGTGACGATTCGGTGTCATATGGAGTTGGCACTTAAAAAACTGGGGTTGGAACATATAATCAGAGTGGGGAAGAGATAATGCGTGTCATCCTGAGCCGCGTTTTTTGCGGTGAAGGATCTCCTGCTTACAGGGAGATCCCTCGCTGCGCTCGGGATGACACGCTCACTCAAAAGTATGGGGAGATTGTTGTGTTTAGTGTGTACTTAATCATAGGGATATTCGCAGGACTCATGTCGGGACTGTTTGGCATTGGCGGTGGTATCATAGTGATACCTGCGTTATCTGCAATTTTTTTATATCACGGATTGGTGCCGCATGAATCAATCATGCATATGGCGGTTGGGACATCGTTAGCTGTTTTAGTGATTACTTCGCTTTCTGCGATGTATGCTCACCATAAACACCAAGCAGTACGTTGGGATGTTGTGATAAACATGTTACCGGGTTTATGTATAGGTGCGACTTTGGGTGCTGTTGTTGCACATTTGTTGCCGTCGAATGGATTGCGCGAGATTTTTTCGGTGTTTTTAATTATCATGGGGATGCGTTTGATAATGCAGGCCAAACAAATAGAATCTTCTGGCAGCCTTCCTTCTAAACGTAGTATGACGATTGTTTCTGTGCTGATGGGTATTTTAGCCAGCATATTGGGCGTAGGGGGTGGTATAATCATGGTGCCTTATTTTTTGCACTGCGGTTTGCGTATGTTGGAGGCAACAGGGACTTCAATTGCATGTGGTTTAAGCATAGGTTTAGTGGCGTCGTTGAGTTTTATGGTGATAGGATTGTTAGCAAAAACACATATTCCATGGAGTACGGGGTATATTTATTGGCCGGCTTTTTTTGGAGTGGCGGCGGCAAGTGTGTTTTTAGCGCCTTTAGGTGCTCTGTTAGCACATAAATTGCCGGTGCGATTATTGAGACGGTTATTTGGGGTTTTTTTACTGGTGATAGCAATAGACATGATGGCGGTATAAGACATGATACTTTTTCCAGATGTGAATCCTGTAGCATTTCATATTGGTAGTTTAGCAGTGTATTGGTATGGCTTAATGTATCTTGCTGGATTTTTAGCGGGTTGGTTTGTATTGAATTGGCGTTTACGGCATTCGAGTTTTTGGAATTTTACGACGGAACAATTGGGAGATATTTTATTTTTTGCAGCACTGGGTGTGATTATTGGTGGTCGTTTAGGTTATATATTATTTTATGATTGGCATAATTTTATTGCTGATCCTATGCGTTTATTTCAAATTCGACAAGGGGGTATGTCATTTCATGGCGGCTTGTTAGGAGTATTGCTGGCTTTGTGGATTTGTGTACGCAGAATGAAAAAACCATTGGGGGATGTGTTAGATTTTCTGGTGCCAGCAGTGCCTTTGGGTCTTGCTTTAGGAAGAATTGGAAATTTTATTAATGGCGAATTGTGGGGGCGTGTGAGTGATGTGCCTTGGGCAATGGTTTTTCCTAAAGCGGGTGATATGCCTAGACATCCTTCGCAGTTGTATGAGTTTTTTTTGGAAGGGATTTGTTTGTTTATTGTGTTATGGATTTTTTCCATGCGGCCCAAACCGCGGTTAGCAGTATCGGGATTGTTTTTAATCGGATATGGAATTGCTCGATTCAGCGTAGAATTTTTTAGAGAACCGGATGTGCAAATTGGTTATGTGGCATTGGGTTGGATGACTAAGGGGCAATTATTATCACTACCAATGATTGTTGCAGGTATTATTATGATGGTTTGGGCTTATAGTAGAGGGGCAAAAACATGCAACAATATTTAGATTTTCTGCGATATATTCGTGAGCACGGTGTGCAAAAAGCAGATCGTACTGGCACGGGTACGCTAAGTGTGTTTGCTTATCAAATGCGTTTTGATTTGAGCCAGGGATTTCCTTTGTTAACGACTAAAAAATTATCGTTGCGTAGTATTATTCACGAACTATTATGGTTTTTACGAGGTGATACGAATATAAAATATTTGCATGATAATAAAGTTACGATTTGGGATGAATGGGCGGATGATCACGGAAATTTAGGGCCTGTTTATGGCAAACAATGGCGTGCTTGGGAAACGCGTGATGGTCATACGATTGATCAAATTAGTGAAGTGATAACACAAATTAAAAAAAATCCAGATTCTCGTCGTTTAATGGTCAGTGCTTGGAATGTGGGCGATATTGCGAAGATGGCATTGCCGCCTTGTCATTTATTATTTCAATTTTATGTGGCGAATAATAAATTATCTTGTCAATTATATATGCGTTCTGCGGATAGTTTCTTAGGAGTACCGTTTAATATTGCTTCTTATGCTTTGTTAACGCATATGATAGCGCAACAATGTGATTTAGAGGTGGGCGAGTTTATCTGGACAGGTGGTGATTGTCATATTTATTTGAACCATTTAGAACAAGTGGATTTACAATTAACGCGTACGCCGTTTACGCTGCCGCAATTACAGTTAAAAAAAGCAGCATCGATATTTGATTATACGTTTGATGATTTCGTAATTGTAAATTATCAAGCGCATCCGCATATTAAAGGTGAGGTGGCTGTTTAATGAGATTGTTATTTTTGGTTTTACTACTGATTTGTCAAAATGTGTGGGCCGCACCTTTCTCTTGTACGCCTATTAAAATGGTCGTGCAGAATAAGATTTTGCTTTTGTCGAATGATAATCTAGCAACTGCGAAGATTTATTTTGTGAAAAATACTTCCGCGCGCAGCTTATGGATAGATCATCCTGTGGCACATCCTTCCGCTAGCGCTGGTTGGGCTTCTTATTTGCGTTCAGGTAATTGGTCGGCAATTGTTTTGGATCGAAAAAGTTTCTCTATCAGTTGTGTGGCTATCCAACCTGGCAAAGCAGATGCATTGGATTGTGCAGAAATGCTGTCTGTTTGTGTTCCGCAGAATATGGCGGTGAAATCGCTACGTAAGGGAACCTATTGGTTGGTAGAAGATCAGCCATGGGCGGCTTTTTGGGCGGCGTTACAAAAGCGAATTTAAAAATTCTCAAAGAGTGATTGTTGCATAAATAAATTATTTGAATAGTTACAACATTCTCAGGCCTACGGCCTGGGAACATTGCACAGCATAAATAATTTATTTATGCAACAAAGTCTTGAAAAAGGGGGATTTATCAATTTACCCGCAATCTTCATTCCTATAATCTTGTGTCAAATTATCCATCTCTGCTCTCTGTTGTTGCGCCACAGAGGAATTTGAAGTCGTACCATTGAAGAAAATCATCCGTCGGTTAATTTCTTTGCAGAATGCTTTTTGCGTATCGTTTTGATTTTTATTGTGGGAGGCGCAGGACACAAGCAACACACTTAGACAAATAGTCCCAATAATCAGTTTTCTCATGCTCCGTGCTCCTAAGACAGGTTGTCACGACTTTACCTGAAAATAAAAACACTTGCAAATGATCAAGTACGTACGTATAATATACATATAACGTACGTCAAGCAGGTGTCGCCATGTCAATCACCGTCACAGAGTTACGCACCAACCTCTATAAAATTGTGGATCAAGTGATTGCAACAGGAGTGCCCGTGGAAATAGAACGTAAAGGAGTAAAAGTGAAGTTAATTGCTGAAAAAAAGAAAAATAAACTGAGTAATTTAATTAGGCGTCCAGATTGCATTATCGGTGATCCGGAGGATATCGTGCATATGGATTGGTCCGAGGAGTGGAATGAAGATCTATGATTTATTTAGATACACATGTGCTTGTTTGGTTGTATTCGGGTTTTGTGGAAAAATTTAGCGAACATGCGCGGCAACTGATGGATAAAAATGCGTTGATGATTTCACCAATGGCTCAACTGGAGTTAACTTATTTACATGAGACCAAGCGTATTCAGTATTCCGCTGAAGCGATTATTCATGATCTACAATCGCGTATCGGTTTGGATATTTGTGAGTTAGGTTTTGAGGATATTGTTAAAAAAGCTCATTCTTTGAGCTGGACACGTGATCCTTTTGATCGTTTGATTGTTGCACAAGCAATGGTGAATGCTGCTCGGTTAATTACAAAAGATCAAACCATTCGCAAACACTACCGCTTTGCTGTGTGGTAAGCACTTATTTATGATACACTGCTTCTTTAATAAAAACACTGGTGAATGATCCATGGAAAAACGTCTTAAAAAAGACAAATACAAAGAACGGGAAGAACAAAAATACGAAAATCCTATCCCTAGCCGCGAATTCATTTTAGAGCACTTAGCCGAACGTGGGAAACCTGCTAATTATAAACAATTAGTGACTGAATTGGACTTGCATGGGGGTGACGAAAAAGAAGCCTTACGCCGACGTCTTTTAGCCATGGTGCGGGATGGTCAGTTATTGCAAAATCGTCGCGGTGCTTTCGGGTTGATCGATAAAATGGAATTGATTACGGGCCGCATTATTGGGCATAAAGATGGTTACGGATTTTTAGTGCCTGAGACGGGTGGCGATGATATTTTTATCGGCCCTAAACAAATGCGCAGAGTATTTCACGATGACAAAGTACTTGCGCGTGTTATAGGCGAAGATTATCGTGGTCGTGCAGAAGCTGTGATTGTCGAAGTGCTTGAGCATAATACTAAACAATTAGTAGGACGTTTACTCGCAGAATCGGGCGTGTTTCAAGTGCAACCGTCTAATCAACGTATTGCTCAAGAAATTGTAATTCCCCCTGATGCAACTTTGCATGCAACCAATGGTCAAATGGTTGTAGTAGAAATCACAGAGCAACCTACATTGCATATGCGTGCCATAGGTAAAGTGGTTGAAATTTTAGGTGATCATATGGCGCCTGGAATGGAAGTTGCTGTTGCCATTCGTAATCATGATTTACCTTATGAATGGCCAGAAACAGTTATTCACGAAGCTGAAAAATTTTCTCCCCACGTTTTAGATGATGCAGTGCAAAATCGTTTAGATTTACGCGCATTACCTTTTGTCACTATCGATGGCGAAGATGCAAAAGATTTTGATGATGCGGTTTATTGCGAGCCGCAGAAAAACGGTGGTTGGATATTATATGTTGCAATTGCAGATGTCAGCCACTATGTCAAACCTGGATCAGGTTTGGATGAGGAGGCCTTTAAACGTGGAAATTCCGTGTATTTTCCCGGTCGTGTTATTCCTATGTTGCCTGAACAATTATCCAATGAGTTATGTTCATTAAAACCTTTTGTCAATCGTCTAACGATGGTTGCTAAAATGACGATTGATAAAGCAGGGAAAATTACTGACTATGAATTTCATGAAGCGGTGATTCGTTCGCATGCACGTTTAACTTATAATAAAGTATTTGCTATGGTTGTGACAGGAGACAAACAATTAGCAGATCAAAACAAAGAATTAATGCCGCATTTGCAAGAATTATTTTCTCTTTATAAAATTTTATTAGTAGCGCGCGAACAACGTGGCACGATTGATTTTAATTTACCAGAAACAAAAATTATTTATGGTAAAGGCCGTAAGATTGAAAAAATTGTTCCCGCAGAGCGCAACGACGCGCATAAATTAATTGAAGAATGTATGTTGTGCGCCAATATTTGTGCCGCACATTATTTATTAAAAAATGAATGTCCTGCATTATACCGTGTGCATGAAGGCCCTTCTGCTGAAAAATTATTGGATCTCAGAAAATTTTTAGCCGAATTAGGTTTAAATATGCCAGGTCGTGATATTCCAACACCGAGTGATTATTCTGCATTATTAAAAACTATTGCAAATCGTCCTGACTTTCATGTGATTCAAACGGTGTTATTGCGTTCTTTGAGTCAAGCAATTTACAGTGATAAAAGCCGTGGACATTTTGGTTTAGCGTATGATACCTACACGCATTTTACATCACCCATTCGGCGTTATCCGGATTTATTGGTCCATCGCGGTATACGCAGTATTTTACGACAAAAGATTAAACCAGATGATAATGGTCATTTGGAAAGAATAGGCGAGCATTGCTCGATGACAGAACGTCGTGCCGATGAAGCGACACGTGAAGCCATTGATTGGTTGAAGTGTGAATTCATGATGAATAAAGTGGGTGAGGAATTTCCGGGTGTGATTTCGGGTGTGACGGGTTTTGGATTTTTTGTAGAGCTCACCGATATTTATGTGGAAGGTTTGGTGCATATTAGTTTGTTGCCTAATGATTATTATCAATTTGATGCAACGCGCCAAGCTTTGATTGGTGAAAGAAGTGGTCGACGATTTCGATTAGGTGATGTAGTAAAAGTACGTGTGGCGCGTGTGGATCTGGATGAACGCAAAATTGATTTTGTGCTTGCGGAGGATGAGGGAGAGGTTAAATCTAAGAAGCCAAAAAAGAAATCCAAAAGAGGATTTTAAAGTAATGCATTCTACTGTTATTTTCGGTCTACATACGGTTGAAGCGCTTCTTAAGAAAAATCCAAAACGCATCACCGCATTGTATTTTCTTCAAGACAGAGAAGACAAAAGAATCCAAGCTATTTTAGAACTCGCAAAATCTTTTTCTATTAAAACGTATGTAAAACCTAGGCAAGCCTTAGATCAAATGACGCAAAACGGTGTGCACCAAGGTATCGTCGTTGAATGCGCGCCTTTGAAAAATGCTAACGAACAAGATTTAGAACAATTAATCGAAGAATTAACAGAACCGCCATTACTATTATTGCTAGACGGTGTGCAAGATCCACATAATTTAGGTGCTTGTTTACGCACAGCCGATGCGGCAGGCGTGCATGCAGTGATTACGCCACGCGATAAATCCGCGAGTATTACGCCAACCGTTTCCAAAGTCGCCAGTGGTGCTGCGGAAACTTTACCATTAATTCAAGTCACCAACTTAGTGAGAACGATAGAATTATTAAAAGAAAAAAACATTTGGATTTACGGTGCTGCGGGTGAAGCTGAAAATACACTTTATCAAGGTAATTTTAAATCTGCGACGGCGATTGTTTTAGGCGCTGAAGGTACGGGTTTAAGACGTCTAACGCGTGAACATTGCGATGCTTTGTTTCATATTCCTATGTTAGGTTCTGTGAGTAGCTTAAACGTGTCTGTTGCGACGGGTGTTTTTTTATTTGAAGTCGTGCGGCAGCGGGTGCGTCATCCCGAACTACGCGCGTGATCTCCTACTTAAGCAAGAGATCCCCGCTTAAAGCGCGCGGGGAGGGATCTCCTGCTTAGCATATAATTAGACTGAAGTAGTGAGAGGATTTTAACAAAACGGTGGGCATCTGCCTCTGGTAACTGTGTCTGGATCAGGGGTTACTGTTGGAGGATTGGGAGGATGGTGATCACTATTGTTTTGAACATTATCAAAAGAAAAAGCAGATCTTATCTTTTTTCCTGCATTTGGATTTGTTGGTGATGGATTGTTGGTTATACCTGTCTTTGGATTTGTTGATGGTTGTTGTTGGTTATTAATTGCGTTAACTTCTTCTGAAGTAAAAGTCATTGAAACACCAGGAGATAGCACATGATGTTTTGGTGCGATTGTAAAACCTCTATATTTGTTAGAATTGTGGGTATTTTGTTGTTCTGCAGGAATAGATGAAGTTATTGAAGAAGGTGACATTTGACTCGTTGTTCTGCCAGTATCCAATGAAAATTCATTATGGTCTAAACTACTGCTGCGCGGTGTTGGATCAGTTGCTGCGTTACGTGTTGGTGAGGGTATGGCTGGTTTTATGTTCGGTGAACTGGTGGTAATGAAGATCATGTGGGTGGATAGTGTAGTTGTAGTTGTTTTTGCTGAATGAATGACGACAGCCTTACTGGAGTCCATAGACATGACCTCAATTTATTAGAATAAATCCATTTTACGAGCATCAATTTGTTGAGAGCAATAAGAGATTTATACGTATGATTATAATTAAGACAATTTTGCTATTTCTGTGATAGTGTTCCATTCTTTTTCAGTAACCGGTGTGATGGAGAGGCGATTGCCTTGTCTTGCAACTTGCATGTTTTTCAAAATAGCATGTTGTTTGATTTCATCTAATGTAATCATACGTGCGAACTTTTTCACAAATTTTACATCTACCATATACCAGCGTGGATTATCTATTGTACTTTTAGGATCAAAAAAATCTGACTTAGCATCACACGCAGTGTGATCTGGATAACCTGCTTTGACAATTTTAAAAATACCGACGATACCGGGTGGTGTGCAATTGGAATGGTAAAAAAATCCAAGATCACCTAGTTGCACATCGTCACGCAACATATTGCGCGCTTGGTAATTGCGTACGCCGTTCCAGGGTTCTGTTTGTTCTGGGCGATTTTTTAAATCATCTATGCTGAAGGTGTTGGGTTCGGATTTGAAGAGCCAGTATTTTTTGTTGGGCATGGTTGTTTGGTTCCAATTTGTTCTAAGCAGGAGATCCCTCGCTACGCTCGGGATGACATGAGTATGCACTGGATCCCGCGGACAAGCCGCGGGACGACGTCCCATTCACCGGACAAATCGCGGGACGATGTGTTGTTTAACGCTTCATAGCATCAAAGAAATCTTCATTGGTTTTCGTCGGACGCAAACGATCTAACAAAAATTCAATCGCAGCCAAATCATCCATCGGTTGTAAAAGCTTACGCAGAATCCACATTTTTTGGATTTCTTCTTGGCTTGTTAATAATTCTTCACGACGGGTGCCGGATTTGTTGATGTTGATGGCAGGATAGATACGACGTTCAGCAATTTTCCTGTCCAAATGGATTTCCATGTTACCGGTTCCTTTGAATTCTTCGTAAATCACATCATCCATCTTGGAGCCTGTTTCTACTAATGCGGTTGCAATAATGGTTAAGCTGCCGCCTTCTTCGATATTTCGTGCTGCACCAAAGAAGCGTTTAGGACGTTGTAAAGCGTTGGCATCCACACCACCAGTTAATACTTTTCCGGATGCAGGTACGACCGTGTTGTAAGCACGTGCAAGACGAGTAATAGAATCTAATAAAATGACAACATCTTTTTTGTGTTCGACTAAGCGTTTTGCTTTTTCGATAACCATTTCTGCGACTTGTACGTGACGGTTAGCAGGTTCATCGAATGTACTGGCAATCACTTCGCCTTTGACTGAGCGTGACATTTCGGTGACTTCTTCTGGGCGTTCATCGATGAGTAATACAATGAGATGACACTCAGGATGATTGTGAGAAATAGAATGCGCGATGTTTTGCAGCATCATGGTTTTACCCGCTTTCGGTGGAGAAACAATTAATCCACGTTGGCCTTTACCAATCGGTGCAACCAAATCAATGGTACGTGCGGTAATATCTTCAGTGCTACCGTTGCCACATTCCAGTTTTAAACGTTCGTTGGCAAATAACGGTGTTAAGTTTTCAAATAATACTTTTGTTTTAGCATTTTCAGGTGCGTCAAAATTAATATGATCGACTTTGAGTAATGCAAAATAACGTTCGCCTTCTTTCGGCGGGCGAATTTTACCGGCAATAGTATCGCCTGTGCGTAAATTGAAACGGCGAATTTGGCTAGGGGAAACGTAAATATCATCAGGCCCTGCTAGGTATGAACCTTCTTCAGAACGTAGGAATCCAAAACCATCTTGTAAAATTTCTAAGACGCCATCGCCGTAAATATCTTCGCCGCGTTTGGCGTGGGCTTTTAAGATAGCGAAAATAATGTCTTGTTTGCGCGAGCGCGCCATGTTTTCAAGAGCGTATTCATCAGAAAGTTGAATGAGATCAGCCGCGCTTTTTTTCTTAAGTTCAGTAAGATTCATAGATGTTTGGATGCCTTATAAAATTGAAAATAGGAGGGTTTGAGGTAATTTGTTAGAAAAATTAAACATATGGGTTTTGTTGCGTTCTCTTTAATAAAGTTGTTGTTTACAGAATATTCGATTTAAAACCTAGGGTTGTTAAACGAGGATATTTCTACTCTTAGGGTTACACGATAGCATTAAATTTTTGGAATATCTAGCATCTAGGTGAAATTTTTTTGAGGCGTAGTTTTTCCCTCACCCCAACCCTCTCCCGCCGCCATAACGGTAAAAAATACGATACACATCTAGCGGGAGAGGGTTGGGGTGAGGGGAAAACTACGCTTACACATGCCCGTCGATGAAATTAACTAGCTCAGACTTGGACAATAGGCCTACCTGGGTGGCTTTAACTTGGCCATCTTTGAATAAGACCAGGGTAGGGATACCACGGATGCCGAATTTAGGGGGGGTGGCAGGGTTGCTATCTACGTCTAGTTTGACGATTTTCAGTTTGCCTGAGTATTTTTGGGCAAGTTCCTCCAAAATGGGCGCTATGGCTTTACAAGGGCCGCACCACTGTGCCCAAAAGTCTACGAGTACGGGAGTTTGGGATTCTACGACTTCATTTTCAAAAGATGTGTCGCTAATGGCATTAATCATATTGCTCATAAAAATATAACCTCAATGGTTTACTTTAGATCAGTCTATTTCAAAGGAATTTAAGCTATTTTGCAATAAAAATCTTTTACCAGCGGTTTTTTCTGTCAACGATTTTTTAGCAGGGAGGAAGTGATCTAAGCTTATCATGCCTATTTGTCGGGCAAAACTCATGAACGGGAGTTCCAGGGAAAAAAGCCGTGCCAAAAGGTGCGATAAACGCAAGGTAAAAGTTTGTGCGCTTGTTTGGCTGACAAAATGTTGTAAAGAAAGTGTATCTGCCGTTTGTTTTTTAAAATGATTTACTAATTGACCCACTTCATGCAGTGCTAGGTTTAATCCTTGCGCTGCAATAGGATGTAGCGTGTGTGCTGCGTTGCCTATTAAAGCAATATTCTGTTTGACCGTGTCAGTCGCATGTTGCATTTGCAGTGGGAACAAAGAACGCTGTTCGGTTTTTTGCAATAGACCTAAGCGATAGCCGAATTGTTGTTGTAATTGTTTTAGAAAAGTCGCTTCATCCAATACCAATAATGCTTTTATTTCAGCCGTAGGTCCAGACCAAATTGTTGCAGCACGTTGTTCTGTGAGAGGAAGCATAGCGATGGCGCCATTTTTTAAAAAACGCTCATACGCAATATATTGGTGCGAGCGTTGTAAATGCGTCACAGTGACTAGCGCGCTTTGTTGGTAATCGTATTGTTCTACAGAAATATTTAATAACTGACGCACGGTGGAATGGCTGCCATCTGCACCTATGAGTATGCGGGTGGAAAACTTTTTTTCGCCAAGATCTACTGTGATTTGTTCTGCAGTTTGGGTTAGATGTTTTAATGTAGCAGGGCGAAAAGAGGTAATATTTTGTGGTAAATCAGCTTCTAATGCGGCATTGATGAAACGCGCGGGAACGACATAACCTAATATGGGTAAATTAATATCGTTTGCGCGCAAACGAACGGCGCCAAAACGACGTTGTTGCGAAACATGGACTTCTTGGATGGGGCATGCGTTAGCTGCGAGTTTTTCCCACAAATTTAATTGTTGGAAAAGAGTATAGCTTTGAAAATTGAGTGCGAT
>Ga0207071_1132_pt1 | contig 13215 bp, 11 predicted proteins | sample Alteio_BWMinHeat_67_FD_153531 | JGI IMG/M metagenome (GOLD analysis project Ga0207071, IMG submission 153531) | Enriched cells from forest soil in Barre Woods Harvard Forest LTER site, Petersham, Massachusetts, United States -... | ecosystem: Environmental > Terrestrial > Soil > Temperate forest >...
GGTTTGTATTGAACAAGGCGGAGGCGGCCCGTGCCTTACGAGCGATCCGTCACGATCTGGATGGACTGGTTCGAGCGCATTACAAAACGCTTTTGGCGCACCGCGATGTTAAAGGGGACAGCGGTCGAACCAACGGGGCCTCACGCTATCATGGCGAAATCTCCGAGTTGCTCGCGGCCAACTTCAAGCGCTGCGCAGAAGCGCTGCGGGTGCTCGAAGAGTACGGGCGAATTTTATCGTCGGCGGCCGTTAAGAAAGCCCAGGCTCTGCGGTTTGAAGTTTATCATTGGGAGAAAAAACTGTTTCATGACCGTTCTTGATCGATTCGGAGCCGCGCAGTTGTATGTCATTACCTGTCCGCCACTCCGTGGGCCCGAAGGTTATCCTACTATGGTCAAAGCGGCCTGTGTGGGAGGTGCTGACGTAGTACAATTTCGCGATAAGTTGATTACCGGCAAAGAGCGTTACGAGATGGCCGGCCGGCTGCGCAAGATTTGCTCTCATTACGGAGCCCTCTTTATCGTTAACGATGCGCTGGAAGTGGCGCTCGCCGTGGAAGCCGATGGTGTTCATCTGGGTCAGGACGATCTTCCGGTGGCAGAAGCGAGAAAACTGATTTTTCCAATGGGCGTGAAGAACTTTCTGATCGGGTGTTCGACTCACAGCCTGGAACAGGCGCGGGACGCGGAACGACAAGGTGCGGATTACATCGGCATCGGTCCCGTGTTTGCCACGCCGACTAAACCAACGTATTCGCCAGTCGGTCTTGACTTAGTGCGTGAGGTGACAAGCCGCGTGAAGACGCCGCATGTAGCCATCGGGGGCATAGACGCGTTGAACGTGGAGCAAGTGCTGGCCGCGGGGGCTCAACGGGTGGCAGTTGTGCGTGCGGTTTGCGGAGCGGACGATGTGGAGAAGGCGGCACGAACCCTGAAGAGAATCGTGGCGTCATTCCCCGCGTGCGTAGGGCACTCGGGGATGACAGTCTAAAATACGATGAACAAGAAAATCACCATTCACGTGCCCGCCACCAGCGCCAATCTGGGACCCGGATTCGACGTTCTGGGTATCGCGCTGCATTGGTACAACGACGTGACCTTCGAAACCGATCAGATTCATCCCAGCGCGCATCGGACGCCTGTAACGCTTTCCATTGAAGTGCGGGGTGAAGGTTTTGACAGCCTGCCCCGGGATGAATCCAATCTGGTCGTCCGGGCGGCCTATAAAGTTTTTGAGAGAGCCCATCGCTGGCCGCGGTCGTTATGGATTACGTTGGTCAACCGGATCCCCTTGGCGCGTGGTTTGGGGTCCAGCGCCGCCGCCACGATCGGAAGCATGTGCGCGGCCAATGCCATCATTGGCCGGCCGTTAACCCTTCAGGACTTGCTCAATCTGGCGATTTCGATCGAAGGCCACCCAGATAATATCGTTCCGGCCTTTGCCGGAGGCCTGTGCGTCTGCGGGGTCATTCAGGGGGAGGTTCGGTATCTAAAATTCCCTGCTCCCGCGGGTCTGCGAGCGGTGGTCTGTTCACCGGAAAAACCTTTACCGACCTCGACCGCGCGGCGGGTCTTGCCGAGCCGCATCCCGCTTTCAGCGGCCGTTTTTACATCGTCCCGAGTCGCTTTCCTGCTGGGAGCCATTTTGCAACGGCGCTACGACTGGCTGGGTTTTGCCATGGAAGACGTGCTGCATCAACCTGTCCGCGCGCGCCTGGTGCCCGGTCTTCGCGAGGTCATCAAGGAGGCTCGCAAGGCTGGCGCACAGGGATGCGCACTTTCGGGAGCCGGTTCTTCCGTGATCGCCTTCACCAAGCCAGGCCCGACAGCCCATCGGGTAGGAGACGCCATGCGGAAAGCCTTTGCGGCACGCGGGATCGCAAGCCAGAGCAGGGAAGTCGCGTTTGAAAACAAAGGGATTCGATACAAATGAAGCTGGTGGTGATGAAGTTCGGGGGCAGTTCGGTAGCCAATGCGGAGAAGATCCGCCATGTGGCTGGCCGCGTGATCGAAAAAAAGAAACAAGGTTTTCAGGTCGTCGTTGTGGTCTCCGCTCCCGGTGATATGACCGATGACCTGATTGAGATGGCGGCGAAGGTGACCCGCAACCCGGCCCCGCGGGAGATGGATATGCTGCTGGCGACGGGCGAACAGGCTTCGATAGCGCTCCTCTGCATGTCGCTGCACGCCAAAGGGCAGGCCGCGATTTCACTCACCGGGCCTCAGGCGGGCATTTTTGCGGATACCGACCATACGCGGGCGCGTATCACGCAAATCCAGCCGAAAAAGGTGCTGGCGGAACTCGCCAAGCGCAGGATTGTCGTCGTCGCGGGGTTTCAGGGATTAAACCCCAATTCCGATATTGCGACACTGGGGCGGGGCGGATCGGATCTGACCGCGATCGCACTGGCCGCGGCGCTCAAGGCCGATCTTTGTGAAATTTACACCGACGTGGAAGGAGTCTACACGACGGACCCCCGTGTCGTCCCTGACGCGCGCAAGCTGGAAGAAATCTCTTACGACGAAATGCTTGAGCTCGCCGGCGCCGGAGCTCAGGTGATGCAGGGGCGTTCGGTGGAGGTCGCCAAGAAGTACGGGGTTGTTTTTGCGGTCCGATCGACATTTTCACAAGCGCCCGGCACACGGGTGCACAAGGAGGTGAGGCAGATGGAAGATGTGGTGGTTTCAGGGATCGCGCTGGATCGCAAGCAGGCCAAAATTTCGATTGTCGACATTCCAGACCGTCCGGGAGTCGCCGCCCGGATATTCAGCGCGCTGGGGAAAGCCGGCATCAATGTCGACATGATCATTCAGTCCGAAGCCAGTGATAAGAAGAACGATATTTCGTTTACCTTGAGCGAAGGCGACGTAAAAAAAGCACTCTCGGCGTTGCGGCCCGTGAAGAAAGCCTTGGAGGCGAAGGATCTGGTGGCGAATAACAATGTGGGAAAAATCGCCGTGGTCGGCGTCGGAATGCGCAGCCACCCGGGCGTGGCGTCCAAGATGTTCCAGACCCTGGCGGACGCCAAGATCAATATCCAGATGATCTCAACCTCGGAAATCAAAATTTCCTGCGTGATCTCACGCGATCACGTAGATCAGGCCGTCCGGGAACTTCATAAGGCCTTCGGACTGGATAAAAAATGATCAAGCTGTTCGACACCACCTTGCGGGACGGTTCGCAGGCGGAGGGGATTTCCTTTTCGCCGCATGACAAGCTACGCATCGCGCAGGCGCTGGATCGTCTCGGCATCCATTACATCGAAGGCGGCTGGCCGGGCTCCAATCCCAAGGATAATCAGTTCTTCCAGGAAGCGCGCAAGCTGAAGTTCAAGCAGGCGCGGCTGGTAGCGTTCGGGTCCACACGCCGGAAGGGAATCTCCGCATCCCGCGATCCGAATTTGCAGGCCATCGTCTCCAGCAAAACGCCGGTCGCCTGTATTTTCGGTAAGTCCTGGGATATGCAGGTGACGCATGCGTTGCGAACGACGCCGGACGAAAACCTCGCCATGATCCATGATTCCGTTAAGTTTTTGAAATCGAAGAAACTGGAAGTAATCTATGACGCCGAACATTTTTTCGACGGATACCGGGCGAATCCAGGGTATGCGCTGAAGACGGTACAGGCGGCGCTGGCCGGCGGGGTCGATAATATCACGCTCTGCGATACCAACGGCGGTTCGCTTCCCACGCAGATCGCGGAAGGCGTTCACGCGGTGCGGCGGGCTTTTCCCAAAGCGGCGCTGGGAATTCATGTGCACAATGACTCCGGCTGCGCAGTGGCCAACACACTGACAGCGGTGGACGCGGGAGTCACGCTGGTACAAGGCGTGATGAACGGATTCGGGGAGCGCTGTGGAAACGCCGATCTAGCCGTGATCATTCCCGATCTCCAGCTGAAGATGGGTCATCCTGTTTTATCGGAAGATCAATTGCGGTCCATCACGGAAGTGTCGCACACCATCGCCGAGATCGCCAATATCGTACCGAATCAGCGCCAGCCCTATGTCGGTCATTCGGCTTTTGCGCATAAGGGCGGCATCCATGTCTCCGCTGTCGCCCGCCATGCGGAGACCTATGAACATATTGACCCGGTTCTGGTCGGCAATGAGCGGCGGATCCTGATCTCTGAGCTGTCGGGGAAAAGCAACCTGCTCTTGAAAAGCGTTACGCTCCAGAAAAATTTATCCAAAAGCGGGAAAGTCGCCCAAGTCGTCCTGGATGCGCTTAAGAAAAAAGAGCTGGAAGGGTATCATTTTGAAGGCGCTGAAGCTTCGTTCGAACTCCTGGTTGAAAAAGCACTGGGCCGTCACAAGCCGGCCTTTGACCTGGAAAGCTACCGGGTCTCTGTAGAAGGAACGCCTCAGGCGGAAGGGGGGGTCATCACCGAGGCGACCGTCAAGCTGCGGGTAGGGGGAAAGTCGGACCATACCGTGGGTGAAGGCGATGGCCCCGTGAATGCGCTGGATAATGCCCTGCGCCGGGCACTTGAGAAGTTCTACCCGTCACTCAAAGAAATGACACTGACCGATTTCAAAGTCCGCGTCGTCAATGCCGCCGCCGGCACCGCTGCCAAAGTCCGCGTTCTCATTGAATCTCGGGACCACAAAGACGAATGGACCACCATGGGTGTCTCCACCAATCTTATCGAAGCCTCCTGGCTCGCCCTCGTGGATGCCGTAGAGTACAAGTTTTTTAAGGACGCCGTCAGGGAATAGCGACCTCATAGCCAGTTCGTTATATCTTCGTCGTTCGCTGCAGCATCCAGACAGCCAATGTCCCAAAAATACAATTAGGCGCCCACGCCGCTACCCATCCGGGCAGGAATCCTTGTTCTCCATAAGATTGAAATATTGAGGCGATTCCCCAATAAAGGAACGTCGCTCCAAACGCATAGGCGATGGTCTGAACGTTCCCTTTATGCAGACTCCCTAGCGCGAACGGGATGCCGAGGAGAATGACCACCACATTGGCAAAAGGCAGGGCGACTTGCAGGTGTAAGGCCACCTCCTCCCTGAATGCTGGGATCCCAAGCTCATGAAGCTGCCGGATGCGCCGGCGGATCTCACCGTGGGTCATGTCATCGGGCTTCCGATCTTCATACACCAGATCTTCGGGCTTTTCATGAATGTTCAGTACTTTCTCCTGAAAATGTTCTTCCTGATAATGACCATTGGTATCAAACTGAATAAAGCTTCCCCGGCTAAATGTCCATTGATCATCTTTATATTGGCCTTGCTGTGATGAAAGCGTATTCACGAGATGCATCTGATCATCAAACTGATCGATGACGATATCCTTCATGGTTCCCGTTTTGGTGTCCAGCGACCCGATGGTAAAGCGTTGGTGGTTCCGACCGGCCGCGATAATATGATCTCTTCGATTGTTGAAGATCTCCTGTTGCTTAATATTGTGCCGATAGATGACATTCGCCTTGGAGCTGATGGAAGGAATAAAGATCAATCCACCCACCAGAGAAATCAGAGAAATCAGGACGCCCATGGCGAGAAAAGGGGCATATAAACGAACGGACGAAATACCGGCGCTCCGCATGGCCGTGATCTCTCCGCGCTGCTGTAATGGACCCAGAGAAAACATCAAGGCCAGTAGCGTCACAACGGGAAAAATGGTATTCAGCCAGTATGGAAGACTGAGAACCAGATACACGATGATGTCCCGAACGTGCGCATGGAAGTTGTTGAAAATCCCCATCCTGTCAAAATAGCGTCCGACAAAAACGAGAATGGTAAAGATTGTTCCGGTGGCGGCCAACGGTTTTAGGAATTGGCTGATTAAATACCGGTCAACGATTTTCATTTAAAGAATGTTCTGTTGTTTTCGGCGTAAGATTCAAAATTTGCAAAGCTTTTTGGACCACTTTTTCAGGGTCCAAAGCGCAGGGATGATTTTCGGGCGCGCGCAAATAATGGGAAGAAGCTACCGGAGGATGCCAGATGTCCGGGTTGGTCCCGAAGAAAAGGGCCAGCGTCGGCGTCCGGACCGCCGCGGCCAGATGCATTATGCCTCCATCCGGACAGATGAATAGAGTCAGCTTTCGCAGAATGGCGGCCACATGGCCAATATCGGAATCACAAAAAACGGGGCACTGCTCTCCATAAGCCCTATGAAATTCCCGTTCATGGACTTCCTCATCCATCCAGAAGGTCGATTCCCTCTTATGGAGAGACGGTTGTTCCGCCCGAGGAGGCGTAATGGCAAGCAGGGCGCACCCGCTATTTTCCACCAGACGGCGGGCGACCCGGGCATAATTCTCCGGCGGCCAGATTCGATCGGTTCGATCCACTTTGCCTCCCAGGAAGACCCCGACAACAGGGATGCCTTTAGAGGGAAATCGTTCGTTCCAATAGTCTTCGGCGAAAGCGGCTTGATCCGGCCGGATGAAAAACTCCGGAAAGCGGTTGGCACACGGAATACCCAACGCTTCCACGAGACCCGCGTATCGGTCGATCTCCCGGAGCGCAGGATTCCATGGCACCTCGTAGCTGTACAGGCGCGGCCCCCAGTCCTGTCCATACGATTTCGTTTCATAACCTACCACCCATCGGGCGCCGGACAGATTGGCCAACAAGATCGCCGTAAGCGAAAGCGCATTCCCCGAAAGAACCAAAGCGAGATCGAATCGTTCCTGTTTGAGGCGCTTTCGGAAACCGATCCATTGGCGTGGGTCCGCTTTCCGCCGTTCGTCCCAAGCCCATACCTTCTCAATCCCTGGATTATTCTGGAGTGCGGCTGCATTGAACGTGTTGGCGAGGAAGTGAATCGAGGCGCTAGGGAACCTGGATTTCAAGCCGGAAATGACCGGGGTTGTGCACAATAAATCACCCATGCCCTGATAATTCCTCACCAGGAGAATTTTTCGGATCTCGCCGCGCTCCAGGGCCATGCGAAGATCGAAAAGGTTGATCTTTTGAACCTTGAGAATTTTGCCCAAGACGATGGATGATAACTCCCGGCCAATCCGCTCCCCACCTTGAAAAAATCTCATGGGCGCGCCGAAACCCCCAGAAGGCGAAAAACCTCATTCGCGACGGTTTCAGGACGCATTTCAGCGGATGGCTTGCCGCGGCCATCCAGAACCGTCTGCCGCAGGTCATGTTGCCAGACCTCGGGGTCGGTGGAGAAAAAAAGCCCCAGCGTCGGCGTCCCGACGGCCGCTGCGACGTGCAGAACGCCACCGTCCGGACACACCAGAAGATCGAGCCGCCGGAGAAAGGTCGCTAAGCGTCCTAGTGACGCGTCCTGAAACACCGGGCAAGACCACGCCAGTGCCCGGCAGAATTCTTCCAGCAGTTGGTGCTCCTGTGAATGAAAGGCATCGGAAGACGCGCCTGCTGGCGGCGGAGGGCTAAGTACAATGACTCGGAATCCGGCCTTCTTGAGAATATCCGCCAAACGAGCAAAGTGGGAAACGGGCCATAAGCGGTCTGGCCGTTCGACCGTCTTTCCGCCGGTAAAAAGACCGACCAGGGGTCCCTTGCCGGGAAGCGGGTGACTTGAAAAAAAAGAGTCCGCCGCCGCTTCATCCTCGGGCGAGGGCACAAGCTCGGGCTGGCGTCCCTGCGGCGTGACGCCGAAGGCTCTGGCGAAACCGAGAAATTTCTCGACTTCATTTTTCACTGCCTCAGGAGGAATGCGGATATGACATAGGGAGGTAGCGTCCTGAGCCCAGACCCCGGGGACGGAAGGAACGAACCCGGCCACCCATCGGGCGCCGGCGGCGCGAGCCAGATAAACCCCGGTGGCCGAGGGCCGGTCAGTCGTCAAGAGAAGGGCCAGGTCAAAATGCTCCCTTCTCAACGCCCGTATCTGCCCCGCCCACGCCCAAAGCGCGGACTTCCGCCAGACCCACACCCGATCGAGGTGGGGGTTCGCCCGTGCGGCGGCCGCATTCACGGGATTGCCCAGAAAATGGAGGGATGCCCCAGGCCAGGCGGCAGCGAGGGATCGAATGAGAGGCGTCACGCAAAGGAATTGTCCTAAATGCTGATAAATCCCGATGAAAAGAATCCTTGCCGAAGGTGTCTGGCTGAGGGACTCTCCCGCCTGCCGCGCGCTGATCTCTCGGGTGGGCATTGCCATCGCGAATGCGCCCAGAGCACGCTCCCGTCCCCACTGCTCAAGGCCTCTGAATAATTGCATGATTTTAATAGTACTCCTTTTTGATTCGATCATTCTATAAAAGGTACGATCGTTTCCTCGATGGTGAACTGCCTTGTTCGATATTGGCTGATGGCTTGGGCCATCGCGTTGCCGGTGTCGATTGCCGTAACAAGCATCCTTTATTTCCCACTTCTCACTCTCTATGTTCTGCTGGGATATTGGACTTTCCAACGATGGCCGCCGCAATGGGGCTGTCTCGAAAATGCCTTCGCTTGCTTCTGGTTCCTCAGCCTCTTGTCCGCGTTCTGCAGTGTGGATCCCTGGCATTGCCGCATTCGGCTTGGCAAAGACCTTTATTTCCTGAGCCTCGTTCTGCTGACGGCCTATCTCGCGCGGGAGCCGCAGGGTCCCAGATTGATGAAGGTGTTCATGATCAGCGCCATCCTCACGGCGGGCTTTGGAATTCTGCAGTGCGTCATCGGCGTCAACCAATCGGACAATGCCGGAGGTTTTTTCTGGAATCTGCCGCACTGGCTGGCTCATGCGCCGCGATCTCTGCAGAACCATCTCTCGATGGTGAACGGCCGCGTGGTCGGCACCCGGGCCCATCCGCTGACCTACGCTGAGGGACTCCTGTTCCCGCTCGGGTATACGCTGAGTTGTCTCACGCGTCGGCGGGCGGACTGGTGGAAATGGGCTCTGGGACAATACCTCTTGCTGTTCGCGCTCGTGGTATCGCAAAGCCGTGGTCCCTGGATCGCCGCGGTCGTCATGGTAATGGTGTTTTGTTTCATGCGGCGAGACGTTTTGCTCTATAAACGCCTTGCCCTAATTTACATGCCCGTTCTGTTGTGCTTTCTTTCGCCTGGCCTGCGAAAGAGGGCTTTCAGTATTGCGGATGCCAGCTACGCACCGAATGCCGAGCGGCTGGAAATGTGGCGGGCTGGCCGGCAGATGATAAGAGATCATCCGCTTCTAGGCATCGGCCCGGGCAACATGGGCCTGGCTTCGCCTCATTATCAGTCGGAAAAGCGCAAGTTGGATGGCCCCTGGGGCCATCTCCACGATACGTATATCAATGTCGCCGCTGAACGGGGCCTACTGGGACTATTGGCTTTCCTGAACTTGCTCATGGTTTTGGCCTCCGAACTGTGGCGCGGTTATCAGGTGGCTGGGGCCAAGGAAGATGAGGGTTCAAGAATTATTCTTCTCACGGCTCTTTTAAGTCTGGTGGGTTGGCTCGTGGCGGGATTTACGGAAACCGTCTATCACGACAGCAATGTACTGATGCCATTCTATTTTGTGATGGGCATCGCGGTGGCAACGTCGCGCGGTTTACTGAAGGATCTGAAGCGAGTGTAGCTTGTGGTAGGTTCCCCGTTTTTCCAGAAGGCTTTCGTGGTTCCCCTGTTCGGCAATCCGTCCTTTTTCTAAAACAACGATCCGGTTCGCCTTTCGTATAGTTGCCAAGCGATGCGCAATCACAACCGCCGTCCGGTTTACCATGAGATGTTCAATGGCTTCCTGAACCAGGCGTTCGGATTCCGCATCCAGGGAGGAGGTGGCTTCATCCAGAATGAGGATCGGCGGATTTTTGAGCAGTGCGCGGGCTATGGAAAGCCTTTGACGTTCGCCTCCGGATAGGCGGATTCCCCGTTCTCCGATCAGGGTATCGTACCCTTGCGGCAGACGCCGGATAAAGTCATGCGCATTCGCCGCTTTCGCCGCTGCCTCAATTTCAGCCTCCGTGGCATCCCACTTTCCGTAGGCGATGTTGTATCGGATAGTCTCGTTGAATAAGAGGATTTCTTGGGTCACCAAGCCGATCTGACTTCGCAGCGACACCAGGCTGACCTCTTTAATATCCTGCCCGTCGATCAGCAAGCGCCCTGAGGCCGGGTCATAAAATCGTGGGACCAAGAGCGCCATGGTGGATTTGCCGGCGCCTGATGGGCCCACAAGCGCCACGACCTCACCGCGTTTGATGGTCAAGGACACTTCCTGAAGAGCCCAGATGGGGTTCGGGTGGGTTTCCTGGCCGTTGGAGCCACCTTCCGCTTCTTGCAGCATCGCGTGCCCGTGGCGAAGGTATCGGAAGGAAACATTGTCGTACATAATCGTTTCTGAAAAGCGTGAAAGAGGTTTAGGCGACGCCATTTCCTTCACCGATGGCTGCTGATCTAGTAAATCAAAAATACGCTCCGAGGATGCCAGGCCCAGCTGCAATTGGGCATTTAATTCGGCAAAGTTCTTGAGCGGCCGGTACGTCATGACGGCATAGGTGATAAAGGCAAGAAAGGACCCCGGTGTCCAGACTCCATGGATGACGTCGGAACCTCCCTTCCAGAGCAACAAGGAGAGCATGAGGGCTCCGACGAGCTCCATCAGAGGGCTGGAAACGGTGTCGGCTTTAGCAAAACGCAATCCGAGCTCCACAAACAGGTCATTCGACTTCTGGAAGCGTTTCGATTCCAGGGGTTCGGCCGTGTAGGCCTTCACGACGGCGGCCGCCTGAATGTTTTCATGGATCACCGTGTATAGATCGCCCATTTGCTCTTGCCCCTTGTGCCCCACCCGCCTGAGTATTCTGCCGAGCACAAAGATAATGAAGACGGAGATCGGCAGGACGGCAATTGTATCGAGGGCAAAGCGCCAGTGGAGATAGAAAATCAAACCGATGTTGATGATTGCCGTCAGGCCATCCCGGATCAGATAAATGGGAGTGCGAGCGATGACTTTCTGAAGCGCGGAGAGGTCGTTGGTGAATCGCGCCACGAGCCTGCCGCTGGAGGTCGAGCTGAAGAAATCCATCGACATGGTTTGAACGTGGTCGAACATCTCCTTCCGGATATCACCGACAGCCTTCTGCCCGATATATTCCATGAGGTAATTCTGGACGTAAGAAAAGAGGCCGAGAACGACTGAAATAGTGGGGATCCACCAGAGCAAGTTCCGAAGCATCGACATGTCGTGGGCGATAAAAACCTGATCTTGCAGAGGCTTGATGAGATAAATGCGAAGGGCGTTCAATGCCGCCACCCCGCCCATGCAAACCGTGGCCATGGTCAACCGGCCCAGATACGGGTCCAGATAGCGGGCCAGGCGCTTGTAGAGCTTCATCGAAGTTTGACCGTCGGAATCATAAGATGACTATTTTAGCCTATAAGAGATATCGGAGGTAGGCCGTAACCTGGACTGCCTTGACCTGAATCGAATTCAACTCTAAATAACGATACGATCTATCACCTGCCTGGAAAACTTTTCCATGCTATAATTACGGTCTGTGTCTGAGTCGCCCGATCGTCGTAACCCCTTACGCCTGATCGTTAGTAAAGAGACGCAACTCCGCATTCTTTGGCTCGTGGGCGGCGGGGTTTTTCTTTGCATTGCCGCGACACTGGCAGTTGGACGCCTCGTAGACGATTGGATGTGGGCGGCTACGGCGATGATGGCGATCGGCGCTTTTGTGGCTCTGTGGATTTCGCGCAAGATCGCGGGTCCGTTTTACCGCATTGAGAAAGACCTGGAAGCGCTTTTGCAGGGGGCCCGGGAAGGCCAGACCATCCGCCTGCGGCCGGGCGATCCGTTGCAGCATTTAGCGGAATTGGTCAATCAAGTCATCGAGAAAGCGAAACGATAATCGATGGAATCCATTAGTCTACAGCCAGATGCTCCTGTTAAAACCCGCACGATGTCGGTGCAGGTGGAAAATAAATTTGGCGTTCTGGCGCGCATTGCTACCTTGTTCGCCGCACGGGGGTTTAATATCGACAGCCTGGCTGTAGGTGAGACAGAAGACCCGCATGTGTCGCGCATGACCATTGTCGCCAGCGGCAACGAAGCGGTTTTAGAGCAGGTCGAAAAGCAGCTGAATAAGCTGATCGATGTGATCAAAGTGGTCAATTTTGAAAACGAGTCGCATCTGGAGCGCGATTTGGCCCTGATCAAAGTCAAGGCCGATAAGGCGAACCGCAATGAAATATTCCAGATCGTGGATATCTTCCGCGCCAAAATCGTCGACGTGGCGTCCGATTCCATGATCGTCGAAATTACCGGAGATGAAGAGAAGATCGAAGCGCTGGAAACCTTGCTGCGACCGTTCGGCATCAAAGAGATGGTCCGGACTGGGATCATCGCCATGGCTCGTGGATCGAAGAAGGGCACGGATAAAAAACAATGGCTAAGGTGTATTACGACAAAGACGCCGATTTTAATCTGCTCAAAGGGAAGAAGATTGCCATGCTTGGGTATGGCTCGCAGGGGCACGCGCATGCGCTGAATCTGCGCGATTCGGGCGCCCAGGTCGTGATCGGGACGCGGAAAGGCGGCAGGACCTGGGACCTTGCCGCTAGCCATGGTTGGACACCTTCCCCTGTAAAAGATGCCGTGCAAGGAGCGGATTGGGTTCAGATGCTCCTACCGGACACGGCTCAGGCTGATGTCTGGCAGAACGATGTAGTTCCCCATATCAAGAAGGGAGCTGTACTGGGTTTTTCTCACGGGTTCAACATTCATTTTAAGACGATCGTTCCGCCTTCGCATCTGGATGTGGTGATGGTGGCGCCGAAGGGGCCCGGTCATCTGGTCCGCCGGACGTTTGAAGAAGGAGGCGGCACACCGGGTCTGGTGGCGGTTTTCCAGGACGCATCGGGAAAAGCAAAGTCCTTGGCGCTCGCCTATGCCCGCGGCATCGGCTGCACGCGCGCGGGAACGCTCGATACCACCTTCAAAGAAGAAACCGAAACCGATTTGTTCGGTGAGCAAGTTGTGCTTTGCGGCGGCCTGGTGGAGCTGATCAAAAACGGATTCGAAACGCTGACGGAGGCCGGTTATCAGCCGGAGTCGGCTTATTTCGAGTGCCTCCATGAGGTGAAGCTCATCGTGGATCTAATTTACGAGGGCGGGATTGATTGGATGAATCATTCGATCTCGGACACCGCGAAATACGGCGAGTTTACGCGCGGTCCTCGCATCATCACACCGAAAACCAAAGAGGAAATGAAAAAGATTCTAAGCGAGATCCAATCCGGCGCCTTTGCTAAGGAGTGGCTGGCCGAGGATAAGGCCGGCCGCAAGAATTTTAACCGCTTGAGGG
>Ga0207071_1134_pt1 | contig 13067 bp, 25 predicted proteins | sample Alteio_BWMinHeat_67_FD_153531 | JGI IMG/M metagenome (GOLD analysis project Ga0207071, IMG submission 153531) | Enriched cells from forest soil in Barre Woods Harvard Forest LTER site, Petersham, Massachusetts, United States -... | ecosystem: Environmental > Terrestrial > Soil > Temperate forest >...
TTTTTGACTTGGTCAGGGTGCTCAAGCATTTTCAGCACATCAACGATCCTTGGCGGTAGCGGTCGCGCCTGATTTTCTTTGAGCCAGTACCGAATGGCAGAAGCGGCTCACGGTCGTGAGATCGAACCGCCGCCCCCTAAGCAAGATCTTCGGTGATCGCCTATTTTTGCCTGTGTGGTGGGCCTATTTCGGCCAGTACTCTTAAATTCGACGCTGCCCGGCCGACCAGCTCGCCGAAACGGTACCGAATTTGAGCATCAAAAATCTTTTCAATATCGTCGATGCTTGCGCTTTCCTCATGCGCCAGCCCGTCAAAGCATGTTTTCAATAATTTCAATTCATCTGGTTCCAAATCACGCGGCATCTGGCACTTCCTCAGAGGTACGGACCTCGGGTGAACAAATAGAGCCACGAAGCGTTCCAAGGGTGGCGCTTAAGGACTGCGTTGCTCCGGCGCTGAGGTAACAGCGCTTATCATTATGCGTGTGGGATAAGTGCGAAATACGTTTGCGGTCGAGCCATCGAGCGTCGTCGCATGCACAATTCTGACTACTACCGAGAAGAAGCGGCAAAATACCGAGAGCTTGCTGCTATGACCAACGGCGCGCCCACGAAGCACGAGCTCTTGGAATTAGCGGAAGCTTGTGAAGCAATCGCCGATGACATCGACGATCTAAGAGCAAGCGGCTAGCCGTCTCGCAAAAGCGCGCGAAGTTCGCGGATAACATTTTCAAGATGACGAGCGGTGTGGTCGTTGCGAGCGAATAGCCTATTCCGGCTGTCGCCTTCGCTGACTATTGCCTTACCGGATTTGTATTTTTTAAGGATAGACGTGTAGCGCTTAATGTCGCCCTGAATTTGTTTTTTTAGACTCAGCTGAATCACTGCAATCTCCGATTTGAGTTGCGTTCGTCGGTTGCGAGGACAGCAGGAAGTTTATTCAGGCTCAAGGCGTTTAACCACGCGAGCCCCTTGCCAGACTTCGATATTCAGCTCGTCTAGAAGTTGTTTCGCTTCGTTCACAGCGGCTTCGTCGTCCAGACAAGCAACAACCTTGGGCGGCCCTGCTAAATGGCCGTCTTTCTTGACGGTATAAATTCGATATTCGGGCATGGCTCCCCCCGGAGCTCATCCGATGTTGCAATACTGACACGAAGTGAGAAGCGGTCAAGGCGCCGCTCGATTCTCAGAAATGAGCCAGTCGGCTAAGGGCATTCGTGATCAATTAGCGATGCTCGTTATTCGAAAGTTTTTGTCCGCTTTGCCCCTGAAAGCAGACATTTCCCTGAGCGCAAGGTTCACCCCCGCATTGGGCCACAGCGGACTTAGCGCGCCCAAGGGAACAGCGCCGCCGGGAAGTCCGCAGCGTAGCGCCGTTTGGTCGGCGGCGGAGGCAGTGTTGGACGCGGGCTGGCTTCAGCATCCACCACCTTGCGATAAAGATGCCAGGTGGCGTGGCCTAGAACCGGCATTACGATAGTGAGACCAAGAAACGCTGGAAGCGAACCGACGAGCAGCAGTGCCGCGACGATCAATCCCCAGGCGGACATAATAAGCGGATTCTTCAAGACTGCCTTGATCGAAGTCAGCAGCGCTACCGCCGCGCCAACGTCACGGTCAAGCAATAGTGGAAACGACACCATGCCAATGGTTAGCACTGTGACTGCGAACAGAAACCCGACACCGTTGCCAACCACTATTAGTCTCCAGCCAGCGGGCGTCGTGAACAGGTCGTGCACGAAGGTGGGGATGGAGGCCGGTGGCGCATAGCCGAAATTCGCGATGTAGATGGCATTGGCGAAGGCGACCCACAGCACAAAAAGTCCGAATAGTAGCAGGCTGAGTGCGATAATCGCGCCGATGGAAGAGGATTGCATCACATCGAGGGCGTGGCTTGCCGAGGCCGCAAGACCAGCTTCCCGTCGCCGGCTTAGCTCGTACAGTCCGAGCGCTGCCACGGGTCCAATCAGCGCAAAACCGGTTACCAGCGGGTACAGCAGCGGCAGGATCGAGTAACCGAAGGCCAGCCGCGCCAGCAGCAGGCCGACGACCGGATAAATCGCGCACAGGAAAATGGCGTGCGTCGGCATCGCGTAGAAGTCGCCGAAGCCTTTGGCGAGCGCATCTTTCAGGTCCGCAAAACCGATACGTCGGATGGTAATTTGCGAGGACGCGCCCTGTGCGCCGAGGAACACATTGGAAACAGGCATAAGCGCCTCCTTAAGCCTTACCCACCGGCGATCGTCCCGCCTAGTTGCAAGAGTCGAAGCAGGCTAGTCGCGGTCAGTTTTGAATCGTAACGATAACACTCTCGATGGGGCGAGATTCCATCACAACTCCGAGAGGGTGGCCTCAAACGTGCTGCGTGTTCATGGTCGCGGTGGCGACGGTGTTCGATGACAACGATCTTCTTGTGATGCCGTCGCATTTCACCATCATGGTCACGGTCATGATCGACGCCGATTACGACCTTTGCTTCTTCGGCTCGTGTCGGAGACGTGAGCATTGCAGCACCAACGGCCATAAACATGGCAAGCGTGAGCGCAAGTTTAATCATACTATTTCCTTCGGCTAAGTGATCACGTTCCTTCGGCTAAGTGATCACGCGAAGTCCAGCCAAAACGAAAGCCGCGAGCGCGAGCACCGGAATAAGTTTCAAAATACGTTTTGGGTCGCCGCGTCACTAACCAAAGTGGATGAGATTAAGTTCCCCGACCTAACCTGTTCAAAAAGGAACACTCAAATCAGGTCGTTGAATTCAAAGCGGGGACGATGGATCGAGTCCCTCTCGCTCGAGACCTCTAAAGCGTGATGGAACGATCCCAATAGCCGCCCGTTAGCCGTTAGTCAGCGCCTGGGAGAGGAACGCCATGTCTAAATTGAGCGCTATTTTTTTGCTAGTTATGATCCTGGCCCCCGCCTCGGCGTTGGCTTACACGCAAGAGGATGCGAATGCCTGCACCCCGGATGCGTTTCGTCTTTGCCAAAACGCTATGCCGGATGTGAGTCGAGTGGGCCTTTGTCTTGCTCAGAACAAACGGCAACTCAGCGCCGCCTGTACAATCGTATTCAATCGTCCACATACCGCGAGTGGCCGCGAACGAAATGTCCAAAAGACAAATTATTGAGTGGCGATCAATTTGCGGGCGTTTAGCTCAGCGTCAGGGGGCACGTCATGCGTGCCAGATTTCACAAAACACGAAAAAGGATTAGCGGCCTGACGCGTGCCGAAGCCATCGCGATCCTTGTGATATTGATATTGATTAGCGCCCTCGGCTTTGGAATTGTGGCAGTCTAACCCCGTTGACGCCGATCATCGCGTCAATGCGACGGGTTTCTCGCTACCACCGGCCGCCCCCTCGCACGAGCCGGATAATCAACAGAAGCAGAACGGCGCCGATCGTGGAATTGATGATCGCGCGGACTACGCCCACGCCCAGGCTGATGCCGAGCCGCGGCAGGAGCCAGGTTGCGATGAATGCGCCGACGATGCCGATCGCAATGTCGCCGATCAGCCCGAAGCCGGTCCCGCGCACAATCTTGCCTGCCAGCCACCCGGCTACGAGGCCGACCAGCAGAATGACAAGAATACTCTCTCCTGAAAGATACATTGCTCAGCTCCGAGGTTATTCGGTGAGCAAATTTGGCAAGAGTGGCGCGCTACAGTTGGCCGGCCCTGCGCTAATTTCGATAGCTCACCGGAGCATCACCAGAGAAACAATGCGGTCGAGGGATCAGGGATGCTTCTGTGCGATATTGCCCCTGGTTGACCACAGCGCCGTCGCCGCAAGGGACATATTCTGTAAAATATTGCGGCATTAGGACCACGGCAGGACTTCGCACAACCGGTACCGGCTGCTCGTAGTAGCCGGCGCGATCACAAGTCCGGCAGCCGGCAGCTGCTTTACCGGTAATTGAGGAAGCCAAGCCAACTGCGAGCAAAGCGATTAGCAAAAAGCGTTGAGGCATGTTGCGGGCTCCTCATGGCAGACCTTGACGGCCCCAATTCTCGACGATTATTTCCGTGGTGTTGCGACAAGCAAAACATTGGAACATGTGAAGCTCTTCGGTGCCTGACTTCGTCCGTTGATGCGAGGTCCTCACCAACATTGCTGTGCCACCGCAACTGCAATCAATTGGCGGAATGTAGTCGCTTTCAGGCTGTGGCCGCTGCTGCATCGACATGGCTTACCCTCCAGTCGTGCCCCTCTCGTCACAATTAACGTAGCCCCGGCTACATCCCCGGTCTGGTCAAAACAGCACACTGCGGGGGCGCTGTGCTGGTCGCCGCCGTCTTGGCCAATTCGCTAAGAATTCGAACGCATCGGCCTGTATTTTCAGAAAGCGGAACTTAATCGCTGCGGCCAACGTTGGTGCATAGGTTTCGATGATCCTACTCGGACCGCTTTTCTCGTAGGGCATCGTAGAGACAGAGGCCGCCAAAATTGGCGGCCTTTTGTCAAAACAGACAAGAAAACTCGTAAGGAGTAACAAGATGAAAATGAATTGGAAATTGCTTATTGGCAGCGCATGCATCGCTGCACTTTCGCTTCCGCTTGCGGCACAGGCTCAAGGCGTTCCTGGTGGCGCAGCGCACGGCTTTCATGAAGGCAACCGGATCGCCGGGCCCGTTGGTGCTGTCGTCGGCACGGCAGTCGGTGGTGTGGTCGGCGGCGTGGAAGGAGTGTTGGGAGTGGACGATCATTATTATCACTACCACTACCGTCATCGCTGGCATCGCCACCACGACTAAGCTGCGCGACTTCGTTACAAGTTAAATGGGCCGCCATGCGGCGCCCTAGACCGCCAGCAAGGATGAGGCGCGCGGCAAAGTGCATCGCCGCAAACCGTCTCTGACGCCAATGAGGCGCTCTCAATGAAAACCTGCCCGGACTGCAACGGAGATGGTGTCATGCAAAAAGGCACGGACGATGAACAGCGGTGCCGAGCGTGCGGTGGCCTTGGTTTCGTATCCGATGATGATGGCGGCCAGGAAGAGGTAATACGCACAAGGCAGCCGAATTGAGCTCGGGCGGCGATCTAGCTAACTCTCGAATTGCCGGAGCTCGGGTGCAAGCGTGGAGCGGTCAGACCTAAGAGCTACGGCGTCGGCGGCATCATTCCCCACGCGGGAATCGTCCGTCGCCGCGCTAGTCAGTGCCGTATAGGAAAAGAGGCCGCGCCCTGGGCTGGCTGCGGCCTCCATTTCGGTCACAACGGCCCTTGGGGATGGGGGTGGCCAACTGTGACTTTTGCTCAACTTGCGAACCCGGCAACCGGTTCCCTAAAAAGAGACCGGTATCTTCCTACGACAATTTAGAACGACGGGACTGCGGCCGAAATATTGGCTGCAATCCCTTCGCCACTCTTGCACCGGGTTGTGGCAATACCCAGCGCGTACATGAGACGCGCGGACGGCTCTGGCAGTTCAGCAAGATCGTCCGATCTGTGGCGACGATCACAAGGTCCCAGGGCAGTCCATTAGCTCACTGGCAATGAACTAAACGGCCCGCCATGAATTATGGTTTTGTGGGGTTGTGAGGTTCGCCATGCGAACATTTTTTGAGATTTTCGACTCGCCGGAAGTGATGGCCCTCTTAGCGCTTGGGCTCATCGCCAGCGCTGTGCTTTGGTTGCAGGTTGTCTAATCCGTATGTCAAACTTTATAGACCTCATTCTCCACCCCGTATGAGCTTAAGACGAGGGCTCGAATCGTCAGGCCGTCCCGGAGGCACATGAGCCGGAAATATCCATCGCGACACGAATTCGAAATAACACTAAATATGATCGTACATACGCCGACCGGCGCGAGCTGGCTGGCCGATCCCGGCGAAGCCGAGCCCAAGGTCTTCAACGCCGGAAAGCTCGGCAGCGTTCTGCCGAACGGCGACGAGTATCGCGGTGGCGAGGTCTGCGCGATGGCGGCGCGGATTTTGCGCGACAGACTCAAATAACAACTGGCGGGCGCGGGCAAAAGCGGCTCGCCTAGTCGTCTCGCAACAGCGCGCGAAGTTCGCGGATAACATTTTCAAGATGACGAGCGGTGTGGTCGTTGCGGTAGAATAGCCTATTTCGGCTGCCGACTTCACCGGATTTTGCCTTACCGGATTTGTATTTTTGCAGGATCGATCTGTAGCCCTTGATGTCGCCCTGAATTTGCTTTTTTAGGCTCAACTGAAGCACTGCGATCTCCGATTTGTGCCGCGTTCGTCGGTTGCGAGGACAGCAGTTAATTTATTCGGGCATCGGTATGCCAAGTTCCTCGATAGCGGTAGCGCAAATGTGCGGAGGGTCGCGCTCGCCCTTCCGATAAACCTGAATGATTTTGGCTGCCACCAACTCGCAAACGGGGTCTGCCCGGTCCCTGAGCTGCAGTAACTCCAGGGCGGCTTCATAAGCTGAAATCAGCCGTCTGACATCCTCAGGATCAAAGGATGCTTCCTGCAGAAGGCGCTGGATCGGCATGGCGTACAATTTGCCGCTGACAAGCCGCACTTAGGTACTAAGGTACGGTCATCCGGCACCAAGGCAATACTAAAGTTTGATAATTTGAAATTAAGGTCAGCGCGCAAAAAACGCGGTCCCTGAGGCGCCCTTAGTCTGGCTTCAATCGCGGGTCGCCATCTTTGGGAGGTGGTGTCTCATAGACAATATCAAGTTGCGCATTGCGCTCGGATTGTTCGGCAAGACGTAAATAACCCCGCGCCAATCCCTCAAATTCAGCCCGTAGCTCGGTATTGGGCTCGCGCCGCGCCCGTGCCAAAAGCTCGGCGGTTTTTACGCGGTACTGATCCCCCGGCGCCATCGCGGTCTCTATGTAAAATTACACAACCCCTCAGTCCTGCAATTCGCCGGTGCGAAATTGGTTCCAAACGAAAGCGATTTCACTTGTTTGATGTCGGCGGCATCATACCCCACGTCGCGAAGGGGCATCGGCGGTCGGTCGCGACAACGACCCGGCAGTCGACCGCTTGAAGGTCGACCAGGAGCCTCCTGTTGTTAGCGTACTCGGCAGCTCAATGCCTTGAGCCCGCTCAGTGTAGCTTTGCGCCAGCACCCTCAAGCGTCGTGACACGGACGGCATCTGACTGAGATCGGCCAACGCTCGGCATCGATCCGCTCGCTCCACCGCGAAGGCAATATAAACGAAAACAAACTCCATCGGCTGGCCCCCGAAATTAGCCGGGATTTAAAATAGCCTTGTCCCGTGCGGCGATGGCGTTGTGGTCAACCTGGGGCAATATCACACCGAAGCATCCCTGATCCCTCGACCGCGTTGGTGAGGCTCTGGTGAGTTATCGAAATTAAAAAACCAGGCCGGCTCTGGACGGGGTTCTGAGCAGGCTGCTGACGAAGAGCATTGCGTGGCGTCGGAGTTCGGCCCTTCGGCGCCCATATGACGGTGGTTTGGAACGGGCTACTTGTAGTAACCGACGCCGCATCCCAGGCCGGCGACCGCGGTAACTAAGCTCACCTTCGGCACCCACGTCTTATCAGCGCCGGCCTTGGGAGACATGTAGCTGACCTCATTGACTTGGCCCTCTTTTGCCTCGTCATAGAGCCTTGGGCCATACACGTCGCCCGTAGGGTCCTTAAATGTCCTCACATCCTTGCCCAGCAACCCCTTAACGTTGGGGTTGGCGTTCGCGAGGAGGAGTCCGTCGCTCAGATTGAAGCAGAACGGATAAATGTCGCCCTGGACGAAGCCGTTTTCCCCCTTGTTGATCTGGTCGAGCGTTTTGGCCTTATCAGCTTTAATAGCCGCAGCCGTCTTTTCAAGCATGGCCTTAGCGTCCGCCGCAGTACCTTCCGCGAATGCTGTGGTCGAGGACAAGACAGCCATGGCGCCTAGCGCGCCAATCACGAGTTTACGAAACATGGATATTCCTCCTTGCTCTTCAAGCAATTTGCAATTGGCATGCACCGTGCGTAGGCGACGCCCATGATTAAATTCTAATTCCAACCCCAATTTTCCAAAAACGGAACCGTATCGCCGCCGGCCAATATTTTAGGCCCGCGTTTCAACCGCCCACAATAAAATGAAAATAAAAAGAGCTGCAGGTTCGCCCCCAACCTTGGGGCAAAAAAATGACCCCGATCCAATGGCGGTGGGATCTGGGTCAAAGGAGAGACTTAGGGGTGCTGGGAGGATTTCCTAGCGCACACGAAGGTTAGGCGTGTGAGTCGCGCAGCTATAAATATGGCGGAAATTCGCGCAGCCGTTCTGATTAGACAACCTGCAACCAAAGCACAGCGCTGGCGATAAGCCCAAATGCTAAGAGTGCCACCATTTCCGGCGAGTCAAAGATTTCGTAAAATGTTCGCATGGCGAACCTCACAATCCCACAGCCCCCCAACTCATGACGGGCCGTTTAGTTCATGGCCAGCGAGCTTAATGGGCGACGCCCTAGGACCTTGTGATCGTCGTCACAGATCGGACGATCGGGCTAGCGCCGACGCACGATCTCCATTCGCGACGGGGGGAATGATGCCACCGACAATAAAAGGGTGGCTCTTTACCAACGTCCTCCTCCACGTACGAGCCGGATAATTAGAAGCAATAAGACAGCGCCGATCGTGGCGTTGATTATTGCGCGGACCATTCCAACGCCCAGGCTGATGCCGAGGCGCGGCATTAGCCAGCTCGCAACGAACGCCCCGATGATGCCGATCGCGATGTCGCCGATCAGTCCGAAGCCGGTTCCCCGCACGATCTTGCCGGCAAGCCATCCTGCAACTAAACCGACCAACAAAATTACAAGAATGCTCTCGTTCGAAAGGTACATAACTTGCCGTTGCCCCAATAAGCATCAAGTCGCCCGGTCAAATTATAGCGTGACCGGTAGCGAAAAGCGGTAAGGCTCTGCCAAAATAATTGAAACAAAGTGAGAACCGCGATTTCTATCGCGTGGCCCGCCGCCACGCAAAACGCTACTCTGCTCACCCGATTGATGGCGTTGGAGTGTGTGATGGCCCCGCGTGCGTATTGGAGAGGCTACCTGCGCCTTTCGCTCGTTTCCTGCCCCATTCAGCTTTTCCCCGCGACCTCCGAGCGTGAGAAAATCCGCTTCCATCAGCTCAACAAAGAGACTGGCAATCGCGTCCGCTACCGAAAGGTCGACGAAGACACAGGCGATGAGGTCGAACAGGCCGACATTATTAAAGGCTACGAGGTCGAAAAGGGGCGATATATCCAACTCACGCCGGACGAGATGGAGGCCACTGCCATCGAAAGCACGCGGATGATCGACATTGAACAGTTCGTGCCGGGCAAAGAAATCGACGAACTCTACGTTGCCGATCCCTACTACATCGTACCGGATGGCGAGGTCGGGGCGCAGGCGTTCGCCGTAATTCGTGACGCCATCAAGCAAGAAGGCATGGTTGCATTGGGTCGCGTGGTGTTCACGTCTCGTGAACACATCATTGCATTAAAACCGCGCGGCAAAGGTTTGATGGGAGTGACGCTTCGATATCCTTACGAGGTGCGGAACGAAAAGGAATATTTCGATCAAATTCCGGACGAGAAAGTCACCAAAGACATGCTCGACTTGGCTCGGCATATCGTCGAGACAAAATCCGGCCATTTCCAGCCTTCGAAGTTTGAAGATCACTACGAAGAGGCGTTAAAGGCATTGCTGAACAAAAAGCAGCACGGTCAGAAGATCGTCGTCGTTAAGGGGAAGGAGCCGTCCAAGGTTATAAATCTTATGGATGCGCTTCGCCGAAGCGCAAAGGCGGACACAACGGCCTCGAAGCGCGGTCGTAAACGCGTCGCTGGACAAACCGAAATGCTATTTCCAATACAGGGTAAGAAATCTGCACAGGCAGATAAAAAGCCTATGCGATCAACCGTACGAAAACGGAAGGCAAGCTAGGGATAATCCTTGCAAGAGGACCAACAGGGGCTTTCAATGCGCGCCGCTCTCATCATTGCAGCATTCGCGATCACGACGATGCTTGCCGGTTGCAGCAAGCCAGAGCCAGGCCCGCAAGGGCCGAAGGGCGATACCGGCGCTCAGGGAGATGCTGGCCCTCAAGGTCCTGCCGGGCCCGCCGGTCCGCCAGGTCCGCAAGGCCCACCAGGTGAAGCGGGGGCTTCTTCCCAGTTCCGACTTGTCCGCGCGCCATGCACGAGTTCTTCCACGTGCGAAGTCACATGTCGTAGCGACGAGATTGCGATCACTGCGTTCTGCGGGACCAAACGCACGGCAGCTTCTTTCCTCACCGACCAAACGGTGTCGTGTGGGATCAATCCAGATACGACAGATGGTCCTCTGGTCGTAGTTTGTGCGAAGTAACGGGGCGCCGTCAGAATTAATCCACAGTCCATTTGTGGTAGGTGTCGCCCGAATGCGCCCTTTGCGCGGATCATTCTGGAATTGAAATGAAGTGTAGCTGAGCACGGCAAGCGACCGAGGATAGCGACTGGGGGAATGACGCCGCCACAGGCACGACATGAGAGCCACCAAACTAGCCTTTGCGCTCCTATCGGCGATCGCACTCACTGTCGTGGCGCGGGGACAGGACCGAACTTTCGGCGACTTTGATTGCACTCAAGATTGTTCCGGTCACTCTGCAGGGTACGGGTGGGCGGACAAACACGGCATCGATGACGAATCCGAATGTCCCGACGGCAACTCGCAGTCATTCCACGAAGGATGCGTAGCTTATACGCGCAATCCCAATATGGGTGCTAACCAGGACGCTGATAGTCGAGCTTGGCTTGGCTCACCCGCATCTGCGGGGGCGGCCCCTTTGCCTCGGCCATTTGCCAAGTCACTCCTAGAGCCGGCTCAGCTCACCGGACCCGACATGTCCGCATCGGTCCATTTAGGCGGCACCATCATGTATATTTACGTACGTCGATCTTCCATTTCTAGTAATTGTGTCTGTTTCGGGTCATAAGCGGACAAAACCGCGCGTCTCAGTGTTGTCCGATTTACCCCAGCCGGCTCAACCGATCGACGCAACACCCGCGCAACGATACCAAATGCTCGTCTAGTCGATTTCAAGATCATCGGCGGGGAGCAATGCCAAAGTGCCAGGTTTCGCGGGCCGCAATGAGCCCTAGACGACATGTTTCGCTTATCAGCCCGCGCAATCTGTCTTTTCTGTTCTCGAAAAGTGTTGCGTCGATCGGTTGAGACCACCCCCCAATAGCGGACACGTCCAAATCAGTCGGTTTAATCTAAAAGGCCCAACCTACTTCCTAGCCACTTAGTTGTTGGCGCCTGAATCAGGATAGTCATAAGAATCGCAATGAAGGTAACCGATGCCACCACATCGGCGCCGGGCGCTTTCATTCCGAGCAAGAGGCCAGCAAGCGCGGCCGGAATGACGCCTGTCTCGCGCGTCCAACACATAAACAGCATTTCGTTGAAGCTCCACTTCGCACGCCGATCCGGCAGAGCGCAGAGAAAAACTGCCAATGGCCGGGCGACCAGCATGAAGATTGCGACCACGATGACGCCGCCGAACCAATATTGTCCCATGAGCTGAAAATCGACTTGAGAGCCCAATAATAAAAAGATGAAGAGCCGCATAATGAAAGCAGTAGTCATCACGAATTCGTCGAGCTTTTGCGCTTCCGCTGGCGCCATTTTGAAACCGAGAGAATCCTTATTTCCGATCATGATTCCGAATACAAACACTGCCATAAAGCCGCTCGCTTCCATGTCGTCGGCGGCAAAATAGGCGCCGATCACGGCCACAAGCGTCACCACTGGCGCGTATTCGACAAGAAATGCCCATCGCTCATGCGCGATAAGGAGTGCGGCCAGATAACCAAGCACGGCGCCGGCGAGGATTCCAATGACGGCCTGTTTGAGCAAATCGAACAATGATGTGACAATTGAAAATTCACCGGTGCCCATGGCCACCGCCAGCACGCCAACGGTAACTATCGCGCCGGTGGCATCGTTGAAAGCTGACTCGCTCATGACCGTTTGGGCAACCCGGTCGCGAATTTTGACCTGTCGGAAGATGGGCACTAGCGTCGCCGGGTCCGTCGAAGCGGTCGCCGCGCCTAATAGTAGCGCCACAATCCAGGGAACGCCGAGAGCGACATGCGCCGCCAAAGCGGTTACGGCCGCGGTGATCAGCACGCCGAACGTCGCGAGCCCGACAATTGTAATCCATACCCGTTTCAAAACGTCGAGCCGAAGCGATGCGCCGCCATCAAAAAGAATGTAGCTCGCTCCGAATAGAAGAATGATTTGATAGAGCGCCGAATCGGACTTGATGTTGACCAGCCCCAGCACCGCCGGGCCGATCGCCATTCCCACTAACAGGAACAAGGCAATATCGGGAACCTTGATCTTCTGAGCCACGAAGCCCGTGATAGTGCCTATGGCGAGAATTAGGCCGCCAGAAAGCAATGTGTGTTTTGCAATTTCAATTGCGGCCGAAGTCTCCACGAATCTCCCCTACAATTCAGTCGCGCCAACTTTTTTTGGTTTTCCAGCGCCAGCGCACGAGATGCTGCCCGACAACCCCAGAAATGACAAGGCAAGGAAAAAGCCATCCTGGGGTTAGGAGCACCGGTCAATCTCGAGAGCAAACGTCCGCTTCGGGTCGATGCCGTTGATAAAGTCGGCGATTAGAGAGCTGCGGCTCTTGATTTGAGCTTTAGACGGGAACCTCCCGTCTTATTTATTGGTCTCCCCCGTTCGAGGGGTTCGTCATTGACGCTATCGAGCTGCTCCTGCGGCAACTGACATTCACGTTGTGCAAGGAACCGTGGCATCAGGCGGCCGCCAGATGTGGTTTGCCAGTGTTTTGAGATTTTGCACGATAGCCGCGAGATGGAACTCATCGCGTGCGCCGGAGAGCCCCCGCAGTCGCATGCGCTCGAAGCGGTGATGGGTCTTCAAGTGCGCAAAGCGCATCTCAACCTTTTTGCGTTCATCGCGGGATTTGGCGAACTCAGGCGTTCCCATCAGTGCACGAGCATGGTCGCGGGCATCTTCGTTGATGTCGCGCGGGACGATGCGTTGTGCGGTATTCGGGCAGCACTTTAACTTGAGGGGGCATGGCCCGCAGTCGTAGGTGCTCGCCGTATAGCG
>Ga0207071_1135_pt1 | contig 13047 bp, 13 predicted proteins | sample Alteio_BWMinHeat_67_FD_153531 | JGI IMG/M metagenome (GOLD analysis project Ga0207071, IMG submission 153531) | Enriched cells from forest soil in Barre Woods Harvard Forest LTER site, Petersham, Massachusetts, United States -... | ecosystem: Environmental > Terrestrial > Soil > Temperate forest >...
GAACGCCAATCTCCTGATTCGCAAGAGATAAAACGCCAATCTCCTGATTCGCAAGAGATAAAACGCCAATCGGGAGATTGGCGTTCCCAGGAACTCGCGGCTAAACGAGGTACTGCTGAACGACGGTATCGGCAACGAACTTCCCTTGGCGAGTCAGCCTCACATTCACCGCATCCGTTTCGACCAGGCCAAGCCCTATATGCCGGGCAAGAACCGGGCCAACGAGGGAATCGAGTTCCATTCCGGTCTGCCGGCAAAAATCCTCACGATTGATTCCGTCTGAGCGCCGCAGTTGCACGGCAATGGTCTCGCGCGCGCGTTCTTCGGCGGGAAGCTGTTCAGATTGTATCGTGGCCGGCTCGCCGGCCAGGATCTTGCGAATGTAGCCACGCAAGTCGCGCGTGTTCAACTCCCGCCGGCCGTCGATGTAGCGAGCAGCCCCCATGCCGAAACCGAAATAAGCATGGTTGGCCCAGTAAACCTGATTGTGGCGCGAACGCTTGCCGGGGCGCGCAAAATTGGAAATCTCGTAATGCTCGAAACCTGCTCCGGAGAGCCTATCGATGCCATGGGCATACATCGCCAGCTCGCTGTCTTCATCCACGGGACGGATCTCGCCTCCTTGCTTTTGTTTCCACAGGCGCGTGCCTTTTTCGTAGGTCAGTCCATACGTGGAGAGATGATCGGGAGACAGGGACAACGCCTTGTCCAGATCCGTTTCCCACTCCCCCAGGCTTTGGCCAGGAACGCCGAAAATCAAATCCAAGCAGACCTGGGGAATTCGACTTTTGATCTGCTCCACGGCCCGGTAGACGTCTTGCGGCGCGTGGTCCCGCTCCAGTACCCGCAAAAGATGGGGATGAAACGATTGAGCGCCGAGGCTCACGCGCGTGACGCGATGATCGGCCAGTACCGCGATCTTGTCCGCATTGAGTGTTCCCGGGTTGCCTTCAATCGTGATTTCGCAGTCGGGCGTCGGTGCGAGCCAACGCTTCAGCGTTGTCAACAGCCGTTCCAGCTGTCGGCAATCCAAATATGTTGGCGTGCCGCCACCCACGAAGAGGGTCGCCACCTCTGCCGGTCGGCCGAGTTGCGCCAGCTCCACGCTCAGAGCCTCCAGATAGAGGTCGATCATGGGGTCCTGGCCGACTGCCACTGCGAAGTCGCAATAATTGCAATGATGGGCGCAGAATGGAATGTGCACGTAGGCAGCGCGAGGCCAAAGCCAGGGCGGAGACGGTCGAGGATCCAAGTTGCACTCCACTCTCATAAGATGTCACAAGATATTATGACACGAGTGAGCAAAGACGATGATAAAACTTGCAGGCAAGGTCGCTCTTGTGACCGGGGCGTCCTCAGGGATCGGGCAAGCGACGGCACTGGCACTTGCCCAGGAGGGGGCAGATGTCGCGCTCAACTACTGGACGCTTGAGTCGGCCGCCGAGGAGACCGCCAAGCAGATCCGCGCCTTGGGAAGGAAAGCGCTCTTGTTGTATGTCGACGTGTCCGATCAAGCTGCGGTCGAAACAATGGTCGCACGCCTTGTCGAAATCCTGGGACAAGTGGACCTATTCGTTTCGTCGGCCGTGTACAGCGACCGGGAGCCCTTTCACACTGCGAATATGGAAGGATTCCGGCGGACCATCGACGTGACCATGTGGGGTGCGTTTTACGCGCTCCGTGCGGTCGCTCGACAAATGATCGCGCAGGGCCAGGGCGGGAGTGCCGTGATCGTGAGCTCGGCGCAGGCGAAAATTGCCCATCCGTCGTGCATGGCTTACAACATGGCCAAGGCCGCCATCGATCAGATGGCACGCACGGCCGCGCTGGAGCTGGCGCCGCATCGTATTCGCGTTAATATCATCTATCCGGGCTGGACCGACACACCCGGCGAACGGAAGTTTTTCCCCGAACAGGTCCTGCAGGAAGCATGCAAAGCACTGCCGACCGGCAGACTGGCTCGCCCCGATGAAATCGCACGCGGCATCCTGTTCCTGCTCGACCCGGCGTCGGAGTACATTACCGGAACGACGTTGTGCATCGACGGAGGTTCGCAGTTGCCGTGGTGGTCGCGTCGCGGCAAAGGGGATTATTAGAGCGTGATGCAAAAATGGGCAGTGGGCGAACTGGGTGTAGATCTTGGCGCACACAAGCGTGCTAAAAAGCCAGCGTCCAGCTTCGGGCAAGGCCGTAGTAGGAGAAGTTACATCGGCTGAGAATGTCACGGCCGATCAGGGCTTGTGGAGCACCCGGCAAGTCGTCGAAATCGTCGGAAACAATGGCGCGGATTCTCAGCGCGACCGCTTCTTCCGCGCCAGACAGAAGGGTAACGTTTACGTCAAATTGATCCGTAACATGTGGTTCGCCCAGCCTTGTCGATGGCGTTCGAACTTTGATGGGACCTAATGGCCGAATGTCTAAAGTCGTGAACACCTTTGGCATGAACGCGGTGGCAAATGATCCCGTATCAATCATGGCAAGCACTGGGATCTTATCTGGAACCGCCAATCCTAATCGCTCAAGTAACTTCTTCCTAGCGTTGCTGACTCCAACGAGAACAACAATCAGGGCTCCCTCAAAAGTAATTTCTCCTGTGACTATTGACATCGGGTGACTCTGCGAGAAAAGTGCCTAGGCACTTCATGCTCAGCAATCTCTTTCACTAGAAACTGCTTTAAGCCGTAGCGCTCATACCCGGCATCAATGGCCTCGTCCTGGCTGTCCCAGACCGAAACTTCCTGTCCGTGAATCAGCACGTACTTACCAGCGTTCGCCAAAAGATTCGGAAGCTCCTTTTGAAATGTTTCGAGTTCGGTCTCAAGGGCCATGTCTCACCATCCTTGCCATTCGTGGTCCCTGGTCACTCAAAAAACTCAGCCATTGCAACAACGCGCAGGCTAGCCGCGTAGTTCGACAAAAGCAAGGGCTACAGCCCAGATTGTAGCAAAATCTATTCCCTCCGCCTGAAGTCTCGATGTGCGGCAATGCGACGCGCGGAGCCACGGATCATGCGTGGACGATCCTTGAACTGCTCCAGGGAATTTCAAAACACAAATAGCCCACCACTCAAAAAATGGGGTACAGGCACGTCGAAATTCAGAGACAGTCTCCATTTTTGACTATTATAGATCGAGGGCAGATTAGGTAATGTCCAGCTGGCAGGCTGGCAGCCTGCCCCACGTTCAAGAGAACGAGGCGGAGCGGGAAATGTTCAGCTGGCAGGCTGGAAAGTCTGCCCCACGTTCAAAGAAGGCGGATCAGGTAATGTCCATGGTGTCCAGAGCTGAGGAGGCAACCGCGGGCGCTAGCCGTGATCGGTTATCGTGGCGAACGGATGAACTCGGCACCTGGATCAGGTGCAAGGTGGGTGGCTCGGTTCCCCGATGCCTTTCCGTTTCGCCAAAGGACTCATCGGCCAGCAGCGAACAGAACGTACTCACCAGTTCCGGGTCCAGGCCGCCGCCGTCGGCATCCGCGCGTAACATCTTCAAGCAGGTTTCATGCGGAATGGCGGGGCGGTAAGGCCTGCGGCTGGCGAGAGAATCATACACATCGGCCACGGACAGGATGCGCACCAGCATCGGGATTTCGTCCGCGTTCAGACGATCCGGATAGCCTTTCCCGTCCAGACGCTCATGATGCGAGCGAACCAAAGGAATCAACATTCGAATCGAGCGCAGCGGCTCGACGATGTGAGCGCCTTGCACCGTGTGCTGTTTGATGACGTCGTACTCGTCGGGAGTCAGCGAACCGGGTTTATTCAGGATCGCATCCGGCACACTGATCTTGCCAATGTCATGGAGCAGGGCGCCTTTGCGCAATAATTGCCAATCCCCTTGAGGGACGGCAAGCTCTGCTGCCAGGCGCAGCGCATAGCTCGTTACGCGTTCGGAATGCCCGTGCGTATATGGGCTTTTGGCTTCAACCGCCCGGGCGAACGCAAAAACGACCGCCTCGGCCGAATCGAGCTCATCGTGCAACCGCTTCACGCGCAGCAGCGATTTGCATCGCGCCACCACTTCGGGACAACGAAACGGCTTGGTCAGAAAATCATCGGCACCCAGGTCCCAGGAATGCACCTTGGCATCGCCGGCACACTGTCCCGTGACGATGATGATGGGTATCCAGCGGGTGGAAGGGTCCTGCTTGATCCGGTGACAAACCTCGTAACCGCTGAGGCCGGGCAAGCCGAGGTCCAGCAAGATGAGATCGGGTGGTGATTTCTTGATTTGGGCAAGGGCTTCCGGCCCGTCACTGGCGATAGTGACGTGATGACCTTCAGCAGCCAAGACAGTTTCCAATAACCGAGCCGTGCCCAAGTTATCGTCGACGACGAGCACGTGCTGCGCGGATTCCGCGTTCAACCGACTTACTCCGTAGGCGGGCAACGTGTTCCGACAAGGGCAGGGCGGCAAGTCGAGCCTAGGTCGCATCAGAGTCGTTGTCAACGGGCCAATTGGCAATTTGGGTAAGATTTTCCGCTAATTTCAAGTTGCCAGGGAAGATGTGAACGTATTTTCACTGCCAGCGGAACCATTTCAGTCCCAGCATAAAAGTGACCACCGCCCACGATGCCAGGATCGCCAAGCGCCAGCTGACGGCAGTTATCGAAGCCCCTTCCAGCATCACCTCACGGAGGGCGTTATTCAGCTGGGTGAGGGGAAGCGCCTGAATGATCGGTTGCATCACATCCGGAAACCGCTTGGAGGAAAAGAAAGTCCCGGACAGGAGCCACATCGGCAGCATGATCAGATTCATGAGGCCCGAGATCGTTTCAATCTTGCTGGCCCGGCACGAGACCAAAAGCCCGATCCCCGAGAATGACCAGGCGCCCACAAAAATCACAATCACCAGAGTAATAATGTTGCCCTGCAGGGGAACGCCAAATCCCAGCCAGCCCACCAGCACCAGGAGCACCATTTCGGGGAGCATGAACAGGAGGCGCGCGGTGAGAATCGACAGCAGAAAATCTCCTTTGCGCATGGGGGTCGCCAGCATGCGTTTGAGCAGTTTGCGCACGCGCATATCAACGATGAAGAAACCAATCCCCCAGAGGCCGCCTCCCATGAGGTTCATTCCCATTAGCCCCGGCAATAAAAAGTCGATGTAACGGTTACCGGGCTCTTTCGTGAGGGAATCGACCGTGCGCCAGGTGGCCGGTCCAGCTTGCCAGGTGCGAGCGCCATCCTCGTTTCGGTCGTTCGATGCAGTGTTTTTTTCGTCGCTTGGAACCGTACCGGTCCGAAAACGCTGGATAACGTTGTCCACGCGTGCTCGAGCAAGGACGGCTTCCGGGCGCGCCGGGTCGTAGACATACCGATAACCATTTTCAATGGGCACTACGTACAAGGCGGTTTTGCCGGTCAGTAATCGCTGCCGGCACTCATCCGCGGGATGCACTTCCGCCGGCAGTCCATCTTTTTCGAGCAGCCCAAAGAGAGATCTCGATTCCAGGGCCAGTCCCGGAACCTCCTCCACATCGACGGCCGGCGGCTCGGGTTCACTTCTCCAGAAAGCGATGCCGAGCCCGACGGCCAAGAGCACCGGGAAGCCGTAGACCCAGAAAATTGCCTCCGGTTCGCGATAGAATTCGCGTAAACGGGTCAGTAGCAGCTGAGAGAATGCGTACCATCGATTCATGGAAAACCACTGGGATTGTTAAAAGAATGGGGACTGGCTCGGCACGACGCCGTGCCTGTCCCCATTCCTTTACACGCTCTTACACTGCCGCTCCAGCCAATGCACCAAATCGTCAATGAATGGATCCGGCTTCGGCTCGAACTCGAGCGTATGCGAGGCTTCTTTGTACTCGATAACTTCTTTATCGGCGCTGGCAAATTTCGCAACATAATTACGGGTCAATTCGTTGTCGATGATGCGATCATTCCCCCCCCAGGAAGAGCAGAATAGGCTCTTGGATCTCTTGAACGATCGGCCTGATATAGCGGTCCAGACGAAAGCTTTCCACAAGGAATCGGGCCGTGGCATCGTGCAGACTCAAAGGGTCGTCCCGAAGGAAGCGCTGCCAGCTTTCCGTGGTGGTAAATAGCTCCGGGTCGTTGAGCGGAATCGGATACCGCGCATGCGGCGCAACCAGACGCGACCAGGCAATGCGGAGCCGTTCCGACAGAGGCGGCTTGACACGTGGTAAAAATCCAGGACAAAGCAGGATTTGGCCGTGGATTGGTACGGGCGCGTACCGCTGAAGCGCCACCGTAAGCTTGGCGCCCCAAGAGATACCTAAAAGAAATACGGGAAGAGACGACACGCCGTCGAAGAATCCCGTGCGCAAAGCATTGAGGAACTCCGCCAGATCCTCCAGCAACCGAACGAAACTGGAAACATCACCGCGGTCGCGCTCGTTGATACCGGAACCCCGTCGATCCAGGAAAGATACCTGAAAGCCCGCCCGCGCCAAACGCGAGCAGGAGTACTCATACCAACCGCCGTGGCTTTGGATCCCATGCAAACAAACGACGCGGGCACGCGCTGAAAGATCTACGGAACTCATCCCTGCCTGGTAACGCCGATAGCGCCAGCGGTAACCGTCACTGGCGACAAACGTCTCGATTGTGAAGGGCGCCGACTCAGCCAAGCAGCGACTCCTTGTGAATCGTCACTCTCTCCAGTGCCTGGGGATCAACCGTCACACCGAGCCCCGGTCCCGCCAGAGCCGGGGCCCAGCCTCCATACCCAAACGTTATATCGTCCTTCCCCAGTGGCTCACGCACCAGATGACGATCGTACGAACCTTCCAGGTAGCGGATGCCTCCCACGCTGGCCGCAAAATGCCGACCGGCAGCGGAAAGCAGCGCCGTTTCGCCAACTTGACAACCCAGCTGGTAGCCGAAGTGATTTTTGCGCGCGAACTGAGCCAGGCGCAGCGTCCGCAAGAAACCGCCGCATTTGGAGAGCCGCAGATTGAACAAGTCGCAAAGGCCTTCGTCCCGCGCGCGGCGCGCGTCGAGCATACTGCAAAGCGATTCATCGAGCATGATCGGCACATGCACTTCCTTACGTATCTGAGCCAGGAAATCGACATGCTCATGAGCGACCGGTTGCTCGACACTCGTGATGCCGTAGGGTTCCAGCTGTGCTATTTTCCCGACGACGCTGTCGGGGGCCCAGGCCTCATTGGCATCGACTCGAAGGTCGGACTCTGGAAGAGCCAGGCTGCGAACGCTCCGCAGACGCCGCGCATCGTCGTATCCCTCGATCCCAACCTTTACTTTTATTTGGCAGAAATGGGACCGGCAGAGGTTGGCGCGCACCGGGGGAACACTCGAACAGTACAAGCATCCGTGTCTTATTCCTGACACGTCTTTCCGCGACTCCATTCGCGCGGGCCTCGCCGAAAGCTCCTTGTAGGCGCAAAGTGGGAAAGCTGCGAAGAGTTCTTCCCGAAGCGCATTTTTTCCTCTGTCATTTGTGGCCAGGTGCCTGTAATCTTTCAGCCCCAGGCAAACGGTGTGAGGACACGCCGTTTCCTTCCGCCGGAATGAGAAGGGACTCCTCATGTTTGTTGGCAAGGATGCCTTGTACCTGGTGCTCGCGCTTGTCAGCGCTGTTATCCATTCAGGTTGTAGGACAAGTCCGCGCCGTCAGGGCGAGAATGCCGAGGAAGCCAAGAGTGTGCGGCCCCTGGTTCGGGCCAAGGGGCCACCTATCCCAGACTTGCGCATTCCTGCCAACCCCGTACCAGCTCCAATCCCGGCCAGGCCTGAATTTGTTCAGCTGACAGGCGCTTCGGTTCCTGCCGACGCTTCTGCCGCGCAGACTGGAAGCGACAATCGGGGGCCTCAGCAAGGTAGCAACCCGGAACAGAATCCAGCTAACCCGGCGGACCCCGTTGCCAAGCTACGCGCCATTTACCAGGTTGCACAAGCGCGCTACGCCCAAATGGATTCCTACATTGTGCGCCTCAGGCGCCGCGAGCAGATTAAAGGCGTGGACAAACCGGAAGAGATACTCTTGCTGAAATTCCGCAAGGATCCCTGGAGCGTCTATCTGAAATGGCTGGGCACCGTGGGACAGGGCCGAGAAGTTCTGTTCGTCAAGGGCCATTACGGCAACAAGATCCATACCCTGCTGGCAAGCGGCGATGTCCCATTGATGGCTGCGGGGTCGCGCCTGGCACTATCGCCCGATAATCCGCTGGTGCATTCCTCCAGCCGACATAGCATCGAAGAGACAGGCTTTGGCGTGCTCATCGACCACATGGGAGTCTTGCTGAAGGCGAATGAAGCTCGCCCCGGTTCCATTCGTTACCTTGGTCTCGTCAAGCGTCCTGAGTTTCCCGCTCCATACGAGGCGGCGGAAGAAACAATCTGGCCCGGGAGCGATCCAAGCTTGCCGCGCGGCGGGAAGCGTTACTGCCTATTCGAGCCGGTCAACAATTTCCCGGCGCTGGTCATCACGCATAACGAAACCGGACATGAAGTAGAATACTACTGCTACGATCGATTCCAGTTTCCCGTGCGCCTGGACCAGGATGACTTCAATCCGCAAAAGCTCTGGTCTCGAAAACCGTGAGTCCTGCCACAATGGCAGTAATTGCGAGGTAGTATGGCAGTCGCATTTTCCGTCACAGGCGGCATCACCGTACAATCCTTCGAACAATATGCATACGGCAAAAGCAGTTAGGGCGAGCTTTCAAGCTGACGGGCCTATGGTATGTGATTTGCTACCAACCGCGTATCCCCCAGGGCGGGATGTGCCTCAAGACCTACCGAGCCGCGGGCCGCCTCGCTTTGGAGAGGAAACGCTGGCTGTAGGTGGTGGCATGACAGAAACACCGGGATCTGATTTCTATTCGATCCTGATTACCGATGACGACCGCGGTTGCCGTGAGGCATTACGCGCGATTGTCGAATCGGCAGGCTTTCGGACGGTTCTCGCTGCTTCCGGTGAGGAAGCGCTTGATATCGTGCGTGAAGAGCCCGTGCATCTGGCAATGCTGGACATGCACATGCCGACGCTGACGGGGCTGGAAACGCTTGAACTGGTGCGGCAAGTGAATGCCTTGCTCCCCTGCATCCTGGTGACCGGCGATGCCAATGAGGGTGTCATGCGCGAAGCGCTTCGGGCGCGGGCCTATAGTGTCATTCCGAAGCCGGTCAGCAAGAATGTAGTTCTCTATGTGGTTGTTCGCGCCCTGGTGCGGTTCTATGGCGACCCTCAGGGCGATCCGGTAAAAGAATAGCCTGTCACGTATTTCTCCAAGGAGTAGCAACGGCATGAAAGTCGTACCGCTCAATGACAAGATCGTGGTGAAACGGCTCGAAGCCGAGGAAAAGACGGCCGGCGGCATTGTTCTTCCGGACAGTGCCAAGGAAAAGCCCAAACAAGGGAAAGTCCTCAGCCTGGGCGACGGCAAGCTTCTCGAAAACGGCAAGCGCGCTGCCTTCCAGGTGAAGGAAGGCGACCGTGTCCTGTTCACTTCCTATGCCGGGAGCGAGGTCACTCTCGATGGTGATGAGTACCTCATCATGACCGAAGAGGATATCCTTGCCGTCATTGATTAGGGCTGTTCCAATTTCAATAGCGAAACGTGACGAGAAGAATACCCACGGAGCCAGTGCTCCGTGGGTTTTTTTATTGTCGGCGGGACCGAATGCCTTTTGTAATGAATGGGATCCGCCTACAATCACGAACATCAATGGCGGGCGGCCATTTTCTGCTCAAGCCTGACGAGAAGATGGCCGTAGGAAAGGGGGCGAGGCCGAAGGGTGTTTCGCGCAAGTCTCTGACCTAACGGGATATGCCTTCCGTGGAAGTCAGCGGCATTCCGTTTGCTTCTGTCGCGGTCCGCGTCCCCTCTTGCCCACCATTTGGAGATTTCTGATGAACGCACGACCGTGGATCAAGTTGGCAATGGTTATCTGGTTCGGATGTTCTTTGGCCTTCGTCGCAGCCGAGGCTGCACAACCCGCGCGGAAGCTCGGTCCCCAGCCCAAGGAATGGAATCAAACGGTCGCCAGGGCAATCGACTATCTGAAGGCCAGCCAGGCCGGGGATGGAAGCTGGAGCAGCGAAAAAAGTCCCGGTGTAACCGGGGTCGTGGTCACCGGCGTCCTGGCAACGGGCAAGGTGGGTCCGGATGATCCGCACATGGCCCGGGCCCTGAAGTACATCGAATCGCTCGTCAATCCCCAGGCCAAGCACATCGCGGGCAAAGACCCCAAGGTGCAGTTGCAGAATTACGTCACCAGCATCAATGTCATGGCGCTGAGCGCCGCCAACCGCCAGGATCGCTACCAACAAGTTATTGCCGACGCGGCGGAGTTCTTGAAGCGCCTGCAGTGGGACGAGCAAGAGGGGAAATCTCGGGACGACGACTTCTATGGCGGAGCCGGTTACGACAGCAAGTCGCGGCCCGATCTGTCGAATACCCAGTTCTTCCTGGATGCGCTCAAAGCCGCCGGCGTGCCGAAAGACGATCCTGCATTCAAGAGGGCCCTGATCTTTGTCGGCCGCTGCCAGAACATCAAGGGCGAACACAACGACCAGCCCTGGGCCGGGAAGATCAATGACGGCAGCTTCATTTATAGTGCTGCCGGAGGCGGGCAGACCAAAGCCGAGGTGCAGGCCGACGGAGGCTTGACGGGATACGGCAGCATGACTTATGCCGGCATCAAGAGCATGATTTACTGCGGCGTTTCCAGGGAAGATCCGCGCATCCAGAAAGCTTTTGAGTGGATCCAGAAACACTATTCGGTTGACGAAAACCCCGGCATGCCCAAAATCAATTCTCAGTGGGGCCTCTATTATTATTATCACACCATGGCCAAGACCCTTGATATCCTGGGAGTGGATGAAGTCGTTGACGCCGGCGGCAAAAAGCACGATTGGCGTGCCGAGATCACGGCTGCCCTGGCCAAACGACAAAGGCCGGACGGCAGCTGGGTAAATGCCAACCATTGGCTGGAGGCAGACCCTAACCTGGTGACGGGTTACGCGCTGATGGCGCTTGGCCATTGCAAGCCAAAATGAACTGGGGGCGGAATGTGACGGGCAACTCCCCTGCTCGACGATCAAAGTCGGACGCTGGGCAAGCTTATTTCGCCTTGAGACCCTGCTGCATCTTTGTGGCGGCCTGGCTTCTCTTTGCATTCGCAGCTTCGCCCGCCGCTGCCCATCCGATTCCCCGACGCGCCCACGACCGGAACATTGTCGTTCGCTTGAATCATGATGCGCGTTCCGGCAGCCTGGTGGTAAAAGTCGATTACAGTCTCCAGGTCGATGAATTCACCGTTGTCCTGGATGATCTCCCCGCGGTAATCGACAAGGCCGATATGCTCAAGCTTCGCAAACCGCAAGACTACTACGAATCGTTCACGCGGCTCTACGCGCCAATACTCGCTGCCAACCTCGTCGGTTCGCTCGATGGCCAATCTCTTGACTTCCGGTGCATCAAGCACGGGCATCGACTTCGAGACGAAAATGGCAGCCGGCTTGATCATCTTCGCTGCGATTTTGTCTTCGAAGCGAGCTGTCCTTTCCCGCAGATTGGGACGCCGCAACACGCCTTTTCATTCAAGGAAGGCAACTACGAGCTGGAAGAAGGGCGGATTGGAGTCTCGCTGGTTTGCGACGGGTGGCTTCACCTGCAGTCAAAAACAGAGGCAGACGAGGCACTCAAGAATCGCCCGCCCGATCGATTGCAGCCCGGCGATGATGCCAGGCTGCGAGCTGTCAAAGCCACCTTCGTACTTTCCCCCCAACAGGGTACGCCGGGCACTGCACCTTCGACTGCCGAGACGGACTCTACCACGAAATTTCCGACCCTCTACCAATTGTTTCGCGACACGGAATACGGCTTCTTCATGTTGCTCTGCCTGTCCGCCGGGATCGGCGCCGTACACGCGCTGACTCCCGGCCACGGCAAGACTCTGGTCGCTGCCTATTTGGTGGGCGAGCGGGGAACGGTTGCACATGCGGTCCTCCTCGGCGTGGTGACGACAGTGACGCACACTGGAGTGGTCATTCTTGTTGCCGTAGCCCTTAGGCTGTTCTTTCCGCAAGGGGGTATGTCGGACGAAGTAAGGAGAAATTTGCAAACGACGCTTGGGTTGCTGGGCGGTCTTGTGATTGTCGCCATGGGCGTCTGGCTGCTCTTGCGGCGTCTGGCGGGTCAAGCCGACCATGTTCACCTGGGTGGACACGGTCACCATCACCATCATCATCCGCATCAGCACCACGGGGTTCATGACCACGTACATGCCGATCATTGTCATGACGAAACGGGACAGGTGCAGCCTCTACCCATAGCTATGGGGTCGGTCGGCTGGTGGAACCTGATCGTCCTGGGCATTAGCGGCGGGATCGTACCATGCTGGGATGCCATCTTGATGCTCATTGTTGCCGTTTCCCTCAATTTGCTCTGGCTGGCACTGCCGATGCTCCTGGCGTTCAGCGCCGGTCTTGCAGGCGTGCTGGTGCTCATTGGCATCACGGTGGTTCGCGCCAAGGGCATCGCCGGCTCGCGCTGGGCACAAAACCGTCTATTCAAGGCGCTGCCCGTAATCAGCGCGGCGCTCGTCACGGTCCTTGGCTTGTGGCTTTGTTACGATAGTGTTCATCCCCGGCCGGAACTTGACATCACGGCCACGGAGTCACGTCGCTAAATGGACGTGAGGACGAAAATTGAAAGTTGCTCAGCTCTCCGCTTTCCACGTTCGCATCCCTCTTCGCAGGGTGATTCGTCACGCCTCTCATACACGTTCTCTCAGTGACAATCTGGTCATTCGCTGCGTCCTGGAAGACGGTACCGAAGGTTATGGCGAAGGGGTTCCCAGGGAGTACGTTACCGGTGAAACCATCGATTCTGCCCTGGCGCTGTTGCGCGGCAGCGACCTCCATGCCCAGATCCAGTCATGCTCGGGATTCCCGCAAGTCGCTTCATTTGCGGAACAGCTGGAGCTCAAACCGATTCCCGGGGACGCCCGTCAATGTCAAGGAAACGCGGCTCGTTGTGCCCTTGAACTCGCCCTGCTCGACGCTTATGGCCGACATTTCGGCGTGCCGGTTTCCGCACTGACTTCATTC
>Ga0207071_1130_pt1 | contig 12987 bp, 16 predicted proteins | sample Alteio_BWMinHeat_67_FD_153531 | JGI IMG/M metagenome (GOLD analysis project Ga0207071, IMG submission 153531) | Enriched cells from forest soil in Barre Woods Harvard Forest LTER site, Petersham, Massachusetts, United States -... | ecosystem: Environmental > Terrestrial > Soil > Temperate forest >...
TGGACGAACGCGAGCCGCACCGCCCTAATTACGCCGCACTCAGCAAGGAGCAGGAAAAAGCGCTGCAGCGCCAGCAGGAACAGGAAGGCGCACAGGAGCCGGGTCGTCCCGACCGCATCCGCTCCGCGGGCTGGACTAATCGGGGCGATATCGCCTCACAGCAACGATCTGCCATCGAGCGCCACAACGAGCTCAATCCTCCGAACTGGAAACTCTGGCTCAAAGACCGGGACCAACTCGCTGAGGCTCAGCGGGAGTTTCAGGAAGAACAGAAGCGCATGCTACAGCCGGACGGACACCTGCCTCCCGGTTCCGGCGGACATACACCGTAGTCCCCTCCTTGCCGCAGCGTGCGACCTGCCGATTGGGAGCTTTGAGCCGACTTCCTTTTTTCGCGGGATTCTGGATAGTGCTGCATTTCGGTAGCGTGGTTGCAGTTCGCATGAACTGGGATGCGGAAGTGACCCCGAATACGCGAAGATAGTCCAAAACCGATAACAGATCAGGTTGGCCTATCCCGTTCGGGTGGGTCAGAAAGGAGGCCTTGTGTTCGGAAAACGACGCGGCTTGGACGTTCCGGCATTTGGTGATGCCCACCTCGCCACCCACGAGGAAATGGAGGCTGCGGGGCTGTTCGCGGAAAAGGGCATCCGTCTCGGCTATTACCGCTCCCCGAAAGACCGAAAAACCTGGGGCCGGGTCGTCCGCTACAACGGTGACGGCGGGCTAATTCTCGTTGCACCGCCGCGATCGGGCAAGGCGCGAGATGTGCTGGTCGGTGCCCTGCTCGAATATGACCAGAGCGTTATCGTGGTCGACCCGAAAGGCCAGCTCGCGGCCATCACCAAAGATCAACGCGAACGGATGGGGCAACGGGTTGTTGTCCTCAACCCGTTCAATGCCTGGCCGGAAATTCTCGGACCCACGGCGCGCTATAACCCGATGGCCCTGCTTGATCCGTCCTCGCCCACATTTGGAGCTGAGTGCCGGAAGCTGGCCGAAGGGCTGATTGCCAAGAGCAGCAACGAACGGGATAGCCACTGGACGGACGGGGCCCGGACGCTCGTTACCAGCGTCATCGGCCATCTGGTCGTGGCGGGCGACGAAGAAGACCGCAATCTCGCCCAGATGCGCGAGATCATCGCCGGGGCAGAAGTCATGCTGCTGGATTTCGCAAAGGACGCCTTGAACTCGCCCCATGCTTTCATCCGGCAAGGCCTGGCCGAATACGCGATTGAAAACGCGCCCAACAAAGCCGAGATCGCCGGCAAGATATCGACGGCTCGCGAGCAAACTTTCTTCCTCAGCATCGACACGATAGCGGACAACATCCGGGGAGACGATTTCCGTTTCGGCGTTCTCAAGAATGAGCCCGTCACGGTTTATGTGATCCTGCCCGATGAGCATCTCGACACCTGCGGCAAGTGGTTCCGCCTGGTGGTCGCCTCGGCGCTACACGATCTGTGGCGCGGCGGTCGCGGCGTCTACCGGGTGCTGGCGATACTCGATGAGTTCGCGCATATCGGACACCTCGACATTCTGGAGAAAGCCGCGGGCATGGCGGCCGGCCATGGGCTCCAGATTTGGCCTGTACTGCAGAATCTCACCCAACTGAAAAAAGACTACGGCGACAATTGGGAAACCTTCATCGCCGGTTCTGAGATCCGCCAGTTTTTTGGAACGCGGGATCAGACCTCTGCGAAGTACGTTTCCGAGACCTCTGGACAACGCACGGTGACGACGGCCGGCCAGTCGGTGCAAGACACGAAGCTCCTTGAACACAATCAGAGGAGCGATTCAGCGGGCCAGGCCGGGCAACCGCTCCTCCGCCCCCACGAAATCAGCGGCTTCGGGCCGAATGAGTCCCTGATCTTCGGGCCGCGCAACATCGTGATAGACGGACTGCGGCAACCCTACTTTCACACGCCGGAATTCGCCGGGCTTTATGCACCTGATCCTCAACATGCGGCGGATGCTGCGCCCCCGCCTCCGGTCAAACCAGAAAGTGTCATCGCGTTCGGCGATACACACACGGCGGTACTGGAACAATCCGCAAAGTTGCTGGCGGCAAGACGGCCCATGTTCTTCCGTCTACTGACATGGGGATCGAGTGACAACCCGACTCTGAACGTGCTGTTGAAAGCAGAATTCGTGCTTACGCTCCCGCTGCGAATTCCCTTGGCGCTACTAGCCGCGCCCTTCGCACTCCACAACAAACCGCCGGGGGCGGTGCTCGTTGCTGTGGTTGTGGCCGGATTGAGTATCTTCGGCGAGAGCGCGTGGGAAATCCACGCAACCAAAGAAACTTTGCATGAAGCTGCCAAAGTTGGTGCTCAGGCCGATGCCATGATGCACCACAGCGAAGTAAAAGATGATGCCTATTACTTGGGCATGCGCGAGGCTGAACTTGATGCCGAAACCAGAGCGGGATTCCTGCAGTTTGTGAGGGAGGATGGCTTAGGTCCTCTGGAAGATATGACCGGTTTCAAGGACCTTTCTGGCGTTAGAAAACTTAACGCCAGAATAAGCAGATATCAACATCTAGTGGCGAACCTTTCGTTGGAGCCTAGTGTTGTTGGTGGTAGCGGCGATTCCGCCGACCAGTGGCGTGGTAGGAGGGATGGTCAAGAGATTTTTGCTGGTAAACCCTTCAATACCGAACGACAGTACGACTTGGTGACCAGAACTCCCTACGCGAAGAGACTGTTTCTGAATGCGAAGAATGGATGCCCGTCCGAGGTCCTGCCTTGCACCAGCATGGATCGCAAGGTGATCGATGCCTACGATGCTCGCCACCCGTGGTACAAGACTCTATTTCACCCCTCAAAATGGCTGATATTTCAGGGTCGCGATGCAGCTGATGAACCTCGGGTGGCGTTGGCATCAAGAATTGCTCCGGGTGGCGTCGAGCGCAGACCGTTCAATCTCTCGCGTGGTGATCGCGTCCCGCCTGACGATAGCCCTGATGCACTGGCGGGGCGTTCTGGACGCATAGGACCGCCGAAGGTTGCCCAAAAAACGGACCCGCAAGCGGCTTCTCTTTATGTCGATACGAACAGGGAACTCGCTGCCGCGAGAGTAATCACTGCGGACGGCGTGAGGTCTTTTGATCTTACACCTGCGGCGTCGCGTGATGTCCGGGAATTTAATACCAACACCCCTGTTTCTTACCTTGAAGCTGATACAGTACTAATCCCCAAATTTGGTTCCCACGGAGGTCGTGTGGGAGCCGATCTCGGTGGAAACCTTGGAATGGCGTATCTTTACTGGGTCCATAAAGATCAGGGCGTATCCAGATTCGTGCTCATCCCCGGCGCTGATCTCGTCAAAACGAGGAGCGGTCCTCTGACTAAGAAGCCGTAAACACCAAACATTAGGGCTGGCGGGGAGTTGGCGGTTTCAATGACTCCCCTGCGGGCAACCGCTGCTGCCGCCCTGGTAGCCGTCTGAAGGGCGTAGGCTTCCCCGTTCTCCTGCGCCTTCGTGCTCTCTTCCATGAGGCGGCGGGCCGTGTCCTCGACGCCGTGGCCCCAATCAATCGCCATCATGCACCATGTGAGCCGAACCGTCTGGCACAATCTGCGACTTTGCGCTATGGGCTTCATCCTCTACTTCTCGATGGCCAACGTGTTTGCATGGATGCCCGATGGGGGCGCGAGCGGGGAAGAGATCAGTTCCTTTGTCTGGTCCACACTTGGGCTCGCCTTCGCATCGGTGACCCGCGCAGACGAGTCGGGCTTTTAGGGGTGCGGCGGCGATTTCCGCTTGGCGGTTGGTGCCCCCCGACCGGGCGTTCCTGGCGGGGGCTGTGTCCGCAAACCAAGAAACAATTGCTCACTAACGAATTGGGAGAACAGCGCATGACGGCTGTGGCTTTGCAGCCTCTTGCTCGATAGGTACTGCCGGTCCTTGAAGATCCTCCGCGGTGTCGGCAGTGAACCATCTGCCATTCTCCTTTTTGAGCTGCACGCGGAACCAAGCAAGCTCCGCATCGACCCATTTCTCAGCCCAAGGTCCCCATGTTCCGTTCCCCTTCTCTCGCTTTCGCGTAGCAGGTTTGGGGGTATCGAAGTCGACGTGTCCGAACAGGTCGACTTGTCCGAACCATTGGAGACCATTAAGGGCAGCTGCGGGGGACAAGAAGGTGCCGCTAGTCCCAAGCTTGTCAAACACGACGGCCTTAAACTCAGCGAAAGTATCCCATTCCCCGTGACGCACGTCGAGTGGCGTGAATTCATGCACATTAACATACCCAAAATACGAGTCTCCACACTTTAGCAACCGCCTGAGCAAAACCCTCCGGGCCATTGTCCTGGCTTCATCGTCCAGGCTGAGTGTCGGTTTAGCCCGATTGGTCTGGCCATTCAACGAGACGATGATAGCGGATGCCGACAGCAAAAAGGCAATGGCCGCCCTTGAACTCCACGGTCGCGAGACGGGCCGAGTGTGAAGATTCGTTCTCATGACTCAGACTCTACCACGCAAGCCGTAGTTTTGCTCGTGGTGTTTTTGCTCGTATTCGATCAGCTTGGGATTGTGGGGGCAAGCAGAGAAGTTCCGGCCAATTACGTTCGGTTTTTTAGAGGGCTAGGTCACGAAATCCGAGCTTGCCGGACTGCGCGCAAACTGAGCCAGGAGGACATGATTTCCTACGGCTTCAGCGTCCGCCACTGGCAAATGATGGAAGCCGGTCGCCCCATCACAGTTTTTACGCTCTTGCGAGTTTGTGACGCCTTCGACATTCCGGTCGAAAAGCTCGTGGCGTCCGTGGCCCATCATCTTCGCCACGTCAAGAAATGAACGCTGGTCGTTCCACGGGGCAACTCTCTGAGTTGCAGTGGAGCCTGCTCGTGCACTCCTGCTGGTTGCCCGTCTTCTTCCTGTATCCGGAAATGCATTACGCCCCGTCGGCGCTCTGGGTGTCGCGCGCGCGCAGGTTTTTCAGCGGCGGATACCGTGATAGAGCAGGTGGCAGGGATCGCCCGGCCGCGTACGCCCTTGAGCCTGTGCGCTGAAAGCGCATCCAATAAGTATGCGGACTGGGCGTCGCCGAGCGTAGGTGTCGAGCCTTCGCCGCCGTTGACCACTTGACGCCGTCCACCGGATTGCCACCGACGGCATTCCCGATCCCCCCCAGCGGCACCGCCGCGCCGACGTTCGGTGTTTGGGCCGGCGGGCCGGCAGACACCCATTGGTTGGGGTGAATTGGAAAGACCCGCGAATCCCTACCCTGCTGAGCGGAGGCGGTCGTTGCTGTCCGTCTTCAAACCGTGTCCTGCAATTCAACCTTGCAGTCTGGCGGCAGGTGGCGTTGCGCGCTGTCGATGACGTCGCGTGTGATCTCCGCAATCGCGCTTTCAAGCGTATTGGGATCGTGTCGGAGTGGAACCAAGAAGCTGACACAAAAGCCGGGATAGGTTAGAAGATCCTCGTCCGCCAAATCCTGCTCCTTCTGAACCGGCGAGCCGCTGTTCGGGCAGCCTGCAGATTGCGAGTCCCGATTCTGACTCCGTTGACCACGATTCCGCAAGGGGTTCCTGGTTTTTTTCTGCCATTCGTTTGTCTCGTTCGCGTGACCCGCCAAATGGACGGGGCGAAGGCACTGTAGCCGCCGCCGCTTGCTGTCAATGACGCTGTTTTGGCTCACCCGCAAGCGGTTCCCCCAAAAAGCTATGACAGCCGCGCTGTGACCGGGCGGCAGGACGTGCCCTATTTCGCCCCCGCCGTGGGGGTCACTCAAAACGAAAGAGGCAGCCATGACCAAGAAAACGCGCTCACTGACCGTAACAGAAGACGACATTGCCATCATCTGGTGTGTTGAGGATGTGCACGAGGAACGCCCCGACCTTACCGACGAACAGGCTCGCGAAGTTCTACGCCAGTGCTATCGCGACCACGATGCTAATGAGGGCATCAACTGGGGTGTGATCCGCATGCACGCTCGCGACCTCTTTGGGTCTCCTCGTGGCAAGTAGCGTGGATTGTCTCACAAAGGGTAAGTTTCGGGACGGTTTTTGAAGGCCCGTCAATCAAGGACTTGCCAGTCCCGAAAGTCTGTCCCACAATTGAGGCATGAAATACGGGTATGCTCGGGTATCGACGGACGACCAGAAAGCGGACTTGCAACGCGCCGCCCTGAAAAGCGCGGGATGCAAAAAGACGTTTACCGACGACGGATTATCGGGAGCCACGATCAAGCGCCCTGCCCTTCTCCGTTGCCTCAGGATGTTGAAGGCCGGTGACACGCTGATCGTGTGGAAGCTCGACCGGCTAGGCCGCAGCTTGCGCGACCTGATAACCATGCTCGACGACCTGAAAAGGCAAGGCGTGAAATTCCGTTCGCTTACAGAACACATCGACACAGATACGCCGACAGGCCGCGCCATGTGGCAGATGATAGGCGTACTCGCGGAACTGGAACGCAGCCTAATCAGTGAACGCACCCGCGCCGGAGTGAAGGCCGCGAAAAACCGGGGCGTGAAATTCGGACGCAAGCCAAAGCTGACCCGCCAACAAGTGCAACAGGCCGTCAAGTTGATAGCCCAAGGCGAGCGACCCGCAGACGTTGCCGCCAGCTTCCATGTAGGCCGAACCACCCTTTACCGGGAGTTGGTACGCACACCTCAATAACGGGGCTATAATCAGGGCAAAGAATGACAGACGTGGAAGTTCTTGGAGTATTCGTTACAACCGCCGTTGGTTCTGGCGTAGGGGCATACCTCAGCTCTTATCTCAAGAAGAAGGGCGAGAACCTCGCAACGCACGAAGACGTTGACAAGCTGGTAACGCAGGTATCTGCGGTCACTGCCGCTACCAAACAGATTGAAGAAAGAATTACCCGTGCGTCACGTGTTCACGGACGTGAACTTGATGTCCTTGCAAAGCTGTATCGGCATCTTCACGATGTGCAAGGTTTCTTTCAAAGCATGACACGTGCTGGGCGCTTCGAAGGGGAACTATCCCCGGAGGAATATGCACCCAAAGTCAACGAGGCTATGAAGGTCGCCTACGAAGAATTCTTAAATGGGAGATTATTCATTCCCTTGGCCCTCGTGCAGCTATGTGAAGAGTTTTTCAAGGCGGCGTCACAGGGGCAGTCGGACTTTGCGTGGGCGCGTCAGCCCGGTTTTAATGTCGCTACGCGATCCGAATTTTGGGACGGCGCGGGGAAGGTTGCATATGAAAAGCTCCCGAAGCTTTTGCAGCAGATTGATGACGCCGCCCGAACTGAGATCGGTGACGCCAACATGAGCCGGACATAAACCTCCGTTATGTTGTTGCGCTATTTAACCCCGTTTCGGGAAGCGAGACGTGGACGACACCGGAGCCGCACCTAACTGCAAGAACGGGTAAAATCGAGGTTCCAGCCTCAATCGGATATGCCAAGGAGACCTGTCCAGCGCCACGTTGTCTCAAACACACCGCGGCGGGAATACGTCTTCTCGCAGCAGGCGACAATCCATGACGTCGTGGTCCATTACCAGGAGAAGCTCCGCAAGGAACTGGTTACCCTGCACGCAGACGGAATCCTGAACCGCACCGTGGATCAGATAGTCGATGATTTCGTAGCGCGGTACACGCTAAACGTTCCGACGCTGGACAAGTCTGCTATGGCCGAGCTTCCTAGGCAAGAAATACAGATGGAGGTGCCGCGAGTAACCCAGAACCGCTTTTTTCCCGGCCCCGGTCCGTTCTTTGTCCCAGCGACGCTCTTCACCCTGCGCATTCCCTTTTCCGGCGACCGGAATCTCCTCCGCTATCCAGCGTCGGGTTTTGCCGGGCACATTCCGGCGGAGTTGGGCGACGATGCCGTCTTCCTGACCTACCGCGCGGAGAAGCCGGATGGGGACGCCATTAAGCGCGAATTCGACAATCAAATCTCCCGCATAGAAACCAACCTGGAATTCGTGCGCGGGCCTGCGCAGGAGTGGAACAACCGCCTCGTTTCAGCGGTCCGCCCGCAAGTCGAGAAGCGTTACGCACAGACGCAGCAGAATCATTCCATCGACCTCGGATACGCGAAGGCTCCCGCGCCGACGTCGGTTACTCCTGCCGCGCCGCCGAAAAGTGAAGCCCAACGGTTCGACGTTTTTCTTTCGCACGCGTGGGAGGATAAAGACGCAATTGCACGGCCTCTCTACGAAGGGTTGACCGCCGCCGGCGTGTCCGTATGGTTTGACGAGGCTGTCCTGAAGCTCGGTGACAGCCTGCGTCGGAAGATCGATGACGGCCTAGCGCGCTGCAACTTCGGAATCATCATTATCAGCCCGAGTTTCCTGAATAAGGAATGGCCGCAACGAGAACTCGATGGGCTGGTCGCTCTTGAGGTTCAAAGCGGCAAGACGAAGATCCTGCCTATCTGGCATGAGATCGATAAGGAAACACTTTTGCAGCGCTCGCCCACTCTTGCCGACAGAGTGGCCGGGAAATCGAGCGAAGGCGTAGCCGCGCTCGTCCAGAAGATCCTCGCAGTCGTCAAGTAATTACCTTCCGCTCTATCTCGGTCAGCGGTGTTTTAACACTACGTCGGGCCTCTTCAGCGGCGGCTTTAAATCTTCTTCCGATGAGACGGGCGTTATGTAAAATTCTGCCGGGGCAGACGACCCCAACTAACCCCAATTCCCCCCTCCCTACTGCCCCGCGGTAGACCTGAAACCGTTGCACCTGACGCCCGCGTCCGGCCCGCGCTTCTCCCTTCCGGCGCTTTCCGTCACCCATCACCAGCCTTCTGTGAAATCCTGCCGCAGAGCCGGGCCTGGCGACTTCAAGGGGCGGCCCGATCCATTCGCCCGTGCAGTGCCGGACTCCCGTGTAGCCCCTGTGAAGTCGGCCCGTCTCCGCGGCCTGGCGGTTTCACAAGGCTGGCAATGGCGCCAGCCGGAACCACGGAAGGAAGCACGTCATGAACGATCCAGACAGCGCAATCAACAGCTACGAACGCGACCGCTTGGAGCGAGCCGAAGTCAATAAGGGCCATAAGAGCGCGGTCTTCGATGCGCTCGATGCAGCCAGAATCACCGAAGTGCAGGTCGATTTCGATGGCGAAGGCGACAGCGGCCAAATCGGCAGCGTGATCGCGCTTCGAGGCGAGGAACCGGCCGAACTGCCCGGAGTCACCGTCACCATCCGACAGGTCAATTGGCGCAGTTTGCTGGATGCCAAGCCGGTCACCACCGAGACCAACCTATCGGAAGCCATTGAGATCCTCTGCTACGGCTACCTCGAAGAGAACCATGGAGGCTGGGAAATCGACGGCGGTTCCTATGGAGAATTCCGGTTTGACGTTGCCGAACGCACGATCCATCTGGAGTTTAACGGCGTTTACAGAGACGTCCACACCACCGACCACACGTTTTAAGAGAGGCAACCGTGGCACATCCGTATCACCACTCGCTCTCCAGCGTCAAGAAATGGGGCGGCGTAGTCGCCGACTATCAGCCCATCCATGACTGGTTCGACGAGTCGAAAAAGATCATCGCCGATTTCCGGCACCGCGCCTTGCGGCACCACGCCGAGGGCATCTTCATGGCCGAGACGATATTCGGCTCGACCATCACGCTCTCGACTGGCCGCCTCATCCCCGTCCGGTGGATCGGCGAGCAGCATGTTCGCGAAGATCTCGGCTTCATCCCGTCGTTTGCCGACTGGGTGAAAGCCATTCGTCCGGAGCCCTGGATGGGACGTGCCCTTCGGCTCGAACGCTTGCTGGAAACCAGCTAAGGAGGTGTATCATGAACGCCCATTATTCCATCGAGATCGACGGCAAGCGCTATCTGTGGCGCGACCTTGTGCAGCTTCGCCGCGAGCAGCTGCGGATGGCACTTCACGCGAGCCGCGGCCAGCATCCCGACGAGAATCGGAAACCCACACATTCCGCGCGACCGGCATCTCACCCCGCACGACCAAGCGTTACCCTCCAGGCAGGACGACATTTCGCTCGATGAAGTCAAGCGGATTGTGACTTAAGCCTTTGGCTACATCGTTCGCTCGGAACTGTAGAGCCCCGATAGCTCCTCGATCTCCCAATATGGCGTGCTCTGTCCCTCAATCGGATAGTCGATCCCCTCGGCGAACAGATAGAAGTGCTCGCTTTTGAAAGGCAGCGCCTCTTGAAAGCTGATGAAGCATCGACCTGCATCGCTCGCAGAGGCACTCGACGCAGTCACTCTCTCCCCTCCCGTATAACACTCGTCCCTTATCTCCGGCCACAGCAATCGGGCCGAGCATGAGAACGCTTCCCCGCACCGCGTCGAGATATATTCTTTCGTAGCTGCGTCGTCCGCCGGGAAGAATTGCTGCACTCCGGAATTAGCCAGCAGTGTCCGCCAACATTCTCCGTAGAGCTGTTTGAGCTGCGTGAGGTCCTGAAGAATCGCCCAGATCTGCACACCGGACCCAGCCCCAAGCGTCATTGCAGACTCGACTTCCTTAAGACGTCCCACCTGTGCACATTCGTCTAGCATCACCAGGACAGGAATGGGGCCTTGCTCTTCTTCTAGCAAAGTCGCCAAAGCAGTTCCAACCAGTAGGCGGAGCCACTTGCTGTATGCATAGAGGTGGCTTTGCGGAAGGACGATATATACAGTCGTCGGAGTCTCCTTTAAATCGCGGAAACTGAAGTCGGAACAACTCATACTTTCCGCGATCGGTTTACTTTCCAAGAAGTTCGTCTGTGTTATCGCGGTTGCGACGATTCCAGCCAGCACACGATTGTCCCCATCTACGGTCGCGAATTGACGCAGCCTGCTGCTTACATATCCACTCCGATCTGATTTCAGCGCAGATCGAACGACCGTTCTAAGCTCGCCTGGGGGGGCACACACAAGTTTCCTTACTGCATTCAGCGTTTTCTCCTCCTCTCCGCCGGTCACAACAACGTGCATGATGATGCCAGACAGAAGTTGCCTGGCGGCATCCGACCAATATTCGTCCCTGTCGCCATCGTTGACAATAAGACCCTGCGCGAGACTGTCACAGTCGGCCTGAAATGAAGAAGCTTCAGGGTCAAGATGCGCCAGTGGATTGAATTTCGCGACTCTTCCTAGGTTTTCAGGCAAGACCTCAAATGGATCGACTATAAGGACTCGCTGTCCCAGTCTCTCCCTTTGAGACTTCGTCACGGAGGCAAGCTCGCCCTTCAGGTCTATTACGACACAAGACCCTTGAAACGTTAGCAAAGCCGGTATCAACAACCCGCTCGTTTTACCGGAGCCAGGCGCGCCAAACGTCATGATATGAGGCCCGCCCTCGTAGCAACGTATGGGCCGGCCAGCCCCGTCATGCCCGAGGAAAAAGCCTTTGACTGCTTGATTATCACCGTCCGCGGAACAACGTGATTCCGCACTGTTGCTTTCAAGCTCCACTGTTGATCGAAGCTTCTTAACTGCGTGGCTCAACTGTTGCACGAGCGCGGATCTGCTCACCTCCGTTCCTCGATTGCAGAACTCCCTCTGTATTTCGAGATAGCTCTTATTGTGTATGAGGTGTTCCCTAACAAGAAGCTGCTCATCTGGCGCAAGGCGGGCAAGCGCTTCAACGACCGACGCCCTCAAACGTGGCGTTCTACAGGGCCAGTCATCTAGGGCGACGGCATTGGAGCACACCTTCTGCGTCTGGCGTATACGTTCCGCAAGGACCACGCGGGTTGTATGCGACACGAAGGCATAAAAAGCGCTCTTCCTCTTACTGTCTGGCATCCCCCCAAGACGTGAGAAGTCAAAGTTCCGGTGAAGCCTGAACAGAACCTCGTGCGCACAGTCTTCAACATCGTCTTCGCTGAGGTGCACCGTAGCCCTAATCCTGTTGTAAAGCACGGACACGAGTGGTCTGAAGAGGCTCTCCCAGAATTCACGTGGTACCTGCACATTTTGGATCTCCCCAGCAGCGATTCTTCGTGGTCCGCCCCGATTCGGTGCCGATGCGGCTTTCAACAGCAAGGCCCTCGTAGATTTTGCGATTTCTTCTGGATTGTCGCCAGCGTCGATTGTTTCTTGATAGATGTCTTTGTCGGAGGTTTCCAGGACGGATTCCGAGAGGGCATCCAACACCCTGTTCAGTTCCTCGACATCCGAAAGATTTGTAGTCATCATATGTATTCCTCTCCGTAAACAAAAGCGCGTTTGGAATCCGCTGTTCTCCTTATCCGTTTCACGGCGGCTTCATAGACCTTCTTGGAGAGACCCAGCCGGGCTTGGGCTTCCGAATGACTTTGACCGCTGGCCCAACAATCGATGATCTGCCGATCAGTCGTACCGCAAGGAAAAATGCGATGCATCCGATCTACCTGAATAGCCACATGCGCGAGTTCTTCGGGATCGGGGCGCGTTTCTCGGGCGCGCTCGAACAGCGGAATCTTACCCTGTTGCGAATCGCTCACGAGATTGTCGATCTCGGACTCAAGCCAAAGATCGATGCTGTTTTTTTGGGACCACGCATTTGAGATACTGCGGATGCAGCCGCGAAGGTGAATATAAAATGGGATCGTCGGCGGCCACTCACGCGTGCCATCGATGATGCTTGTCATGGCTTCATTCAAAAGATCCTCGGCGTTGCGTCCCTGGGCTTTCCTACCGAGGCCACGTACCCGCCATACTGCATATTTCCTTAGCCGGAGCATCTCGGCGTCGGAGAGCGCAAGAATTTCCCGCTCGACGCGGGCTCTGTAATCGAGCGATTTTGGGAGAACTTCGCTCACGTAAGGAAGTGCGGGACGCGAAGCACTTTCGGACAAAATATTTTTCGTGTCCGAACTCTCGCGATGTTCAGCATATATGTTGTGGGCGAAATCCCAGAAAATACGGGGCTTAAGCCGCCCGTCCCGTGCGGTACAAGACAACTTCTCCCAGGAGTATATCTATGGACAATCGCGCCGTCAATGCGGCAGCAGTGCCGACGCAGCCGAAGCCGAAGGCGCACAGATCCGAATCGCCGAAACCCGTTCGGGCAGTAGCGGTTTAAAAAGCGATCCGGACTTTCGCCAAACGCTAC
>Ga0207071_1137_pt1 | contig 12934 bp, 5 predicted proteins | sample Alteio_BWMinHeat_67_FD_153531 | JGI IMG/M metagenome (GOLD analysis project Ga0207071, IMG submission 153531) | Enriched cells from forest soil in Barre Woods Harvard Forest LTER site, Petersham, Massachusetts, United States -... | ecosystem: Environmental > Terrestrial > Soil > Temperate forest >...
CGTCCCACCGAACAGCACGGCGACTGAGGTTAGATCGGCTGCCCCGGCTTCGTCCGAAAAAACGAACGCGAAGCTCTGCGCATTACCGCTGCCCGAAGCGGGCGACACCGAAACGTTGGCGACTCCGAAAGAGATAGTCCACGTCCCTTTGGACTGCCACGGAATCGACATGAAAAGGCCGCCGGCCTGCATGTAAAGGTTCTTCGTCCCTCCGAAGGCCGGCAGAAATGTAAGAGCCAGATTGAGCGTCAGCGTCTGCCCTGCAACAGAAACACTCGAACTCATGCCGTTCAGCGAACACTGGGAGTTCTGTTGCGCCCCGCTACCCGGACTGATGGTGGCTATCGGCAGTTGACCGGCATCCGTGAGCAGCGACAGTGAGTTGTGCGTGCGATCGTAAGAAACGGCGCACGCGCTGGTGGTTGCGGTTGACCCGTTAAACAGTACGGAGACTGTGGCAAGGTCGGTGGCGCCCGCTTCGTCGGAAAAGACGAAGGCGAACGTCTGTGGATTACCGCTACCCGAAGCCGGCGATACCGATACTGCGGCAACACCGAAGGTTACGGTCCACGTGCCTCGGGATTGCCAGGGCGTGGACGCCAAAGGGCTCGCGGCCTGCATGTATAGGTTCCTGGCGCCCCCGAATGCCGGTAGGAACGTGAGGGCGAGGTTGAGCGTCAGGGTCTGCCCGGAGAGTATGACGTTGGAGCCGGCGCCGCTCAGTACGCACTGCGAGTTCTGCTGACTGCCGCTGCCGGGGGTGATAGAGCCCGCGGGCAACCCGCCCGAATCGGTGAGTAGCGCCAGGGCGTTGCTGACGCGGCTATAGGTCACCGAGCACCCGGAGGCGGTCGACGCAGACCCGTTGAAAAGCACGGAAGCCGACGTAAGGTCTGTGCCGCCTGCCTCGTCGGTAAACACGAACGAGAAGCTCTGCACATTGCCCGCGCCCGAAGCCGGAGCTACCGAGACCGCGGCAACCCCGAACGCAATGGTCCACGCACCCTTCGCTTGCCAGGGAATCGACGCAAACGGACTCACCGCCTGCATGTACATGGTCTTGGCGCCGCTGAATGCGGGCAGGAAAGTCAGCGCCAAATTGAGCGTCAGCACTGTTCCGGACACTACGACACTCGAACCGCCGCCGCTGAGGACACACTGGGAGTTCTGTTGGGAGCCGCTCCCCGGCGTGATGGAACTTCCGGGCGCCTGGCCCGCATCCGTAAGCAACACGAGCGCATTGCTGGCGCGGTTATACGTTACCGAACAGGCCGCTGTAGTGGACGCGGTCCCACTGACCAGCACCGACACCGAACTCAGGTCGGTGCCGCCGGCCTCGTCAGAGAACGCGAAGGCGAAGCTTTGCGTGTAGCCGCTGCCCGAGGCCGGCGAGACGGTGACGGCCGCAACGCCGAATGTGATCGTCCAGCTGCCTTTGGACTGCCAGGGAGTCGACGCGAAGAGGCTGACGGCCTGCATGTAGACGCCCTTCGCTCCGTTGAACGCCGGCAGGAAGCTGAGCGCCAGATTGAGCGTCAGGGTCGGTCCGGAAAGCACCGCGCTGGAACTCACGCCATTGAGCGAGCACTGGGAGTTCTGTTGGGTACCGCTGCCCGGAGCGATGGAACTCGCCGGCAGTTGGCCGGCATCCGTGAGCAAAGATAGCGCGTTGTGAATGGGATCGTACCGGACCGCGCACCCTCCGACCGTCGACGAGGAGGAATTCAAGAGCACCGAGACGGAGGAGAGGTCCGTGGCCCCCGCCTCGTCGGAGAACTGAAAGGAGAACGCCTGCGCACTGCCGCTGCCCGAGGCCGGTGAAACAGCCACAGTCGCAACTCCGAATGTGATCGTCCATGTTCCCTTGGCCTGCCAGGGCACCGCCCCGAACGCGCTCGCCGCCTGCATGTAGACAGTCTTTGCACCATTGAAGGCCGGCAAAAAACTGAGCGCCAGATTGATCGTCAGGATTTGCCCGGCAAGGTTCACGCTGGAGCCTGCGCCGCTCAACGAGCACTGCGAATTCTGCTGGCTGCCGCTCCCGGGAGTGATGGAAGCGGCCGGCAACTGCCCCGAATCGGTCAGTAGCGACAGCGTATTGTGAACCCGGTCGTACGACACGGCACAAGCCCCGCTGGTGCCCGCCGATGCGCCGATCAGTGCGCCCACACCCGTCAAGTCGGTCGCGCCTCCTGGGTCGGAATACTGGAAACTGAACACCTGTGCAGCTCCGCTACCCGATGACGGGCTGACCGCCACGTTCGCCGGCAGCAGACTGAAGATCGTCTTGGTGACGAAGGAACTGAAGGTCGCCCCATTCACCGACTGATACGGATTCAGGAGCGGAAAATTCGTGGACAGCGTATAGCCGGCGACGTACACATTCCCCGAGGCGTCCAGTGCGATCGCATTCGCCGCGTCCGAGCCGTTGCCCCCCAGGTAGCTCAAGTAGAGAAAGGCGGTGCCGCCGGCGTTCAGTTCGGCGACGAAGCCATCGTATTCTCCCGCGTTCGTCGCTTGAATGGCGGCGGCAACCGGAAGGTCGCTGGAATACGTGTACCCCGAGATGTATGCGTTGCCTGCGCTGTCCACCACGATGCCGGTCGCCTGCTCCGCACCGGACCCTCCGAGAAACGTGCTGTAGCTCAGCGCTCCCGAGGCGGTCAACTTGCTCACGAACCCATCCGAGAACCCGTGGAGGGTCGCCTGCGCGGCATTCAGTGAGGGAAAATTCGTGGAACCGGTGACGCCGGCCACGTAGGCGTTGCCTTGCGCGTCCACATCGATCGCCGTCCCCATCTCCGGGAACACCACCGTGCCGCCGCTACCGCCCAGGTAGGTGCTGAACAGCAGAGAATTACCGTCGGCGCTGAGCCGCGTGACGAACGCGTCCTGCCCGCCTGCGTTATTCCGCTGGGCTGCATTCGCCACCGGAAAATCCGCCGAGAAGGTCGACCCGGTGACGTACGCCGTCCCCGACCCATTCACCGCGATGGCTGTCCCCCGGTCGTCGACGCTCCCTCCCAGGTACGTGCTGTAGACCAGCCGCGAACCGTCGGCGCTCAGCTTCGCCACGAAGGCATCCTGGCCGCCTTTTGTGCCCTTTTGAAATCCGGTCGCCGGAAAGCTGAATGACGTCGTATCGCCCACTACGTAGGCCGCGCCTGCCGCATCTACCGCGATTCCGTTGGCGGAGTCCGAGGCGTTTCCGCCGAGGTAAGTGCCGTAAACCAGGCCGTTGCCCGCCGGATTCAGCTTGACGATGAAAGCATTTCGGGCGCCCATCAGTTTCGCTTGCAGCGCATTGCGGACCGGAAAATTCTTCGACGTCGTCGATCCGGCCACGTAGGCGTTGCCTTGCGCGTCCACCGCGATGCCATACGCCCGATCGTCGGCACTGCCGCCCAGGTACGTGCAATACACCAGCGCATTGCCGCTTGGACTGAGCTTGGCGACGAAGACGTCGTTACCTCCTGCATTGAAGCTTTGCACCGCGTTGGTAGTGGGAAAGTTGTAGGAATCGGTGAAGCCCGCGATGTACGCCGACCCGCTCGCATCTACCGCCAGCGAAGTCGCGGTATCGGCGCCGGACCCGCCCAGCAGCGTACTGTAGGAAAGCACCGGGTCAATCACCAGCGCGCGCGCCCGATCGTATTCGCCGAGCCCGAACCCCACTGTTCCGTCACCCAGCACCACGAAGCGTCCGCTCACCTCGCGTTGGGCGCCATCGATCTCCTGATAGATCACAGGCGGGTACTCCCGAACCTCGCGATCTCCCACCCGCACCACCAGGGAACCATCGCGATCGATCCGGGGCGGAGAACCGCCGGAATAACGCACGCGAATCCGCGCGGGATCACCGCGCGGCGAGACCAGGAATTCCGATTTCAGAGTTCGCCCCGTGCCCCCGAACACCATGTCGATTCCGGGGTACAACTCACGGTAGACCAGCGCTTCGTAGAGCGGGACGTTCACGGTCCATGCCGATTGGTTGCCACCCAGGAAGTTTGCGCGGCCAGCCAGTAAGCCTTTGCCCTCCAGCCGGTGGCCCGAATTCGCTCCCTCGAAGCGCATGCGCAAAGTGCTGCCCGCGACGTCCAGAGCCGTCTCACCGGGCAGAAAATACGCCGTCAGGCCCGAGCCTTTCACCATGAACTGCACGGGCGCCGCCACCTGCCCCCGGTTGGCGATGAAGAAAAGAGGGACAGGCTCCCCACCGCGGGATGTCGCTCCCACAACGGAGCTCAGAGCGATCACGAGCAGAAAGCGGCGGGTCATAAGCGTCACCTAACCTTTCGGCTGAAGCGACGCCCGACTTTAGGGCAGACTTTTCGCGGGTTCGGCCTGGCCGCCCCGCCAGCCCTTGAATTTGAAGATCCCCGGCAGCCCGAACGCCAGAATCACCACATAACCCAAAGCCTGCATCATCAGGATATAGGCGAGCGCCCCATCGCGGCTGAAGCCGAACGGTGGGAGCACACTTACGGCGACGAACTGGTAGATGCCCACATAGCCCGGCGTGGAGGGCAGCGCGCTCCCTAACCCCAAGCCGGTCAGCAAGAGCAACGACACGCGGAACGGCAGTTCCATGCCCAGGCAGCGTGCCACCACCATGGCAGTGAAGCAGTCCAGCGTCCAGACCGCCACCGTCCAGATCACGAAACTCGTCAGCCGCCCGACGCTATGAAACGCCCGCAGTCCCAGCAGGATCTGTTCCGCCAACCCGAGCAGCCGGTCGCGCAATCCGCCGGGCAGCGGCAATCGCCGGATGACCGCCTCGCAGAGATTCCCGGTGTGCGGCACAATCGCAATCGCCAGCAGGCCCAGGCCGGCCGTCACCGCTGTGATGCGGCTCGCATCGCCGAGCCACGCAGGCTTCGGATGAATGCCCAGCAGCACCACCGAGCTGGCCAGCACCAGCGCAATCGCATCGACCATCAACTGGCTCAGCGCGGTGGTCAGGACATAGGTCTTGCTCAAGGACGACCGGCTACTGATGATGAAGCTACGCACCAGCTCTCCCGCGCGCGCCGGCAGAAAGCTGTTGCCCAGGAATCCGGCCATTGTCGCCCAGAATACGGTCGGGATGTCCAGCCGGGCCTCGGCATTGAGGAGGACTCGCCACCGGTAGGCGCGCAGGAAAAAGGAGCCGGAGGTGATCAGCGCCGCACCCGCCAGATAGCTCCAGCGCGCGGTAGCTATCGTCGCCCAGACGCGCGCCCATTCGACCCCGCGCAGCGAACAATAGAGCAGCGCCGCCGCCAGCACCGTGGGAACAATCCACCGCCAGACGACATTCCGCCCTGTCCCGGATTTCAAACCGAGACCGTGGAACGGCCGACACTGGGGCGCAGCACGCCCACCAGATCGATCAGCGGCTTGCCGCTCGCCTCGAGCCTCGCCCGGATCTCCGGCGACGGCTTCTGAGCCACCAGGACGTGGTCGGCCCATGCCAGCATGGCATCCAGCTGGTCGTCCAGCAGGTTGCCGATATGCGGGATCGCGTTCATGATGTAGCGCTGATTGCTGCCGTAGATCTCACCAAGCTGGATGTGCGGATCGTGCACGCGCACCTTCCGCCCTTTGCCGATCAGCGTCTCCAGCAGCAGGACCACCGGGCTCTCGCGCAGATCGTCGGTGTTTTCCTTAAAGGCCAGCCCGAATACCCCGATGCGTTCGCCGGTCAGATCGAGCGCCACCGCGATCGCCCGGTCCAGCTGCGCCCCGTTGGAAGGCAGCACCGATTCCAGCAACGGCAGCTTCAGATCCAGCCGCGACGCGCGATAGACCAGCGCGCGCAAGTCCTTGGGCAGGCAGGAACCGCCGAACGCGAAGCCAGGCTTCAGATAAGCCGGCGAAATGTTCAGCGAATGGTCGCGGCACAGTGTCTCCATCACCTCCGCGCCATCGATGCCCAATTCCGTGGCCAGCGCGCCGACCTCGTTGGCGAAGGAGATCTTCACCGCATGGAAGGCATTGCACGCGTACTTGATCATCTCCGCCGTACGCAGCGCGACGATCGAAGGCTCTACCGCCAGCCCGCTATAAATCGCCGCCACCTGCCGCACCGCCTCGGGCGACGACCCACCGACCACCAGCAGCGAGGGCTCCATAAAATCGCGCACCGCCGCGCCCTCGCGCAGAAACTCGGGGTTCGACACCACGGCGACCAGCGGCGAGCCCCCGAACGCGGGCAGCACGATCTCTTCGCAGGTCCCCGGATACACTGTGCTGCGCACTGCCACGATGAGTCGTTTGGTGCGCCCCGGCAGGAGTTCCGCCAGCTCTTCCGACACGCGGCGCAACTGGTCCAATCCCAGGTTGCCGTTCTTTTCCGAGGGCGTGCCCACGCAGATCAGCGCCACATCGGCGTCGGCCACTGCTTCCGCCAGCGAGATGGTCGCCCCGAGGCGGCCGGCCGCCACTCCTTCGCGGACCAGCGCTTCCAGGCCAGGCTCGAAGAACGGCGCTCGTCCACCCAAAACGCTATCGACTTTGAATTGGTCGCGGTCGACCCCCACCACGCGATGACCGATCCGCGCCAGGCACGCGGCCGTCACGCAGCCTACATAGCCAAGTCCAAGGACGGCGATTCTCTGGGGATTTGCGGCTAGGGAAACTGGATCCACAAGCTTTAGTATGCCATGCGTGAACTTATAATTGAGGTTTGTGCGAATGATCAAACGGCTGGTCCTGCTGGCCCTCGCCCTCTACCTCGGGCTTTGGGCCTTCCGGATTGCCTTCCGAAAATATTATGTCTGGCTGCCCGGCTACGTCAGTTGGACGATGGAATCGAAGGAACCTGCTCCCGGCCCCATCCACCTGTTTTTCCTGTTCGCCGACCACTTTGAGCCCGGCGAACGCTATGAGCTCACCGAGCGCTGGCTGAACGAGTACCCCAAGCTGGCCGCCCGCCATCGCGACAGCGCCGGCCGCCCTCCCCAGCACACCTGGTTCTACCCCGCCGAGCAGCCCATCGACCGCAACATGCTCGCGCTCCAGAAGTTGGTCTCGGCCGGCTACGGTGAGGTCGAACTGCATGTCCACCACGCCAACGACACCCAGGAATCCGCGCGCCGCCGTTTCGAGCGCGGCATCGCCTACCTCCAGCGCTTCGGTTTTCTGAAGACGCCGGACGGCGCGAGCCACTTCGCCTTCGTCCACGGCAACTGGGGCCTGGACAACAGCAACGGCGCCCAATTCTGCGGCAACAACCGCGAACTGGAGATGCTCCGCCAACTCGGCTGCTTCGCCGACTTCACCTTCCCCAGCATTCAATGGCAGTCGCAGCCGCCCTCGGTCAACAACATCTACATGGCTACCGACGACGACCGCCCGAAGTCCTACGCGCAGGGAGTCCCTCTGCAGGCCGGCGTGAAACCCACCGGCGACCTGATGATCTTTCAGGGCCCGCTCCTGCTGGTCCCCTCCCTTCGCGCCACGCTATTCGTAGCCATCGACGACGGCAACATCCACCCGGCCGCCCCGGTCGGCCCCGACCGCGTCGACAACTGGGTCCGCACAGGGATTCACGTCAAAGGCCGCCCCGACTGGCAATTCATCAAGATCCACGGCCACGGCGCCGAAGGTCCGGACGACGCCACCGAGAGCCTCGGCCCCCGCTTCGACTCCGCCCTGTCTCACTTAGAGAGTCGCTATAACGACGGCCTACACTACATTCTGCACTACGTCACCGCGAGGGAGGCCTTCAACCTGGCGAGGGCGGCAGCCGAAGGAAAAACCGGAGACCCAGGAGCGTACTACGACTACGTGATTCCGAGGTATGCCGCAAGAAAAGGCTTCTTGGCCGCGCCTGAATGACGTTTACATCAGCGTCAGCGGGTCCACGTCGATCACCAGGGCCGTCGCGCCCCATTTGTGTTCCACGGCGTAATTGCGAATTTGCTGCAGCAGTTCGTTCAACGCCTTGCGGCTGGCCGCCTTAATGAGGAATTGGTAGCGGTATTCATTCTTGAGGCGCGGCACCGGAGCTTCCGCCGGACCCATCACGCGCAACTTCTCGGGTGGTGGACTGAGCAGGAATCCCAGATCCGTGCTCATGCGCATCGCCATTTCCTTTTTCTCGCTGCGCACCAGAACATTCGCCATCGCGGCGAAGGGCGGGTACGACATCATCCGGCGGAAATTCAATTCCTTCTCGTAGAAGGCCTGGTAATCCTGCGCGGCGGCGAGGCGTACGGCGTAGTGATCGGGATTGATCGTCTGCACCAACACGATCCCCGGGACTGCGCCGCGGCCCGCACGGCCCGCCACCTGCGTGAGGAGTTGGAAGGTTCGCTCGGCGGCGCGAAAGTCCGGCATGCCGAGCCCGAGATCGGCCGAGATCACGCCCACGAGCGTCACGTTGGGAATATCGTGGCCCTTGGCGATCATCTGCGTGCCCACGAGCATGTCATAGTTGCCTTCGCGGAAATCCTGCAGGATGGTCTCGTACTGGCGCTTCCCGGTGACCGTGTCGCGATCCAGCCGTGCGATTCGCGCCGCCGGAAACGCGCGGTGCAGCTCCTCTTCCACGCGTTCGCTGCCCATGCCGAGAAAGTAGATGTGCTCGCTGTCGCATTTGGGACACTTGCTCGGGACCTTTTCGGCATACCCGCAGTAGTGGCAGAGCAGGCGCCGGTCGCGCTTGTGGAAGGTCAGAGTGAGCGAGCAGTTGATGCACTGCACGCGCTCGCCGCAGGCCCGGCAGGCGACGAAACTCGCGAAGCCGCGGCGATTGAGCAGGACGATCGTCTGCTCGCCGCTCTCCACGCGCGCGCCCAGCGCCTCGATCAGCTTCCGCGAAAACGTCTCCTGCTTGCGTGTCTCCAGAAACTCCTGGCGCATGTCGATCAGCTCGACCGTCGGCATCGGCCGCGCTTCGATCCGGCCGGGCAGTTCGAGCAGCGTGTACTTGCCCTTCTCAGCGTTGTAGCGGCTCTCCAGGCTGGGTGTCGCGGAGCCGAGCACCACGCAGGCGCCGCAGCCCTGCGCGCGGACGATCGCCACATCGCGGCCGTTGTAGCGCGGATTCTCCTCCTGCTTATAGCTGCCGTCGTGCTCTTCGTCCACCACGATCAGCCCCAGATTCTGCACGGGGGCGAAAACCCCGGAGCGCGTTCCCACCACCACGCTGGCTGCGCCCGAGCGGATCCGGCGCCACTGCTCCGTACGCTCCACGTCGGTGAAGGCCGAGTGCAGAATCGCCACGCGGTCGCCGAATCGCGAGAAAAACTGGCCAGCCATCTGCGGCGTCAGCGCGATCTCCGGCACCATGAGGAGCGCGCCGTGCTGTTAAGACTCGGGGGTGGCCGGAACTGAAATAATTTTAATACGCTTCCTCTCGTAGAGGTCGCGGACGAGCTTTAGTAGGTGGTGGCCAGCTTTCGTCTGTAGGTGCTCTTCAATCCATTGCTTCCATTCCGCAGATCCTTCCACTGATGTTCCGCCCTCATAACGGTAAAGCTGGATGAGATTCTCAAGCTTATCTATGTCGGCGGCGATCCGCGCGCTCTCAGTACGACCGTTCTCAAATGCCTCCCAAAGAACATAAACGTCCGTTAAATCCACGACGCCAATATAGGTGCTGAGCATTTGTAGGTTGCGCATGACGGCCCTCTCGAGTTCGCGGCTGCGCTCATCCCGTCGGTTCAGAGGAATATCTCCAATCTCAGCCTCCGCGATGTCGTGAATCAGCAGTGTTTTGAGGACTTCTGCCTTATCATAGGCTGGCCAATCAGGGTGGCGATCAGGCAGGTACATCAGGGCGAACATACAACACATGCACGTGTGCTCTGCAACCGATTCCACTCGAGGGACGTCGACATTTCTGATAAGCCACCCCTGCCGCAACTCAGTTTTCAGCCTGTAGGCCCAGTCGATGACCGTCATGGGGGGATACGATGGCCTTTCGAAGTTGTCGACAAGCATCGCGAGGTATGGTCGCAAGGTCTTGGTGATTTTGCTGCGAGAGGTTAAGAGCTTTTCCGCATAGTTCCTTAGTTCCTTCGTGTCGGACTCAGGCAAGACACCTGCGGCGTGGCGCTGTTGCGCAAGCGAAAACAGTGTGAACACTTCGATATCGAGCAGCCCATAACGTCCATCCTCGTAATATCGTTCAATTCTCGCCAGCAGCGCGGCCATTGTGTTGCGGCAGGGCGCAATCTCGTTGGGTCTTTCCATGGAATCCCGATGGGACATTTGGGCTTCGGGATCGAAATCGATATCTCCATAATACTCAAGGTGAAAACCTCGATTTAGATCGTCCCAGCGTTCATCGCGCATCATGTGCTTCAAGTATTCTTCGGATGCGTCGCGATCTCCAAGGTAGGCCAAACTGATGTAAATGGTACGTACCAGTAACAAATCGGCAGTCGAGAGTTCCTCGCCTTTGGCGATGCGTGCCCTAACGTCGTTCTGACAAGTCTTCAGAAAGTCTCGAGCCTGTGCCCTGGCGAACTCGCTCTTGAGTCGGCCTGCGAGGTAGCACAGATGGGGTTTTGAATTCGGGCCTGCAATACTGTAAACGCGCTTGATCCCGGTAAGTACCTGGCGTTGCGTCTCGCTATCCGTATTCGCTAGTTCCTTTGCGAATGTCGCAATCCGATTCGGATACACATAGTCCAAGTCGTTGATGCCGACGTCACCTGCCTTCCCAGCTTCCTTGATGGTATCGATTACGTGATAGGCAACGAGAAAATCCTTTATACTTCGGTGTCGATGGAGCAATTTCCAAAGGCGCTTGCCTATCAGTTGCTCCTGCGAAATGGCAATGGGCTGTATAGCATAGTCAAAAGCCAATTTGGCCGCAGCTCGTAAATCCGCACGTTCGCCGTGTCGAGCAAGAACCTCACGGCAATATATGTTGTACCAATCGCCTATCGTGTGGAGGGCTTTATAACTTGCGGACGCGATGTGGTCCAGCAAGAGGCCAACCGTAAACAAGTCTAGAGTGGAAATCGACAGATGTCGCGCACGTTCAACAACCTCCTGCCCAAGCTTGTCGTTGGCCACGCCGGTAGCGAGTGTGACCGCCGCGGAACAAAAGGCGGCTGCCGCTGACGAATCGCTGGCAATGCCGCCGAGCAGCACAACCCGCTCCGGCTCGCGCAGGTGGAACAGGTCGCGGCGGAACCGGTCCTTCAGGGCGATGTAATTCAGCCCAACACCAACGACCTTCTTGGCGCGGTGCTCGTACTCGTGGACGAACGACACTAGAGTATCCTCTACGGTATCCGACGCCTTCATGTACTCGTCGACACCGTCGATGAGTACCACAGTGTTCTGCTCCGGGAACTCCTGTAATAATTGGCGGAATGGCCGCGTATCCTCCATAAACTGCTTCAATGCTTCAGGCCGGCCATTATCGAAGGGAAAGCCGTAATACGCTTTGAGATTCACATAGATTGGTAATGGACTACTGGAGTCCTGCCCATTCAGAAACTTCAGCCACAAGTAAAGGACGTTTAAAAATGAACTCTTGCCCGTCCCTGGCCGCCCGTTTACGCAAAGGGGATATCCGCTCTCGCTTGCCACAATGGCCGCGCTTATTTGTGGAAAGGTAGTCTCATTCTCGGCACCCGGAGAAGACGTGATGTGGTGAAACAAGGCATCGTATATCGAGATGTCTTCGGCGTCATTAATAAGTATCTTTCGGTAGCGCTTTTTAAGGTATTTGTCAGTGATCGTTGTGTGCAGAGTCTTGGCCAGCTCATTGTAACGATCATCATCAATGGTGCGCACGGCTACGGTCACGGTTGGCGAGCGTAGCGGTGGAATCACGATCACTTTTGTCAGTAGTAGATCGAGCATCTGATATGCAACTGCTATTGCCCAGGCCCGAATACCGCCAGCTCCAATAGCATCGAGCTTGTCTTTACGAGGATCGGCAAAATCGCTGATAGCTCGCAGGACGATTCGGGGCCGGTCAACCGGTTGTTCATGACAGGCTTGCAGAAAGCCAGCACTCTCCATGTCCACCGCCATGAAGGTCCGGTTGTGGTCGAGCAGCGCATCTCGGAAGGCCTCCCCCGCAATAACGCTGTTGCCACAGGCGATGGGACCTCCGAGGAGCGTTGGGAGCGGGCTAATAAGCTGTTCACGCACCAGCGCCTCCTGTTCAGTGGGACTGATGGCGCGGCCGAGTAGGTGGGAACACAGCTTTTGCCAGAACCAGTATTCCTCAGGGTTCGTGAGATTGATGTTTTGGACCGCGTTGTAAAATGGAAAATAGCTGCTAAAGGGTTGGCCACCAAAGCGGAGTCCTTCACCGGTTACCTTTCCGCGGTGATCATACTGATCGCTGAACTTGGCAACTACTAGGTCGCCCAGTTTGAGAGTCGAACTCAACGCGCCAGAAATGCCTACGTTGACCATTAGCTTAGGGTCGAATTCCGAGATCATTGTGTGTGTGTGGTGGAGCGCTGCTGTCGACCCCATGTCATTGAGAATGGCCACCACGCCGTTCCGTGCATCACCGTGTACGCCAGAAAATGAGAACGGAATGAACACTTTGCCACCAATAACCTCTCCGTGGCCCATGGTTCGGAAAGTGTCGTGAAATCCGGGAACTCCCGGGCGCTTTGCGTCAAACTCCTCAGAGAGCGCGATAACTATTCCGCAATCAACTGAACGCACTAAATCCACCTCTCTCCAGTAGAGACGAATGATATGTCAGTGACTCACTTAAGTCAAGCGCAGCCGCCGAGACTGCAGTCCTCCAAGCAGCGCCGTGGGTCGACATCGAGCGGTGAGCGACAACGGGCGGCAGACGGAGCGGCGGACCATCAGTTTGCCGGCTGAAACGGTTCGCACACGAGATCTGTGTTCTTGGTAGTGGAGGACAATCGCGGTTGCCTTTGTAGGCGATAAATGGCTGACTAGTACTGTTATGCCTTGCTGTGTCGAACGCGATCAGGTGGGAAATGATGTTTCG
>Ga0207071_1139_pt1 | contig 12907 bp, 14 predicted proteins | sample Alteio_BWMinHeat_67_FD_153531 | JGI IMG/M metagenome (GOLD analysis project Ga0207071, IMG submission 153531) | Enriched cells from forest soil in Barre Woods Harvard Forest LTER site, Petersham, Massachusetts, United States -... | ecosystem: Environmental > Terrestrial > Soil > Temperate forest >...
TTCAGCTCATGCGTGCTGAATTTGTGGCCGCAATAGCAGCAGCGGTGCGAGTAATGCTCGTAAATATTGCGGCGGGTAAATTTGACGTCGCCGATGGGGAGCTTGTCATAACTGCGCAGGGCGATGACTTCGGGAATAGCGATGCGAAAAGTCGGCGTCGTGATATAACCGGCGGGGTGATTCTCCAGCATGCGCGAGAGTTCGCGCCAGTCATCAAAGGTATATGTGCGGTATTCTTCGTCTACCACACGGGCATGGTCGAGGTACACCAGCGACAACGCGCGCTGCCAGTTCGCGATATGAATGGCGTAGAAGTTCCGGTTCAGAACCAGAACATCTGCCGACATATTACGCTGATCTCCGCTTCATCGTTCCGCGCATTCTAGGCGATTTTTCAATCATTTGTCAATTTACACAAATTTAACGCCTGCGACTTCTGTCCGTAACAATATAAGACTAGACTCATAATGTGAGAAAAGCAACGGTTATTACAGGAATGGTCTTATGCCTAAGCGTTGAAGTCTTGGGTGCTGATGAGGGCCTAAAGAACCAAGACCCGGTCGCCATGAACCATATCCAAGCCAACCCGCTGATGCTTTTACCGGGCATGCACACCATGTCGCCGGCTCCCCTGAAGTCGCCGGCTCCGACGGCAGCCCTGCCGCCGGAAGTGATTTCAAACCTCACTAATTATCCCAATCCATTTGACTCCCGGAAGTCCGGTGCTCTGGGCCAGACCACCCTTGAATACCAGCTTTCCGTCGATGCACGTGTCTCACTCGTCATTTACGACCTTCTCGGCATGAAGGTTAAAGGGTGGGATTTGAATTCCGGGGATAACGGTGCCCGACAAGGGATGAACCGCATCCTTTGGGATGGGACCAACGAAGCCGGCCAGAAAGTCTCCAAAGGCGGCTACATCGCCGAAATCCAGATCGAAACTCCGCAGACCACCGTCACCGCTATCCGCAAAATCGGCGTCCTTCACTAAAGATTGTGCTCCTGTGCTTCGGTTCTCCTGTGTTACAGTTATGCTATGTCTCTACAGGAGCACGGAAGCACAGGAGCACCGGAGCACACGTTTTAATGGATAAACGCGAAGCTAAGCGCCTTGGCGCTTGGATCAGTCTTTTGGGGGGTGCCTGTTTCGTTTTCGGCGCAATCAGTGCATTTTACATCGCCTTCTTCATGCCTCCGGCGCAAGCGACCAGGTTCCTGGCCTGGCTGGGCCATACGTTTCATTTAACCTCCTTTTAACAATCGAGCAATACCCCCGTAACAGTCGGCTGATAGGCTTAAAGGGCCATGATGACCGATCCCTCCATGTCTTCCGTACTACAGATGATGAAACTGGACGCCGTCCAGTCCGTGGTGCACGATCTGCGGACGCCGATGACGGTGATCAAGGGTTACCTCCAGCTCCTCCTGAGCGGGATGATGGGCGAGATGGCCTCTGAACACAAAATGCTCATTGAGCGATCGGTGGGTCCTTTGGAGGATTTGATCCTGCTGACCGAAAACCTGCTTCAGGCCGCCACGCTTGAGAAGGATGACCTGAGGCTCAATTTTGTCGAAACCGATCTGGACAAACTGCTGACCGAAATTATCGATTTCTACGAGCTCCCCTTCCAGCAGCGCCACATGCGGATTTTCCGTGGCGGCAACACGCTGGGGATGAAATTGCTTGTCGACCCGTTCTGGCTCAAGCGGGTATTCAACAACCTGATTTGGAACGCCTTCAAATTCACGCCGGAACATGGCCATGTAGCCTTGCGCGTCGAGCATTCCAGCCAGGGCATCGAACTGATCGTCGAAGATACTGGTCGTGGGATCCCGGCAGACAAGATCGAGGCCATTTTCCAGAAATTCCAGCAGGCCAATGTCAAAGATCGGCGCCTCGGACATGGCCTGGGCTTGTGGATCTGCAAACGCGTCCTAGAGCTGCACGGTGGATCGATCCGCGTGGAATCCGTCGAAGGCCAGGGCAGCCGCTTCATCCTCTCTCTCCCCCTCAGCCGCATACTCTAACTAAAGACCCAATTTTTTCGTAGGCCGTTTAGTTCCTTGACTAATGGGTCCTCGAGGTTTATACTGATCTCAAGAGACAATCATGCGAACCATTCGCTTTTTTCTTGCCTCGGCTCTCCTTAGTTCGATCGTCATTGCGCAGTTTCCCGCGGTGGCGGACTGCCAGATCATTTTGGGCAGCGCTTTTGCCAATTGCGTCATGCCCTGCTGCAAATCGATCCCGATGCCGAAGTGTCCCCATGTGCGTGCGGTTACGCCCAAGGATTCCATTGCCGCATCCCCAATTTCTTTTACCACACATCTGCAGGCGCTTTTTACCCTGGCCTCCGGCCGCCTATTGCAGCCGGTCCTGCATGAATTCACACTTGAGCGCTTTTTTGCAACCTGCCGTTCCCGCTTAGTCGCCCGGACCCTTCCGGCGCGCGCTCCGCCATCCGAGTACATCCTGCTGTCCGCGTAAACCCTTAAACAATTAAACTCGTTCCCAAGTACGGTGGCTCAATACAATGCGTCTATTTCGATTCGTCATACCATTGCTGTTTTTGTCTTTGTCGGCTTCCTCCTGCGAGGCGGCTGCAGACGCTTTATCTCTGCCTGAATTGCTGCTGAAAGCGCAGGACAACAATCCTGAGCTGATCGCCGCCCGGCAGGGGTGGAAGGTGAAGCAGCAGGAAGCCCGGGCCGCGGGGGTTTGGGAAAATCCGACATTCTCCTACACAGATGAGAAATTCCCTCCCGGCATGGCGGGCGGGACCCCGGAGGCGATCAAGCACTATCGTGTCGAGCAGAGAATTCCTTTTCCTGGAAAACTTACACAGGATGCAAGAATGCGCTATCACGAGGCGCTGATCTCGCAGGCGAACTACCGCGCCAAAGAACTGGACGTCTTCCGGGATATCCGCATGCGTTACTACCAGCTTTATCTCACCGGTCAGGAGATTGTCTTGGCGCAGCAAAGCGTGGAGGTCTTAAAGAACGCGCTGGCCAGTGCGCAAGGGCGCTTGGGGGCGAACCGTTCGTCCACGTCGGACGTTTTTATGGCGCAGACCGAGCTTGGCCGCATGAAAAACCGGCTCTACGAACAGCAGCAACAGCGGCACCTCATCGAGATTGAACTGAACACCCTCTTGAACCAGCCGCAGGAAACGTTATTGGGATCCACGACCGCGCCCGCACTCATTGATGTGCCCGTTTCCTTAAAGGATTTGGAAAAGTTAACGCGCGCGAACAATCCGCTTTACCTGAATGCCATGCATGAGGTGAACCACAGCCAGGCGATGCAGGCGAGAAACCGCTTGGAGTGGGCGCCGGACTTTGGCGTGATGTACGAACGCGAGGAAACCGACGCCGGACCGGCTGGACGGCAGATCGGTGTCTCAGTGAGTTTCCCCCTTTGGTTTAAGCGCCCCTGGGCGGACAGCCGCGCGGCCGCCGCCCATGTGATCGAAGCAAAATCCGGCGCCCAGGCCATGCAGAACATGGCGCTCAAAATGGTGCACATGGAATTCACGGAGACCAATACCCATTTAAAGGAAGCCCGCAACTATTTGTCGGACATACTGCCTTCCGCTCAAAGCAATTTGAAAATCGCTCAGCAGCAATATGCGAGCGGGCAGGCGGATTTCTTACGCCTGCTGGAGGCCTTTCGCACCTGGATTGAAGTGCACACGGAATATCAGAACCAGCTCTACCATGTGGGCGAGCATTGGTCAGAACTCGAACGCTGGGTGGGAATCGATTTATCGCAGGCCAGGCAAGCATTAGAGCAACAGGAGATGAACCATGATAAATAATGTCACGAATCTCGAATCTGGTATCTCGGATCTCGAAGGGGTGAAGGGCATTTTCGAAAAGAAAAAACCTTTTCGAGATTCCAGATTCAAGATTCGAACTATGCGCCGGGCTTGTGTGCTTCTTCTGGCCTTTTTCGCCTTTGGGTTCAATGGTTGTTCCCGACACAGTAATAAGGCTTCTACGAATCCATCGGTTCAGACCCTGTATCACTGCGCCATGCACCCCCAGATCATCTCCGACAAGCCAGGCGAGTGCCCGATTTGTCATATGCGCCTCATTCCTTTTGAGAAAGGGGGTCTCCAGTCGCCGGTTTCTAGCGGGCCGTCCGGAGTCTCCGGGCAGGCGGCCGTGCAGATGTCATCCGACGTGCAGCAGAGAATCGGCGTGACCATCGCCCCCGCTGAAATCCGCGACCTGTCCGTGCCGATTCGGGCAGCCGCGAAAGTGGCCTACGATCCTCAGCTTTACAATGCCATCGTCGAGCACCAAGAGGCTCAAAATTTCTTCAAGAAAGCGAAAGCGCAAGGTTCCGAAGATCTGATTGACCAGGCCCAGTCCACTCTGCGCTCTTCGCGGCTACGCTTGCGCCAGATGGGCCTCTCCGAAGATCAGATCAGCGAGATTTCCGATTCGGGTTACAACGCCTCCTCCTTGCTCCTAGGCTCCAAAGGTGGCCGGCTCTGGGTTTATGCCAACGTTTTCGATTACGAAGCGAGTCTCATCCACCCCGGACAGCCGGCGGAACTCAGTTCGCCCTCTGTTCCCGGCCGTATCTTCCAAGGCACGGTCGAGGCGGTGGATGCGATCTTAAACAGCGACACTCGGACTTTGCGCGTCCGTATTGGCGTTTCGGATTCGGGCGGCGTGCTGCGGCCGGAATCCTACCTGAGCGCGACCATTCATGCCGCACTGGGCAAACGTCTGGCGATCCCCGAGAGCGCGCTCGTGGATACGGGTACGCGCCAACTGGTCTATGTGGAAACCTCCAGCGGCACCTTTGAGCCGCGCGAAGTGCGCGCGGGCCGCCGCGCCGAAGGGTATTACGAGATTGTGCAGGGCTTGAAAGAAGGTGAGCGCGTTGCCACATCCGCTAACTTCCTGATTGATTCAGAGTCCCGCATCCGAGCGGCCACGGAAAAGGCGGCGGGGCAATGATCGAAAGGCTCATCGCGTTCAGCGCACGTAACAAGTTCCTTGTTCTGACGCTGACCGCCGCCATAATGGTCGGCGCGGCCTGGTGCGTCATGCACATTCCCCTCGATGCCATCCCTGATTTGTCCGATACGCAAGTCATCATCTATTCGCGCTGGGATCAGAGCCCGAATATCATTGAAGATCAGGTTACTTACCCCATCACCACCGCGCTCCTCGGCGCCCCGCGAATCAAGGCCATCAGGGCGATATCCGATTTTGGTTACTCCTATGTCTATGTCATTTTCCAGGATGGCACCGACCTCTACTGGGCGAGAAGCCGGGTAGTCGAATATTTAAGCAAGATCCAGTCGCAGCTTCCGGCGGGCGTGCACACGGAACTCGGCCCGGACGCGACGAGCGTGGGGTGGGTGTTCCAGTACGCGGTGATCGATCGGACCGGGCAGCACGACCTGGCTCAGCTCCGCAGCCTGCAGGACTGGTACCTGCGCTATCAACTGCAGTCGGTTCCAGGCGTAGCGGAAGTGGCTTCGGTCGGGGGCTATGTGAAGCAATACCAGATTAACGTGGACCCGAATCTTCTGCTTGCCTACCATGTGCCGCTTACCCAGGTGATCGAAGCGGTTCGCAAGGGGAATAACGAAGTAGGCGGGAGGCTGCTCGAATTCTCCGGTACCGAATTCATGGTTCGCGGCAAGGGCTACATTCAGTCCACGGAAGACATTGAAAAAATCGTCGTACACGCCGACCCAAAAACGGGAACACCGCTGCTCGTGCGGGATGTGGCCAAAGTAACGCTCGGTCCCGACATCCGCCGCGGTGTCACGGATTTTAATGGGGAAGGCGATACCGTGGGCGGGATCACGATCATGCGCCAGGGCGAGAATGCGCTCAACGTCATTAACCGCGTAAAGAAAAAACTCTCCGAACTGAAGCCTTCGTTGCCGCCCGGCGTAGAGATCGTCCCGGTGTATGACCGCTCGGGGCTTATCCAGCGATCGATCCACACCCTCACGCATGCGCTGACCGAAGAGATGATTATCGTGAGTCTGGTGATTCTGCTCTTCCTATGGCATGTGCCCTCCGCCATCGTGCCGATTCTCACGATTCCGGTCTCCGTCTTTCTCGCATTCATTCCGCTGTACTTCATGGGCGTGACTTCGAACATCATGTCGCTGGCCGGCATCGCCATTTCGATCGGCGTTTTAGTCGACGGCGCCATTGTGGAGGTGGAAAATGCTTACAAGCGTCTCGAGCAGTGGATTGAAGGCGGCCGTCAAGGCGATTTTCATGCCATTCGCTTAAAGGCGCTGCAGGAAGTCGGGCCGTCGGTATTTTTCTCCCTTTTGGTCATTGCCGTCTCGTTCTTGCCAATCTTTACCTTGGTCGACCAAGAAGGCCGGCTCTTTCGTCCGCTGGCCTATTCTAAAACGCTGGCCATGGCCATGGCGGCGCTTCTGGCGGTGACGCTCGATCCCGCGATAAGGATGCTTTTTACCCGGATGGATTATCGTGACTTTAAACCACGATGGCTTTCCTGGTTCGTGAATACCATGACCGTCGGCCGCTATTACCCTGAAGAAAAACATCCGATCAGCTTGCGTCTCTTCCAGGTTTATGAGCCGGCCTGCCGTTGGGTGCTCCGGCACCGCAAAACGACGCTCGCCATCGCGGTCGCTCTGATTGCCTCGGCCGTGCCCGCGTATTTTATGCTGGGTTCAGAATTTATGCCACCTTTGAATGAAGGCGCTTTTCTCTATATGCCGACCGCTTTGCCCGGGATGTCGGTCACGGAGGCGCAGAAGATCATTCAAATACAGGACCGGATCTTGAAACGTTTTCCGGAAGTCGAAACGGTCTTTGGCAAAGCTGGACGCGCGGAAACGTCGACGGACCCGGCGCCGCTGTCGATGGTAGAGACGACGGTCGTGCTCAAGCCCGAGAACCAATGGCGCAAAGGGATGACGCTCGAGAAACTCCAAGACGAGATGGACGCCGCGCTCCAGTTTCCCGGTATGCCCAACATCTGGACCATGCCGATCAAAAACCGCATCGACATGCTGGCGACGGGCATCCGCACACCGATGGGCTTAAAAATTCTGGGGCCGGATCTCACGCAGATTCAGAAGTTGGGCGAACAAGTCGAATCCGCGCTCCACGATGTCCCAGGCACACGCAGCGTCTTTGCCGAGCGTACGGCCGGCGGCTATTATGTGGATTTTGTCCTTCGACGTGATCAGTTGGCTCGCTATGGGCTTTCCGTGGATGATGTTCAGACGATTATCCGTTCGGCCATCGGCGGCGAGAATATCTCCATGACGATCGAAGGTCGCGAGCGTTATCCCATCAATGTGCGTTACGCTCGCGAATTACGCGACGATATTCCGAAGCTGAGGCAGGTGCTCGTGTCCACGCCATCCGGCGCCCAGATCCCCTTGGGCGATCTAGCGGAGATCCTGCGAGTGGAAGGGCCTGCGATGATTCGTGAAGAAGATGGGCAGCTGGCGGGCTATGTCTTTATCGACATCACCGGCCGCGATCTGGGCGGCTACTTGGATGAGGCCCGCGCCAAGATCTCTCAGAAGATCCATCCTCCGGCCGGCTATAGCCTCGTTTGGAGCGGCCAGTATGAGAACATGATCCGCGTCAAGGAACGGCTGAAGATTGTTTTGCCGCTGACGCTTTTTCTGATTGCTTTCCTGCTCTACATGAACACGCGTTCAGGCGTTAAAACCGCGATCGTGCTCTTGGCCGTTCCGTTTTCGCTCGTGGGCGCGGTCTGGCTGCTGTATTTGCTCGGCTATCACATCTCGATCGGCGTCTGGGTGGGAATGATCGCGCTGATGGGTCTCGACGCGGAGACGGGGGTGTTTATGCTGCTTTTTCTAGACCTCTCGTACGAGGCCGCGGTACGCGAAGGCAAGATGAGGACCGAATCTGATCTCACCGAAGCGATTGTCCATGGAGCGGTCAAGCGCGTGCGGCCGAAGATGATGACCGTCTGCGCGGCATTCCTTGGCCTGATTCCTCTCATGTGGGCGACCGGCTCCGGCGCCGACATGATGAAACGCGTCGCCGCCCCCATGGTTGGCGGCTTGCTGACAAGCTTCCTGCTCGAACTTCTGGTCTACCCCCCCATCTACGCCATTTGGAAACGCCGCAGTCTCCCGTAGTGTACCCTCGCCCCGGACAACGCTAGGTGGACGATGGGAGAGGGCAAAGCCGACCGTAGGGAGAGCCGCGGGTGAGGGTGTCTCGGTGTGCCACCTGCGCCTAGCCTTCTTATAAAGAGACTGCTGACGATAGATACGAACTCGAGATTGGCACTATGAATCGACCGCCGTCTCTTGATGACAATTGGCTTCGAGTACCAGCACATTTTGTAGGTGAACGCTTGGAAGTAAGTACTACCACCCTTCCATCGCACGTCTTTGGTCACGGAGGAACAATCTGGTGGAAAGATTCCGTAGGCAGCAGAAGGTTGCGAACCCCTAACGCGTTAGGGTTTTGATGCGGCAGCCGCCCGTCTCTCTATTCCTTTGAAAAGCCTCCAATTTTCCGGGATTCGTTATCGGCGCTAGCGCCTTTTCTCTTTAATCCACGTACATCTTCGACCAGGAGCCGGATATCCGTTTCATGCATGTCGACTTTGCCTTCGAACTTCTCCACCTGCCGAACCAACGCGCCAGTTGAAAATTTGGACGATTGGGGTTAGGCTCCGTTCGGGCCATGGAATTCCACAAAACCTTTAAAATACGCATATCCGCCGGTCGTCCTGTCGGGAAGCCAATATCTCCTGCGGGCCGGTTTTTTCTGGCCGGTGTAGGAATCTTTCTTCTTTGGTTAAATGGCAATCAATTCTGGCACGAATACCTGCTTTATCACTATGGAGCACCCTGGCAGGCAAAGGTGACGAGCACCTATTGGACCTCCGGCAAAGGCGGCCCGCGGTATCGCGCCCGGTATTCCTTTACGCTTCCGTCGGGAGTGCATGTAGGTGGAAGAGGAGCAATCAGCCGCGCGACCTACAGCACGCTCAAGCCGGGGGATCCTCTTGGGATCCGTTATGTGCCCGCTGATCCGCGAATTTCAGAACCCGCTGAGTTGAGTTTTAATGTGAGAAATATGACTCTGGCCGCCGTGTTTTTCCCAGTCAGCCTCTCCGTAATCCTGATCGCGCTCAGGCGCAAGGCCGATGCCCCGCCGGAGAACAACCCGTCTCCCGGCCTTAACGCGCCAACGATCATTCGATAAATCCGAGTGTGCCGGAAGGGGTCTGACACGAATTCCAACGCGTTGGAAAAGTTGCGCGCGTGCAACTTTCGGAAAACGCAAAATAAGCGACTTATTTGGATACCCCTAACGCGTTAGGGGTCAGTTGTTTTTGAATCCGAATAATTCGCGGATAATTTCGATACTTATTCGAGCCGCTCGTGGGTTTTTAAGAACGCTTGATACTAAAAGCACTCCTTCTTCGGTAAACAGGTATTTTCCCTTGGGTCCTTGGAATACGAGGTCGAGCGAGAATCTATCCGCATGGCGCCTGACAATCCCCTTTAGAGAGCGTACTGAGATCCCATATAAGGCGGCGACGTCTTCGTCGAGCGCGATGTTTTTCCCTCGAATAATATGAGAACGTTGTTTAAGTTGGTTTAGGAGGTTAGATACCAGCATTGTCTCAAGCAGCGCGATGGTGGGACATCAAGCGGTCGTGGATCCACATTTTGATGATTGCTTGACGTGAAACATTCAGCTTGGTCGCCTCCCTGTCGAGCCGTTTGATCATCCATACAGGGAAATCGACATTCACTCGATCCACAACCACTGCATTTTTGAAGTCCATGTAAGGCGTGATATCTTCTCCCGCATCAAATTTGCGGTCAAATTCTTCCGCACTGATTGGCTTAATCTTTTTTTTGCGCTTCATATATCCTCTGTTTATGCTCTCTTTGCCATCTCTGGTCTGCTTTATGACAGCTGATCACGCTGATCACAATGCCGTGACTTTCTTTGTTCTTCCGGCTTTTGTTGGAGTCGTACTCAAAGATTACGTTCATAAGTAGTATATCTGTTATACCTTTCTTTATCAACTCCGAAATGGGCTGCCTCGACAGGAACAAAATAGCTGGTAATCTCGTCTACTATAGAATGACGAAGCTATTGGGCCTCACCCTTTTGATCACCAGTATCTCCTGGCCCTTGCAGGCTGATGACGGCATTGCACCACAGAGACCGACTGAAGAGGATCACCAATGGCGCGATCGGGAGCCACTTAATAGGGAACACCCCGACAGAGATGGCGACGCGGAAGATTTTCGACGCAACTGCCAATGCCCGTCTTTTCAGGTGTTTATGGGGAAATTACAAGACTGGCAGCCAGAAGTCCATACATTGGAAGTCGCGCAAAACTGGCACTCCATGTATTTTACTTTTGCCCGAGACCCAGTATTCCTTCAAGGAGAGAATCCCGTTCCACGCAGTTCTTTAGCCAAAAACGATCTTCTCATCGTGGTGTATTTCAACAATTCGGATGTCATCTGCATTGAGCGCTTGACCACACCTCCACCGGACAATCCTTATTCGTGGGTGGGGGTGAACAACCCTTATGTCGGCCCGTGTCGAGATTTCGCATGGAATCAATGCGGAGGCCGCGCCTCGGTGGAGCAACCCGCGGGAGACTGCGTGCCCAGCGCGCCCATCAGGGAACGGGACGCTCGGCGTAAAAACCTATGATCAGCGGTGCAAGTAAGATCTATTTGATTCTTTGGCGCGCCAGCGTGGATGCCTCGTCGCTTGTTACAATAACCGCATGGTCAAAGCCACGGACGCGCTGCTGAAGGATCATCAGATGATCCGCAAAACGTTGGAATGATTCCGCCTGGAGAATCCGCGCTTTGGCGACATTGCGACGACGCTCGAGCGAATCGTCAAGGCGCACGCCTGGTTTGAGGATGAGATTTTTCTCCCGGCGCTTAAAGCTGAACCCTTGCTCGATCGGTTGAATCGCGAAATCTCCGAGGAGCACCAGGATATCGCCGAGCTATTTCACCGTGCCCACCGGGCCGCAGCGTCGCCTTCGCTCGAACAGGAGGGGTATGTGCTGCAGCTCCATTCCATTCTGGAAACTCACTTCCGTAAGGAAGAGGATGCCCTGTTCCCATTGACCGAGCGCATTCTCGATTCTGAAGGCTTGAACCGCCTCGGGGATGAAATGGTAAGCCGCAAAGCGGAAGTGCGGGATCTCAACAGAATCTCACCACGACAGTAGGCCCATCAACCTTCATTTCCAAGTCTGGACCGACGTCGGCAGGGTTAACACGCGTTAACCATTCTCGTCAATACTTGACCTCTACAGACACCGGGGGTACATGCCAATGGGTCTCACTGTACTTGGAGGGTTCCCTCCGTGAAAGATCTGAACATTCTGGTCGTAGACGACAACTCCTCATTCTGCGTTTGGATGGAGCGGGCGCTGAGGGCGCGGGGTTATACTCAGGTCCGGACAGTCTCCGATGCCTGGCAGGCGCTGGAGGCGGTCCAGAAAGAGCGCCCCGGCCTGGTCTTGTTAGACATCTATTTGCCGGGCATGGACGGCCTGCATCTGCTGGCGAAAATCCACAAAATCGATAAGACCATTCCGGTTTTGATGCTCACCTGCGAGGCGGACGAGGAATGTATTCAGGCCGCCGAAAGTCTGGGAGCTGCGGATTACCTCACTAAGCCCCTGAAGCTGTCGTCCTTGTTCTCCTCTCTCGAAGCCCGCGCTTAAAACAACAATTTACAAGCCTTTTTCGGGGTTGAAAAATAGCTCTCTCGAGGATACACTCGAGGCACGATGGACAGCCAGGGTTTCCTCGACGTCGCCGTCAAAAATCTGCCGGGCGGCCTAATTTTGGTCGATCTCAAGGGCCGGATCCGCGCCATCAACGAAACCGCCGAACTGCTGCTGGGCCTTTCGGGACCCACGGTCTCCGGAAGCGATCTGGAGAAGGTTTTGGCCACGCATCCTAAAATCGTCAAGGTGCTTCAAACCACGACAACGAAACTCGTTGGATGTAACCGGCAGGAATTGGTAACGGAACGCGCCGATAGGGAAAAGATGGTTTTGGGATACGGGACGCTGGTTCTGAAAAATGCCGAAGGAGACCCTATCGGAGTCGGCATGACCTTTCAGGACATTACGCGCATGATCCCGCTGATGGACTCCCACCGTTTTCTGGACATCGCACTCAAAAATCTTCCCGGTGGACTTATTTTTGTGGACCTTCATGGCAAAGTGCGTGGAATCAACCAGGCCGCCCAGCGCATCTTAGGGCTGAAAGAAGAAGTCGAACCGGGGACGCAATGCCACGTGGCGTTCAAGAATCATCCCCATGTTTATAAGGTGCTTTTGTCCACCTGCGAAAGTTTGAACGCCGTCAACCGGCAGGAACTGACCACGCACCGCCCGGATGGCGAAAAGGTAACCTTGGGTTATGGCACGCTGATTCTGCGCAACCCCGAAGGCCAGCCCGTCGGTATCGGAATGACCTTCCAGGACATTACCCGATTTATTCCCTTGCCCTTAAAAGCCGAGTTCATACGCATTGTGAATCGCTTTTTCACTCCTTTTGCGCTCGCGCTAGTCGTCTCCTCGATGATGAGAATTCGCGACGCCATGAATAAGCGAATTGTATCAAGTTCGATATGACAGGCGTATGACGGGGGTCAAGCGGCGAGTTTGCGTTCTTGACGGACTTCGGAAGGGACGGGGGGAATCACGGGACTCGGGCGCGCCACGGGTCCGGCGGACTTGATCTGCATGACCAGGCGTGCGATGGAATTGACGAAAAGACTAAGCAACACAATAAATGCAGCGTGCAAGGAAGCCTGTCCCCAGCCGACGGATCCTTCCAAGCCGCGCGACCAGTAGATCCCCAGCAAAGCCCCGGAG
>Ga0207071_1140_pt1 | contig 12884 bp, 5 predicted proteins | sample Alteio_BWMinHeat_67_FD_153531 | JGI IMG/M metagenome (GOLD analysis project Ga0207071, IMG submission 153531) | Enriched cells from forest soil in Barre Woods Harvard Forest LTER site, Petersham, Massachusetts, United States -... | ecosystem: Environmental > Terrestrial > Soil > Temperate forest >...
AAGACAATGTCGGTCTTGAAATCCTTGGTCAGCGACTCCAGCCGGGAAGCCAGGTTAACGGTTTCCCCAATCACCGAGTATTCCATGCGGTTTCGCGATCCGACATTTCCGCAGGTTAAGGGTCCGGTGTGCAGTCCGATCCCGATTTTTAGAGCTGGATAATCGGGGTCGCCGCGGTGCGTGCGATTCAGTTCTTCGGATTTTTCATGCATTCGGATGGCGCAGCGAAGCGAGCGGAGCGCGTCCTCTTCGACGCCGCGACTCAAAGGCACGCCGAACAGCACCATCAAACCGTCGCCTATAAATTTGTTGAGAAAGCCACCCTCGGCGGAGATCACTTCGTCCATCGCGCTGAGATAATCGTTCAGCCAAGCGAGCACAGTTTGCGAAGGCTTGCCCGCGCTGAGCGCGGTAAAGCTGCGGATGTCCGAGAACAGCACCGTCGCAATCCTCTCTTCTCCGGCCAGGACCACCTCGTCGCGGCGCCTCCAAATCTCCCTGGCCACATCTGGAGCCACGTAGCGCGAAAACAAACCCATCACCTGCTCGCGTTCGGCGAGCGCCTCCGACTTGAGAAACCTCTCCCGCACAAACTGATACGTCAAGGTTAGGGGAACCGAGAGGACAATGCACAGTTCAGCCGCGAGGAACTGAAACCAGAGATGGCCGAGATTGAAGAGCAGTTGCGCGGCTCCATAACATAGAACGCAGACGAAAGCTGTCCCAAGCAGCGAATGTCTTGGTTCCCATTTAAGCAAACCCCAAACGGTGATCGCAGTCAGAAAAAAGCTGGCGGCGAGCAACGCGGGCTGGGAAAGAGGCTGCACGGCCGTGCCGTTCAAAAGCGTAGCGATGGAGGCAGCATGGATCTGCGTCCCTGAAAGGCGCATTCTTACGCCGTCGGGCGTGCTTTGCCGGAAGACGGGAGTAAATTCCCGGTCGCGGGCCGCGTCGCTGCTCTGTCCGATCAGCACAATCTTGCCGTGTAGCTTGGTGGCATCGAAATCCCCGCGGAGAACTTTTATCGCCGAGATGGCGGTTGCAGGCGCGCGCGACCAGGATCCTGTGAGAACGGTGTAGAGATCCTTCTCCGCGTAAGGGATCCGGCGACCCGCAAACCAGGCAGCATCGGGCTTCGCTGCCAAGGCCGTATCCCGAAAAGACTCGGAAATCAACAGCGGAAATGATTCGGAACGATGTTCATCGGCTGAAAAAAGGAAAAAGCGGCGAATGAATCCGTCGCTGTCCACGGGCAAATTGACGAAGGCGAACCCCACCGCTCCACTCTTGCAGCTGCCATAGGCCGAGGGCTGCGGTTCGCAGAAGTCAGGAAGCGGTTCGACCGACGGGATGCCTCCGGAACCGGACTGGCTGGCAATGATCACGTTCCCTGCCGAGGCTAAGGCTGACTGCATGGCTGCATCGTCTTGGGCCGAGCGCTTCTCCGAGAGCAGAAGATCGAGTCCAATGACCTTCGGATTCGCTGCCGATATCTTCCCGATTAGCTCGGTCACCGCCGACCTCGAGACCGGGAATTGTCTTAGAACGGAAAAGGTTTCGTCATCGAAATCGACCATCACGATGTTCGAGTCAGATCCCAGCGCCGGTCGGTGGTTTACCAGGAAGTCGTAGGTCCAGTGGTTTATATCGTTGAATACCAACGTTCGGCCGCACAGAGTTACAAGAAACACAGATAGCGCGGCCACAGCCGCAGCCATGCCCCACGCTTTCGCCGAATCCCGCGTCATCAAAGTCGAAGCTCGAGAGCAAGAGTACAACAGAATCCCGCGACTGCTTGTATCCATGCGTTCTTCCGGCGGAAGTCCGAGGCGCTGACGGGCAGCCCTCAATGCAGGTGGTTGAGATGGTGTCCGCAACCCCGTGTCTTTTGGCACGAGCGATGAAGCAGGCGGCACTTCCGCGTTCTGTTCGGGAAATTGCACTGTTGAAGGGTTGGAAGACCGCGGCGAGGTCTGCGGTCGATCGTCCCGCGACGGGAATCTCACGCATCAAGAGCCCTTCGGTATAAACCCCTCAGCAGAGGCTCTCATGAACCCCATTTGTTGCAACGCGGGTTTCTGGCGGGCTTCTCAACAATAAGTGCTTCCCCTCTAGATCTTTGTGCGGATGACTGTCGCCTGCAACCATACAGGCTATAATGTCGTCCCGCAGTTGTTGTTGGGAAGCCGCCGTGACGATTAGATTTTTCTCGTTCCTCCCTTTCTTGCTACCTGCACTCACCGCAAACGTTCTTCTCGGTCAGAGTAGTTCAACTAAGCCCGAGATTGTGGTGCAGACCGGGCACACGTATCCGGTCGCGCAAGTCGCGTTCAGCCAGGATGGAAAGCTACTCGCATCGAGCGCTTTCACTGAAAACTCAATCAAGCTTTGGGAATTGGAGAGTGGCCGGCAGTTGCGCACCTTCGTCGTGGAAGGTGGTGGCGCGCTATTCGGAATCGGCGGAGTTTCGCAAATGGTTTTCAGCGGCAATGGCGACCTGCTTGCCGCCGCCTCGCAGAAAGAAGTCGATGTATGGAATGTCAGAGATGGTGAGCGACTTTACCGATTTCCCCTGGGCGCCGGCCAATCCTCCGACCTCTCTATGACTTTGACTTTCCCCATGGCCCTCAGTACAAGCGGCCGACTCCTCGCCTGGATCGAGCAAGACAAAGTCGAGGTGCATGACCTGAGCAACCGTGGCGTGCCAATTCCCATGCCACCAGTCTCTCCTGAAGAAGGCGATATCCCTACGGCGCTGGCATTTTCTCCGGACGAGCGCGAGTTGGCTTTGCTGGCATACGCTCATGGGGTGAGCGTCGTGAGTGTGGTTGAGCTTGCGGGCAGCAGCGCGCGAAAGATGCAGGAATTCCAGCGCGAGCAGGCAATCGAGAGAGGTCGAACCCTGACCTATTCTCCTGACGGCCATCTCCTCGTGGCGAGCACCGAAACCAGGAGCCGCGACAAAACGGTGGCACAGGTCCATGACCTGATTGCGGGGAAAACGGTTGCCATCGAGGGGCCGGGCGATGAGGTCAGCATGAGCGGAGATGGATCGCTGATCGCTATGCAGAATCAGAGCAGTCTGGAGATTTGGGAGATTGGTACGAAGAGAAAACTCTTCGCCTATTCTCCTCCTCAGAGCGGCCCGTTCCGCACCGGGTATTTAGCGATAGATTTCAGCGGAAATGGCAAGCGTGTTGCCATTGGAGACAATACCGGCGTCATCCACATCGTCGATCCGTACACCGGCAAGGAACAAGCCTTGCTGGTTGGACATTCCAACTTCGCCGGTCTGGTCAGCTTTGATGACACGGGCAGCGTGCTGTACGCCGGGAGTAAAACTGCTTGGGACCTCAAGTCCGGCCTTGGGCTGAGAACGATTCCAGGGTCCGTCTCTCCGCGTTCGATAGCCGCTCGCAATGGCTCGTTCTATGCAGCGGATGCCGGTAACGGCGTTGTCAAAATCTGGGATCTACCGTTGCAGAAGGTAACCGCCACCTTGAACTCGGCGTCGAATCAAACTCTCGCTGTTCTGACTTTGAGTCCGGATGGATCTCTCGTCGCTTTAGTCCGGCAAAAGGATTATTCAAAGCCGGAGGCGCAACGGCAGAACCAAGAGACCAAACTGCAGGCGAAGGAGCTGAGGAAGGCTCTCAAAAAGGATCCGAGCCAGATTTTCTCAATGCAGCGGCAACCAGCGTTTGCCGCGGACGATCCGGCGCTCGTCGTCCATGTTTACGATACTCGCACTGGTGTGGAGAAGCTTGCGTTAAAGGGACACGGTGGTCCGATTTCGGCCGTGACCTTCAGCAACAACGGCAGCATGATCGCATCGGCTGCTAACGATGGAGTCAAATTATGGAGCGCGGCAGATGGGAACCTGCTGAGCTCCATTCCTTTATCCTCATCGCCTGCGACATCATCTGCCGCATCCTCACCGTTTGCCGCTCTTCAGGGGCTGAACACAACGTCCATCACTTCTTTAAGCTTCAGTCCCGACGGAAAGTCGCTTGCGGCGAGCTTGTATTCCTTCAGCTTTAGCTTTGACTATTCTTCAATGATGCAGCAGCAGATGGTTGCGGCACAGCAGGCTGCTACCACTTCGACTCAAGGCCGACGCTTCGGAGGTCTTGGCGGTATCGCGCTTGGCGGCATCGGCCGCCATAAGAATGCGCCGCCCCCCACGCCTGTGCCGAATGCGAATCCTTCGCAAATGATGCAGATTAGAGCTGAAGGTCCAGTTCTGATACTTGATCCTGCTGTCGTGCGTCCGATCGCGACTTTCCCCGGACATAAAGACGGCGCGCTCAGCGTTGCTTACAGTCATGATGGCAAATTGCTGGCCACGAGCGGCAGAGACGGATTTATCCGGATTTGGGAGGGTGCTTCCGGAAGCCTGCAGAAAGAACTCGCAACGACCAGCAGCGTCTACGGACTGGCTTTCAGTCCGGATGGGAAGCTTCTGGCATCGACTCAAAGTGACGGCACAACAGGGGTTTGGGACGTTGCGTCCGGTCAATTCCTGGCGATACTTATTTCGTTGTATGACGGAGCTGACTGGCTTGTGGTTACGCCAGAGGGCTTGTTCGACGGATCACCCGCCGCGTGGAATCAGATTCTCTGGCGGTATTCGCGGAATACGTTTGATGTCGCCCCTGTCGAATCGTACTTCAACGAATACTTCTATCCCGGCCTCCTTGCGGAACTCGTGTCAGGGAAAAGGCCGAAGCCACCTCAGACTTTAGTTGAACGAGACCGCCGCCAGCCCCAAGTGCAGATTCGTGCGGACGGAGCGGCCAGCAGCAACGTAAGTGACCGCGAGGCGCTGCTGAAAATCGAGGTGTCGGAAGCTCCGGCATCTGCCGGACGCACCAAGGGCAGCGGTGCAAAAGACGTGCGGCTCTTCCGCAACGGAGCGCTCGTCAAGGCGTGGCACGGCGACATACTCAAGGGAAATCCGGCCGCGACTCTCCAGACTAAAGCGCGGATCATCGCTGGAGAAAACAATTTCACAGCCTACGCCTTCAACGACGACAACGTTAAGAGCCGCGATGGCCAGCTCACTTTGCAGGGCTCAGACGCATTTCGCCGTTCCGCAACTACTTTTGTCGTCACGGTGGGAATCGATCAGTATGAAAATCCTGACTACAACTTGCGGTATGCGGTGGCCGATGCGACATCGGTTGGCGAGGCGATTCAACGCGAACAGGCAAGAATTTCGGGTCGAGTGGAGATCATTTCTTTGTACAACCAGGCAGCCACACGAACCGCGATTCTGCAGGCCATCGCCGATATTGGCAAACAAATCCAGCCCGAAGATCACGTTGTCTTGTTCTTCGCCTCCCACGGCACCGCGGAGCATGACCGCTTCTATCTCATCCCGCACGATCTCGGATTTAGGGGTAAACACGATGAGCTGGATGAGACCGCAGTCCAGACGATTCTCCAGCACAGCATTTCCGATCGCGATCTGGAGCAGGTACTAGAGCCGATTGATGCCAGTCAGATCATCGTCATTCTCGATGCCTGCAACTCCGGGCAAGCGCTGCAGTCGGAGGAGAAGCGCCGCGGTCCCATGAACTCTCGTGGGCTGGCGCAGCTCGCATACGAAAAGGGTATGTACATCCTGACAGCGTCACAAAGTTATCAGGCAGCGCTGGAAGCCTCACAGTTGGGTCACGGGCTGCTGACCTATGCTCTGGTGTCTGAAGGTTTGGACAAGCGGGAAGCCGATGACGATCCCCGCGACGGTAAGATTCTGGATCGAGAATGGCTCGATTACGCAACCGCGCGCGTCCCGGATTTACAACAAGCGACTCTGCAATCCTGGAGTTCACAGGGCCGCGCCATTTCTTTTGTGCAAAACGCGAAAGACCACCCCGCGGGATCGACCAGCCAGCGTCCTAAAGTCTTTTATCGGCGCGAGTTGAGCCTAACTCCATGGACCGTCGCAGAGAGCCACTGACGGAATGCAGCTCCGTGGAATGCTATGAATCCATCCGCCAGCAACAACGGGCGGGATTACGCTCAGCAGGTCTCTTCTGGCATCAGACTAGTTCTGCTTTCCAGCAGAGAGGACGGACCAACCACAAGCCAGAGCAGGAACGAATCGCGTATCTGGAGAAGAAGATTCAGGCGAAAGCAGATCTAGGGCCGGAGGCGGTTGGGAGTTTGCACTAGGAATCATGGTCGGAGTTATCAGACCGGATAGATGGTTGATGGAACCAGAGAGTTTCCATCGCAGGTGATTGAAGCAAAGCACGAGCGGTTTGGTCTTGAGCAAACGCCACCAGCGAAACCAACGGCGACCCGCTTCAAATGTATATGGCGGATGCGACCGCGGCTGCCAGTCTGAGTCCCGGAGCGCCACTTGTTCTGCCCGCAAATACGCCTCCTCAGGCTGCCCAACAAGTTTGGCAAAACGTTTTAAATCAAGCCATCCAAAATCAAACTGGCGGTACGACCGCTCCGGAAGTGGCCTATTCCAATGTAAACGCAGTCATTGAAAGCACTAGCTCAGTTTAGCAATATCGTGAAGCTCGCGCTCGGTCACTGTGAGGAAAATTGTGGGTACCCTCGTCCATATCTGCCTTGGTTCCTTCTTCACGGGCATTTCGCGTCTTTCCTTTTCCCTTTTTTCCGTCTGCTTCCGCATGGTGTACACGCGCTCGAACGCCATCAGCACGTGCTGTGGAGTTGGGTGCAGATACTTCTGAGAAGTGCGGATGTCCTCATGGTCAGCGACCACTTGAATGGTTGAAGCGTCCGCGCCCGCGGCTCCCAATTCCGCCAGCTACGCCTATGAGGAGAATGAGAGAGACTGGTTGCTCGTCTGAACTCGTTGTCAGAACCGTTGCGAATAGCACAAGCGACATCGCCGATAACAAGATAGCGCGCGAAGTGAGATGAGTCGCCTGGGGAGAGGAAGCTACGAGACGGACAGATTCAGCTTGCGTCGTGGCAACGCAATTGTACCCGTGTTGCACCGCAGAAATCGCATCAACTGACTAACGTGTGACCGTTGAGCAGGTAGTGTTCGGTGCTTTCACGGGACCCCGCGTACATGGTAGGACCTGATTCATTTTGGTCGAGACGGCCAGTCTTCTCGAGCGACTAGCATCAGGCGGTAGTATCGGCGCAGCAGCTTGACATCATCGGTTTCAGCGAGTTTGTGAATCTTCGTGCGCAGCACCTCCAAGTTGTCATCGAGGCCCTCAACGAAAAAGAAATCGCTAACCGAGACATTCAATTCGGCAGCCAGCTTCCTCAGCTTGTCCCATGGCGGGGTCTTAATCCGACCAGTCTCAAGATGACTTATGTACTGAGGTCCGGCACCAATCCGTTCCGCCAACTTCGGTTGGGTGATCCCTTGTGCCTCTCGCAGCAAGGCAAGTCGCTTCCGAAACAGCACGCCCAGGTCTCGACTCATTGCACAGTCAAACTACTAGTGCAAAGAGCCTGATCACAGGTCATGATAGATATGGTTGACAGGATAAACATTGCGTATTAGATATATGTAAGCCACCAGTTCGTATGGAGTGGATAGGAATCTCGACGGGTCAGGCGCCTATCGCGCGTAGGAACGAGATCGTTCCATTCGCCGCATCATTTCACTCGGAGTGATCCGGAACGCTCGCGATAGTCGAACGATAGTTCTGAGAGTAGGACTTTGCACCCCACGCTCAATAGCGCTCAACTGCGTCCGGTCGATGCCGAACTTAACGTAAACGTCCAATTGAGAGAGCCCTGCCGTCTTTCGAATTTCTCGCAGCACAATCCCAAAGGCTTTTTCTGGGCCTGACTTAGGTTGAATTTGCCGAACATGCGGCATCAAGCAGAGTGTCGATCCAATGATGGAAATAAACCAACGGGGAAAACCCGTCATTTCTTGAACACTCAACAGAGCCGCGCATTATCGACACCCTGTCGGAGTTCTTCTTCTCGGTAACAGAAACATGAATAGTTTGCTGACATTGCGCCTGCCTCTGACGATTACTGATGACCAGTCTTCGACTAAACGCGCGTCTGCCGACCACGCTACCTCATCGACCGAATGTTCAGACGAAGTGCTCATGGCACAGCTTCAGACGGGCGACAACGAAGCGCTATCCTGCCTCTTTCGCCGCTATGCTCGGGTGGTCCGTTCAGTGGGCTACAAGATTCTCCAAGACCAGTTTGAGGCCGACGATCTTCTTCAGGAAATCTTTATCCTCGTCCATCGGAAGTGCTCACGCTTTGACAGCGCCAAAGCTTCCGCGCGCTTCTGGATCCTGCAAATGACCTATCACCGCGCCATCACCCGGCGACGTTATCTCAGCTGTCGCCATTTCTATACGCAGGTTGATTTGGAGGATGTAGAGGCCCAACTGCTTGATTCTCGCAATGACCTGGAACGGCTAGAGGAATGGCTAGACAGCGACTTCAGGCATTTCGAGTTGCAGAAACTCGTGGCCGGATTATCGGACAACCAGCAAAAAACCCTGAGGCTTTGCTTCTTCGAGGGGTATACGTTAGACGAAATCGCGTTGCAATTAGGTCAGAGTAAAGAGAATGTTCGCCATCATTATTTTCGTGGCTTGGACAAGCTGCGAAAACAGATTCTTCATAACCAAAGCGGGCGTTAGCAAATATCATGGTGCGTTCCGCCGGTGGCAGGAGTCAGGCGTCGATGCCAATCGGATCCCATGACGAATTCTTAGAGCTTTGTGCCCTCTCAGCTTCCTGTCTGCTAACCGAAGCAGAGCAGAAGAAGCTGCGGGAGCATCTGACTGTCTGTTCCTCCTGTCGCACCGCCGCCCAGCAATTCCAGGCGGTCACAGATTGTGTCATTCCCGCCATCGCCGCCGCAGAACATGGAGAAAGGATGGGTCTAGATGAAGAGCGAGACCCATCTTCGTCTTCCTCCTCATGGTCGCTCGCAGATGCAGAAGCGAACCTCTTCCAACGCCTCAACTGGGAAGAAAGCCAGGCGCATCTCGATGCCCCCGAGACCTCCGAATCGTTCCCTGTTGAGCCACTGCAGGCTGCGCTGCATAACGATATCGCCTGGCATCATCTATGGAGCCTTTACGCGGCCAGCATCCTTTTAGTCATCTCGCTGGGATTCGCCGCCTACCGCTTTGGCACCCATCGCGGCCAATCCGCCCACCAGGCTTCAGCGGTGCAGTCCGTAAGCGTGAGTCGGGCCGCCAGCACCAATCAAGCGCTCCTTCAGGAACAGCTCAGCGATCTGAGTCACGAGCGCGAAGTCGCCCGCAAGCAAATAGCTCAGCGCGACCGCCTGATCTCCGAGATGAAGCGTCAGTTGGACGAGCAGTCTGCGCAATTGACCGAGATAAAGCTCGCCCAGGCGACAAAACCGCCGGACGCAGGTGTCCCGAAAAGCGGACACGAGCTCTCCCGCTCCGAAGATCGCGCCGAGCTGGCACAGAAACTGCAAAGTTCCCAGCTGCAGGCGAACGCGCTGCGCGCCCAACTCGATTCCCTCGAAGCCCAATCCTCGCAGGATCGCAACCGGGTGGCCGCGCTGCAGGCGAAGGTCGAAGACCTGACCCGGGCTCTGGAAGGAAAAAACCAGTCGCTAGCGGAACAAGGCCAGGTCTTAGCAGAGAAGGACGCGCAGGTAGGACAACAGCAGCAGTTGCTCGCCCACGATCGCGATATCCGCGAGCTCATCGGTGCCCGCGACCTCTATATCAGCGAAGTCTACGATGTGGCTCGCACCGGCGAAACCGAGAAGCCCTTTGGCCGAGTCTTCTATACCAAGGAAAAGTCGTTGGTCTTCTACGCCTATGATCTGAATCGGGAAGTTGGAGTAAAGAGCGCCAGCATCTTTCAGGCTTGGGGCCGGCGCGGACCGGACCGCTCGCAGGCGCTCAATCTGGGAATCTTCTACCAGGACAATGCCGCGAAAAAGCGCTGGGTCTTGAAAATCAACGACCCGAAAACTCTGGCGCAAATCGATGCCGTGTTTGTCACCATCGAGCCCGGTGGCGGAAGCCGCAAGCCCAGCGGCAAGCCTCTCTTATTCGCATATCTGAAGATGGAGCCCAATCATCCCTAGTTGCCGCTCGACGATCGCGCTCTATCTTCTCCTTGCATTCGAGTGAACGTGGTACAGGAACTATTGTGACTGCGTATTAACGGAAGAGCATTCAACAGCTATTCACATGAATCGACGCATGCGCTTCCCAAAGATTCTTTTCACCTCGCTGGTTCTTCTTGGTTGCCATTCCTTCCTCTGTGCGCAATCGGCTAACGGGAAGATCAGCGGGATAATCCTCGACACAACAAGCGGTGTCATTCCAGGTGCCGAAGTATTGGTGATAAACGACGTTACTCACATCAAGACTTCCACTAGAACCAATGCGGAAGGAATTTACGCACTTCCCAATCTCCCCCCGGGTCCGTATCGCTTGCAGGTCTCTAAGGTTGGATTCAAGACGGTAATTAAGCCAGACATTCTTCTAAATGTTCAGGACGCGCTGTCTATTAATTTCACTCTTCCTGTGGGCGCGGTTTCGGAGACGGTAACCGTCGAGAGCGGAGCGCCGATGGTTAACACCACGGACGGATCCGTGAGCACGATTGTGGATCGTCAGTTTGTCGAAAACATTCCCCTGAATGGGAGAAGCTTCCAATCGCTTATCCAATTGGCCCCAGGCGTGGTTCTGACAAAGACAGACTCCCTGAATGGAGGTCAGTTCAGCGTGAACGGCCAGCGCGCCGATGCGAATTATTTTAGTGTCGATGGTGTGAGCGCCAACATAGGCGTCCAACCAGGCGGAGTAATCGGTGAATTTGGGGGCGGGGCGCTACCAGGTTTCAGCGTTGCCGGAGGCACCAACAACCTCGTGTCGGTCGATGCGATGCAAGAATTCCGGATTCAGACCTCCACGTACGCGCCAGAGTTTGGCCGCTCTCCCGGTGCTCAGGTACAGATAGCCACGCGTTCGGGTACCAATCAGTTTCACGGCACCGCGTTTGACTACTTGCGGAACAATGCGCTGGATGCCAACAATTGGTTTAATGGTTACACCAATCACCCTTCTTTATCGAAGCCAAAGGATCGCCAAAACGATTTCGGAGGCGTCTTCGGTGGGCCTCTATGGAAGGATCGCACGTTCTTCTTTTTCTCTTACGAGGGCCTACGACTGAGTCAGCCCGTCACAACAACTACTCAAGTACCGTCACAAGCCACCAGGCAGAATGCTGCGCCCCAAATGCAGCCATTCTTGGATGCATTTCCGATTCCGAATGGGCCCAACAGCACGAACGGATTTGCTCAATTCACAGCGAGCTTCTCGAACCCGTCAACGTTAAACGCGACTAGCCTTCGCATCGATCATTCGATGGGCAAGATAACGATCTTCGCAAGGTACAACTATGCCCCTTCCAATACCGTACAGCGAGCTGGAACCGGTAGCAGTTCGTTGAACACGTTGGGGATCACTGCACTCACAACACAGACAGCAACCCTCGGAGCCACTTGGTCTGCAAAGCCAACAGTTAGTAATGACCTCCGATTCAACTGGAGCACCAATCGGATCAGCAATTTCAATAAAAACGATACCTTTGGCGGAGCGGCGTCGCTCTCCGACGCTCTACTGTTTCCTTCCTTCACCTCTTCTGCCAGCGGAGCGATTATTATCCTGCTGTCAGGCGGGGTAGGGGCGATTTACCAGAGGGGGGAGAATGCGACAACCAAGCAGCGGCAACTTAACATTGTGGATAGTGTCTCGGTAAGTGCCGGATCCCATCAATTGAAGTTCGGAGCAGACTATCGGAGATTATTTCCGCTCTTTAACCCGCTCGTCTACAGCTCTGTTGTTCGCTTCAACGGCGCCACGGGAGCTGCGACCGGCCTGATATCGGGGGCAAGTATCATCGCTGTGGCGGGCACTCGATATCCTATCTTCAACAACTATTCAACTTACGTGCAGGACACTTGGAAGATCAGCAATCGTCTGACGCTAACATATGGCCTCCGTTGGGACATAAATCCAGCTCCTCACGAAAAGAACGGGAACCAGTTCACGGTTACGGGGCTCGACAATCCGTCGACTTTAGCGGTGGCACCACAGGGTACCTCGCTATGGAATACCACATACCGCAACGTTGCACCGCGATTCGGGGCTGCCTATGAACTGTCCCAACTTCACGATAAAGAGACAATGCTGCGGGGTGGAGTGGGTATCTTCTACGATCTCGGTTACACGTCAGCTTCTGAGGCACTTGGTAGCTCATGGCCGTTCACGGCCACTAAGACGTTGGCCGGCGGTGTCGCATTCCCATTCGCGACTTCGGCATCGGCACCTCCGTCGATTAGTTTTACTCCGAGCCAGACCGCGCCTGCGAGCAATTTCTTTGTCGCTGTTCCCAATCTGCAATTGCCTCGGACTTACGAGTGGAACTTCGCCATTGAGCAGTCCTTAGGATTGCAACAGGCGCTGACTGTTTCATACATTGGGGCTCTGGGCCAAAACCTGCTACGCCAGGATATTCTCTTTAGACCGAATCCAAACTTCGCAAATGTTAACGTAACGAGAAACTCTGGCGAATCCAATTATCAGGCGATGCAGGTTGAGTACGATCGGAGGCTTTCTCGCCGCGTTCAAGCGCTTGCCTCATATACTTGGTCTCACTCGCTCGACAACGCATCGAGCGACATCTCCAAGAGCGCACCCGCTGGAAGGATCAATCTTGATCTTGAACGTGGTTCTTCAGATTTTGACATTCGCCATTCTTTGAGCGCGGCTCTCACTTACAACCTGCCGGCTCCGGCTGTGCAACCAATTGTCAACGTCATACTGCGGAACTGGGCGTTGGATGCCATATATCACGCGCGCTCGGCTACGCCAGTGAACATCTCCACGGGCACGGAC
>Ga0207071_1141_pt1 | contig 12800 bp, 18 predicted proteins | sample Alteio_BWMinHeat_67_FD_153531 | JGI IMG/M metagenome (GOLD analysis project Ga0207071, IMG submission 153531) | Enriched cells from forest soil in Barre Woods Harvard Forest LTER site, Petersham, Massachusetts, United States -... | ecosystem: Environmental > Terrestrial > Soil > Temperate forest >...
GAGACAATGACTCTTGTTAAGTCGAATACTCCGGGTAAGCTGCGTCGTTTGCGAATCGCTCGGTGGTGTTCGGTGTCTACATACTTCTGAAGGCAATATCGACACTCATTGATATGGAGTCTTGGAAGTCCAGACCCCTCATGGCGATCCTCTGCGGGTAAGATGGCTGGTATAAGAGTAGAGCTTTACCGTCGAAATAGTTGGTTGGTAAGATGGGCCTCATCGTCTGGACTTCACCCCACCAGAGCGTCACCTGAACCCAAGGCAATCAGGTTAAAGTGCGTCGGTTACCATATAAGTGGAATATCATACGGTGTACAGGTAGAGGAACATGACTGCCTTCCTTTTGACCCATAGTGTGTCACTGGAATACTGATTGGAATTGATTCTGATTGAGTTCTACACCCACCCTGGAGGAAGTGTATCCAAAGACCGCCTCGGAGACCAGCGAACACGAATCGGAAAGCTACTGCCAAAGAACCACCTACCGTCGCCGTCTCCCCGTCCACCGCATCCGTCCTAATAGCTTGTTCACCGCCTTCAACTTAAACTCTTCTGCATGGAACTTCCCGCCTGCCCAACCACGAAAATGGGCGAACTCCTCATGTCCAGGTTGGAAGATGACCTCCAAGAACTCCTCGTAGCCGAACGGTCCTCCAACGTATTCTGGTGGGCATCGACGTTCACCAGCTAGGCAAAGCGGCTGCGTGGGGGTGGCAGCGGCGGGGATGATCTTCTCAAGGACAACCTGATGCCGCCAGTCGTCACCAAAATCGTACACGTAGACCATCGAGTCGCCTTCGGACAGCAGCAACTTGGCAACCGTGACCTTGCTTTCGTCAATGATCTCGATATCGTCCTCAAACTCCCGGTTCGCTGGATCACCCCAATACTTGCCGTCCTTCTCGAATTGGTGAAGGTGGCTGTCGGTCCAACCCATCACCGCTTGAAAGGCGTCATGGAGGCAACACAGCGGGATCGTGCTCGGAACCTGCATTTCGCCGCCAGATCGGAGGTTCGATTTCGAGCAGGGTGATCTTCAGTTCATAAAGGGAAGGCGTGGGTTTGGCGGTCGGCATCAAGAATATTGTCCACCGGGAGCGGACTGCCAGGATTTACGGACCCGTGTAGCCCATTCGCTTCAGTGAATTCCAACAAGCAGAGCCGTTGTCGGTCCTTCGAGATTCGGATCTAGTAGTACGATATAATCTAGGACCTAGAGGACGAAAATGTTCCGCTTCAGGGCGTGCGACGGAGAACGCCATCTGTTCGCAGTGGCTTCTCGTAAATCGTTGGGGGTTTATCACGGAATCGGGGCATTCATACGCACCGACCTCTATACAACTGCTCCGAAGGTGAAGGCACAACCATGATGGGGAAACTAGCTGCGACTCTCATTCTCTTGGCGCAATTGTGTTTTGCCCAAAAAGAAATCGCTATGCCCACGGAAAAGGGCAATATCGTTCTCCTACTCAACGACATCATAGCCAATGCAAACGGGAATAGCGGCTCTGCCCGATTATTAGGCAGCATTCGCAATGATACCTCTAACGAACTGACATCGCTTGTCTTTGAGGCTGTGTTTTATGACCAAACTGGTGCTGATGTCAGAATGTGTTTAAACAAGGGTAAGTGCGACTTCCACATCTCCACACGATTACGAAGGGGAGAAACTGTAAGAATAGATTCTACTGATGGGCTGTTTTATCCGACTCATGTACTTTCCAAGAAGCAGCACATAACGAGAGTTGAATGGCGTGTTGTCGCCGCTGATTTCCTGCTAATTCCAGTCGAACCCACATTGTCATTCACTCCGGGTGAAGGCGATATTGTAGTGTGGGACATTAAGTTAGGCTCACGGATGGGTGCTTCGGCGTTTATGTCGTTCCGGCTAGTTAATCAAACTCCATTTAAAGGTTCGGATTCGGATCAGGGGTTGAGTTCTATGGTGCGAATTGCACTTCGGGCGGATGGGTCATGTGAAGGCATACCAACGCAGTGGACTTCAGATTCCAATTGGCTGCGACCACATAACTTCAAGTATTACTATGACTCTTGGAAAACCAACTCCACAATCGCCGCCTCTGATATCTGCGAAGTGAACTTCTTTTCGGGCACGCTCGTACTCGATGCTGATTCGGCAATGGCTAATAGTTATAAACTCTCTTTACCCTTTCGTATTGATGTCGTTGGTGAGAAGTTGAACTCAAACGCCCTCATCTTTCACATAAAGGATCGTATTCCGCAAATCCTAGCCAAACAAGCAGCGGACAAGTTGGCCGCAGATAAGGCACAAGCAGAACAGGAAGCTAGAAATGTGATTGAAGCTGAAAAGCGTGAGATTGAAGCTGAGAAGCAGCGGGTAGCAGCAGAGGAACAGGCCGCTGTTGATCGCAAGAAGGCCATAGCTGAAGCGGCACGGCGAAAGCGGTTAGCGGAGGAACAGAAGAAGAAGGACATTGAACGAGACGCCAGAATAGCCAAGAGTAGGGCGGAAGAGGAAGCGAAAGCAGCCGAAGAGCGACGAAACCTTCGGGCGAACTGCACCGTCATTTACCAAAACACGATAGATACGAAGGTTAAGGACTTGACGGTTCGTGAAGAGCAACAGGTCAGGGCGTGTCAAGTGTTGGGGCTGTATCCGCCACGGTAGGAAGTCCAAGATGGCAAAACGTCGAGTGTTCAAGACGAGGGCCAAGTGTCCTGACATAAACACGGACCTTGGAACGACATCCAGCCAACGTCATTTGGTTGGTCAGACGGTTACGCTTGAAAGGTCGTCAGGTCCCGAAGTCAACATACTAATGGATGGGGCAATTGTCGGTCAGCTTGATCCCGAGATTGGTAAACAGGTTGCCGTCGCCCTTGAACGTCGTCAGTCGTTCACAGCGACCATTGAAAACGCCTTTCCGAATTATGATAAGGGCTACAAACAGACTGGCGCATACATTGACATCAAGGTTGAATATCTACTAGAGAAGGGCCAGCCAGCCATTGAAACGAAGAAGGGCTGGCGTTTGCTTGAGTCTCCTGAGTCTCCACCTGCGGCGACATCCTTTTTCACGAAGGTTGCCGGGGTAACCTTTGAAGGACGCCAACGGATTGTTGCACGTTGTTCCCAAGGCGAACTCCTGACCCTTGTTCGAGAGCCAAATAACCGTCACGATAAAGGTGCTATCAAAGTGATGCGCCTGAATGGAGAGCAACTTGGATACATTCCTTCCCACGTTTCTCGTGGTGGTGACTCAAGTGGCCTTGCAGACAGGATGGATCGGGGTGACAAGTATCAATGTCGGATTAGCAGTCTTACCGGAGCAGGGACAGACACTTTGGGAGTCAACATTGAAATCACTGACCAGAAGCCTACAAGTGTCGAACTTGCCACGCAAGTCCCGGCTCGTTTACCCTGGACTGTCTCCGCATCCACCAATCAGCTATCGGCCAGAACAACAATGGTCGAAGGTGTTCGATCAACGGCGCAACCATCGCTCGTGGCCGCACCGAATAACAAGCGCACGTCCAGGCTCTTGCTATTTGCAGTCGTCGCTCTGTTCCTGCTGGTCGTAGCCGTTATGCACTTTAGCAAATAGAACGAACAGCCGAATCGGTTTCGGTGTGCGGCGGTGCGGTGTGGTATTCGGAGTTCAGAGTGCGATAATGAATTCGCAGTGGCACGCTGAGAACCGGGGCCTAACAAACCAACGAGAGCGAACTATGAAAACTACGCCAACGATCATTTTCCTGATTTGCCTCTCGACGCTTGGTGCCGTCGCTGGTGTGTCACAAACGCTCACATCCACCTTTCAATTTACCGGAAGTGGCACGCTTGGCACACAAGCATTTACGAATGCTGCCATCACCGTAACGACAGTCGGCAACACGGCCAACCGTCAGGTTTCCACGGTAGAATCCTATCTCATCAATGACTCGGCATCCATCTTGATCTCAGGAATTGGCACTTTTCAGTTCACGGTGCCCATTGTGATTGAAGCTATCAATCAAACGCCGAATGTTCCGGGCGCTGTAGTGAATGAGGAGTTTCGATTTGGCGTTAGCGGTCAGCCTTTAGTTGGCGGGACAACCCATGTGTCTAGCCTATGGAACATGCTAAGTTCCCTTGGTGCTATCACCATTTCAAGCGGGTATATAACGGGGTGGAAGTATGCCCCGATCACAACAGGTGGCGGCGTATTGAATATTTTGACTCGTCAGAAGAATTCATGGGTAAGTTCCGGCTCCGGTAGTTTGCCAAGTGAGTGGTAGAGCGCGAGTTCGAGGATGCGGAAGGTGCGAAAGCCATACGATCTTCTCATGGTTACTTTGGCCTTGTTGTTCAAGCCCTCGACCACTCCGCTGGAGAACTCCTTTCTAGCCTTGAAATAGTTGAGAAGAAGCGCACGGTGAGCGCGTAGCGTGCGGGCGATCTTCTTCATCGGCTCGATGCGGGATCGCATGGTTTGCCGGCACCAGAAGTCCAGGAACATACCGGCCCAGGTGGGAGAGTTGTATTCCCAGAAATGCTGAAAATCTTCTTTGAGGAGATAGGCGCGGACAGTTTGCAGGTTGTAGCGGAGCAGATCGCGCAAGCGGTGCTGTTGCTTGGCGGTGAGATTCTCTTTACGCTTCAGAACACACCAGCGAGATTTCTTCAGCAACGGCTCGTGGCCGTCCTGGGCCATCTTGCGTGATTCGGCGGCGCGAACTTCGTCCAACGCCTTGTTCATCTTGGCCACGACATGAAAGCGGTCGAGAATATGCAGCGCCTGGGAACATTTCTGACGGATCACGTCCAAGTAGGGCTGCCACATATCGGAGCAAACAAACTCGATCTGAGAAGCCAGTTGCTCTCCGATGACGGTGAAGAAACCTTGGAAGGATTCGATGGTGCGTTCCTTGCCGACCCAGAGCAGCCTGGTAAGCCCCTGGTCGATCTGGTAGACCAACGTCAGGTATTTGTGGCCTTTGGCGTACTGGATTTCATCCACACCGATGGCGCGGATCGACTCCAGTTTGCGATGCTCCAGACCCCAGCCGACCACATACTCGACGGCGTCGCACACCTGATTCCAGGAAGTGTGGAACGACTCGGCGGTTTCCTTCCAGGAGAGTTTGCGCGCCCAGCGGGCCAGAAACAGCATATAGGCTCTGGTCAACTGGCGCTTGCCATCACTCCAGGGAACCGCCTCTGCGACGATGCCGCAGTTTCGACAATGGACGCGCCGCATCCGGTAGAGAAAGTAAACCAGAATTCCCCAGAAAGGAATGAACTCAAAGCGCCGCTCGGGAAGATGATCGTAACCGGGCGCGGGTTGGTGGCACTTCGAGCAGACTGCCGCCGAACCCTCCCGCGGCCGGATGTCCACTCTGATGCTTTTCTTGTCGGGGCCGAAGCGGGCGTGTTGGTAGACGAAACCCCGATGGCGATGACAGTGGTTTAGAATCGTGATCAGTTCCATGGCTCGGATGATGGCGAAGGCGAAGACCTCCAGAATAAACCGCATCGCCATGTCGGCGCCATCCTCCGATACTCCCGCCTACTGCCGCGATCTCGACAACTGGCCGCGCTCGTGGATGGGCCTGGAAAAAGACCTACCGCCGGGCGAACAACTGCTGGCTTGTTTCCGACCCTTCATCGAGCACCTGACATCATCCAGTCTTTCGCCGAGGACCATCCGTAAGCATGTAGACAACCTCTGGATGCTCGGCGGAGAGATCATCCGCGACTTCCACTACGATCCTTCTCTAAGAAAGATGGCTGCTGACCGACTTCTCCGCAACCTGATCCATGAGGACGGCGGCCCGCTCGTTCACAACGGCTCGGAAGAGGAACAACGTTCCTTCGACTCCACTTGCCGCAAACTCCACCGCTTCCTCACTCAGCCGCAGCACTGAGCCCGCCAGTTACCCACAAATTCCCCGGACGAGGCAATATTTTCGATGCCAACCCACAAGTCACGTTTCAATCGACGTTCACTGGCACGCCGCCTGCCCCAACCCTGACCCGCACGGGCGTTCTCTCCCACATCGCTGCTGGCGGCGGCTGGACCACGGTGATTACGCTCGTGAACACTTCGTCAGCGGCAGTTCCGGTGACAGTCGCACTTCACAATGACGATGGAAGCGCCTTGGCCCTGCCAGTCACGACCACACAGCAAGGCGCATCGCAAACAACGACCACATCCTCCGTGAGCGCAACGATAAACCCGAATGCGACGTTGCTCCTTTCTACTGGCGATCAACTTTCATCGCTGTCTCTCGGATGGGCCGATGTACTCAGCACAGGTCCTCTTGGCGGTTATGCGATCTTCCGCTCAACCCCGCAGGCAGGTTCGCCTTCTGAGGGCACGGTGCCGCTTCAGAGTCAATCCCCTTCAACGTTGACGCTTCCTTACGACAACACCGCTGGCTTCGTGATGGGCGTAGCCTTGGCGAACTTGTCAGCATCATTGGCAAACGTGACGGTTACGATGTGGGACGATTCCGGCAATCAACTTGGCACTCAGAACCTAAGCATTCTTGGAAGCGGCCACAGTGCGTTCGTTTTGCCGAATCAGTTTCCGCTGACGGCAGGAAAACGGGGCATCGTGAAGTTCCAGGCGGCTGGCGGGATCTCGGGTCTCGGGTTGCGGTTCAGCCCGTTCGGTACCTTCACATCAGTTCCGACGATTTAGGTGTGGCGGTGGCGTCCGTGGCCCCGTGTATATCGCTATATCCCAGACTACCGCCGCTCTGGATATCCTATATCTCAGTAAAGCGAAAACCAGACTTCAGCCAGCAGAGACCTACCGCCGTCTTTCTCGATCACGTTTCCGGCAGTGTCGAGGACGATGCTGGTGTCGAATGTATCTGAATATCTGTAACGCAAGATGGAGCCAAATGCGATATATCTGCCGCCCGTTTCCTCGAAGTGCTCCCGAATCCGATCCCGCACTGCCACCAACTTCTCCGTCTCCGACAGGTTCACGAACGCTTTCGGCATCCACAGTACCTTGACTTCCCTCTCATAGTACGCCGTTGCCATAGAATGCGCCCCGTCTTCGGCGTGAACCCAGATGAACGGCCTGAATTCCCGCCGCTCCCTCTCCTCGATTTCACGGACCTTCTCGGCAGATACTCGGTATGGTCTCGACATCGACTCGGCCAGGAGCTTTTGAATCAACTGAGCGATTGGCTTATCTGTAGCGCCGTTGGACATAATGTTTCCTGGCGCATCAAGAAGTGTACGAGGCTCGGTTTTGACGGCTTTCGCTGCCCACATCTGCCGGAATGATCTTCCCGACATCCACCGTAGCGCCTCGCTCGGTTGGCCGTCTTTGAATTCACAGAGACGTTCTTAATGCGTGATATGTTTGACGGCGCTCGGCAGTCTGGGGTTACATTCTGTCTCAACTATTGAATCGTCGGCCCACAACCGCCACCATTCCAGTCCGACTCAATCGCCGCTTCTGACCGCATGTCCCATTCAGCCGCCAGCGCATCGGCAGTGGAATCTAGTAGCTCCAAAAGTGCGTCCATCCGGCGTGCAAAGTCACTGACGGTCAGGTTGACACGGCCCCGAATGGAATCTTTCGCCCCGGCGCTGACTGGAAGCTGGAATATATACGAGCCAGGATCAACCGCATTCAGGTCCTCGATGATCGCCTTGAAATCGGTAAGGGTCTCGACACCCTCCCAATTGAATTCCTCTTCCCACCTGACGACAGTGATGATCTGGCAGACGAATTGCGCCAGCCAGGACACGGAATGAGTCTTGTGAATCGAGAGGGCGTCGGGCTTGGTTGCCAGGAAGTTGCCGCCTTCACCGAGCACAAGCGCCTTCAGATGGAGTTCAACGGCGTGGCGGTATATGAAGATGACCGGGGAAACGTCGGTTGCGGTGAATGGGCCGGAATCACATTCGAGTGCCCCGGCCAGTTTCTTCGCCGCCTTGTGGAACGACCGGGCGTGGAGCCACAAATCCTGCTCCGGGGCGTTGTGGCGGTTCGGGACGGTGGTGCGTAGCCCCGGATTAGATATCAACCTGCGGGGAGTAATTGAGGGCTTCTTCTTCATCGGTATGCCAGTCTCCGAACGGGTGCTCAGTCATCCCTGTTGACCTTGGCCCGGAAACAATCCGTGCAAATGTGGTGCCCCTTTTCCTCACCTGGAGCATACAGTTCGCCGCAGTCGTAACATGTCTCCAATTCTCCCGCTTGATATTGTTGCCCACAGTTGAAGCAATAGCTCTCGTGCGTGTCGTAAGGCCCTGGAACCTGAGTGACAAAAGTGTTGCAACCACAGTCGGGGCACGTCGTAAGAGGCCATTCGCCGCCATCTTTTTCTTCTGCGTACCGACTGTGAAGGCCAAGGACGTTGGACACGTACTCGTTTGCCGCAGTCTCCGAATCGGCAGCGTAGTTGCAGAACAGGCACTTCACGGTTCCGCCATCGGCGCTCAGGGCTTTCTGTTGGCAGGTTGGGCAGTCGATAGACGAGTACTGGCCGTCAACTTCCTTCTGAATCTCTTTCCAGCGTTGCTTGACCACCGCATCGCAGTTACCGAGCGCCGACCGCACGTCGGCTATCGGGGCTTCCTCTTCTTCAAGGCTCTTTTGTTCAAATGCCTCCTCGACGAAATCGACGAGGAAGCTCACCATCTTGGACACGCTTACCTGAACGGCAGGGAGAGAATCTACGGCACCAAAGTGCTCAATCTTGTTGCGTCGATCTCTCAGGTTCTTGAGGTCCCGCTGTTGGCTCTGTGTGAACTCGATCTCGCAGATGCCGACGAGCCGATCTTGCGCTTCCTGAAAGGTCACGCTCTGGAAGTCGCCTGCATCGTAGGCGTCCCGACTGGCCTTGGAAATGTCCTTGAACACCAGCGTCCAATGTTCTTGGCGCAGCCGTTCCTTGAAAGTCAGTTCGATGCTGGAACAAAGATGGAGTAAAGCGTACTTCAGGTGGCGTTTTTGGTCTGCCGCCTGTCGGATCTTCTCTATGGGTGTCTTCGGGTATGCGGACGCAGCGGTCAAGTGCTCCAGCGATGAGAGCAAGAAGTCGAGGCCGTTCTCCAGCAACGAAAAGTGAAAGTCAGCCGCCATCGGAACGCCTACAACCTAACACAAATTTTATAGCCCCACGACCGCCACCGTATTTTCCCTGAACAACGACCCGTCATTTGTGTAACGCCTGATTCATGATGCTGCGCTCCGAAGCATCAGCCACCGCCGCTGCCGCCAACCTCGATCTGAAGAGATTGAGGACAACCGCACCGCAACGAGCACCGCAATTGGTGACCTCCAGTCCAGCACGGCAATTGGAGACCCACCGCAGATTTCCGCCTAAAATCCAGTGGCGAACAGAAAGCGAAGAGCGTATACTGTGGTCGTAATGGCTCGTCGCCGGGAGATCACCAACGAAAAGCTCAACGAGACCGAACTGGCTGCTCTGCGTCAACGGCTCTCCAACATGCCCCTGCATGACCTGGAGACCTACTACAAGGCCACGCATAACGCTTGCCGATACACGGAGACCCGTGCGCCTGCACCTGCGGTTGTCCAGGCGTTTGTACAAGTCTGGAGGCAACTGAGACGGGTGAAGAGAAAGTTTTGAATGGGCGGAATAGTGGTCGCATCGTGAAAGGAGTTCGATACACTATCCGTGATGCACAAGTGGAAGGCGCCATCGAAGCCCCAACTTGAGAAACCGGAACGGTCCCACATCGTCAGCGGCGGCAGACCGTCACGTTCGGCGCTGATCGTGGATTCGGTGCGGCACCGGATGGAATTGGAGCAGGAGTGGGGTCGTCATGATTGATCTGACTGGCAAGGATCGAGAGTGGGTCTTCAGTGGGATCGGGGTCTTCCTGCTCGGAGGGGGTGTCTGGTTCCTGCGGAAAATGATGGTTGTCGCCTACGAAGGCTTCGGCAGATTCCCGTTTACGAGCTTTCGTGTAGACCCTTCGCTGAAAGGGCATGGTGATGGAGTCGGACTGCTGTTTCGGGGTGACCATCTTGAGGGCAAGAGGGTAGGTAGCGCCTGGACTTTCAGAACGACGGTAAATGATTGGGCAGTCTTCGGCCCCTACTTGCGTGAACCGCTTCGGAAAGGTCGTTATTCGGTGATGTTCAACCTCAAGATTGATGATGCCACGGTTGACAATTCTCCGGTCATCGAGATTGATGTTGCATGCAAAACCAGAGACGACGGAGATAAGCGTTTGACGGGAAGGACGCTGACGCCTCTTGATTTCCGCCGATCCGATGAATACCGACAATTCCGTCTCGATTTCGACGTGTTGACCGACGAGCGGTACCTTGAGATAAGAATTTGGTCAAAGGGGAGCGGCCACCGAATCACTTTCGATTACGCTAGGCTCTCCCGCAGACTCGGCTGACACTCGATGAATGTCAATAGAATTGATGGCAATCGTTCCATCTATTCCTTCCGTTCCAGTCCAGCCACTCCTGTTGGCTTCACAGCAGGAGTATGGGATGTTTGAGCAGTTTCGGCGGTATCCGTGGGTTCTGGAGCCATACTTGTACGAAGATCAGATTGGGTTGCTGGCGGCGATCACGGAAAAGGTGATCGGGCCAGCGGAAACATTCGTCAATCGTGAAAGCAGGGGTTAGGGGTCTGGATGCGAAACGCAACGGAGATCCAAAGACTCGTTCAGGATTTCGTTTGGCAGGAGTTCGGGGAGGCCGCCGACCGCATCCGTGTAGACCTTGTTGGTTACTTTGACCATGCACCTTCTCAATTTGGTTACCTCCAAGAGTTCTTACATCCATATGGACTTTGGTTCGAGAACGACAGCAATAGTGAGTTCGTTATCTCCGCATCCGATCCCAACATGCAGGTGGATATTGACCTTCTATATTTTGTCGCACAACTAATTCTTTACATTGAGGCGAAACCAGGAGACCGTTGGTCATTTATCCATAGGCTCGGGCCAGTTATGAGGGCAGCAAGGCAGCGCCTCGGAGTCACTGTGACGGCGCTTGCAAACGAACTTCCTGTGGCTGGTTCTTCCGTTAATAGGTGGGAAACTGGTGCCAGTGCACCAACTGCTTCCATCCTGTACGGTTGGCTCCGTGCCCTCGGCCTCGTCTGCCCACCCAAGACCGCTCTGGTTCGTGTTGTTGATTTCTCTCCTGACCTTTTGCGGTTCCTCCAAGAAGACCCAACCCGCTTGCGTTCACTGCCACCTGAACAATTCGAGAGGTTCACTGCGGAACGCCTTGATCGAATGGGCTACAACGTCACGCTGACCGGAAAGACGAACCGCAAGGACGGCGGCATAGACCTGATCGCCGTTCCCAAGCTGGCCTCACTCGGTTCTTACGTGATCGCAGGACAGGTGAAGCACCATCGGGGAGACCAGACCACAGGTGTTGATGCCGTTGATCGCCTGCTGGCCTGGAAAGATTCAGTCTTCCGTGCTGGTCTTCTCGTCACGAATACGAGTTTCACCAACGATGCCATCTGGAAAGCCCACAAGGACGGGAATGCTCACTTCCTTCGGCTTCGGGACTTCATTGACCTCAAGCGTTGGCTGCAAGATCAGTATGGCGAACCAGAGGATTGGCGGGAGATCCCAGACCAGATTGAACTTGCGCCGGGAGTGGTGATCGAGATTCCACGGCCACGGATTACGTCGATGTTCGATCCAGACGCCGAACGGTCCCTTCCCGACTTCAGCGGAACCAAGAGCGCCAAACCTTCAATTCAACCCCGCCAGAAACCGAGGAGCGGATGAAAGCCACTGCGGAATAGCCTACCGAACCTTCTCTCTTGCCATCGCAACACTCTTAGGAATATCGAAGTTGATTTGGTTTAGAAACGTCGTATCAATGTTGTCTGGCTTGAAGGTGAGTTGTGCCTGCAAGAACTGTTGGAAGAACTCTTTCGCATTGCCAGCGTCACCGACAAGCTCGAACATTCCCGCAATCTGGAATAGGTAGACTGGTAGATTGTGAATGGCATACGCCTTCATTTGAGCCTTCAGCGCCTTATCTATGAGAGTCACCACCTCATCGTCGGAGGCGCAATTGCGAAGTGCTCTCAACAAGTCTTCAACGTACTCAATGAGTCCCTGAGCGGTCATGGCATCCTTGGCCTTCTGGGGAACAATGGCTGTCATTCCTTCTGGTGCATCCGAATTGAATACTGAAGCGTATCGGTGAAGCGTGCGATCTACCGCAGTGCTTTCTTCTTCAGTAAACTCGACTTTCACTTCGGCGTAACCCTTTGGCGGCTTTGGTGTAGAGTCGTTCGAATTTCGCATTGTTATTCTCCGTATCGCTCCAATTGTGCTGTCATTTCAGGGCACGTCAACGGTTCTCGACGCACGATCAGCAGTGCCCCATCACCAGGAGACTGCCGAAGACCGCCACGAACAGAAGCATCACCCAATACTCGGTGGCAACCTTCAACAATTGACGGGGCAACCGCATCCACCCTTGTTCGGCCAACACCTTGTCGAGCATCGGTGTTTTGACTCGAAGTGGCGGTTGATGTCTGGGCTTAACGACCCGTGACTGCGAACCGATAAAGGAAAGATCCCGAATTGTGACCCTGCTTCCGCACTGATTACACGTAAAGGTGTGGCCTCCCAAGAATGCCGAAACATTGTAGACTGCCGTGCATTTCGGATTGTCGCACCTGACGACTGTTTCCGGGCGGTATGAATCGACGTTGCGATATGCCATGTTCCCAAAAGTGCCTCTTCATGCCTAAATCGGATCAATGAGTCAGGATCTCGGTCAGAGTGATGTCCGGTGGGAGTTTATCCACTAAACCAATGGGTTCGGTTGCCGTCA